>Ga0214477_100171_pt1 | contig 45536 bp, 44 predicted proteins | sample M1_20Mar14CPVII9_FD_165058 | JGI IMG/M metagenome (GOLD analysis project Ga0214477, IMG submission 165058) | Marine eukaryotic communities from Monterey Bay, California, United States - M1_20Mar14CPVII9sort6BwellC16 | ecosystem: Environmental > Aquatic > Marine > Unclassified | place: USA... | reverse complement strand
AAATTAAAATAATTGAAAGTTTTATTTTTTACTTTTTTGTAAAATTTTCGCTTTTTTGAAGTGGAGTATATCCTACTCTATGAGACGAAAATTGTCAAACCCTTGGTTATGTATTCAAAGCATAAAAAAACAGAAAAATTAGAACGTCTTCTTTCAAATAAGCACTAGAGTATCGGCTTTTTCGCAAAAATCTTAAATGAAAATAAAAAGAATTGAAATTGATAAAAGTTTATTAATTCAAAATTTGAATAATTAAAAGTTTTACTTTTGACGAAAGTCATTTGAGTAGTAGTGTATCCTGTTAAGTTAAAAACACTAACCTTTTAGACTTTTTTAAAAGCAACTAAAAAAAATTTTATGGTTAATATAAGGGGGAAGGTCGGCAAAAGATCTTTAAAGTAAAATCTGGATTTTACTTTAAAGAATTAAATAAAAATAAAAAGAATTAAATGAATAAAAGTTTATTAATTCAAAACTTGAATAAAAAAAATTAAATAAATAAAAATTTGTTAACTCAAAATTAAAATAATTGAAAGTTTTATTTTTTACTTTTTTGTAAAATTTTCGCTTTTTTGAAGTGGAGTATATCCTACTCTATGAGACGAAAATTGTCAAACCCTTGGTTATGTATTCAAAGCATAAAAAAACAGAAAAATTAGAACGTCTTCTTTCAAATAAGCACTAGAGTATCGGCTTTTTCGCAAAAATCTTAAATGAAAATAAAAAGAATTGAAATTGATAAAAGTTTATTAATTCAAAATTTGAATAATTAAAAGTTTTACTTTTGACGAAAGTCATTTGAGTAGTAGTGTATCCTGTTAAGTTAAAAACACTAACCTTTTAGACTTTTTTAAAAGCAACTAAAAAAAATTTTATGGTTAATATAAGGGGGAAGGTCGGCAAAAGATCTTTAAAGTAAAATCTGGATTTTACTTTAAAGAATTAAATAAAAATAAAAAGAATTAAATGAATAAAAGTTTATTAATTCAAAACTTGAATAAAAAAAATTAAATAAATAAAAATTTGTTAACTCAAAATTAAAATAATTGAAAGTTTTATTCTTGGCTAAGGCCGTTTAAGCAGTAATTCATTCAGTTTAATCGAAAATACTAACTTTTTAGATTTTTTTAGGAATAATTAAAAAAATTTTTAATGATGTTACAAATGAAATAGTTCAGTTGGTCAGAACGTTGGAATCATAATCCAAATGTCGGGGGTTCAAATCCCTCTTTCATTATTTACTTGACAAATTTATAGATAAATTCAAGATAGTATTTTAAAAATAGCGCTTTTATAAGATTTAAGTAAGTAATGGAATTAATCGCTTTTTGTAAGCGTAGTTTTTAAAGTTTATTACTTTAAAAATTTTATGTATTTGTTATTAATTTTTTTACCATTAATTGGTTCTTTGTGTGCTGGATTATTCGGCAGAAAACTTGGCCCTTTTGGGGCTTCTTATATCACTGTAAGTTGTTTAGTATTCACTTTTTTCATTTCTCTTTTTGCTTTTTACGAAGTAGCACTTTTGAATTGCTGTGTTTATATAAAGCTTGTCCCTTGGATCAATTCTGAGACGTTGCACGTAGATTGAGGGTTTCTTTTTGATTCATTAACAGTTGTCATGTGTTGTGTAGTTACGTTTGTTTCTTCGATTGTGCATTTATACTCTACTGAATACATGGCCTATGATCCACATCTTCCTAGATTTATGTCTTACTTATCGCTATTTACATTTTTTATGTTGATTTTGGTTACAGCTGATAATTTTATCCAAATGTTTGTAGGGTGGGAAGGCGTAGGTCTTTGCTCGTATTTACTTATCAATTTTTGATTTACTCGAATTCAAGCAAATAAAGCGGCAATAAAAGCAATGATTTTAAATCGAATTGGAGATTTTGGGCTTGTTATTGGAATTTTACTTGTTTTTATTGAATACAAAGCAGTAGATTATGCTACAGTTTTTGCTGTAACTCCCATTTTTACAAATAAGATTTGTACTTTTTTAAGTTTCGATTTTAACTTAATCTCTATTATATGTTTTTTTTTGTTTATAGGTGCAGTAGGAAAATCAGCACAATTAGGGTTACATACTTGACTTCCAGACGCAATGGAAGGCCCTACACCTGTATCTGCTTTAATTCATGCTGCAACAATGGTTACAGCTGGAGTATTTTTGATTGCACGAACTTCTCCTTTATTCGAGTACACACCTAACATCCTTAGTCTGATTACAGTTGTAGGCGCATGTACTGCATTTTTTGCGGCTACTGTTGGATTATTACAAAACGATTTAAAGCGAGTAATCGCCTATTCGACATGTAGTCAACTAGGTTATATGGTGTTTGCTTGTGGATTATCAAATTACTCAGTCGGAGTTTTCCATTTAGTCAATCATGCTTTTTTTAAAGCATTACTTTTTTTAGGTGCCGGTTCTATTATCCATGCGGTAGCTGATGAGCAAGATATGCGTAAAATGGGTGGTTTAAAAAATTTAGTACCATTTACATATTCTATGATGGTAATAGGTTCGCTTGCTCTTATTGGCTTCCCTTTTTTAACAGGATTTTATTCGAAAGATGTTATTCTTGAAGTCGCTTATGGAAAATATACTGTAGAAGGTCATTTCAGTTATGTTTTAGGCAGCTTAGGTGCTTTTTTTACCGCTTTTTACTCGACTCGATTGATCTATTTAACTTTTTTATCAGCTCCAAATGGTTATAAGCAAGTAATTTGCTCAGCTTACGACTCTTCTTATCAAATATCTCTCTCTTTATTTCTTTTAGTTATCCCTAGTGTATTGATAGGGTTTTATGCTAAAGATATGATTATCGGGTTTGGCAGTGACTTTTGGGGAAATGCTATTTTTATTACTACTAAAAATATGAATCGGATCGATTCAGAATTTATTCCTCACATTTATAAAATACTACCTGTTCTTTTAAGTTGTTTAGGGGTTACAGCATCATTTTTATTTTATTTATTTGGTAGTAAGTTGTTGGTTCAAGTGAAAATGTCTGTATTAGGTAAAAAAATTTACAACTTTCTCAACAAAAAATGATTTTTTGACAAGGTATATAATGAATATATTAGTCAGTTTTTTTTCACGATTAGTTATACTATTACGTATAAAGTAATTGACAGAGGAGTTATTGAAGTTTTTGGCCCGATGGGGTTGTCCTCTATCATAACCAAAAAAGCTTCGTATATTTCCAAGTTACAAACAGGATATTTATACCATTATACTTTTTTAATTTTAACAAGTCTTACAGTAATTTTAGGAATACGACAGTTTTGAGTATTTTTAGGTGATTATGCCGATTTTAAAATTTTTATTTTATTTTTCGTACTGAGCTTTTTTTGATCAAAAACCTTCGATAAAAATTCGTAAAAATACGAAAAAATTATCAAAAAAAGTTTTTGTGTTTTGTCAATTATAGGAATGATAAAGTTTAAAGTAAAAAAAAAATGATAACCCACAAATCACAATTAAATCCTGTTTATAAATTCGTAACTCGTTGATTTTTTAGCACTAATCATAAAGACATTGGAACTTTATATTTAATATTTGGGGCAATTTCAGGGGTTGCTGGGACTGCTTTGTCGTTGTATATTAGAATAACTTTAGCTCAACCTAATAGCAGTTTTTTAGAGTACAATCATCACCTATATAACGTTATTGTGACAGGCCATGCAATCTTGATGATTTTTTTCATGGTAATGCCTACATTAATCGGCGGCTTTGGAAATTGAATGGTTCCGTTAATGATTGGTGCAGCAGATATGGCTTTTCCAAGAATGAACAACATTAGCTTTTGATTATTACCACCGTCATTATTATTACTATTTGCGTCTATGTTAACAGAAGCTGGTGTGGGTACTGGGTGAACAGTTTACCCACCACTGTCAAGTGCAACTGCTCACTCTGGTGGGTCTGTGGATCTGGCCATATTCAGCCTGCACTTATCAGGTGCGTCTTCTATTTTAGGCGCTATTAACTTTATTTGTACAATTTTTAACATGCGAGTAAAGAGTTTATCTTTTCATAACCTTCCATTATTTGTGTGATCTGTCTTGATTACAGCATTTTTATTACTACTTTCGTTACCTGTTTTAGCGGGTGCTATTACTATGCTTTTAACAGATCGAAACTTCAATACGACATTTTTCGATCCTGCTGGAGGCGGAGATCCTGTATTATTTCAGCATCTTTTTTGATTTTTCGGCCATCCCGAAGTTTATATATTAATTTTGCCTGGATTCGGAATTGTTAGTCATATTGTAGTTAGTACTGCAAAAAAACCTATATTTGGCTACCTTGGGATGGTTTACGCCATGTTTTCTATAGGTGTTTTAGGCTTCATTGTATGAGCCCATCACATGTTTACTGTAGGTTTAGATATTGATACGCGCGCGTATTTTACAGCAGCAACAATGATCATAGCCATTCCGACCGGCATCAAAATTTTCAGTTGGCTTGCGACTTTATGGGGAGGGTCTATCGACCTAAGAACACCAGGCCTCTTTGCTATCGGTTTCATTTTCCTTTTTACTGTTGGAGGTGTAACAGGAGTTGTTCTTGCTAACTCTGGTATAGATATAGCTTTACATGATACCTATTACGTTGTGGCCCATTTCCACTACGTTTTGTCTATGGGTGCCGTTTTTTCTATGCTTGGAGGGCTTTATTTTTGATTTGAAAAAATTACAGGTGTGCGTTATTCAGAAATATTAGGAAAAATTCATTTTTGAAGTTTTTTTGTTGGCGTAAACTTAACCTTTTTTCCAATGCATTTTTTAGGTGTTGCAGGTATGCCACGTAGAATCCCGGATTATCCCGATGCGTATTTTATATTTAACAAGATTGCATCGTGAGGTTCTTATGTTTCTGCAGTGTCTTCACTATTTTTTTTTTATGTTTTATTTGATGCTTTTTCTTATGGTGGGAAGAAAAACCCCACTACGGTATAGTCCAACTGGCTTACAGACGTTAATGTGAAAAGAAGGGCTAAAAAAGCGTAATACATTTTAAATGAATCCATGATTAATTATACAAGACGAAGGTAGTATATCATTTGCGCTTATGGGTATAAGCAGCGCTTTTCCGCAATAGAAAGGCGCAAGTCAGTGTGTTTTCAAAGAAAATGGAGTTTTCAGAGTGAACTTTTTAATACATGTTAATTTTTTTATCTTATTAAAAGTTTTTGAAGTTGATTACTTTAAAAACATTATGCACTCTATTTCAATATTTTTTTTAAATATATTAGAAGATTATATTCAATCGAGAGAACTTTATTCCTTTTCTTTTCAAAGATCTTAGTAAATATGAAAAATAAAATTCGTTTTAAATACCTAAAAACAAAACATAGTTGGCATTTAGTAGACCCTAGCCCTTGGCCATTAGTTGCGTCTTTAGGGGCATTCTTTATGACTTCAGGAACTGTTTTGTATATGAATAAATTTTTAGGAGGCGGGCAATTGGCATTACTTGGTTTTTTTGTAATACTATATGTTATGTATACTTGGTGGCGCGATATTGTTAGAGAAGCTACGTTTGAAGAACAGCACACGGTTTCTGTGCAACGAGGTTTGCGGCTAGGAATGGTTTTATTTATTGTTTCAGAAATTATGTTTTTTTTCGCATTTTTTTGAGGTTTTTTTCACTCCAGTTTGTCACCAGTTTACAACTTAGGAGGGGTTTGGCCTCCAGAAGCAATTCAAACAATCCAAACTTCAGGAATTCCTTTAACAAATACATTTTTTCTTTTAAGCTCTGGCGCTACAGTTACTTGAGCACACCACGCAATACTTGTACGAGCAAAAAAACAAGCAATTATAGGGTTATTATTTACTGTGCTGTTAGCAACAATTTTTACTTTATTACAAGGTATGGAATATGTAGAAGCACCGTTTAATATTAATGATAGTGTTTTTGGGTCTTGTTTTTACATGGCTACAGGTTTTCATGGCTTTCACGTATTTATTGGTACTTGTTGTTTAATTGTATCTCTCTTACGAATTGTCTATAACCATTTCACATCAACGCATCATTTTGGTTTTGAGTCGGCAGCATGATATTGACATTTTGTGGATGTTGTTTGATTGTTTTTATTTATTACTGTGTACTGGTGAGGTGGTATACATTAGATTGTTTATGACAATTATCATTTTAAACGCCTATTCAAATCCATTAAAATTTTTTAATTTTGGGGCTCGGCGTTTGAAATGCGTAATGTTTTAAAACTTTGATCTTTTTAAGTTTTAAGACACTAAAAGTCTTTTATTAAACAATTTTTAGGAGAATAGTTCAGTAGGAAGAACAGTGGTTTTCAAAACCAAAGGTCAAGGGTTCGAATCCCTTTTTTCCTGAAATAACTTTCTTCTACAGTTTTTTTGGCCTTTGACTTTTAGTTTTATAAAAACTTTAAAAGATTAACTTGAGAGATCTAATCTTTAATATATTTATAGTATTAATTTTTTTTAATTATAGTTTGAATCTATTGCAATATTATGAGTTCAAGTTATGGCTTTAAACCTAGTATTTTTGGCAAATTTATAAATTTAAGCTATTCAAACAAACAGAGTAACTCTAGTTTTATGTCATTCTTTGTTTTTAAAACATTACGTTGAGGTAAAAATTACTTATTATCTATTTTAGACGGTCATTTAATACATTACCCAAGCCCATTAAATTTAACATATGCTTGAAGCTTTGGGTCTTCAGCAGGAATTTGTTTAGTAATTCAGATCTTATCTGGAATTTTTCTAGCTATGCATTACACTCCGCATATTGATCTCGCATTTAGTAGTGTTGAGCATATCATGCGAGATGTAAATAATGGGTGATTAATTCGATACATTCATGCAAATGGGGCTTCGATGTTTTTCATTGTTGTATATTGTCACATATTCCGTGGTTTATATTATGGTTCTTATATGCAACCAAGGCAATTATTGTGATGTTCGGGTGTTCTTATCTTTATTTTAATGATGGGAACAGCTTTTATGGGCTATGTACTTCCTTGAGGCCAAATGAGTTTTTGAGGTGCTACTGTAATTACAAGTTTAGTAACTGCAATTCCAGTTGTTGGTCATTCGATTGTCGATTGGTTATGAGGAGGCTTTACAGTAAATAATGCAACATTAAATAGATTCTTTAGTTTGCATTTCTTTTTACCTTTTGTGATTGCTGCTTTAAGTCTGGTTCATTTAGCACTTTTACATAAAGACGGTTCAAATAATCCGCTAGGAGTAGATAGTAAAGGAGATAAAATATCTTTTTATCCTTATTTCGTAATAAAAGATTTGTTTGCATTTTTTTGTTTTTTAACTTTCTTTGGGGTTTTTGTTTTTTATTTCCCAAATGCGTTAGGCCATCCAGATAATTACATACCAGCAGATCCTATGCAAACACCTGCCCATATTGTTCCGGAGTGGTATTTTTTGCCATTTTATGCAATATTACGATCTATTCCTGATAAACTTGGGGGTGTAGCCGCAATGGGTGGTGCTCTTATTGTTTTATTTCTAATTCCGTTTATAAATACATCTGAAATTCGAAGCACAACCTTTAGACCTATTTTCAAAGTCTTTTATTGATTACTTGTTGCGGATTTCTTATTATTAGGTTGGATTGGTCAAAAACCTGTTAAAGATGTTTATGTACTAGTAGGCCAGGTTGCTACAGTATTTTATTTTTTATTTTTTGTTGCTTTAATACCAGCGATCGGTACTCTTGAAACTAAATTATTATCTTATAGTATCAAAAAATAATTTTTATATGGAAAAGTTATGATTCTTTCACTTTAAGTTTTATTCTCGATAGGCTTGTTAATATACGCTTATAGTATAATAATGGTATCAGAAACAAATAATTTGTTAAGAAAAATATAATACTTTTGTATATTTCAATGATGTCATTACTTTTCATTATGTTATATATATACATGATATTTCAAGGACAAATTACGTATTAGATGTTTTTATAATTGATTTTCAGTAAAATACTATAAATAGTTTCAGATAAAAAAAAATAGCGGATAACTGGGTATTTGTTTAAGTTATTAAATTCTTTTAATTTAGTAATTAAAGCTCACTCAGAATAAAATGCTAAATTTTGATTTAATATTTTATAAGTTCAGCTTTTATTTTTCGGTATTTTTAGAAAAAAATCTGTCCGTTAACAAAGCGGTTTTTAAGCATATATTTGCAGTATTTTGGAATTTCCAAACTTATAATTTTTGGGCCAAGTTCTTATTTCATCTTTTTATTAAAATCTATATAAAATTAATTAGTGTGGATAATTAACTCAATTGGTAGAGTTTATCACTTTTAGTGAAAAGTTAATAGTTCAAATCTATTATTATCTAATGTCGTTAAAAAAAAGAAATTTATTAAGAAAAATAAAAAATTTTACTATCAATTTCGGTCCACAGCACCCAGCAGCTCACGGTGTGCTAAGATTAGTACTAGAGCTTAATGGTGAGATAGTAAACCGAGCAGATCCTCATATAGGTTTATTACATAGAGGTACAGAAAAATTAATTGAATACAAAAACTATGTCCAAGCATTGCCTTATTTTGACCGTTTGGACTACGTGTCAATGATGGCACAAGAGCATAGCTATTGTTTAGCAATTGAAAAACTTTTTAATTGTAAAGTTCCAAAACGTGCTCAATATATTAGAGTGCTTTTTGCTGAAATTACTAGGATTTTAAATCATTTATTAGCGGTCGGTTGTCACGCTATGGACGTTGGTGCAATGACTCCGTTTTTATGAGCTTTCGAAGAACGTGAAAAACTTATGGAATTCTACGAACGGGTTTCTGGTGCCCGAATGCATGCAGCTTATTTCAGACCTGGAGGGCTACAAGTTGACATTCCAAAAGGTTTGTTGAACGATATTTATATGTTTACTGAGCAATTTTCATTAAGATTGACAGAAATGGAAGATATGCTAACAGAAAACAGAATCTGAAAGCAACGGTTAGTAGACATTGGTGTTGTGAGTTCAAATGACGCCTGTCAATGAGGGTTTAGCGGGGTTATGCTACGCGGTTCTGGAATTTATTGAGACTTAAGAAAAAGTCAGCCGTATGAAGTTTATGATAGACTCAAATTTGATATTCCTGTAGGAACTAACGGCGATTGCTATGACAGATATTTAATTCGGGTTTTTGAAATGAAAGAATCATTAAAGATAATTGAACAATGTTTGAATCTAATGCCAACAGGTTATATTAAAACAAACGACTTTAAAATTTCACCACCAACTAGAACAGATATGAAGCAATCCATGGAAGCATTAATTCATCATTTTAAGATGTATACTCAAGGAGTTAACATTCCTGTTAATGAAACCTATATTGGAACAGAAGCTCCTAAAGGAGAGTTTGGAGTTTATTTGATTTCGGATAACACAAATAGACCTTATCGCTGTAAAATTAAAGCTCCAGGTTTTAATCATTTACAGGCCTTAGACTTTATGTCTAAAGAACATTTAATCGCCGATGTCGTTACAATTATAGGTACTCAAGATATTGTGTTTGGTGAAGTGGATCGGTAATTCTCATGCATTCTAAATTGAAATCTTTTAAAATTTTACAAATCTTACCGAATGGTTGTATTTATTTTGACCATTCAGTGTATTTGAAAACATATGCAAGATATAAGTTTTCAAAAAAAAGCTTATTTTCTAATTTATTAGATAAAAAAAAACTTATCTCACAAAATTCCAATTTTTTTTACAAAAAATATCGTAATCAAAATACTAATAAGTAAACAATTGCAATTCTTGAAAGTTAAAAATTATAAAAGTGTGTGATATAAACAAGAATTGTCCTAAAAAAATGTTTAATAGGCTAAATAACATAATTTGGTTAATGTATTAGATTGCAAATCTTTTAATATCGGTTCAAGTCCGGTTTTAGCTTTTATTTTTAGCATTTTTAGCTCAGTTGGATAGAGCAGCAGCCTTCTAAGCTGACGGACATAGGTTCAAATCCTATAAAATGTTAATGTTAGACTTTTTTTTATTAAACATGTCAAATTTGCTGATATTTATTATTGTATTGCCTTTGATTGGCACTTTTTTTTTGTTATTTGTACCTGCTTCAAATCATTCATTATTAAAATCTATAGCTTTAAATGTATCTTGTTTATCATATATAATTTCTTTATTTTTATGAGTTTTTTTCAATAAATCCGTCGGTTCTTTTCAATTTGTAAGTAAGTTACTATGAATACCTTTTTTAAACTTAAATTTTAGTTTAGGAATTGACGGTATATCACTTTTTTTTATTCTTTTGACTACTTTATTAATTTTTTTATGTATATTAATAAGTTGAACTAGTGTTGATAAAAATATAAAAGAATTTTTAATTGCGTTTCTGGTTATGGAATTTTTTTTAATTGGAGTTTTTTCTATTTTAGATTTGTTATTGTTCTATATTTTTTTTGAAAGCATACTAATTCCGATGTATTTAATTGTAGGTGTCTGGGGCTCTAGGGAAAGAAAAATTAGAGCTGCTTACTTTTTCTTTTTATATACTTTATTAGGTTCCGTTTTGATGTTATTGTCCATTTTGTATATTTACTATCAAGCAGGGACTACTGATTACGAGGTTTTATTAACTTTTATTTTCTCTAAGACAGAGCAAAAATTTTTGTGACTTTCTTTTTTCAGTTCTTTTGCAACTAAAGTTCCAATGGTGCCCGTACATCTATGGTTACCAGAAGCTCACGTGGAAGCCCCAACAGCGGGCTCAGTTATTTTAGCTGGAGTTTTATTAAAGTTGGGAACCTACGGTTTCCTTCGTTTTTCGTTTCCATTGTTTCCAGAAGCATCTTTTTATTTTGCGCCAATTGTATATTTATTTTCTATTGTTGGAATTGTCTACACTTCTTTTACGGCAATTCGACAAACAGATTTTAAACGAATTATCGCTTATACTTCAGTAGCACATATGAATCTTGTTATGGTAGGTCTTTTTAGTTTTAATACAATTGGATTGGAAGGAGCAATTTTGCAAAGTTTAAGTCATGGGTTTGTTGCAAGTGCTTTGTTTCTTATCATTGGAATAGTTTATGAAAGACATCACACTCGAATGGTTAAATATTATGGTGGGTTAGTGCATACTATGCCTTTATATACGTTTATCTTTTTATTTTTTACGATGTCAAATATAGGATTGCCTGGAACAGGGAGCTTCGTGGGCGAGTTTTTGATATTGGCAGGTTCTTTCAAAACGAACACCAGCGCTACTTTTATCAGTGCTACTGGTATGATTATTGGTGGTTGTTATTCATTATGGTTGTTTAACAGAATTTCTTACGGTAATGTAAAAATTCAATATTTAAAAGATTATATAGATATTAACAAACGAGAAATGTTTATTTTTTTACCACTGATATTAGGAACAATTACTATTGGGTTATACCCTGAAATTTTTTTAAATTCAATACATATGAGTGTTAATATGTTAGTTGAAATTACACACATCTATAACTTATAAATGATATATATTTTGGAAACAAAACTACTAGAAAATAAATCGATTTATTTTTCTTTAACTAAAATTTTTGGAGTGGGTCAATTTCAATCTTTCCTAATTTGTAAAAAATTAGGTTTATCGTACAATTGTAAATTAGCTAATTTAGCACCTGATCAAATAGTAAAATTGATTAAATTCATAGAAAACCTAAACTTATTAATTACTAGTAATTTAAAAAAATCAAAAATTATATTAGCAAAAAATCTAATTCATATCAAAGCTTACAGAGGAATTCGAAAATTGCGGGGATTGCCTGTAAGAGGGCAACGTACCCATACTAATGCGAAAACAGCCTCTAAATTCCGCTAAAGATTTTTTATTTTTCAAGATAAACCAGAGTGTTAGACTAAAAGATTAACACGCTAGTAAATGCATGAAATAAATTAGAAAAAATACAAAATCCATGTTTATTATCGTATCTATTTATTCAAAAAATTTGAACTCATTAACAAATTTTTTAAAGTTTTTTTACAGACTTAAAAATAATCAAGTTTTTAATTTAAAGTTTCATACCATACAATCTCAAAAAAAGAAAAAGTTTTCTTTTTTTTCTACGCTACAATCACCGCATGTTAACAAAAAGTCTCAAGAACAATTTGAATACTACATACATAGTAAAAAATTAAAGATTCATGTATCCCAATTAACGAAATTTTTGGCAATTTGAAAAGCAGCCAAAACAACTTTATTTTCAGATATCAAAATAGAAACTAGTTTTCGGTTGTACGATAAAGCACTTAATTCGATTTTGTTATCTAAAGCCAGTTACGATAAGTTTAAATTATTAGGATTTTTTAAACCAAAAGCAACATATTCGAGTAATTTAAAGCTAACAAGCGCAACAACTTGTACATCCTTGAGTTTATTAGATATTCGTGGAGAGATTTTGCTAAAAAATCTTTTTTTAAGTTTAGATAGCTCAGTAGGTAGAGCAAAGGACTGAAAATCCTTGTGTCGGCAGTTCAAACCTGTCTCTAAACACGTTAAAACTTTTTTATGAAAAACACTTTATGAAATATATCTGCTAATCTAAAAAACAGTCAGATCTCTAGAAGGAGTTCTATTTATCAACCAAAAACTATTCTAACTATTGCTTTTTTAAATATTCTCTGAAATGAAGGTTTTATTTTAGGCTATAAAGTCTCTACTTTAGATTCAAATTTATTAAAAATTTTTTTGAAATACAAAAACGGCAACCCGGTTATAAATTCAATAAAATTTGTTTGTAAACCCAGTCGTCACATACACTATTCAGTGTCACAATTATGAAAACTTGATTCCAAAAAAAGTTTTGTTGTGTTAACCACATCGAAAGGTTTAAAAACGGTTCATGAATGTAAAAAAAATCAAATAGGAGGAAAGCCTTTGTTTGTAATAAAATAAAAATGAATTATATTACAAAAAGACACATAATCAAAATCCCAAAAAACGTATCGATGTATTATTGTGATACTACACGTATCATTATTTTTGCAAATTCTTTTTCACAGAGAGCTTTAACATTAAAAACTAAAATAATTATTGAACGAAGAAAAAAAGTGATTAAAGTAACAAGAGAGCCTTTTTTCAACATATCAAATAACGAAAAAAAAAGATTAAGAGCTATCCAAGGAACTCAAGTTATTATGTTAAAACAAATGCTTTTAGATATATCCCTCCTTTTTTGTAAAAAACTTAATCTTGTTGGTGTCGGATTTCGGGTTTCTACTTTGAAAATATCAAGTCTAAATTTATTACATTTTAAGCTGGGGTATAGTCATTATATTTATTTTAAAATCCCGAAAAACTTAGAAATATTTTGTTTAAAAGCTAACAAACTTTTTATTCTAGGGTATTCTTACTTATTTGTAACTCAAGTTGCCGCGTTAGTTAGATCATTTAAAATACCAGAACCTTACAAAGGAAAAGGTATATTATACACAACAGAAAAAATAACACTAAAAGAAGGTAAAAAAGTTTAAGAATGAAAATCAATAGAATTAAAAGTCAAAATTATAAATTGTTTAAATATAATTTATTAAAATTACAAATATACTCAAATGAATCTATCTTTGATCTCAGTAACTTTTCGAATAGCACGCTAGAACAAATAGAGGCTTATTTAAAACAAGTGTTAAAAATTATTTTTGAATATCACGTGTGACAGTTTAAAATTTTATTCATAGGTTTTCCTGTGGTTTGTAAAATGAAACAAATGAAACTAATAAATTTTACAAATCATAATTTTATATCAGAAAAATCTTGAGTAAGTGGAGTTTTCAGAAATCGTTTTTCTATATTAACTTATCTAAAATTGATTCAGTTACAAAGTTTTTCAAAAAGCCTTAAGCTTTTATTGACAATTAAAACTAAACCCCATTTGGTAGTTGTTTTTAATCAAAAAGTGGAACTTAACACAATTAATGAGTTTTACAAATCTGGTATCCCTATTTTATCTTTTAATTGAAATTCTTTTGACACGCTTAAAGTAGCTTATCACACGTTAGGAAATTTTAATTTTATCGAAAAAAACATAAAATTAACTTTTTTCTTTTTATTGTATTCACTATTAAAAAAAACACCGCTAAAAAAACGTCGTAATCAGAATTTTTAAAATTATAAATAAACTCAAATCCAACCTGTTTTTGGTTTCAATAACTTCTCAAACATTTATGCATTTTATAAAAAAACGTCGTAATAAACCATTATATAAAAAACTGTTGCCATTAAGAAAAAATGTTCAAAATAGAGATAAGCTTTTGAAGTTTAATAAAAAAAAATGGCAAAAATTTCAACGTTTAATTTCAAGATTAAAAAAAAAGAAATTTTATGACCCTACCACGTATTTTTTATCTAATTTTAAAAATTTTTTCAGCCGAAAATTTAAATATAATCTACAAAATAAACAAAGATTAAGTCTTTATTATGGTAAACTAAGAAAAAGTTATTTAAGAAAATTAGTTAAATCGACGTTAAGTGAATTCAAAAGTGAAAACACTCACGCTACTGTTTTATTTATTGAAAAATTAGAAATGAGATTAGACACTGCGTTATACCGAGCATATTTCTCTTACAGCTTTAATCACGCAAGACAATTAATTTCTCATAAAAAAGTCTATGTTAATAATAAAATTGTTCAATGCAATTCTTACTTATTAAAGAAAGGAGATATAATAACATTCGATGTTGGAATTTTTAGCCTGATTACTAGAAATATTTTAAAGTCAAAAGTTTTATTTACACCTCCCAAACATTTTTACATAAACTATAGAACGCTTCAAATATCAGTAATCGAAGATATTAAGGTTACTAATTGTTCAACATATTATCCTTTTTGAATTGATCTTAACTCTTTTCTTCAATTTTATACTAAATAAAAAAGTTTATATTGTTCTATTTTTGGGAACAGCAAAAAACACACTTTTCAAAAATATTTTTGAACTATTTCATTTTCTGGTAAGTTTTTACTTCGGCGAGTATAGGTTCAGTTAAGTTAAAAAGCTAGATTATTATTCTAGCTGTTATATGAGTTCAAACCCTGTTATTTGTTTTTATATTAAATTTTTTAGGGCATTAGACAGAAACTTTAACATTAATATGAAAAAAACGTTTGTGGCACAGTATAGTTACCTAACTTTTTGGTAAATTTATTTATCAGGTTTTATTAGGATTGGTTTTAGAGATTCTATCTATTTTCATTTAAGATTTTTGTTCTGTATATCTATTAATTAAAAGAAACTCATACCAAGATTTAGACTTGAAGATGTTTGTTATACCATTCATTCACAAAAATACTTTTAAGACAAAACATTTCTCAAAAATAGCCTTACATATTAATAAAAAAAGCACGATGTTGACAAGAAAAGTTGTAAACTATTTTCACTAGGCATTTACCTAATACGCTTTTAATAGAATGTTTAATTCTATCTAAAAAAAAGTATTTAACAGCAAAGGTTTTTCTGATTAAACTCCTCGTTAGTTAATTTTTTGTAATTGGAAGTAAACACCTTATTTCAACTTTTTTCTGGTAGATACTGTTTCTTCAGTAGCTCAAGGGCAGAGCGAGTGGCTGTTAACTACTAGGCTGTTGGTTCAAATCCAACCTGAAGAGAATTGATAATTACACTAAAAAGTGTCAGCAATATTTTGGAAATAATCGGAATTGAACCGATAACTTTATGCTTGCAAAGCATACACTCTACCAATTGAGTTATATTCCCTTTTCAAGCTATTGCATAAACAGTTTATAACTGTTGTTAATTAATTTTTTGTTATTTACTAAATCAAAATTCATTGCTGAAATAGAATTTGTAGTTTTTATTAGTTTTTTAGCTCTAAATTTTGTCACTTCTATAAAGTTTGGGATAACAGTGCTGATGTTAAAATAATAAAAAAAAAATAGAGTAGTTAAAAGTCCGAATACTTGCGCACCTAGTGTTAAAATATCAAATTGTGGAATTTTTTAAAAGCTCGTTTGGTGAAATTGGTAGACACGTCAGACTTAAAATCTGATTTTTTATAAAAAGTATCGGTTCAAGTCCGATAACGAGTAATTTACCGTTATAAATTGCCAAAATGATGAAATTGGTAGACATACTAGGTTTAGGTTCTAGTTCTTTTTTAAAAGAGTAAGGGTTCAAGTCCCTTTTTTGGTAAAATAATTTAATAAATGCCTACTATAAATCAACTATGTCGTAGTAAACGAAAAAGAAAACAAGTACGAAATAAAGTGCCTGCATTGGACAACTGTCCACAAAAAAAAGGAGTATGCACCAAAATTTTTTTAAGAACTCCAAAAAAACCTAACTCAGCATTAAGAAAATTGGTTAAATTGCGATTGACTAATAATAAAAAAATAATGGCCTACGTCCCTGGTGAAGGTCATAAATTGCAAGAATATTCTACAGTTATGATCAGAGGTGGTCGTGTCAAAGATTTACCAGGCATTAAATACCACTTAGTTCGAGGTAAGCTCGATTTTAATGGGTTAAAAGGAAGAAAAACATCGCGTTCAAAATATGGTACCAAAAAAACTAATAGATAATAAGCTATGAATCAAAAAATAATTAACCAATTACTGTTACATGGTAAAAAAACAATATCTGAAAAAATTTGACTAAAAAGCCTTAAGCTTTTTTACAAATCGTCAATCAAAAACCATAAAAAAGTGTTTAATCGTGCATTAATTAATTTAATGCCCTTATTAAAAGTAAAACAATTAAAACAAAAAAGAAAACGTTTGCAATTGAAAGAATTTCCTTATATTATAAATGTTAAAAGTCGAATTTCAATAGCTCTAAAATTTTTTCTGAATAGAAAAAAAAGCAAGAAAGACACAAAAACGTCTCAAAGATTTGTTGGCGAGTTGGTGGCTGTAGCTAATAAATCAGGTATCAGCATAAGTAAAAAAAAAAGTTTGTACGAATACGCCTTTATAAAAAAAAAATATTTTTACTATAGGTGATTTTAGACAGCAAAAACAAAATACGCTTAATAGGACTTGAACCTATAGCCTTTGGGACCGAAATCCAACGCTCTATCCAATTGAGCTATAAACGTAAAAAAATGATTCAACAACAAACAATTTTAAAAGTAACAGACAATTCAGGTGCTAAAACCGTAAAATGTATTAAAGTTTTAAATGGCTTTAAAAGACGTTTTGCCATTTTGGGAGATATAATAATAGTTTCTGTACAAAAGCTTCGTAATAAAGCCCGGTTGACGTCAAAAGTTCGAAAAGGTGAAGTTTACAAGGCTATTATTGTCAGAACTAAAAATAAAACAGTAAAAAAAGATGGTACTTTAATTTTTTTTCAATCAAATGTGGTCAGTTTGATAAACAAGCAAGGAAAACCAGTTGCATCCCGTGTTATGGGTCCTATGCCTAAAATTTTAAAAAAAAAAAAGAAAATCAAGTTTGCAACTCTTTCTTCAGGATTCATATAAAAGACGCTGAAATGTTTTTCCTTGAAACATACTTTAATAGAATTGTAAAGTACGATTTAATTAATACATTTACATACTCAAATTTAACTAAAATACCTAAGTTAGAAAAGATAGTACTTAATTTTGGCTATCAAAAATCAAACTTAAAATATATTATCTCTGGTCTATTAGCGTTAGAATTCATCACATCTAAAAAGAGTAGTTTAACAAAATCTAAAAATTTGAATTTATTTTTGAAAATTAAAAAAGGAAATCCTGTCGGTTGCAAAGTCATTTTAAGAAAAAATACTATGTATCATGTTTACACAAATATAATAAACTCTATTTTTTTAAAAGCCAAACGTCTTCCAAAATACCAATTTCAATGAGATTTAAAATCGGTTAAATCAATATCAATTCAACTAAAAAACCCTTTATTATTTGTAGATTTAGAGACTCAGTTTCAATTTTTTAGAAATACACAAAGATTAGATATTACATTGATTACAAACTCGGAGTCTCGAAAAGAGCTTTTCTTTTTTCTTAAGTCGCTTAAATTTTTTTTGTAACTTTCAACTAGTTACTGCAAATGTAACTCAATTTGGTAGAGTGTAATCTTGCCAAGATTAAAGATGAGGGTTCAAATCCCTTCTTTTGCTTTTATAGGATAAGTGGTCGAGTGGTTTAAGGCGTTAGTTTTGAAAACTATTGTATTAAAAAATACCGTGGGTTCGAATCCTACCTTATCCTTTAGTTAATTTGAAAATGATTGTATTAATAATTTGCACTGTACTGAAAATTCTTGCTATTGTTGTTCCTTTATTAATTTCTGTTGCATATTTTACTATAGCTGAGAGAAAAATTATGGGTATCATACAAAGAAGAAAAGGCCCAAATGTTATCGGTTTTTTAGGTTTACTGCAACCTTTGGCTGATGGGCTAAAACTGTTTGTAAAAGAAACCATTCTCCCTAGTAATTCAAGTATTATTGTTTTTTTAGTTGCTCCCATGCTAACTTTTATTTTAAGTTTAATTGGTTGAGCTGTTTTACCTTTTTCTACACAAATAGTATTATCGGACTTAAATGTTGGAATTTTGTATTTGTTCGCAACATCTTCATTAAGTGTTTATGGAATTATAATGGCAGGCTGATCTAGTAATTCAAAGTACCCATTTCTGGGTGCATTACGTTCTGCAGCTCAAATGATTTCTTATGAAGTTTCTATAGGATTTATCATAATTAACGTGTGTATTTGTGCGGGGTCCTTTAATTTAAGCTCTATTGTAATTGCTCAAAAAAATATTTGATTTTTAATACCTTTATTCCCAATGTTTGTTTTATTTTGTGTATCAATGCTTGCTGAAACAAACCGTCACCCTTTTGACTTACCTGAAGCTGAGGCTGAACTAGTTTCTGGGTATAATGTTGAATACTCAGCAATGACCTTTGCTTTATTCTTTTTAGGAGAATATGCTAATATGCTTTTAATGAGTGCTTTTGTATCTACTCTTTTTTTAGGAGGTTGATTACCTATAATTAACATATTTCCTTTCGCATTATTTCCGGGTAGTGTATGATTTAGTCTGAAAATGGTGCTTGGTGTAGTATTTTTTATAGTTACACGAGCAACTCTACCAAGGTACCGATATGATCAATTAATGTATATAGGCTGAAAAAGTTTTCTTCCGTTATCTTTAGGTTATTTTTTGTTTTCAGTAGGTGTGCTAATTAGTTTTAATTGGTTGCCTACTTAGTATTGGTAAGTTCCATTTGAAAAATCATACAAAATGTAATTAATTCATAAATGATTATAATACAAATACCTGTGGTTAATTGATATACAACCTCTGGAGGCGTTAAAAATGTCGAGAAAATGAAAAAAATAAAATAAAAAACTTTTCGAAATTTTTTAATAATCAACAAATTGTTCTTAAACAAATCTAGAAAAATAAAAAATACTACCACTATTTGAAAAACAAGACTACACAAATAGTAAATTGATCTATAGAAAGCTAAATATTCGTTTAGCTTAATTTCAAAATAAAACGTTAAACTTTGAAAAGATAAGTATTTTTGAAACTTTAAGAAAAAATGTCAACTAGTTGGGAAAATATAATTGTTTAGCGTAAAAACACACGTTATTCAGCAAACTGCTATCATTGAAGTAATACTTTTTAGATAAGCATATTCAAATATATACAATCCTGCAGATAAGAATATATAAAGTTGATAACTCATAAATATTATTGTTGTTTGGTTAGCTATATAATATGATAATTGCACATATGCTATAAAAACTTCAGCTACATCAGTCGTTAAAAAGTATAACGAGTTGTTTTTATTCGATTCTAAACTAAATTTCATAAAAACATATAGCAAAGTTTCTTTAAAATAATAGCAATTTATCATCGTAAAACTCCAAGCAATAAAAGAAAAAAAAGTGCGATATTTAACTTCTAGTAAGTATTTATAAATCATAAATTTTTTAGGAGAATAGTTCAGTAGGCAGAGCAGTGGTTTCCAAAACCAAAGGCCAAGGGTTCAAGTCCCTTTTTTCCTGAGTTTATTTTTTTTTTAAATCTTTATACATTTTGTTATTTTTAATAAAATCACGAAAATATTTTATTATTTTGGAAAAGTCACTAAATAATAAAATTCCTATAAAAATAATAATGACAAGTTGGGCTGCACTTATATTTCTCATAAGATCAAAAATTAAATTTTAGCTGTTTTAGGCTTATAGTTTAGAGGTAGAACGTACCGCTCATAACGGTTTTGTCGTAGGTTCAAGTCCTACTAAGCCTAAGAAATGGATTTCAATTTAAAAACTTATAAACGTTCTAGAATTAAACATTATTTTAAAAGGATAAACTTTTTTTTTTTTTTCCATGGAACTTCTTTAAATAATGAAAGTTGAATCAAAACTGAGCAAGTTTTCGTTAACTATGGGCTAAAATATTTTAGAGTTCTCAACAAATTAATGATTAACACTTTAAAAAATTCAATATTTAAAAATTTAGTCGTGTTAATACATGGCCCTATCATTTTATTAAGCAATCCTAATACGAAATTAACTTTTAAAGAATCAAAAAGTCTTAACCCGTTAATTAGTTTATTGAGCTTTAGATTGAATAATAAGATTTATTCGAAAAAACAAATCAAAAATTTAAATAGAATGTCGTACCTTGAAAATATTTCTATTTTTCATAACTCAATGAAAACTTGTATAAAACTTCCTTATTATAAGTTTAAAAATAAAAGGACGCCTGTTGTATCGAAATAATGTGAATTGAACACATGACTTCCTGTTCCCAAAACAGGCACGCTACCAAACTGCGTCATATTTCGCTGAAGAAAGTAGGATTCGAACCTACGATAAGATAACCTTAACAGATTTACAATCTGCCACTTTCAACCACTCAGTCATTTCTTCTACAACTTTCTAGTTCGAGTACGGATTTTAATCCTCTTTTTTTTTTTTAGTCTACAACCATTGTGTGAGCGAAAATTATAGCTCGTAACTAATTTCATAAAAATCTTTTGTTTTAGTTTTTTGAAAATGTATGATTGATGGTTGAAAAATACATTGTTAAAATGCACAGCAACAGGTTTAACTTTAAAAATTTTTGATTTTGCTAATAAAGCTCGTAGTATTGTAATAATGGCTTTAGGTTGTCTGGTTTTTTGATTTTTTTGCAAACTAAACATTCCTGCAGAATAAAAAAATTTAGGATTACCTTTTATGCTGTTTACGTTGATTAAAGTATTTGTGGAAGATAAGTTAATATTTATTACATAACTAATTAACTTTTGGCTATTAAAAAAAGATATGTACGACATAAGACAGCTTGTTTTTATTTTAAGATTGTACAAATTAGTAGAAATAAATAAAAAAAGTCATTGTGTGTAATAGGAAAATGCATCTTTTTTTATGAATTTTAAAACTTTAATATTATGAAATAAATATTTAATATAATTATGATTGATTAAATTTTGTGAAAAGGATGACTTATTTGCTATTTTTAATAAAAGCATGAATTTTCTAAAAGCTTTTGAAATAATTTTTATTTATATGAATTCAATAAAAAGTAAATTTACCTCTTTAACTCAAAAAAAACTAATAAATTTGTCAAGAAAAAAATTAAACAAAGTTTCTTTGGTAAAGAACCTGATTTTAGGTAAAAAAAATGTAGCAGGTCGAAACAGCTTTGGAAAAATTTCAGTTCGTCATAAAGGTGGTGGTCATAAAAAAAGATATAGAAAAATCGATTTTATAAGAAATGAAGATTCAATAGGGATCGTTACTACTTTAGAATATGACCCTTATAGAACGGCTTTTATTGCTTCTGTTTATGACTTTTTAAATCAAAAATACTTTTATATGATAGCGCCTAAAAACTTAAATATTGGTGATATCATAAAATCGGGTTTTAATGCTGAAATTAAAATTGGACATTCTTTAGCACTAATGAAAATTCCTGTAGGAAGCTTCATTCATAACATTTCGTTAAAAGAAAATAAAAAAGGGCAATTAACTAGATCCGCTGGAACTAGTGCACAGCTAATTGAAAAAAATTCCAAATACTGTCGGATTGTTTTAAGCTCCGGTACTCACAAATTTATTTCGCCCACATGCCAAGCAACCATTGGCACTGTCTCAAATGAATTCTCATTTTTTAAAAAAATTGATAAGGCTGGTCGTAGTAGATGACTAAATAAGCGGCCTACAGTTAGAGGAGTTGCGATGAATCCTATAGATCATCCTCACGGTGGTGGGGAAGGGAAAAGTTCGGGAGGTAGATCCTCTGTCACACCATGAGGCAAACCTACTAAAAATGGTAAAACAAGCGATCAAAAAAACAGAAAATTCACAAACTAATTAAAAAAGTTTAACAAATTCTAAACGATTTAAATACTCAAAATAATCCTAAAGTATTAAAGCCCTAAAAAATGAACAGAGTTAAATGAAAAGGACCATATATTAAAAACAACTTACTGAGAAAGATAAAAAAATCTAAGTTAATAAATAAAAACAATATTAAGACTATGTCTAAAAACTCTATAATATTACCAAATTTTACTGAATTTACGTTCCGAGTTTATAACGGGAAAACATTTACAATTTTAAAAGTCATAGACGAAATGGTTGGTCATAAGTTAGGTGAATTTGTTCCGACTCGGAAACAGTTTTCTTATAAAAAAAAAAAAAAAGATAAAGATGGGGCAAAAAACAGACGCACGAATTTTTAGACAAGGGATAAGTAAAAAAAATTGGGAATCGAAATATGCTGAAAAAAATAACGAAGAATCTTCTTTGTATTTGTATAAAACTTTAGAAATTCAAAAATACGTAACTCGGTTTTTTGGATTGTATAAAATAAAAATCCATAACTGCAAAGTATTTTATTCAGCTAATTCTGTACAAGTATTTGTATCTTTTTATGTTACAAAAAGAACAATTTATGTTATAAATAAAACTCTAACTAAATACTCAAAAAAACTTTCAACACGTACTAGACGCGCAGTTTTTAAAAAAAAATTAAGAAGAAGAGCAAAAAAAAAGCCATGGTTTAAATTGCCTACTAGGAAAAAAAAATTGGAAGTGAAAAAAATTCAAAAAACTAATAGTAAAAAAGGTTCATTATATGCTCAGTTTAACCAACACACAACTCTTGATTTAAAAGAATTTCAAGAAATTTTATTAGAAAGCTTAGCAGAATATACTAAAAATAAAGTTAATATCTCTGTAACTTTACAAAATTTGAATCGTTATAAGCAATTGTCACAGATTGAAATTGAAAACCTAAAAATTATTTTTAAACAAATGAGAAAATTTGTTAAAAATTCTTTTTTTAAGGAAGCAATAAATATTTTCTTTGTTAGCATTTTAAAAAGAAAATCAGCAAGATTATTAGCTGAGTTTATAAGTGATCAGTTTAGATTTAACCAATTAAGAACTGACCAGATGAGTATTTCTCGAAAAGATAATTATTTTCTGGGATTTTTAAAACAGACTATCATGTTACTTGTTAAGTACGAGTCTTCATGCCTTGCTGGAGTAAAAATTGCGATTAAAGGGAGGTTTAACAGAGCACCACGAGCAAGGACTGTCAAAATTCATTTTGGGAAATTCTCTCTTCAATCATTTAGCTCTAAAATCGATTATTATCAGTCAACTGCTTATACCATTAATGGGACTTTTGGAGTAAAAGTTTGACTATGTGAAAATAATCAGTGCAAAATACATGTGATTACAGCCTAAAAAAACTAAATATAAAAAAATGCAGAAAGGGAAACTATCAAAACTTAATTATCGTTCAAATACATTAAAATTTGGAAGTATTGGGTTGAAAGCAACTAAATCTGGTACTTTGTCATCGCGGCATATTGAGGCCGCACGACAAGCTATTGTTAGAAAGTTAGATCGAAAAGGAAAACTTTGAATACGAGTGTTTCCTGCGATCCCTATTACAGCAAAACCTACTGAAGTTAGGATGGGTAAAGGTAAAGGAACCGTGTCTCATTGAGGTGTTAAAGTGAGTGCTGGAACTGTTTTATTTGAAGTGTGTGGTGCGGTAAAAAACGTTGCTATTGTAGCTTTTAAGACAGGAGGGGCCAAATTACCTGTTAAAACAACAATTTCGTTTTAATAAAACATTAAGATTACAAATTACGAAGACATTAAGCGTTTGAAATAAATTTTTACTTAATTTGATGGGATCTTTAAAATACTTAACTTGAACAGTATAGGTTGCTTTAAAGCCACCGAAATGTACATTTACGTATATATACATATATATATATTAAACGATTTACATGTTATTACAAGCAGCTAAATTTATAGGAGCAGGATTAGCAACTATTGGACTAGCAGGAGCTGGAGTAGGTATTGGTACCGTATTTGGTGCGTTAGTGATTGGAATTTCACGAAACCCTTCTTTAAAAGATGAATTATTTAAGCTTGCTATTCTAGGTTTCGCATTAACTGAAGCTATCGCACTTTTCTCATTAATGATGGCATTCTTAATTCTTTTTGCATTATAATATTTTATAACAAAAGAATTTTTAAAAAGTATGTAGCTCAGTCGGCAGAGCATTGGACTTTTAGTCACAGGTCTTGGGTTCAAATCCCAACATGCTCAAACTTTTTAATATATACATGATAATTCTAAACATAAATTACATATTAAATATCGTTATAACATTGTTTTTAATTGGAGTACTAGGACTTGTTTTAAACAGAAAAAATATATTAATAACACTAATGTCTATTGAATTAATGCTGTTAGCAATAAACTTGAATTTTGTTATCTTTTCCGTATATTTAGACGATCTTGCGGGTTATGTGTTTGTTTTATTTATCTTAACTATTGCCGCAGCGGAGTCTGCAATCGGATTAGCTGTTTTAACTGTTTACTATAGATTAAAAAACACTATCCGAATAGATCAAATTAAAAATATCAAAGGCTAAAAAAAACATAACGGAAACGACAGGATTTGAACCAGCAATCTTCGACGTGACAAGTCGACGCTTTAACCATTTGAAGCTACGTTTCCTTAAATAGGGTTTTTAATTTACTTTGAGTTTGAAATACTTTCATATAAATAATATAAAATTTAATTATGATTTAGAGTTTAAAAATAATTTCGATAACAGTTTTTGAAAACAAAATACACCTCTTATTGAGTATTGCGAAACATTAGGTATTAATATACCACACTATTGTTACCATAAAAATTTATCTATTTCAGGAAATTGCCGTATGTGCCTTGTAGAACTAAAAAATTCACCAAAGCCTATTGTGTCTTGCGCAATGAACGCCAAATCTTGTTTGGCAAACGGAGATGTCTATACAAATAGTTCATTGGTGAAAAAAGCCCGTGAAAATGTTTTAGAGTTTTTGCTGTTAAACCACCCCTTGGATTGCCCGATATGTGATCAAGGCGGTGAATGTGATTTACAAGATCAATCTCTTTTTTTCGGTTTAACTAGAAAAAGATTTTACAGTTTTAAACGGGTTGTTTTAAATAAAAATATTGGACCTATTGTAAAAACAGTAATGACAAGATGTATTCATTGTACAAGATGCGTTCGTTTTGCCGCTGAAATTGCAGGAGTGGAGGATATAGGAATGTTTGGTAGAGGGTTAGATAGTGAAATAGGCACCTATGTTGAAAAACTTTTTCAGTCTGAGCTATCAGGTAATGTTATCGATTTATGCCCTGTGGGAGCATTAACCTCAAAACCTTACCCTTTTGTACATAGAAGTTGGGAGCTCAAAAATGTCGCTTCTATTGATTTTTCAGACGGATTTGGTACCCCTACTCAATTATTCATCAAAAATAATCACCTAATAAGAATTTTACCTGGCTATGACAAAATAGCACATAAAACAAATTGAATTTCGGATAAAACTAGGTTTTCTTTCGATGGAATGTTTTCGCCTGAAAAGATAGTTCACAGTTTTTTAGAAAACAATGAAAAAGAATCTTTGGTTAACCTTTCGTGAAAAAATTTATTTAAAGAGTTTTTTTGCACACTTTATTTTCAAAATCACTTGCTGAAGCACTTGTATCAGCCATACCCGATTATAATGTGTATAAATGAAAACACAGACTTAAAAGTTTTAAATTTACTAAATATCTTAACTTGTAAGTACTCATTTTTTAAGCTCAGACAAACTGAATCACAAAACATAAACACTGATTTAGAGCAAAATTATTTATTAAGTTTAAATGACAAAATCTCCATGTCAGATACTTGCTTATTAATTGGACTAAACCCGCGTTATGAAGGGTATAGCCTAAATTTAAGGCTTAGATCACGGTTTTTAAAAGGAAATTTTAAAGTAATTCAAATAGGTTCTTTAATCAATTTAACATTTTCTACCATAAATATTTCTAGTAACACAAGAATTTTAAGATCTTTAGTTGAAGGAAACAACTTGTTTTGTCAAGAGTTTATTAATTCATCAAACCCTATATTAATATCTAATGCAGAAATATTTAAACGAAAAGATTATTTTGGGTTAGCAAGTATGCTAAACTTTTTAATTAAAGCTATTGATTTGTTCTCACAGTCCAATACCCAAAGTCGATTAGATATTTTGCACCCTTCACTAAACGGCGTTGGGTTTGCAAATTTCAATAGTTTAAAAGTGATAAAAGATAAAGATTTGAGAAGTGCTCCAGGAATTTATTTTTTGCACAATTCGTTTGCAACTTCTAATATCAAAAAATTGCTAAATTTGAAATTACTTAAAATTTTTAGAAAAAAAAACTTTTTTTCAAGTACTTTTACTAAAAACAAAAGTATATTGATAACTCAAAGTAGCAACTTCGACACAAAATTAGTTACACAGTTAAAAAAAGGTTTTAATTTTAGTAATCACTTGCATCTGCCAAATACAGTGTTTTTCGAGACGTCAGGGAATTATATGAATACTGAAGGAAATGTCAATAAAACGATTAAAATAATCAAACCGTTGGGACAAACAAAAGACGATTGACAAATAGTACGAAAAATATTTTCTTATTCTAAAAAAATGGTATTTATGAATAATTTTTTAAAAAATGAAAAGTTAAGCTTTAATTCAGATACCTTTCGGCATTTTACGAATTACATAGGATTTCAATACTATGCTGTATCTAACCTAAACAACTCAGCTTTTTCCTTTCTAAAAAAAAGTACTATACATTGTTCAAATACTTCGACATTTAAACTTAAACAAGAAAAACTTTTCAATTCTCAGTTTAGATTTTGATTAAACGATTTTTACGTTGAAGGTACAAACTTTAATAGTAAATACTCTTCTACAATGATTCAATGCTCAAGACTTTCCCGACTAAATAACACAAATTTTGACTTTTAGTTTTTAGGCGACTACATGTTGAAGTCTTGTTTTTGTTTTGATAACAATTTAAATATCTTCAGCGGGATTTGAACCCGCGTTATCACCGTGAAAGGGTGATGTCCTAACCACTAGACGATGAAGACTTTTGTTTTCAATAACTGAAAATTAAGCAAAAAATGCCTTTTTTCTTTCAATTTATCAAACAATCTATTTAGATATTCTTCCATACAATTGAAGTTCGGTACTAAACTAATAACGCTATAATTACTGTGTAGCAAGACGTTATTTATGTTAATATTTCTATCAAAAATAAATAGTTAAATATAACATTTTCTAAATTGTTGCAGGATATTTTTTAAATTTCTTCAATTAAAAAATTAGAATAGTCCGCAATTAACAACAAAAAATACTAAATGTTACTCAAAATGCAGCTTTTTTCTTTCTATATTTTTAAAATAATAACGCTTAACTTTATTAAAAAACAAAAATTATTGGAACAAAAGGATTCGAACCTTTGAATATTCGTACCAAAAACGAAGGCCTTACCAACTTGGCTATATTCCAGTAGTGTTTTGGCAATAGATAAGTTTTAAAGAAAGGATGGGATTCGAACCCACGGTATAAAAATAATTATACAAAGATTTAGCAGACCTTCACTTTCAACCTCTCAGTCACCTTTCTTGCTTTTGATACAAGTTAAATTCTAAAATATCATAACTTCAAGATCAGTTATAGCCTAAAATTCAAAATTTTTTTATTTGTATTATTTTCGTTCTTTGTACATATTTTGCTATCTACTAATAAAAAGTCTTCTTCTTTAACATTGATGGTTTTAAAAGCAATTAACTTCTCGGTATTTATTATTATTGTACAAGATCATATATTTGGTTTTTCTATTGATTCAAGCTTGCAGAATTTTTAGCTTATTAGTCTGAAATGGACTTATCAATTTACTCTACGTTAAAAAATAAATTAAAAACTAATTTATATCTAAAGCCCCAATTCAATAAATATAAACATAACCAATGCTTAACTCAAACATAAAATCAACCATTGATCAAAACCCTACAAGATCTAATTGAGCTAAAACGTTAGTTCAAGGAATTAAAAACATGGTTTCAATGTCAAAAACTATAAATAAAATAGCTATCAAATAAAATTTAACATCAAAAGTATGCCGCGCATCTTCGTAAGGCTCAAAACCACATTCATACGTCGACAACTTTTCAGTCTCTGGTTTTTGAACTGCTAATATATAAGAAAACAATACGATAATTATTGATAATATAGCAGCAATAAATAAAAATGTTAAAATAACAGTGTATTCAGTGTAAAATAATGAGTGATTTGAATGAAGATAGTTTTCTGAAAAATAAATAGATGAAATCATTTGTAATTTAATTCTTTACCAAGAAGACTTTTTTAGCCCAGGAATTATACCAGATCGTGCTAATAGCAAAAAACGTAATCTTGAAAATTTTTTGAAAATTCGATGAAACTTAGCTTTACGGTTAGTTAAAACACATCTATTAACAAACTTTGTTTTGGTTTGGTTTGCCGAAAAGGTAGATAGTTTGGAAATTGCGTTTCATTTCACAATTAAAGATAAATTTTCATTCTTAACTATACTTTTTAAAATAATATTATTTACCTCGTTCTGATTGAAAAGTTTTCTAACTTTTTTATCTTTTTGAGTTTGTTTTTTCATATAAACAATTGAACAGTTATCAAGGCGATAAAAATTTAAATGTTCTATACTCTTGACATAACTCAATAGATTCATTTATTACTCTTTTTTCTGTTTCATTGTACTTCATTTCAACAAAACCACTTAATGGAAAATCTTTTCGAAGAGGGTGACCTTCAAAACCATAATCCGTTAAGATTCGTTTTAAATTCGAATGATTTTTAAAAAAAACACCGTACATATCCCAGATTTCGCATTCGTATCAACCTGCTGTAAAGTACAATTGATCACAAGAATCTACACCAAATAATTCATGAGAAAATGTTTTAATTCTAAGCCGGGTGTTAAAACGTATACTTAACAAATCATAAACCAATTTAAACCTATATTTATTAGTAGGATAGTCTACACCGGTAATACATGTTAAAATGTTAAATTGATAAGGTATATGGTATTTAAAAAGAACTAAAGTATCATACAGTAGTTTTGATTTTACTATTATTACAAGCTCTTGGCCGTATACTTGAATTTTTTTTAGTGGACACATTCTAGAAAAATTTTGAATATTTGTTGCAATCAATTGTAAATTCATTTATTGGATTATTAATACCTTAATTGTTGTTCTTTCAACAAAAGAAAGTAATACAGAAAATTTAACGTCAAAAGTATGCCGCGCATCTTCATAAGGCTCAAAATCACATCCATACGTCGACAACTTTTCAGTCTCTGGTTTTTGAACTGCTAATATATAAGAAAACAATATGATAATTATTGATAATATAGAAGCAATAGATAAAAATGTTAAAATAATAGTATATTCAGTGAAATAACTTATGTAAAAAGAAAATCCACTACACTAAATGCGGTATCGAAAGTCGATTGTAAGGTGGCTTCTCTACCCAAGGGTTCGGAAAGAGCAGATTCTGCTACCTCAATCACTATTTCTTTATTTTTTTGCAAAATAGGAACGTCCATAGCATTTGGTTTCACTATCGTTTCATTTAGAGGCTCACCGGTAAAATTTACCGGCTTGCTGCTAGGATTTAAGGGATTAACTGACATAAAAGCTCCATGAATGAGTAAATACATTAAGTAATAATAGATTTGAACTATTAATTTTTTCGTTGTAAGCGAAACACTCTGCCAATTGAGTTAATTACCTAAATTTCAAAATTTTTTTATTTGTATTATTTTCGTTCTTTGTACATATTTTGCCATCTACTAATAAAAAGTCCTCTTCTTTAACATTTATAGTTTTAAGAGCAATTAACTCTCGGTATTTATTATTATTGTACAAGATCATATTAATATCAATAAGCAACAAAACAGTGCTGTAAAAATAGACTGCAAGCATTGTATAGTGAAAGTTATAACTCATTTCATAAAAGTCTTTTATTTTCGTTTTTTTGCTGTACAGTTAATTTTTTTGCAACGAGATATTTTGTCTCAATCACCTGTAGTATACTCAAAATCTGTGTAAGAATGCAAAATCTCACCGGAATCATCAGGGTAGCTATACCTACATCTGCCAAAAGAATCGTATTCTAATATAGAAATAATTTTTCCTGTTTTATCTTTATTCAAAATGTCTGGTCGAAGACCACAGTACTTGCATTTAGTGTTGTTTTTTTTATCGTCATTAGGTAATAATAGATTTGAACTATTAACTTTTTCGTTGTAAGCGAAACACTCTACCAATTGAGTTAATTACCTATAATAATTTGCATTATTAGTTTTGAAAATTGAGATCATTTTAAAATAAAAAATCCACTACACTATAAGTGCTGTTTCAAAATTCGATTGTAAAATAGGCGCCTCTGCGGCTTGTCTACTCAAGGGTTCAGAAAGAGCAGATTCTGCTACCTCCATAGCTAGTTTTTTACTTTTTTGTAAAATAGGATAGTTAGCAGCATCGTTTAGAGGCATTGAAAGACACTCATTTACATCTGCTCTTTCCTTAGCATCCCACAAAGTAGGGAAATTTTTTTGGAGTATGGGGGCTGGTTTAGAAATTGTTGGGTTTAGTATTTGGTTTAGAGGTTCACTGGTAAAATTTACTGGCTCGCTGCTAACGTCCTCAATTAGAGGAGTAAGCCTATTAACGAATGTATCATTGTTATACGAAATGTATTTTGCTGTTTATTACCATGCCAATAGAATTATTTTGTGTGAAATTAAATATACTAATGTGGGGTTTACAAATAAAAAAAGTAAGAAATAAAACAAGCAAACTAATAAAATTGAAATATTAGATTTAATAGGGTAATAAAGTTTTCCTGTTATAGAGCTTTCAAAATACATAATCTTTATTAATCGAATATAATAAAAAGTAGAAACTACACTGCACAAAATACTAACTATTGCAACAAAATACATAGATGCTTCGATTGATACTAGAAATATTCCAATTTTCACTAAGAATCCGATCATTGGTGGAAGACCGGCAATAGATAACAAAACAGTGCTGAAAAACAAAGCTAAAATATTATTAGACTTGTTTAACGAATTTAAATCTGCTAAATCTTTATTTTGTTTTTTAATGTACTTATGTTTCAATTGTAATACTAAAAAAATAGACCAAATAAATAAACCTACAATCATATATAAAAAAAGGTAACAAAATAATGTTTGCATACCTTCAAAAGTTCCTGTGCTAAAAGCGATTAAAGTATAACCCATATGACTTATTGAGCTGTATGCTAAAAGGCTTTTTAGTCTTTTTTGTTCTAATCCCCCAAAAGACCCAACAACTATTGTTAATACGGCTAAAATAACTATGTAGTAACGCCATTTAGTTATATACCCAGAAAAGCTTGAGTAAAAAATTCGAATCAATAAAACAAAAACTGCTAACTTGGGCACTACTGCAAAAAAAAAAGTTGAGCTAGTTGGGGATTCTTCGTAAACATCAAGAGATCATAAATGAAAAGGGGCAACAGCTAGTTTGAATAAAAGACTCACAAAAATAAAAACTAAAGCAAATTGAATTAAACTTCCGTCTAAAAAGATATGTTTAACAAAAGTATAATTCTCAAATACATCTGTTTTACCATACTCTACATTTGTCAAAAACAATAAATTCTTTAAATCTTCAAAATTAATAGTACCACTAACTCCGTACAGAATAGAAGAGCCAAACAAAAATAAACTAGATGAAAAAGCTCCTAAAATAAAATATTTCAAACCTGCGTCTACAGAGAAAGCAGAGTCTTTTTTCATAGCTGCCATCACGTAAAAAGATAAACTTTGCAATTCAATTGACAGGTATGCAGTAATTAGATCATTTGAAGAACATATAAAAAAAATTCCTAACAAAGCAAACAGTATTAAAATACTGTATTCAAAATAATTAATTTTTTGTACAGTTATATAACGTTGAATCATCAAAAAGCAAAAAATTGAAATTGTAGCTATTCAAAGTTTAGAGGAAAAACTTAAAAAGTCAACGGTGATAGTGTTATTAAAAATTTGAAAATCACTGCATTCAACACCGTTGTTTAATAATAAAAAACAAAACATACTAACAATTAAAACACTCAAAAACAAGACCGAGTTTTGAATTAATAAATATTTAGGACTAACTGACATAAAAGTTCCATGAATGAGCAAATAAATTATAGAAATGCCTAAGAAAATTTCAGGCAGTAACTGTATTTCTTTAAAAGATAACATTTGTAAATTAGTTAAAAGTAAAAAAATCCTAAACGCAGCAGCAATAAAAATATCGAATAGCTTTTCTAATAACTTTTGAAAAACCAGATGAATAAACTTGCCAAAAATCAAAGTTACTACATATGGTTATAAAAATCATTTTTTAATTTAATTACTTAAATAGATAAAACAGAACTGTAGGTACGTGAAAGCTGTTTAAAGGTAACTTGGGTTTTAACAGACCCAATAGATCTGACCAAGACTAACGTTACTGGACCAATTGTCGCTAATAATAAAATGTTACCAGAAAGTAAAAACTGAATAACATAATCGGTATACAATAAATGACCAATAGAGACAATCTCAGTAAAATAGTCTAATTTGTTAGACCAGTCAGAGTAGTGATTCAATAAAAAACTGACCCTGTAAGGGTTAATCGAATCAAAAAGACTCGGAACTATTATTAGAATTTCAATTAAAAAAACAATACCTAAAAACCCCCCAAATGGAAAGTATTTTAAAGAATCTTTTGCTAAATAGATTGTTTTTATATCTAACATCATTACCACAAATAAAAATAAAACAGCAATAGCACCTACATAAATTATAATGAAAATCAATGAAATGTACTCACACTCAAATAAAAATAAAATACTAGACGACGAAACAAAGCTTAGTACTAAAAATAAGACGGAGTATATTGCGTTTTGACTAAGAATGGTCATTAAGGAACTTGTGAGTAATACGCAAGAAAAAAGATAAAAAAAAGAATTGATTACCATATAAAGCTTAAAAATTTAAATAATGAAAAAAGGATTTGAACCTTTTAAATTTGGATTATAAGACCAACGTTCTGACCAATTGAACTTTTTCATTTGTTCCAGCTACACGTTCCCGTACAGCTACCTTGTTACGACTTCATCCAAATTGCTAATCTTTCAATAAACTAGCTTTTTTTATCTAAAAAAAAATAAAAAAAAACTTAATTTTCAAGTAAAACTAACTTTCTGCATGTGACGGGCGGTGTGTACAAAGCCAAGGTACGTATTCACCGCAACGTTCTGATTTGCGATTACTTGTGATTCCACCTTCATGTAAACGAGTTGCAGTTTACAATCCGAACTAAGAAAATTTTTAAAGATTAACTAAAAATTTTTATTTTTGTTACTTTTTGTCATTTTCATTGTAGCACGTGTGTAGCCCAACCCATAAGGGCCACAGTGACTTGACTTAATTCTCACCTTCCTTTGTAATTTTATTATTAGCTTCACGGTCTTTTTAAAGCAAAATTTTTAAAGTGTTTTAACGTAGCATAATCTAATGAATATTTAGTTTTACTATTTTTTAGATTAAAATTCGTACAAAGCTCATAATCGTTATATAAGTATATAAACTTATTTCTGTTCCGTAAGTACGAAAAACAAATAAAAGTTTTTGAAATCTTAGAATAACTTATAGTTAAAGTATTTGCTTAAAAACAATCTTTCAAAATTAAAAGTAAATTCTTAAAAATAAGAGTTGCGCTCGTTTAAAGGAATGAACCAAACATCTCACGACACGAGCTGACGACAGTCGTGCAACACCTGTAGAGAAAATTAATTAATTTTTTAATTAACAGTGAAAAAATTGTGTTAATTCAATCTTTTTTTTCAATATGTCAAGGGTTGGTAAGGTTTTGCGCGGATTATCGCATTAAACCACATGCTCCACCACTCGTTGTAGGCTCCCGTCAATTCCTTTGAGTTCCAATCTTGCGATCGTACTCCTCAGGCGGAATGCTTATAGCGTTAGCTTAAAAAATCTAAAATTTCTCTTAAATTACAGCACTCAGAATTTACAGTGTAGACTACCAAGGTATCTAATCTTGTTTGCTCCCTACACTTTCGTCCCTCAATGTCAGTTTGTACTAAAAAGCCGCTTTCGCTGATGATATTCCTTCATGTATTTTTGGAATTTACTCCTTAACACGAAATTCTGCTTTTCTGTATTAAACTCAAGTAAAACAGTATTTTATCTTTTTTTAAAGTTAAGCTTTAAATTTTAACATATAACTTATATTACAATCTACGGACTCTGTACGCCCAGTAATTACGGATAACGCTTGCCCCTCCCGTATTACCGCGGCTGCTGGCACGAGATTAGCCGGGACTAAAACTTCTTTAAATAACGTCATTATCATTTTTAACGAAAGAACTTTACAACCAAAAATTAGCCGTCGTTCATTCACATAATATTGCTGGATCAAACTTTCGTTCATTGTCCAATATTCCTCACTGCTGGCCAAAAATAGCCTGGACCTTGTCTCAGTTCCAGTGTGGTTGTACGTCCTCTAAGACCAACTAAAGATCAAAGGCTTGGTAAACTATTATTTCTACCAACAACCTAATCTTACACAAACTCATCTTACAATGTTTGATAAGCGTTACCCCACGCTCAAAAACTTTTTTAAATAAAAACCGCGCCTTGGCTTTTCTATTCAATATTACCATAAACTAAAAAATAGTTTTGATCTAAAAAAATTAAAAAATTTGATAGATGTAGTTTATCTTGAATTAAAAGGTAGATTTTTATATCAAATAAAAATTTGCGCACTCCTCACCCGTTCGCTACGGTAAAATTTCGTACAACTCGCATGTGTAAAGCATATTATTAGCGTTCACCCTGAGCCAGGATCAAACTCATTTTGAATGGTTTAAAATTGTTTATAAAATTTCAAACTTATTTGTCTTTAAATCTTTAGATTTATTATTAATATAAAAGAAAAGTCGATACTAATATGCAAACTTACTAAATTATTTTGAGCCTAATCGTTTAGACTTACACCTGAAAACACAAAAATGACATAGTTGAGTATAAGATCAGAGCTCTCAGGCAAAGCTAATTATCCTCGTGGGTTCAATTTTACGTAAAATTTCGTAATTTTAATTACCACGTTCTTTTTGCATATATAAATGTTTTTGTGGGCTAGCATTAAAATATATATCTAATATAAAGGCGATTAATGGGATTTGAACCCATGACATCTAGAATAACAATCTAGCACTCTAACCTAACTGAGCTATATTCGCCAAAGTAAGTATTTTTAATATCATTATTTTTTTTCATATATTAGTTTAATAACATATATTTTCTGCGCGAGCTAAAATCACGTATTAATAAATGTTGGATCTGGCTTAAGTGAGTTGATGTCCAGTTTGTCACAATTCTTTTGTAGTTCTAAAAAACTCAAAGTGATGCTTTATCATTTCATCTATGTCTTGCTTGTATCTTCAATTTCTTGAGTTAATTTTAAAAGATAAGGCGGTAATAAACTGCAATCAAAGTACGTTATAAACAAAAGAGTTGAGCTTTTTTCAAAGGCTTTTTCAGGTACTTTTATACTTTTTAGATAATGAATAGTGTTCTACTAAGCTTAAGTAGACTTGAACTACTGACCTTACGCTTATCAGGCGTATACTCTAACCAACTGAGCTATAAGCTTTTTTCATAGATTTATAAAATGACATTACATCAACAAGCACTATTAAACATTGTTTTATTTTTTAAATGCCTTTTTTTTCAGTTCTTTTAAAACATTTACTTGATTTTCACTAAGTGGGGTAGTATTTTTAGTTACTAAACAATTAAAACAGTTATTAAAAAAATTATGTTGATGAGGCAAGCTAATCACCGTTACCCGTGTTCTAATATCACCTGGAACATAAGCAAGGTCTTCTATATAACGAATTCAATTGATAGCTTCTGTTGGAAGTATAGGAGCTTCAATATAAAGAGTGCTAGTCGTAAAAAAACCAAACGGATGTATTGTTACTATTTTACCTACAACAGCACTATCTGAAAACGGAGCGTTTATGTTATTAGAACTTTCATTATAATAGTTGCTAAAATCCTCGGGTATGTGTAAAGTAGCAAAACGTCATAATGGCATTACCCTTCTGAAAGCGGAGGTGGATTTTATATTCAATGCTGAATCTGATGGCGTGTTAAATAGATAAATCATAATGATAGGAATACCTAAAAAAATTTCAGGCAATAATTGTATTTCTTTAAAAGGTAGCATTTGTAAATTAGTTAAGAAACAAAAAAAATCTTTTTTTATAAAATGCATAAATGTTTGAAAGGTTATTGAAATCAAAAACAGGTTAATTTGAGTTTATTTATAATTTTGAAAATTTTGATTACGACGTTTTTTTAAGACAATTCTCATTTCGTATGACACACTTTAATTACTTTTATAAGGCTTAAAATAGCAACCCCAAATTAAATTTTGATACGTTTTTTGAGGAGTTTCCTTCAAAACATTCTCAGTGTTTTCACATAATTCTTCATAAGTAAACCCTTTCTTTTTTGCAAGCTTATTCTTTAACACATTGAAAAAACCTTCAATAGCTTGTGTTCGATGATTATATGGAATTGTATATAATAAGCTGAATAATGACATTTAAACCCTTAATATCTGAAATCTTAATTTAGCACTCTAACCTAGTTGAATTATACTCTCCGAAGTAAAAAATACTTATTAAAATATAAATTCTGTCAAAGGTAAGATTCGAACTTACAACCTCTAGAACATGAGCCTAGCGAGCTGACCAATTGCTCTTCTTTGACAACATTTATTGCGAAAAAATGCTTACAATAAATAAAAAAATTTCATAAATAAGAATTTCATTAATCATCATAGTATCTAACATGTGATCCCAAACAATTCTTATTTTAGTGCTTATTAGCTAAAAATTTCACAATTCTTACACATTAAACCTATTACGTAATCATCTTTTACGGCTCTTCAAAAATTTTTTTCAAGGTTAGTTTCTTGTTTAGATGCTTTCAACAATTATCTATTACAAATGTAGCTACTCGACAATGCTATCTAAATAACAATCGATTCACCAGAGATTTGCTTTTCCCGGTCCTCTCGTACTAAGGTTTACTCCTTTTAATTTTTAACACTCACGGTAGATAGGGACCAAACTGTTTCACAACGTTCTAAACTCAGATCATGTACCGCCTTTCTTGGCGAACAGCCAAACCCTTGGAACCACTTACAGCTCCAGGATGCGATAATCCAACATCGAGGTGCCAAACCACTCCATCGATAGGGTCTCTAAAGAATGATTAGCCTGTTATCCCTGGCGTACCTTTTATCCGTTGAGCGATGACCTTTTCCACTCAGAGTCATCGGATCACTATAACCGATTTTCATCTCTGTTCGATCTGTCAATCTTTCAGTCAAGCAAACATCATACTATTATGCTCTTCAATTGGTTTATTTCAATTTGAGCTTACCTTCGTACGCCTCCGTTACTTTTTAGGAGGCGACCGCCCCAGTCAAACTACCCATTATAAACTGTTTTAAAATAATGAGTAACAAAAGTTTTTAAGAGTGGTATTTCATTTACGTTTAAACAGATAACTTGCGTTATGGTCCAATAAAAACTTACCACATATGCTATACAAAAAAAATTTTGTTACAATTTATAACTATAGTAAAGGTGCACAGGGTCTTTCCGTCTAGCCGCAAGTAGTCTGCATCTTCACAGACATTTCAATTTCACTGAGATTGTACTGGAGACAGTAAGAAAGTCGTTACGCCATTCATGCGGGACACCAATTAAATGCCAAGGAATTTCGCTACCTTTGGACCGTCAGAGTTACAGCCGCCGTTTACTGGGGGTTAAAGTCAAAGCCAAAACTTTTTCTATTAAGCTTGCAGCACCGGGCAGGCGTCAGTCTCTATACTTCTTTTTTCAAATTTGCAGAGACCTGTGTTTTTATTAAACAGTCGCTTTCTTCAATTTTATGACAGCTTTTTAAGGCTTTAACCTAAAAAAGCTACTCCTTATTCCGAAGTTACGGAGTCATTTTGCCGAGTTCCTTCAATACAATTAACTCAAGCACCTTAATTTACTAAATTTGTTCACCTGTGTCGGATTACAGTACGGTATTATTTCAAGCTATTTCCTGAAAATACTAAAAAACTTTTAACAATTCTTAGTTAAAAATCAAATTTATATTTTGTCACATTAAAATACAATAAAACTTATTACCCATCAACTATAACTTTCGTTTTCATCTTAGGGACCGATTAACATTTCAGGAAGCTTAGCTTATTCCTGAAAAACCTTGAACTTAAGGTGACGGTGTTCACTACTTTCACCGTTTTTCGCTACTCATATCAATATTTTCGTTTTTGATTTTTTCAATTTATATAACTATAAACCTTCTCAAATGTACAAAACGTTCTGCTACCATTCAAATTAATTTAAATTTATTGTTTCGGCAAGTACTATTAGCCCCTATACATTTTCGACGCTAAAAAGCTAAACCAATGAGTTGTTACGCTTTCTTGAAAAGCTGGCTGCTTCCAAGCCTACTTATAAGCTGTCAACATTTTTTTACTTTCTTTTTCACTTAAGTACTTTTAAGGGCCTTAACAAATAATTTGGGCTGTTTCCCTTTTGACTGTGAATCTTAGCACTCACAGTCTGTCTGTTTAAAATCTTTTTAATTCTATATTTGGAGTTTCATTAAATGCAGTAAAACTTTACGTCCCCCTTATTTATCGAGTGCTCTACCTTAAAACAAAGAATCTTAAACGCTCTACTTAGATAGATTTCGCAGAAAACCAGCTATCTCTAAGTTTGATTGGCCTTTCACCCCTAACCACAAATCATCTCAGTATTTTTCTACATACACGAGTTCGGCCCTCCAATAAGCGTTACCGCTTTAAATTCAGCCTGTTCATGGTTAGATCACTTAGTTTCGGGTCTTATATCAAAGACTGTTTTAGACATGTTTTGGATTAACAAAAAAGTATTTGTTAACCCAGAATAAGATTATAGTCAGCCAAGTTTATGGTGACCTCACTCAATTCTCGTAGTTTTAACTAAACAAGTTTTTGCTTTCGAACAACTAATCAAAACTTTAATATAGCACCAACTAGAACTTGGGTAATATTCGTTAACACAAGTTTTTTGTTATCTACACTATTAAACTTAACCCAACCCAAAACAAATCGCAAATTAAAACTTAATTTTTTTTAGCCTGCACATCTAACTGTTTAAGCTTGCCATTAATATAAACTCATTGATTCATTATGCAAAAGGAACGCTGTCACTTTTAAAACAAGCTACAACCGATTATAAACATTAAAATTCAAACCTGTCCCTTACGGTACTTCTTCACTATCAATCATTAATACTTTTTAGACTTTGAGGGTGGTCCCCCAATATTAAAACAATACATGACATGTATCATTATACTTTTATTCAAAAATTTAAAATAATGCCTTACAGGACTACATGCTTTAAAATCTATGTTACCTTCTTTGGTCAATAATCTTTTAGGCACACTATACATCACTTTTAAAAATAGTCCATACCGCTTTTGCTCGCCACTACTTGCGGTTTCTCGGTTGATTTTCTAACTAGTTACTTAGATGGTTCAGTTCACTAGCTTGACAAAAATTTTAATTGATTTTCAATCAAAATTTGTTTAAATTCTTTAAAACTCTTTTATGATTAGAAAAATATAAGCTTTGTTCTCATAACCCGCCTAATATTTCGTCTTACAAACGTTCTTTGCGTATCAATGTTAAGGTGTCCATTTAATGTCTTAAAGGATTCAATATAAAGGCGAATAATGGGATTTGAACCCATGACATCTAGAATCACAATCTAGCACTCTAACCTAACTGAGCTATATTCGCCGAAATAATTATTTATTTGGGAAATTCTTATTTTTGTTACTTTTTGTCATTTTCATTGTAGCACGTGTGTAGCCCATTGATTATACGCCCTAATTTTCATGCTCCGTAATATTTAATAAATTTCCAGTGTGTGCAAAGCATCTTAAAGGGTCTGGATTCTTTGTTTGACCAACAATAACCGTTTCGTGTTCAAACCCAATATTGTCAAGGGCATCCCAACATTCAACATCGAACTCACGAATCATTGGAGCTTTTGAAGCTAAACTGACTCAAGTTCTTCTGCCCGGTACATTCTGTCGAACTAGAGTGGTATCAATCAGATAATCTGTTATTTGCCCATCGCTCATAGTATCAACGTTCTCGGGTGGATAAAATACGAGAGCTTGTAAATTCCCATCTCCGGGATTAAGGCCATTGCCCTCTAGCCTAGCGCGAATGAAGCTAGGATGTAACTGGTTGTGAACTGGGTGAGCTAGCCTATATTGATCCATATCGACTGCTAAAAGCAAGTCATTCCGACTATTAATAAAGTCATTAGTAAATGAATCTAAATCTTTCGGGCCAATTATATTTCCGTCGAAATTATTATAAATTACAAAATGATTAATGATAAACAAATTAATAAATGTTAATTTTATAATGGTAAAAAATATCAAAGTTAAATAAAAGCTTAATTTGCACCAAAAAAATTAACTTTATAAAGTGTGATAATCGATACAACCGCATTTGAAAATAAAACGTTAAACTTTGAAAAGATAAAGATTTTCGGTAATAAAAAATGAATCCTAGTACTCCAATTAAAAACAATGTTATAACGATATTTAATATGTAATTTATGTTTAGAATTATCATGTATATATTAAAAAGTTTGGGCATGTTGGGATTTGAACCCAAGACCTGTGGATTAAAAGTCCAATGCTCTGCCGACTGAGCTACATACCCAAATTTTTGACATTTTTTTGTCTGTTAAATAGAATTAAATCTTAATGAAGGTTGATAGCATCATTAAGATAGATACAAGTTAAGATAGTAAAAACATATGCTTGAATTAAGGCTACCCCTAATTCTAGACCCATTAACAACACTAAAATCAATAAAGGTATCACATGCAAAATTGCTAAAAAATCTTCTAATAATAACATACTTCAAGAAAAACCTACAATAACTTTTAACAAAGTATGCCCAGCCATTAAATTGGCAAATAACCGAACTCCTAAACTAATTGGTTTAAAAATATAAGATAAAAGCTCAATCGGCACTAGTAATAAAGCCAAACCGAATGAAGTATTTGATGGAATAAACAAAGATAGCATATGAAATTTATGTTTTTGAATACAAATTATATTTATACCAACAAAAATAGAAAAAGACAAAGTAAAAGTGATAATAAGGTGACTTGTTGTTGTAAAACTGTATGGAATTAATCCGATTAAATTGCTAAATAAAACAAAAGTAAAAATAACAGAAATAAAAGGAAAATATTTCTCTCCATCTTTGTTAATATTGTCAAATAGTAATTGTAACGAAGCTTCATATAATGTTTCTACTAATGTTTGCCACGTGCTTGGAATGAAAAAAAAACTAGTCTCTTTTAAGTGGTTGGTGTTTGAGCTGAAAAAAACAACAATTGCACCAAAAAACAATAAAACTAACAAATTCACTAATACTAAATTAGTGATCGAAAAATCAAAACAAAACAACTTGATAGAAAATAATAAAATAATTTGAAACTGTTCTAAAGGAGTATATAACATGATTTTTTATACTTTGAAGGGTTTTGTTACACTAAAATAATCCAATGTTTTTAACCTATATATAGTTTCTTTGTTAGTTCAACTCTAACTTGGTCATAATATAGTGATGAAATTGAATGGTTGGCAGTGACACTATTACAATAGGCATAAAACCGTGGTTTACACCGCAAATCTCGCTGCACTGGCCAAAAAAAACGCCAAGACGTTTAATAAACAAATTCACTTGATTCAATCGGCCTGGACAAGCATCAATTTTTAACCCAAATGATGGCACTGTTCAGCTATGTAGCACGTCAGCAGCACTCACTAAAAGACGCATGTGTGTGTTTGTTGGTAAAATAACCCTTTTATTAGTTTCTAACAATCTAAAATACCCTTGTTTAGTTGTAGGTAGGCCGTCTAGAGCCATCATATAACAAACGTATTTCAAGCTTTGTTCTTGCTTTTGACACGAATTAAATTCGGAAATATCATAACTTCAGAATCATTGATGGCCTAAAATTTTTAAAGTTAACTCTGGCTCTGAAATTTCATCCATTGCGTATAATAAAGTAAAAGAAGGTGTAGATAATATCAAAAGCAAAAGAGCTGGGATAGACGTTCAAACAATCTCTAGCTCTTTAGAGTGTACAAATTTCGAGCTAAATTTATTATTATATTCTATAAAATAGTTGATGGTATAAAACAGGAGTCAAGCAACAAATAAAACAATTACTGTTAACAAAAACAGTAAATGTTTATTGAAAATTAGAATACCTTCCATGCTAATACTTGCAGGATCAGATAAATAAGTTTGCCAAAAAGCCGGGCTATCGCAATGTGTTACAGAAACCATTTTGTATAAAAAATTCTTAAATCATTAATTTAAGAATTTTAATTAGAATAAAATACTATTATAAATTCCCGTATAACGGATTAGTATTTAAATAGATCAATCCTAAAATACTCTTGAGTCCATAGGTTTCAGGGTATTAATAAGTACGAAAATAACAATTACGGAAATAATATGATAAAAACTTCAACACCATTACCTATAAGGTTAAGTATACCCTGTATACTAGCGTCGAGCGATAATAGTGCTTTTGTGGATACCTTTATCTCAACCAATTCTGCTGCTTTTTGAATATCTGGCAGCTTCGCAATTGTTTAATAATGTTGCTATTGGTTAGTAAAACCGTTCTTATCGGCACGTTGATAAGCGATACGTCTAAATATTGTGTTGCAAACATTACTTGTAGCGATAAGATTATTTATCTTTTCAGACCCATTCAATAGCACTTTACACTTACAAGACCTGTCAATTGTAAATTCATTTATTGGGGGTTATTAACACCTAGTGGTTCAGTATTAAAAGATGGATTTATTTTCGAAAAAGTTATCATTTGTAAGTTTAGGAACAATTTACGCTTAAAATGTTTGTGTTTCTATCGAAAGTATTGAAATGTTGTGATTCTATGAATTGATTAAAAAACCTGTTTTTTGTAGAAGCATAGATTTTTGAGAAGTTACTGAAATCAGAAACAGGTTGACAAAGATACTAGATTTAAAGACGGGTCAAACAAAGTGTATTTTTTATATTTTGAGGTGTTTTTCAGATTAAAATAGTGGAATATTTTGATTAACAAATTATTTTAATACTAATTTTAAGGTTTTAAAGTAAAATTCTTATTGATCCTTTTCCTTATATTAACCATAAAATTTTTTTTAGTTGCTTTTGAAAAAATCGGAAAGGTTAGTGTTTTTAACTTAACAGGACATACTATTATCTAAATGATTTTCATCAAAAGTAAAACTTTTAATTATTCAAATTTTGAATTAATAAACTTTTATTAATTTCAATTCTTTTTATTTTCATTTAAGATTTTTGCGAAAAAGCCGATACTCTAGTGTCCGTTTGAAAAAAGGTGTTCGAAGTTTTATGCTTTGAATACATAACCAAGGGTTTGGCAATTTTCGTCTCATAGAGTAGGATATACTCCACTTCAAAAAAGCGAAAATTTTACAAAAAAGTAAAAAATAAAACTTTCAATTATTTTAATTTTGAGTTAACAAATTTTTATTCATTTAATTTTTTTTATTTTTATTCAATTCTTTAAAGTAAAATCCAGATTTTACTTTAAAGATCTTTTGCCGACCTTCCCCCTTATATTAACCATAAAATTTTTTTTAGTTGCTTTTGAAAAAGTCTAAAAGGTTAGTGTTTTTAACTTAACAGGATACACTACTACTTAAATGACTTTCGTCAAAAGTAAAACTTTTAATTATTCAAATTTTGAATTAATAAACTTTTATTAATTTCAATTCTTTTTATTTTCATTTAAGATTTTTGCGAAAAAGTCGATACTCTAGTGTCCGTTTAAAAAAAGATGTTCGAAGTTTTATGCTTTGAATACATAACCAAGGGTTTGGCAATTTTCGTCTCATAGAGTAGGATATACTCCACTTCAAAAAAGCGAAAATTTTACAAAAAAGTAAAAAATAAAACTTTCAATTATTTTAATTTTGAGTTAACAAATTTTTATTCATTTAATTTTTTTTATTTTTATTCAATTCTTTAAAGTAAAATCCAGATTTTACTTTAAAGATCTTTTGCCGACCTTTCCCCTTATATTAACCATAAAATTTTTTTTAGTTGCTTTTGAAAAAGTCTAAAAGGTTAGTGTTTTTGACTTAACAGGATACATTGCTGCTTAAATGACTTTCGTCAAAAGTAAAACTTTTAATTATTCAAATTTTGAATTAATAAACTTTTATTAATTTCAATTCTTTTTATTTTCATTTAAGATTTTTGCGAAAAAGCCGATACTCTAGTGTCCGTTTGAAAAAAGATGTTCGAAGTTTTATGCTTTGAATACATAACCAAGGGTTTGACAATTTTCGTCTCATAGAGTAGGATATACTCCACTTCAAAAAAGCGAAAATTTTACAAAAAAGTAAAAAATAAAACTTTCAATTATTTTAATTTTGAGTTAACAAATTTTTATTCATTTAATTTTTTTTATTTTTATTCAATTCTTTAAAGTAAAATCCAGATTTTACTTTAAAGATCTTTTGCCGACCTTTCCCCTTATATTAACCATAAAATTTTTTTTAGTTGCTTTTGAAAAAGTCTAAAAGGTTAGTGTTTTTGACTTAACAGGATACATTGCTGCTTAAATGACTTTCGTCAAAAGTAAAACTTTTAATTATTCAAATTTTGAATTAATAAACTTTTATTAATTTCAATTCTTTTTATTTTCATTTAAGATTTTTGCGAAAAAGCCGATACTCTAGTGTCCGTTTGAAAAAAGATGTTCGAAGTTTTATGCTTTGAATACATAACCAAGGGTTTGACAATTTTCGTCTCATAGAGTAGGATATACTCCACTTCAAAAAAGCGAAAATTTTACAAAAAAGTAAAAAATAAAACTTTCAATTATTTTAATTT
>Ga0214477_100169_pt1 | contig 45754 bp, 36 predicted proteins | sample M1_20Mar14CPVII9_FD_165058 | JGI IMG/M metagenome (GOLD analysis project Ga0214477, IMG submission 165058) | Marine eukaryotic communities from Monterey Bay, California, United States - M1_20Mar14CPVII9sort6BwellC16 | ecosystem: Environmental > Aquatic > Marine > Unclassified | place: USA... | reverse complement strand
GGCTCAAACTGTATTGCCGAGGATATACGAGATAAAAGTTTGATGTACTCTCGTACTGATGCATGTCGGGCACCATGTCCTAAGATGTCCTTTTCAACTTGGATTGAGTTATTGTTTTCGACATTAGATGATTCGTTATAATCATCATCATCGTCGTCAATCTGATCATCACCACGTCCACTTTTATCCAACTTGCGCAAAACATCTAGTACAGCATCGGCTACAGAGTATGGTAAATCAGGATGTAACAACCGTCCTACATCTCGTAATTCCGTAAAGGGTAATGGATCAACATGTACCTTCCTCCATAGATTTGGATGTAATATCCTCTTGCCACCTGCACCAACTGATAATGATGCCTTTCTCCGACTACTCTTCTTTGTTGTGGTACTAACATTTGTAACACAAGTACCAAATAAACGAAATCGTGGATGACACTTCTCTTCCCTATTAACACCCAATGGTAATATTCGTTCTTCGAATAGACGTATTAATGCAGCCTGTATCTCCTCGGGACATCGATCGACATCTTCAATTAATACCCATCGTCCTTGCCGTGCCGCCAATGTTAATGGTCCAGCCATCCAAACAAATTCTCCTGGTATATCGGTTGCGACATATGATCCTAATAATGTTTTGGAATCAGTTTCTTCATCTATATGTAACTCTAGTAACTCATTCTCTGGATTAGTGTTGTTGAGTGTTGTTGTGAAGGATGAACATTGACGTGCCATTTCACGTACTATTGATGATTTACCGGAGCCGGATGGTCCACAGACTAAGATTGGTGGTGGATGTGGATCACTTGACATTGCTATTCCGAGTGTTGACATGTTTGATATTGTTGTTTTGGTTGGTATGAAGCAATTACTGCTACTGCTACTTGGTTTGTCTAATGTAGTCTTAGTATTCTCATTCTCATTAGGACTGTTGTTATCATCATCAGTTAATGATGATTGACACCATGAATGATAGGATGCAACAGATCCACGACGTGTAAGTAATATACCATCTCCAGAATGTACTAATGTTGGATGTAATGGTATAACCTTTCGTACATCTGTGATTGATGGCAATTGAAATGTATAACACTCGTCATTATCCTTCATTACTTCTTCTGATGCTGCCGATGCCTTACTACCATTCCTCCCGTCATTAAATGATAAAACTGCATCATCAAGCTTACGTAACACTACACGTCCAATACCATTCATCAACTGTACTTCCCAAGTAGCATCATTAATATTAACATTCCATGGATGTCGAACAAATGGTATCTCTTCCTCTACTACATTGAATTGCTTTAAAAACTTACTTTGTGACATAGGTCGTAATGCAAATAATGATGATATACATCGTGAAATATACCATTTCATTTGATATGTAGGAATTTTGTAGGAGGAAGCATTTGGTACATTTGTTTGTGGTGAGTATCCACCAATGTAGAAGTGGGCTAGATTGGTATCTTCGTCCATATCTTTGCTAATGTTGTTGTCAGTAGAAGAAGACATGACGACATCACCATCTTCCTCTTTAGTAGTATCCTTCAACTTCTTCATCATACTTTCTCCTCCTCCATCGTAGTCATGAGAATGCAACAATACAAATAATACAGTATCCCAATCCCACCATTTCCTAACATACATTTCTTCATTTCGTTTATTACAATATACTTTTAGTAGCTCATATGTTGCCTCGCAGACTATTACTGCTGCTTCTTCATCTTCTTTTGCTGAGCAGTCATCAGCGGCAACAAGTTTCATCTGAATTGCAACGAATGGTAATGAAACTAAAGGACATCCACTACTGTCGTCATCACTAAACTTGTGAAACTCAGTAAATAAATCAGTAACAATTGGTACCAATTGTGGTGCATCTTTTATCCAATAACTAAATAGTATATAAGATTGTAGTCGTTCATTACTCCTATCGCTACTGCTTGTATCTCCCTCCACCTTCTTACTGTCATCGTTACTACTAAGCAATAAAACATGTGAAGCAATTCGACTACCCAAATCCATTGATATTGGAGATAAACATCGTAATATACTACGTAAGACATCTATACGTGTATAGGAACGTGGTTTACCACTTTTAATTTTCAATGGGTTGATGTGGTATGGTATATTGTCTTCTTGGTCGTCTTCGTCCTCGTCCATATCACTGTTGTTGTCATCATCTTCATCTTCTTCTTCATCTTCTTCATTATTGTTATCAGTCATCAAATTATCATCAACATCATGTTCTAGAAAGACTTCAGGAATGTCTAATGAAGACAGTAAATTATACGGATCACATACTGCTAATAAATTTTGTGCTAATGTATTTATCAATTCTTCAGCATTATCATTACTACTGCTATTTTCCTTTTCTTTTAGATACGTGTTGATATCAATAGTGGTAGTAGGGATTTTGTTGGAGGTAGAGGTAGAGGAAGAGAGTAATGATTGAGTGTAGTATATCATACGATGGAGGTAGGATATTGTAATATTGTTTGTGGTGGCGTTTGCGGCGGAGCTTGTAGAGCCGCTGCCGCTGCCCCTGCCGCCGCTTTTAGTTGTTTCAATTTCCATAGTACTGTATACTAGATATATAGATATTTATTGCTATATGAATAATAGATATATGGCTGTAACATGAGTTGATTGACGAATTGATTGGTTGGCAGTTTGGTCGCACAATTTCAATTCTTTTCTTGTTTTATAAGTAGTTTTGTTATAGCTGGATTCGGATGAGTGAACAATAAGGTTGCATTTCGAGTTATTGCAGTGAACTCTTGCATTCGCGAGTCACTAGTTTATAAACACTTAAACCTACTCAACACTCACACATATCTTGCACAAAACATTTCATGATGTCGTTTGAACTCAGTAATCGCCTTGTTCAACTCCTCCTCTGGTGGTAGAAAGGTAGTTCTGAACCCGATTCTTCCTTCTCTTTGACCGAATCCGCTTGCAGGTACCACACAGATGCCAGTCTCTTCGAGTAGTGAGAGTGCATATAGATTATCAGGCGTTTGATCAAGTTTGGCTGCTTCTTCAATTGCCTTTGGTGGTAGCTCAACCTTGGGAAAAGCGTACATTGCACCATCACTACTATTACAAGTCATACCATCTATATCATTCAATCCTTTCACAAGTGATTTTGCACGTCGTTTGAGAGATTCAAAGATATCGTTCTCTTCCTTGGCGAATAGCTCATAACTCTCTTCTCCTGGCAAGGGAGGTGTAACCATCAAGCTCATCATCATCTGCCCATCAACGCCAGAGCATAGTCCACTGCTCGCTAGCTTATATAGTTGACCGTGAACATAATTATCAATATTATGCAATTCCATGTATCCACCTCTTCTTCCACATTCTCCAATCAATCCTTTACTGGTAGAATGGAAACTAATCAATTGCAAATTATGACATCCCTCAGTCTCTATAGCTACTTTCTTTGCTGATACAAACTCCTTATCTGGATTGTAAATGTTCTTCTGATATACTTCATCGGCTAACAGAACGATCTCATGCTTTGCACAAAACTTGCAAATAATCTCAAGGTCTTCACGAGAAAGAACTTGTCCAGTTGGGTTTCCCGGGTTGATTAGAGTCAGTGCTCTAATCTCAAGACCATCTCTCTCAACGGCGGCAATCCTTCTTTCCTCTAGTTCTTGTTCTGTAATTGCCCAACCAGAATCCTCATCTAAGTAGTAACCAACTTGTCGGGCTCCCAACCGAGAAATGATTGCACTATAGATTGGGTACTGAGGGATCGGGATCATGATGGCATCATTGTTGTTGGAAATCAAGCCTGTCAAAACGTTTTCAATTGCCGAACTGGCTCCATTCGTTAGAAATATATCCCAGGGCTTTGATACATGTCCATTCTTGCTGTCAAAAAGTGTGCTACATCACTCCTAAATTTACCAATACCCTGAGAGTTAGTATAAGCCCCAGTACCGGAAGGCCCTATAGCTGTTCTCATTTCAATAGCACGCTGAACTACATCAACAGGAAAAGCAGATGAAACCTGCTCATTTGCTACTCCACATTCTCCAGGAAGATCACATAGAGCAAGAACTTGTCTATAAAATGTAATTGGCTTTTGACCAACAGCATGAGGATTGCCTATATTCGTATATATAATCTTTCGTCCCTCGGCAGCCATTTCATCTGCCCTAATCACTACTTCTCCCCTGACGGCATATTGCATACGCCTCAAATTCTGAGACATTGTATGTTTGTTCCAGGAGTGGTGTTCTACTTCATTGAGTAAATTTGATGATGGAACAACATCGTGTCGATCAGGATCAACCTTTGTTGCTTTGATTAACCATTCTTGAAATTCACTGTAAGATATATCATGATCTGAAGCTGCTTCCAATGCTTCCTTCCTAGCGTTTGGATTAATATTGGCACGGACATTTTCTAAGAAGAATCGAATCTCTTGCCATGATATTTTATTGTTGGAATCAGTATCAAGTAACTCAAACAGTGTATGACAACCGCGACCAGTACTAACATAACCATCCCAGCATTCCTTCTGGAGCTTTGCTACCAACCCATCACTACGTATAATGGGGGGAGTTGATGATGAATAATATCTTTTGTCAAATTTTAATGTTTGGGTATCCAGCCCTAACTCCGACGGTGACGACGACAATACACTAACCGTCCTGAGGGATAACTGCCGCCCATACTTGGCTGAGAGTCTGCGAATGAGCATATGATAGTTGTTACGATAATAGTTGTACCTACTTATGTGATTTTGTACATAAACATACCTGACTACTACATCATACTTTGTCGTGATATGGATGAAAAAAAATAGAGATTGTCCATAGTCTCATAAAAGATATGGTATCTTACAAATGTTCCTTTTACACTTTTATCAGATATCGACCTCTCTATTTGTTATATTGGTGTTATATACTGCACAATATCCCATCGTCTCATTTAATCATGGTATCGCAAAGAATATCACCTTTCATTGTGGCTGTAGTTTTAATTGCTGCCCAATACGATGTGTCAAGTTTTAGTACAAACCCAATTACATCGACAAGACGGTACACTCAATCCATAACAAGTAGTACAGCTATACAAGCAGAACCTAGTGCATCTGAAAAGGCTGCCGAATTACGAAAAAAGGCAGAGGATGCTAAGCGTAAGGCAGAGGAACTTAAGAAAGTTGCAGAAGAGAAGGCCGAGAAGGCAATGATGGCTGTTAATAAAGCAAAGGAGAGAAATGATGCTGCAGCTGCTGCTGCATCTGCAGTTGCAAGTGAACCTCTAAAACCAAGTCCACCCACACCAAAAGCAGTGAAGACAAAGGCATCTTCTAGTATATTCCCAGATGCATCTGAAGGTGCAATTATCGCAATTAATCAAGAAACTGTCGAATTCACTTCTGGTGTGTTGGGTGCTGCATTGGCTCTTGCGTTTGGTGCATCACCTGTATTGGCTGTTGTAGCCGCAGCCGCTGCCAATTACATATCAAAGAAGGAAGATCTTGGAGAGTTAAATGAATTTGTTAACGGATTAAGTACCGCATCTCTTAATACATTCAATTGGTTTGGTAAATTGGATTCGAAATACACCATCTTAGGTAAGTTAACAGACACATTGGACAAGTCTATTGAACAATTGAAGAATTCAGAAGGTGAAAGTGCTGAAACTATTAAAAAGATTGAAGTGACTATTAGTAAAACGACAAAGCAAATTCAACAATTGGCAGATGAGCTTGATGTTGTGGAAGGGGGTAAACAAGTGTTGGGTGCTGTAGGAGATGTTCTTGAGGCTGGTATTGACAAGGCCGTTGACGCTAATGAGGAATACAAACTTACCGATCGTGCAGCAGAGGCAGCCAAGAAGGCAGTTGATAAGGTCAAGAAGTAAAGTGGTGTTGTAGATTGATAATGCATTGGGGGTATAATAAAACAAAACAACACAACACAAATTATTGAGATGAGGCAAGAGAAAGATAGTAGAAATAGATTACTCATCTTGGCACACGGCACATATCGGTACTTTAAAGGTATGAATCTTCCGCTTTGGATACAGCAAATTGATATGTAAATAGTTGGTTTCAAAGTAGAAAAGACACATTATTTATTCTACCAATCATACTAGTTTTAGTTTTATCACTACTCAGTCTCTCTTCCCTCTTCGTTGCTTTGGTTGGCTTCCCGTTGCAACAGCAGCGCCAGCCGCAGCTACACTGCCGCCGCTAGCCCCTGCAGCTCTTGTCTTCTGAACCTCCTCTTCATCAACACCTCCGAATAAACCCATGATAGCCATAGGCACAATTATATACCTAAGTTGATACGATAATGATAGAGTTAGGTTTCAAAAGCTTCATTCGAAACAACTCAAAATATACAATGATCATCTTACCAATATCTATATAAAAAGCTCGACTTAAACCCACTTGGTTGTTCATCTGGTACGCCGGGGATCCCTCCTCCTTCACTTCCAAACCCGTTCTTTGCATTCTTGCGATACCATTTGAGACCTGGCGGGATTATGAAGATAAAAGAGAGGAGATAGTAACTTATGTTAGTACATGTGGGCTACAAAGGAAGTCAAATAAAGACAAACTGAGTTAATTGAAGTATCCAAATCACCGAGAGTTTTATTGGACACACGAAATCATATGATAAAACAATACTAACGCGGACTTTCCTGGGGGTGGTCGCGAATTAGGTAATATTGTTGGAATTGCCATCATTGGATTGTGTGAATCAAAGCTTACAGTGGTTTTAAATGGCATGCTTTCTTCATTAGTATCTCTACTAAAGATTGCAGATGGTTTATCTGCGAGTGGAGGTAATTGTTGACATGACTTTGGTGCCAATGGTGATATAAGTGGACGGTATGATACACTAAGTAATTTACCAGTAGGACTGATGGATAAACTAATTTCTTCTCGTAGATTGGCACGACGGAGTGAACAGCCCGGTACTGATGCAGAGACATACTTTTGTGTATTAGACTTTGATGGTTTTGTATGTCCTTCCTCCAAAACTATTACGGTATACAGGCCATTATTTTCTACCATATTATCAAATGCAGTAGTATCCAATTGAGCTGATTTGTCTGAATGAAATGTAGCAACTAATACACTGTCTTCATCTGGAGCAATTTGGATAGTACCTCGCGGTTGCATAATATCATCATTATTTCCAAGTTTGTGATAGACATGATATGTCTTTCTATCATCAGCCGTTGATACCGCCACCACAAGAAGAAGAGAGAGTAATACTACAATGGACTTTATCATTGTTTACATTCGTATTGTTTTGTTTGCTACTTGCCCATATGCTGCGCTACATATGGTAGTGCGGATAATCTATTTCTGGTAACTGCTAGTATGTACACTCTCATAAAAACAAAGGATACCGACACTCGAATTGGAATTTTTTTTTTGAAGAAGAGGTTGTTCAATATTGTCTTGAATCAACTATTTAGTAGGATGTCTAGTCTATCTCTCTTTGCAGTAGTGTTGGCTGTTATATTGAGTACTTTATGTGCTCCTATTTGCGCTTTTCGGGCGGTACCATTTGGAACAAAGAAGGTGGCTTCGATACATAAAAAGATACATACTCAAGTTAGTACACAGACATTACTTTACAATTCACAAGAAGATGAAATGATGGAAGATGTATCAAAGGAAGTAGTATTTCAGCAAGGAGTGCAATCAGGTATTGATAATCTCCAAAGCTTGCCTGAGAATGCACCGAGGCAACAAGAGGGCTTAGATCCATTAATTGCAAGTCTAACTAGAATTGACGAACCTACACCAGCTAATGTGCCCACAAGACAAGTGCCGCTATTCGGAGAGGTGCCTGCAGATGGTAATTTGGCATTACTTGTTCCTGCTGCGGCGATTGGTATTTTAGGTTTCATCTTTAGTATTGTAGTAGCATTCACTTCAAGGGATTCGATTGTTGAGGAATTAAGTAAAGTTGAAGTACCAAAAATGGAATACACGCCAACAAAAATTGAAGAGGGAAAGTGCAGAGGGTTATGTTCTAGTCAAGATGAGGATTTAGATGGATTAAAGAATTTCATGGAAGGTATATCCAAGAGGAAAGTGCAAGATCTCTGATTGAATTGTTACATTAAACATCAACAACATTATATGGTGGTGAAACTGAACGCAAGCAGACAATGAAATCATATCAAGTTTAAGATTCAATATGCTGTGAGAATCATGCAATGCCAGTCAAGAAAATTGAGATCAGTAGAGGCAGGGTAATCATCAGATTAACCACAACACAAGTTTCGAAACATGTACCTACTGATTAGATTACTCTTTTTATTTAGATCTCTTATACATTGAGTAGATATAGCTTGACTAATCATATTGCTCTATAGAATGAAATAGAACTTTGTGATTCAATCAATTGATGCTATTCTTGGCTTGGTACTTTGCTGTCATACCAGTGATCCCAGCCAACCCCTCAGGATACCACCGCAACATGAAATCAAGGGATACCACCTCCTCAAAAAAAAATGATATTTGATTGGCGCTTGCGGTCATTCGTCACTAAAGAAAATGCCATTGATGTAGGTAGTACAACAGTAGAATGATGGTATTAGTATTGTGGAGGACGGCTGTGATAGTAGCTGTGATGGTTTCCTGTCAGGTACACTCTTTCACGCCACCGACAAAAGTATGCACAACTAATCAAAGAATGACATCACTAATGATGGCTAAGAAGAGAAAAATGACAATGAAGGAGAAGAGAAAACAGCGAGCCAAGAGAAGGCCTAGTATTGAGGTTGATCGGGGATTACTAAATGACTTACCGCCAGTAGATCAATGGGAGAAGACACAACAAACAAGTGGGGAAGTCCAGAAAAAAGTTAAGGTTATTGAAGATGATACTACCTCAAATGATGATGATGTTGATTTAGAGGCACAACAAACAAAAGCAAAAGCATCATCACTTGTAGAATCTCAACGAAAGAGTGTTGATACCCTTACATATATCAGAAAAAGAGTGGAAGAGAATCCATCGCTTTCATACAATGAAGCAGCTAGGTCTATATTAGATAAGGGGTACTTTGTATACAACAACTTTCTTTCAAATGATGATGAATTTGGTGATAATTTACTATCTGAAATGCTACAAGAATGTTCAGATATGTTGGCGAATGATAAACTTGAGCGAGATATTACTAGGTTGGGCGACGGCGAGTACCTAACCAAGCTTACCGGCGGAGAATCGTATGCTGATTGTCCTCGTTTAACAGAGTATGTAGTATCTCTAACTCGCCATTTTCCACCACTATTCAACAAAGAACTTGATATGTTAGAGATGACGACTGATATGACAAAGCTTGATGCAACTGCTAGCATGGGCACGTTGAGAGTATATAATCGCAAAACAAGACAAGGAGAATCTATGCTAGCAAATCCAGATGAAGACAGCGAGAAACCTTTTGGTGTCATTTGTGGTGATAGCGATGGTAGTGATAATGATACAAGACGTCTTACTGCAATGCTTTTCCTATCTTCTAAAGACTGGGATACATCTTGTGGAGGCGGAGTTACTGTTGAAAGTACTGGCGAGAGAGTGGATGCTGTTCGAGATCGAATCGTTCTACTTCGAAGTGATTCTTGTTCATACCGCCAAGAGCCATGGTTTGGGAGTGATGAGGAAGGATTAGATTTAGCAAGCTGTGCAATTGTACACTTTGTGAAGGAGAATAACTAACAAGTGTCGACTCATCATATAGACAAAAAGTGAAACTTAGGTTACGTGTTGGTTTCTTTCCACTACTATCTCCAAGTAGGTATATCGGACAATTTTTGTTAGAGAATTACTTACTAAGCAATATATATATTCTATATCGCCATTACAATACAATACTAGGTATATTCTAACAATAGCAGACAGAGACTAGGCAAGGTGTTGAGTGTTGATGCTCTAAATAAGTGACCTGCTCTACCTGGAACCACCTAGGATACCACTACGAGAAAGCAGAATCTCACGAGAAAAAAAACTTGATGCCACCCAAACAAATTTCACATCATGTGCTGCCTGCGTCGGCAGGGCGTGAATGCAACATCATCAAAAAAAGAATCAGGATGGCGTCCTCACAGATTATGAATGGCAAACAACGAGATAGAATTGCATCTTATGCAATGAATAATAGTTATAGATCAAATTATACTGCTGCTAATAATGCTACTGGCAATGCCGCCGCCGGACAGTCTATCCAGGCTAATCAACAACGAAGAAGAAAGAAGTCGTATCGAGCACGAGGGTGCAGAGGAGGTGCATCACGAAAGAATAGTAGTAGGAAGAAGAACTTGGATTCTATAGATGAGGAAAATGATTGTCGTGTATTGAATAATAATGAAATAAAACACTCAGCCAACAACAATATGTCGAGTCGGAGTAATAAAACGAGGACATTATCGATTCTACCAAAAGAAGAGATCAAGTATCTCCTACCACTTCGTTCCGATGCCGCCGACGATAGTGATAAGCCTATTCTACCCAGCAGGGATATTAGGGAGAATCCTGTTGCTGCAACGAATAGAACAAGAACAAGAAATGTTCAATCTGTGATTGCCAGACCTTCTGCTCATGGAAAATTCAATGCAGTTGGTCATATGGGAGGGTTCAGCTTCTTTAGCATCTCACCTCGTTCGTTTTTGACTGGTAAGAAGACGAGCAAATCATTTACAAGCTAGAATGATATAATATGGAACAATTTTTGGGGGGGATATTGTAGTATGATATAAGACAAACATCTACTCACTTTGACAGCTACAGTGAAGTGGAGGCAGTTTGTTATATATTATATTACTTATAGAAAAGAAGAGGAAAGGGCTCCGGTATAAACCACTCTTTCTTTCTTTTTCTATTAAAGATATAATAATAATAATGTACATTAGCTAGAAGTATCCAAAGTAGACTTGGTATCTCAGACTCTCGGGTCTTTCATTGCTCAAATTGTGGTATAATGTGACACTCGTACATACACATATAGCAAACATTCAGCCAATGCAGGTCCAGATAGAGTCTACAATGAGAAGTTGATTCTTCTTCGGTTTGCTGTGACTTTCTCGTTGAAGGATACCGCTATCGTATCTTTTTTTATGCACATCAACTGAAAACAAAAGATCAGAACACAAAGGACAATATACATACCTATCCGATTGCTTTGGTGGTTGCGCAGATATTGTTTATCACACCGCAAAAGGCAAACAGATCAGTCTTCGCTAAATATTATAATATCTTAGTAGCAACAAACTTGCAACTTACACAAACAAATTAATCATCATGGGTGCCAAAATGGAAAGGAGAGGGGCAATGTTGTCTGAATTGGACTATACGAAGGCACAACTAGCCTTCTTTTATATAATAGTTCTCCTGGAAAGTCCGCGTTTATATTGTTTTCGTCATTATTTGATTGCCTTGCAAGCAAATCACATGCACTAACAACAAACGATATTCTCTCGCTCTTTCATCTTTATCGATCATGTATGTAACATGCATTGCAGTCACTTGACGTATTAAACCCAGTAAAGATATTCACCCATGTATTCCCTGCAGTTGCTCCATGGCATATCGCATCACTTTCCATTGGGTGTATGATCTACATATTTATTGTTAACATGCGACCATTGATATACTTTACAACTAAAGTATTCTTCCATTCAATATTATCAATCTTCTTTAGTGATGTGCAAGTGGTAGGAAGAGAGAACATTCCCAAGTACGGTCCAATTATCTTCACATCTAATCATGCAAATCAATTTATGGATGGTTTAACAATTATGTGTACCTGTGAGCGAACTATAAGTTATCTTGTTGCCGAGAAGAGTTGGAATAGAAACATTATTGGTCATTTGGCATGGAGTATGGGCGCTGTACCTGTGAAACGAGCTCAAGATAGTTCAGTTACAGGTAGTGGAAGTATTACTATTGATATAGTTGAAATTGGTAGCTCGCGAAGAAATCTTGAAGAAGTAAATGTTGTTGGTAAGGGTACAAAGTTTACAACTGAAATTAAAGTGGGTGATAAAATTAGATTTCCCAAGCAAGCACAGGGTATTAAAGTTGCAAGTATTAATAGTGATGAATCCATGACATTAAAGGTGGAAGATGGAGTTATGGATGTCATTGGAACACAACCATTTCCAGAGTATATAACATTTGATATATTGCCGCGCATAGATCAGAAGGATGTATATCAAAATGTATTAGAGAAGCTCGCAAGTGGAGGCACTATCGGCATCTTTCCTGAAGGTGGTAGTCATGATCGTACAGATCTACTTCCTCTAAAGGTTGGTGTAGCCCTTATTGCATACTCAGAACTTGAGAAGGATGGTATTAATGTACCAATTGTTCCCGTTGGATTGAACTATCATCGAGCACATAGATTCAGAGGCAAAGCCACAGTTGAGTTTGGAACACCCACATATATTGATCCTACTACTCTTGCTGACTTCAAACGAGGTGGAGCTGATAAGCGCAGGGTTTGCAATGAATTGCTTGGGAGGATTGAAGATTCAATGAGATCTGTTATTGTATCAATATCTGATTATGAAAAAATGCAAATCATCCATGCAGCAAGAAGGTTGTGGAGATCAGATCACATCAATGAAACGGCAGCACAACGGCAAGATATGGGTCGAAGGTTTGCAGAGGGATATAAACGATTGCTACTTCAAGTAAAGGGTGATCTTCCAGAAGAGTGGATAGATCTACAAAATCGTATCCTATCATATCAGAAGGAGTTGAATTCATTAGGGATTCGAGATTATCAAGTCGTTGGTCTTGATCATGAAGAGGTGAGTGTACTTTAGTTTAGTGATGTTGTTGTTGATTCTGGGATGGCTAGACTAATCTTTTACTTTTTTCAAAATACAGGTTGAACTTGGTTCAGAGACAAAAGGACATACCAAAGGAGAGACCGTCCTTCATCGCATGAATGTTGTTGGGCATATTATTCATCTTATCTTCATCATAGTGTTGGCAGCCTTGCCTGCTCTACTTTTGAACCTCCCAGTAGGACTTGCATCTCGTGTGTTTGCGAATCGTCGCCGAAAGACTGCATTAGCTGCATCAAAGGTTAAGATCAAGGGATATGATGTGATGCTTTCTGAACGAGTGTTGTGTTGTATTGTTCTTGTCCCATTGCTGTGGCTGGTATATGGTCTTGCACTTTATTTATTTACCTCTTTGGATGGCCCATCACTTGCTGTCTGTTTTACTTGCTTCCCTCTATTCTCATATTGGAGTGTAATGGCCACTAGTTCAGGCATGTCTGACGTTAAGGATCTCAAACCTTATGTTATGAGACTTATTCCATCCGCTAGAAGGAGATTGGCCGCACTTCCTGCAAGACGAAAGGCACTGAGGAAAGACTTGAGAGCAGTGATTCGACAAATAGGTCCAAGCCTTGGGGATATATACCATGAGAAGGAGGTCAACTGGCAGATGGTAACAACTCAAACTAAAAGAATGACTGGTGACTTGGAGAAAGAACTTTCAAATACGGTCACTGATGATTCCAAAAAGGAGAAATAGATATAAGTATGTGTGGTATAGGAATATAGAAATACATGTAAAAATAAAGTCGTGTGTGTCAGTAAAATAAAATTATCTTATGCCAGTTCAATCGAAGCGTGTTTATTTGTCAACACTGCTTCCATCCTCAATCGGTTGCTTCTGAATCCACATCTACTAAACATATATACACCCAATCAATCAAAGTATACAGTCATAAATGACTAACTCTGACCTGTTATCTCTTGGGTCTTATCACCATTGATTCAGATGCCACACCGTTCGGACTTTTCAACTAATTTTCAACCACCTTCTGTTTGTAATCAACCTTCTGCATCCTCCCAGAATGGGCGAAGAACAACTATCAAAATACTGACATTATCTCTACTTCTTCGAACTCTGATGGCTTGGTCACTCAGAATTCTTGCAACCTCGGCTGGTTCGCCTCGGTGTGCAATAAGCTCCTGTCGGGCAAAAGTTATAGCGTCCTGTGATTTGAACACGTCGAAGAGTCCATCACATGCTAATAGTAAGAATTCGTCGTCATGGGATAGTACCTAGAAAATGGGGGATAAATGAGATGAATGTGAGTATATGATTATTCAAAGAAAGGCGCGCATATTGTTACTCACAATCGACGCAATTTCTGGCTCGGCGCTAACAAGGGGTGCAGTAAGATCCTTAGTGGCATCATCAGACACCCCCCCAGCTCCTCCAAGTTCATCCGCATCTTCCTCTAACATGGCCTTAATACCCATCTTGAAAGATTTATCCCCAAATGCACGAGTAATTGCAAGCTCTCCCATTACTCGTTTGTGCAATATAAATCCTCCCGCGGCACGGACACGGGCAGCCTCGTCTGGTCGGCTGGGTTTATGATCACTCGTCAATTCAAGACATGCACCATTCTTTCGTGCCAATACCACACGACTATCACCAACATTTGCTGCAAATAATCTTCTACCAAACAGAACAACCGTAGCTCCAGTTGATCCACTCTGTGGGGCGGTTTTCGGAGAGATGAATTCCTTATCAGCACGGAGATAGGCCGTCTTGAGCACACGTCTCATAATTTCAGAGGTGGCATCCTCGGCAGTATCCGAATGAAGCCCCCGTGGTCCCCTTCCATTTTGAATCGACTGCTGCAAGGCCTCCCTATCCGTCAACATTTGATTACGAATGTGTCGGGGAAGGGCGTCTACCAAGAAATTTGAACATTCATCTCCACCATGTCCATCGAATACGGCTGCAAAGGTGGTGAATGCCAGCTCAGTTAATGTTTCCTTGGGACTTCCATCGTAATAATAATCGGGAGGAGGGTACATTAGATTTTGAATGACAATTGTCCTATCCTCCATAGTAGGACGTGCACCGATGGCTTCTGATATTCCACAATCGAATCTGTTGACGGAGAAACCCGTTCTGCCTACGATGAATTCATCCCCAATGGTGAGGGCACCAGTACCCATGACGGCGTAGGGTCCAGTCAGTCTCATATAGGACCCATTCTAAAAGATTGACGAAGGGGTGGAATAAAGCATAATAAAACATAGTCAGTATAAAGGAGTTTCAAACACCATCCTTCAAATAATAATAAAAAATATCAAAACAGTATAACTCACCGTACTTTCCAAATCAGCCAACACGAATACCCCACTCTTCCTCCCCTGCGGTCTAACATATAAAATACACCCGTGTTTTCTACTTAATTCCCTATCCATAATACATAAATCTGCCTCATGTGCCCTACCAAAAACAAATGGACATCTTCTTGCGGGAATTTCAATTGATTTATTCCTCAATGGTCCCTTCGAACAGTGCACTGTTAGTTTTTGTTCTTTCTCATTAACTTCCTCAACATTAAATACTGAATTTCCCGCAGCGAATGAAGCACCATCTCCCAATGCCCACCTTTCAGCGTCTAATGTTAATAACCTTGCCTCCTTTATTGGTCCACTACCATCCGGTGCCTGCTTCGAATAAACCTTAGCCTTACCAACCCTAACAGCTGCATCTCCCCTTTCTCCCCTAATATGCCACCCACAAGTCATCCCCGCCCGTAAGGCATATAATGCCGCCTGTTCCCCATCCGTATCACGTAAACAACTTATAATACCAGCGGCTGGTCCTGACATACTATCATCCATCCTTCTGCATATATCATCCGGGCGTTGTGAATTTGGCACTCCGTTACCAATGGTAGTATCCCGTCCATATAATGTCCAATATGCCGTGGCTGGTTCTGGCTTACCCTCATCTTCATCCTCACTGGTAGTGAACTTTAAACAAACGCGGTATAATCCACGAGTGTATACCTCACGTGATGAGGAGAATTGTCGTCCGCCCCGAGACCAGGTTATATCTATACTATCTTTACCGTTGGAACCACCACGGGATACTGCATTGCTTGGATCATCGCCATATAATACGTCACCTGCCTCCATTGTAAATTACTTAAATATTTAGTGTAATTTATTGTTGGTAACTATTTTTTATTGCAATGGGATGCATGTAATAGTTATTACCAACAGAAATTTAATTGCAATTCTATATTACTATTTGATAAAATACCGCTTTATAATAATACGTATACCCCTATCAATATAAAGAATAGGAGGAATAGAGAAGGTTTAGGTGAACCATAAATCGAAGTTGCATTGGGGAAATTGATGACATAAAAACTTACTCTGTGATAATTAACCCTTATAAAATTGATACCACTGCTAATAAACACCAATAAGTCCCTCGCGATACAATGCCTAGTTAAATTATTCCATGCTTGAGAGCTCCTATTTGATTGTGATTTCGATTGTAGTAGGGGTGCAACAACTTTTTGTAGGCTAATGAATTAAGTTTGTACTTAGGTAAAAAAATTAGCCCTAAGAATCTACCTTCGCATAATAGGGAGGCATGTTGTTACAAGTGGTTAGCACACCTCTTAATATTATTACTTTACAATGTTTGTGTTTTCGTCTACATAAATACTTCTCTCTTTCTTAGCGGTACAGCCTTGTTGTGGAGGCATGGATGGCTGCCTTACACCCCCTTGGATCATGGACGGCTGTCTTACACCACCTTGTATGATAGACGGTTGCCTTACACCTCCTTGAATGATGGATGGTTGCCTCGCTCCTCCTTGAATGATAGATGGCTGTCTTACACCACCCTGTATGATAGACGGTTGTCTCATACCACTAGCAATTGATGGTTGTCGTCCACTTGTGACACTAGCGTTTGGGTTATATCTACTCCCTCCTCCACTTGTCATTGACATTTGTCGTCCACTGTTGACACTTGCATTCGGATTGAATCCTTGGGGTGGATAACCACCAGACCCACCTGAGCCACCAGAATTATTAGATCCTCTTGGATTGAAGCCTTGTTGATTAGGACCGCCACCTGCATATCCTGAGTTGGCAGATCCACGAGGATTAAAAGCTTGTGGACCTCCCAAGTTCGCTGATCCACGCGGATTGTAACCATCCGAAGAGCTATTGGATAAACGTGGATTGAATAATTCGGATGAGTTTCCTGATCCACGGAGCTTTTTATCATCCTCATAATACGAGCTATCATGTTCCGAGTCATTGAAGGTATCACCACGAATCATAGCTCGATTCTTGAGTAGACCTTGATCTTCAACATCTACTTGTTGTGTCATAAGATGAGCACGTTTATCTTCAGATGAGAACATGGCTTGTCGGCGGTGTGGTCGTAAGAGGAAGATGATTGAGAGCAAGCCAATTAGTCCTCCAATACCCATCGCTGTATATTGGAGTATGGAATCCATGCCATCATCGTCTTCTAGTACCGGTGGAGGAAGAGCCTTGGGCTCTTCTTTGATTTCTCGTGCACCGACAACATCGGTGTTTTCGAAGTAGCTCGATGCAGCGACAAGTTCTTCTCCGTCATCACCTTCTTGGATTTCTGGGGGCTTGTTAAGCTCCTTCTGTAACAATTCACGATCTCGATTGATGGAAGTTTCAACGAGTTCGCCGAAATCTAGCTCAGGAGGAGGGCGATATGTTGCCTTCACTGATACTTGGATATTGTTTGCCTTCTCTTGGAGTTGACGATTAAGAGGTATGTCTCGCACCTCTTGCTCGGGCGTGATCATGGCGGATTCATCCAATGTATTACTGGAAACTGCATCTGCAGTAGTAATCTCTTGCCCATTCACGGTAACAGATAGGATGTGTAAACTGTCATTCTCGGAGTCTTCGACAACTTGATTGGCTAAGAAATCCTTGGCGACACTGGCAAAGTACTCTTGTTCGGACTCTCCCATCAATCTATCGGGAACTCCACTCAAGACAATCTCGGAGTTGGTTTCAACGGCACGGTCACCAACATATGACATGGTGTAGCCGTCTACATTGATACGAGTTGGAAGTTCCTCTGATTTACGCAGGAAGGCATACAAGACATCATCACTTGTAGCAGTGCTGAGATGAGTAGCCGTGACATCGACAGAAATTGGAGTACAGGTCATTCCTGCAACTGGAACGCAAACGTCTGTATTGCAAAGGGATATGGGTGAGAGAAGACAGAACGTGAGTTATACTATATCAAATGTAAAAAGCACACATGTAAACTCATACAATAAATATACTCACATCCAATGCTTGAAGGTGATGTCACCTTCGCGACTATATTCTCAATGACCAACTTATCATCATTCTTGTGGCCATGAAGCAATTCATCCCGTATCTCCTCATCACCATCCAGGAACTTGTCAAGCACAGATCGTACTCCAAAAGACATATCATATGTAATCTCTCCATTCAACAATTCTGGATCATGCTCAACATAGAAAGTGTAACTAATACTTGTAGTTAAAGTTGGTGTCGGCGTTGGAGGATCCGTGTATTCAAAGCTACTTGGTGCCTGGGAGGGACATACATCGACATAATCATATCGTAGTTGTCCATTGAACACTCGAGGAGCATAGAAGGTATATTCAGTACCACCTGCTTCGGGATCTGAACCTCCAAATGGTGGATAATCAGCAGCGCCGGCCCCTTCCATGATACGGAGCTCGTTATTGGAAGCAAATGTCTTACCAATAGACGAGCCCAATGTATAACGCAAGTCAGCTAAGCTGATACATACGTAGAAGGCCCAAGTTTCACCAATCTTCATCTCTAATGGCTCGAATACACTTGAGGGTATAATGGCTGAACCACGCTTGGTCTCGACGGGGATGTACGGTCCATCAATCTCACGATCGTGGAAACCATCCGGTCGGTAGATAGTCGTATCCACTAGGAGATGTGTCCAGGAGTCGGCATTATTCTGATGACCAAACCATGATCCTTGCCGAGCATAGACTAAAACATGAGCTGGTGTGCCACTGTTCCAGTCAATCTAAGATGTATGTAGGTGAGGTGAGAGGAGGAGACATTGAGGATGAGCGACTGATACGTCACAGAATCAACATGCAGAAATGGCAAACAACCATAAGATACTTACATTCAAATCAATTCCAGTAACAGTAACATCCGTCTTTGCCATAACATCAAACAACGAACCATAGCTACCCGTACCATCTTGATATGTAGTTTCCAACGATCCCTCCTCGGGACACATGCCATCCTCCTTCGCCTTACCTTCATATGTATGTGTATGCTCAGCCGTTGGTGCTGGACTCGTACTTGGCGCTGGACTATCCAAACTCCATGTCGGTGCAACACTAGGCATTGTCGATTCACATAATCCCTCATGAACATGATATAAGAACCCACCCGAGAATTCACGCGGCTCGAAGTAAACATCTGTACCATCCTCACGTAGTGGCCATTCACCCCATGATCTTCCAACACCGACATTTAATATACCATTGGTAGCGTATACATCACCTTCGGCCAGTGTCGTGTTACGATAACGCAAATCTGGTGCATGCTTTACTGTAACATAAAACCCAACAATCTCACCAGGACGTAAGGTAATTACCTTCTTCCAACTATCCAATGGCAATGGCGAACCAACATCTGGACCTTGTCCTTCCACTGTACCCTCGGCTATCAATTCCCAATTGGAACTAATTTCAGTCTGTCCAGTAGCTTGATAACTTGTATATACCTGATTCGGATATTGTGTCCCTTTCGCACTATCACCTTCCATATTCTTACGAATGTATATCTCAAACTCGGCAGTTACCAAGTTCCGCATGTATAATTCCATACCGTATATTTCAACATTCTTGAATGCATCTGTTAGTTCATCGCCACCTTTGGTATCTTCGGGTTTAATAGCTGACTGTACATCAAACATCAACCCGTAACTACCAATGGTATCGACATATCCTGTATTAAAAGTATCATCACATCCTGGTAAGTTTAAATACCCCCCACCGGGTAGTAATGAATATTCCAACTCGTTATAATATGTGTGCAAGTCTTTCGTTGTTGTTGGGTCAATGATATCATAATATACATCACTATTAAATATAGTTGGAGATGTAACACTTGTTATGGCTTCCATATTCGTAGGGTCATTAACAATGGATGATCCAGTATAGATATTGATTGATGTATCCGACTTGTAGATACTACTACTTGCTTCATCTTCCTCAGTATCTGGTGCAGCATCAGTAGAAAGTAATGAAAAGGATGTACCATCAGGTGTATCCTCCGCTGGCATAACTTGGATATATAATGATAACGTAGTATTGGGTGATATTAGGAAGGGATATTCTTTATCTTGTTCTGATAAGTTGTTTGTTGTTGGGGTGGTAGCAGTCGAGTTTGAGTTTCTTCCTCTTCGTCACCTGGTGGTGTGCTCTCTTGAGTTTCAACTGATGTTCCTGTATCTTCAGTTTCAACCTCTTCATCTTGCAATATTCTAGGAGTTGCAATTTCAACATGCTCACCATTCATTATGGTAACCAACTTTCTCTTCCCTCCCTCAACAACCTCTTCTTCTTCAGTTACAACCTCCTCCTCTTCCACAACCTCTGCGCTATGGGTAACATTCTCACCCTCCAAAACTAAATCACCCTCATGTACATAATCATTCTCCTCTACTTCCCCTGAATCATAATTAGTACGATAATTCCGTATAAAGTAATCACTACCCAATAATGTCACTTGTCCTTTCCCTTTACATAATGTCCGTGTTTCTAATGATAGATTGTAGGATGTTATTTCATCTTGTGCTATTATTGGTTTTGGTAAGGATGATGGATAGGATTTTGTATATATTTTAATATAACATGGTGTACCATCTTCATTGTTATTGGAGCTTGATTGTAGTTTACGGTCATTATTGTTTATAGTTGAGTCATTCTCCTCCTTCAATATCCGACCTCTTCTGCTAGCACCATCAGCGTCATCAGCAGTACTAACAACACCAACATTTTCAATCTCACTATCAACATTTAACAATGTATCAATATGTAATCCCAATCCACTCACTATAACATATGAAGAGTCTGAGTCATTATCATCACTAAAATTTTCAATAGATAATTCAATTGATGAAGAGGAAATATCACCAGTGTAGCCTGTGCCTGTTGATAATACTGTATGTGAAATTGAATGTCTTGATGATAATTCTGTTAAACCTAGTGATGTGTCTAGTTGTCGTGGTAGTATATCATTATTAGAGGTGTCAATGTTATTAGTATTACGACTAAGCTCTATTTTACGTTGTGTCTCTTTTGTTTCATGTTGTATTATTCCGTCGTTGTTTGTTTTGGGTAGAGCATTTACTAATGATAAAGAAGAAGATAATGCTATATAATATATTGCTGTTATTATACAGCTACTACTACGAGAGGCCATCATGATTGCCAACTATATTTGATTGCAATAAGAGGGTATCTGAGGGTATTATGATTTTACAATTGGGCTGAGCAAATTGTAATTATGACTGAAGAACGACAAAAAACGGTACTATTCAGACAAAGTCATATCGGAGGTATCTTTAATTTTACACGCGGAATGAGGAAAGGGGAAAGGGGGGAAGGAAACACCCACCCACACCCCGCCAGCCAATTGAACCAAAAATACCTGTAGCCGGAATTAGATGTAGCCACTCGGTTTATCATATCATACTAATACTCTAAACATTATCGTTATTAACCAGTCTGTTGCTGTCTTTCAATTTATGGTACTTTCGGGCTTTTGATACCATCGTAAAAACACTATCATTATTGCAAAACATTTTTGAGTACACCATTACACCATATCATACTTATTAATACCATTGCTAATTGCTACAATAATATATTTACTAATATGTCTGACCAACAACAAAAGAAGCAACATCCACAAAAGGTGGCTGCAACACCAGCAAATTTTCCAAGTGGACCAACAGCATCCAAGAAACATATCAAATTAGCATTTCGTAACTCTACAGATGCTCGTACAACCATTACCAACTTTCAACAATCTAATAGTTTACATAGTATGTTTGCAAAAGCATTTCATACTAAATTAGAAGATGAAATGGATCCATCAGCGCCATTAGATTTTCTATCACATTTAGGTATATCACGATATGACCTACATTCGCGCGTGGCCTCGGCATTACGCACATCACTTGAAGATGAGATACAACGTATGCCCATTGCACCATTGAAAAATAATAATATTACTACTCCTGGTGAGGCTGGGCATACTGCATTATTAAACTTATTAAAATCAGCATGGAAGTTTCGTGATGTGCCGGAATTACGTCCCGTATTGGTAACTGTATTAAAACGTATGGGTGATTATACACCTGTACCAATGTTACGTTTATTGGCAACTAAACAACAGCATATTGATAATACGACAATCATTAGTAGCAGTACATTAAAGAATGCCGAATTAGTAAGTCAATTGGGTCCACATTTACAACGATTGATATGGGAAGCAGATTGGGATGCAAAAGTTGAATCGATATCCAATACAAGTAGTAATAAGAGTAGTAATGAAGGCGAAGATGATGAATTAACTTTAGCAGGATCGACTATATTGGCTGATTTGTTACGGTCATCAGTTAATAGTTATATATCTGATTCTGCATTAGCCAAGGCTGCAGATTTAGCATTTGTTGGGACTGTATCAGAACGACGATATGCAACGAAGCAGCGGCGAATGGTCGGGGCTAATAAAGATGAAGGACGAACTAATGTAGAAACAATAAGTACTTTGGCTTCTATTGGGGGTATTTCTTCCAAAGACAAATCACCAATTACCACCGAAGAAGCATCCTCTACTCCCTCGTCAGCAATGGCAGTGACTTCAATCAAGGAGACAATTGGTAGTCGACCAAAACTACTAGGAGCTACTCTTGACATGCTAATTGCCGAGCATGCAAAACAAGGTGGACAATCTATTGTAGAGGGAGAAAGAAATCTATCTTGTACCCTCGTGGCGGATATACTACTGGCATATGGTAAACTTCCTCGTTCATATGAAGTATTAATTATCATGACTTGTCTACTCGACAATACTGTCCAATCAGGTATTATTACAGATAATACCATTGCTCAAATACAAGGATGTTTGAAATCAATATTCCGCCCATCCAAGTTGGAAGAACAAGCAACAATGGCATCATTAGAATCACCCACCAAGACAAAGATCAAGCTAAGTCTCAAATCACCAAACAAGGCAGCAACAACAATGTTTCCCGACTTGCCAAAAGATGATTCAGAATACGAACACAAGCTTTTACAACGAATAATTAAACGTGCAATTGGATTTCTTAAAGAAAACGATCCACAGGTGTGTATATTTGTTAGTCAAAAGATACTTCATATTTTTATGTAGGCTTTTCACCTCACAACACTGCAATGTGCTGCTTTCAGACTTTATTTCTAAATCCTGTAACAGATGACATTGCTCCTGGGTATTCTTCTATTATTGAGACACCCATGTGTATTCATAAGATGGAGGGGAAGACTTATAAGAGTCTTGACGAGTTCAAGCGAGACGTAAGTGGAGATATTTACATACATTGCCTTATAATGTTATCGTATATCTTCTAACACACCTTATAATGTTATCTTATATCTTCTAACACATACAACATCTTTCCATTTAGACATTGCTCTTATTTTCCAATTGCTGTAAGTATAATGTGGGAGATGCCGGGCTATGGTTTAGAAATGAAGCAAATAGACAAAAACAGTTATGGAGAGAAGAAGTATTACCAGAGACGAAGGAAAAGCTAAAAATAGATCTTGCCAAAAGAAAGAATGCATTGAAGAAGAAGCCCAAGCCTCCACCTCCATTGGCCTTTGCTCCAGGCAAAGCTGACAAATCAAAATCACTAGCAGCTGGAATTGGTAAGACTGTGAAAAAGGACGACTCGGCAATTATCAACTTGACGGCACAAGATGTAGACCCACTACCACACTGGAAGTGCAAACGTCGTAAGATTGAGGTAGATGTTCCAAGTACACAGTGCTTAGCATCCATGTTGCTAGCAGATCCATTTGTGGTCAGAATACTTGTGGATAAAGCTCAAAAGATATTAAGAGCAGATGTGTTGAAATCGAAAAGTATACCGTCGGGTCATACACTTCTGCCTTCAATCTTTCAGTTGCTGAACATTGCTCGTATATCAAAACAATTATGTGCATTGAAGGGGAAACAATGTTACATACCAGACTCGGGACTTCGAAAAATATTGATTGACGGGGAAGACTTTAATCCATCCTATGAGTCTACTCGCAATTGTCTCCCACTTGTGACAAAGCTGCTACTAGATGTGGATCTTGATAGTCGTATGGTTGTTGGTGGGGATTTGTATGATGCTGCTCTTCAAAAAGTGCTTGTAACGCCAGAAGTACAGACAGCAGAATGGGAAGGAACTTCTTCATTGTATGATATTCGTGCAATTGTTGAGGGATCATTTGTCTACTTATTACAACCTGGCAACACTAGTGAGGTTGCACTGCAAAGTCAATTCCCACGCTTTGTAGCTGCGCTTGATAAACTTTCTGGTGGCAACATGTTGAATGAAAAACCGTTCTTCAAATCATTGACACATGCACTATTAAGACACAAGTCAAAACTTCCTCATGGTACCAGAGATTTAGTAACCGGATGTATGCTAAAGTGGTTAAGAGCTGAAGGAGACGACATCTCTCCCACAGCTGTAGTGTGCTCACCACTTCTTGAATGCTTCATGTATTTGCTAAATGAGGTAAGATTATGATGTCATGTATCACATGATCTACTTTCTTTTATATCTAAACACATCCAATATGTTTCTCTTCAACAGTGGTCTGTTTTTGGTAATGTTGTTCTACCTAGAGATTCATTTCTAACCCTGGGCGAAGAAGCTATTGCAGCTTCTAGCAAAGTGGAGGTGGGACAGAATTATGAAACCTTTCTAGAGATGTGGTCTAGTGATGATATCTGTTTTGCAGCTGTGAAAGAGCAGTACACGCGCATGCTATCAAGTACTCCTGATGCACGAGCTTCACAATGGAAAGAGAAGATTGGAATTGATGCAGCGCATAGCCAGTCGATTCTTAATCATTAATACCATTTTCTTTCCACCACTGGACTAGCTCTGTTCTATTGGCAACATCTGCCTTCTTGATCAAAATCTTTAGCAGTTTTGTGATTTTCTTCTTTGTTAATTTGGTGGCTGATGCTATTTCATCAGTTGTGTATCCTTTAGCCAACAAATTCATTACTTGCTCTTCTTCTTCAGTCAATAAAGATGAAGATGTTTCTTCTTGTGTTAGTTTAGAGGCCTCATCGTTGACTCCTTCAGGTATTGTTGTGTAGACTTTACTTGCATTCTCGTCACCCAAGGTCTTTGAATAATCTTTCCACCAATTTGTGAGATCTCTTCTATTAGTTACATTAGCTTTCTTAAACATTGACGACATACTCTTCTCAATCTTTGATATTGAGCAAACCATATTTCTTGCAATCTCTTTATTACTCAAGCCATGGCAGACATAGTGTATTACTGTTGTCTCTTCAGGAGTTAATATAGACAATGTATTGTATTGAGAAGGTATTGTGTTTGTCGACGACTGGGTAAGATGAAGATCATTTGATACTGTTTTGGTAGCTTTTATTATGTCTTCTTTTATCTTGACAATTTCTTTATATATAGAGTCAGAGGATAGGCTGGATGGTTGTAAAGTGGAATCATCTTCATTCAAGAGAGCCTTTATCTCTTTTAACTCTCTTCTTATGTCTTTAATCATTGTATTGTCACTTTTTTCAATAAAATTTCTATTGTTCTTTCTCTTTAGACCATTGATGATGACAAGCAATTCCTCAGCGTCGAACGGCTTGGGCAAGTATGCATCTGCACCGGCGTTGTAGCCAGCTATTCGGTCATCCACTCTTCCTTTAGCAGTCAAGAGGACAACAGGTATAGATTCTAACTGACTGTCAGATCGGATCATCCTCAACAGATCAATTCCATCTATTTCTCCATTAAGTTGAATATCCAATACTATACAATCTGGAAGTGTTGAGTTGGTATGTTGTGTAATGAAGTCAGGAAGCCGTCGAGAAGGAGGTACCATACTTTTACATATCAATAAAGCTGATTGTGCATCAGATACGCCGGTAACATAGTACCCCCCTTCTTCTGATATATACTTTCCAATTGCATTTCTCAAGCTGTTCTCGTCCTCGACTATTAGTATCCAACTTTCATCAAGCTTTGTCAGTGACATCAAAGATGTCTGATAACGACTTTGTATTGTAGGCTGCATCCATATTTGTTGATGATTTGTAAATGCTAGCACCACAGAGCTATATAATATTATGATACATAATAACATCTTCATGAAACTACTGAACATCAAACAACTGATGAAATGGATGTATACGAGATGCTATATTGAGACCATACGATACGTATGGACTCCTTTAGTATAATGCGATGTGCAAAAAGTTAGGAAATGGAATTATCCTTCTAATTTTTTCGTTGGTTAATTAATAATTAATGGTGCAATCGATATAGAATCGATATAATCAATACTAGTGGATAGTATTAAAGAATAATGGTAGAAGGGCCGGGAACTACTCGCAATGGTAGAAAGGTTCAAGTTGCAATTGGCAAACGAGTTGTCAGTGCACCAACTCATCATACTGTCTCAACGTCAACACCACCACCACCTACACTTCCATCTAACTTTGTTGGTGAATTGGCCAATCACAATCTATTAGAGGCATTTTCAATTGGCAAGGAGTTATTTCTAGTATTTACATCTATTGAGGGCACAGACGTGGCATTACGTCTTCATTTTGGTATGAATGGTTCATTACAAGCACGCAAAGTTAATGCAAACAGTGATTTACATAAAAATTCAGGACCAGCCTGGAGACAAAACAAGTTCCCAACTCTTCGACTATACTTTGTTGATAATGATAATACAACATCCAATCATATCATGTTAGAAACTTGGGAAACTACTATACAATTTCCTGTATCAGCTGACAATGCACGGAGCAAATATATGGAGAGCGCTTCAAGAGACGTTTGTTCTCCTTTGTTCAGCGCACAAAATGTTTTCACTTGTATACGACAAGAAGGAAATAATATGATTATATCAGATGCACTTCTCAATCAAGATATTTATCCGGGAGTGGGTAACATAATTAAGATAGAAGCTTTACATCTCAGTAGAGTAGATCCTAGAAGAAGAGTTAGCTCATTAACAGATGGAGAAGTTCGCAGGATTATTAGACATACCCGAAAGTACTCAATGGATTGGCTAAAGAGTGGTAGGGCCGGCAACAAAAACGTATACAACCAAACTATATGTGGAACTTGCAAAGGAATGACTGTAAAGATGCAGAAGATTGGGGGATTATCTACTTCTGCTGCTTCATCTTCCAATGGACATGCTTTCATGAGTCGGACTACATTTTGGTGTCATGTATGTCAACCCTTTCAACCATCCAATACAACAGCAACGTCCAGAGAAAGTGGGGTACCATTAATGTCATCTATGAATGAAGGAAATAATGAGATAAGAACAGCATGTAGACCACAAGCACAGTGTCCTCAACATGGGACAAAATCATTAAAACTATGTCGAGTACGCAAGTCAGGTCAGAATACATTGAGAATCTTTGCAACATGTAAGTTTAAAGGATGTCAGTACTTTAACTGGGCCGATAATTACTTTCCGAATTGCAAATGTAACACCAAAACAATCCTCCGAGTATCAAAGACATCACAAAGTGGAGGTAAGTGGTTCCTCTGCTGTGCCAATGGTGACAAAACAAAGGGCAGCAGTAATACCAATGGATGTGGACACTTTGAGTGGGCAACCGAAAAACATTTGTCGCATATTCAATCTTTGCTTACACCTTTGTTGTAGACTGATTCCAATAGTACAACACAACAAGTTTTCCATTAATATAAGGAACCACTTTTGTCGTCTGTAACAATAACTCCAGTAATAATACATTTTATGTAGGTACAAAGTCTGGATTTGCAATACGAATCTCTTCAGGCATATTATTCACCCACATATCTTTTTCTTCTACAAAATCTTCACATTCGATGACATCATATTCATAGCTTGTTGTACCACTTAAATCGTATTGCTTTTCACCCATTAAAGGAAAATCTCCACCATCATTTGTCTCTTTAGCAGCTTCTTCTGCTTGTCGTGTCTGATCCTCATGTTCCTCCCACATTTTATCCAAAGCCAATTCATTTTGTTTGTTTGTGTCTGGACGTATATGTACTTGTATAGTTGGCGAACCATCGCGTGGTTCCCAATTGGGATTCTTATTAATGTGCGGTTGTGAATGTTGCTCTTCAACGAAATGATATGCAGAACAATTTGTAACTCGGGCACAATTAATACATATACACATAATTTGTAAAGATGTTCTTCTTTGTCTGTACTGTTGTTGTAAGTTGTTATGATACTGCCGAGTTGAAGAAAACGCATCAACTTCACAAATCACCAACAGTACTAAAACAAATAATACTACTGCTATTTCCAGTATATTTGCCAACATTCTTCGTCATAGAGGAGATAAAGCCATGCCGCCTAGAGATATGGTACAATTACGGCAGGAAAAAGATACCGGCGATTGACAAAACTAAAAACTCGAGGTTGAGTACCTATGGTACTACACTACAGGGAACTACTAACCCCTGGAACTACTCATACAGTGATAATGCATGCTTCATGCTTGTAAAGTCTCTCTCGTTGTGATATATCAAGGTCACGTCGGGAACAGATACAGGTATAGGAACAAGTCAATATTATGTTATTTACTTGGTAATTGGTATCCCAATACGTAGGTAGTACCTTGTTTCTTTCTAGAAACTTGAAAGCAACTTGTTCTCCGCTTCATATGACGGATCCAGACCATCCCAATAGAAATAATATCAAATCACAAGCAGCAGTAACCAAACACAACTATATACAAACGTATGACTCGACTAACTTTCAGTCACTTGAGTAACATTCTTCCTTGACAATTCTAGAAGCTCAGCATTGTCTTCTGCATTCAGAACCTCCAACATTTCCCAACCAAATCCACCTTCAGCTGCCTTTGATGGTCCAATACCCCAGACACTTAGTAACTGATTCTCGACTGTATTGTTTTGATCTCCTTGATCTGTTAAAAATGTACAATCTTTCCTCTTTTTTCTAATCAACTCGCAGAGAGTACGATTTTGGCATATTTTGTATGGTTCGATCTCCAACTCATTCTTCCTACGAAGTCTCCATGCTCTTAATGAGGCGTATACTTGAAATTCGTGATCATCGAGTTGTTCTGGCTCTTTTGGAGTTGAATTAAGATAGTCCACTTTTATGTCATCAACATCAGGTGTTATCGGTGTAGCGTCTTCATCATCTTCTTCACCAATAGTATCACCTTCATGTTTTACGTCTTCCAATTGTTTTAGACGCTTACTTGATCGAGTAGGTACTGATTTAGTTTGTTTAACCCTTTTCTTTTGTACCTTCTTTCTCTTCGCTGGTGTTATTGTAGGTTTTTTCAATGCAGGATTATCAATCAATCCAAGGCTGCGCAGACGATCCTCATTCCGCTGAATACGCTCAAGCCGAGCTAATTCATATGGTGATAGATCATTATTCTCGTTTGATGACATTGTAAAATAGTAAAGTGATAAGAAGGTGCACCTTGTCAAAAAAAATATGGTGGTATAGTTGTATCTGAAGATGTACTAACAAATGAAAGTCACAGCCGAAACAGAAAATACAACAAATAATAGGGTGCAGTCCTCTTCTTTGTTGTAATATTCTGCTGTGATCGGCAGAACTAGCAGGTTTAATTCGATCGGTCCTATATTGCAACTTGCTGTTAAATTATACTCTCTATTATCCGTCTGTCCGTCACATAATAATCCTAATTCTTCCAGTGTAGGATATTTATCCTATTCAGTATTCAATAATAAATGGTGTATCATACCCCATATATTTGGTAGTCGGTAGTTGATAGTAGTTACTTTCTCTCAGTAGCTGCTGAAGTTTCATTGAACTCTTGATTTACTCAATTAGGGATTGCATGCCACATGTCTCAATAGTATGCTGAAATTGCTAAGTAGGTGATAATCATTATTATCTCGATAGTGATATAGGTACAGATACATACGATGCAAAATAATACTGTTATCAATCAAACATCTATACTAACATTGTACCGAAGATGCATTCGAAGTATTCAACAAATTCCTGATTATAATCAACGTGCCTCTTACCTGATACATGTTAGAGAGTCATTTCGGAAAAGATCACATCTACCACTAAACTCAAGAGACGTGTTGCTTGCATATAGAGATGGAGTTGAACAAGTAGAGAACATGGAGTACTATCACAGCCAAATGAAATTGAAGAATCAAGAAACGAAACAAAGAACATCAACTATATCAGATGCTGCAATAAGTGTGGAAGAGGGAGATGATAAAGACACAAACAAATCTGTTGCAGATTGGCTCACACAACAGCTTCCACATCTGAATCAAAATGATTTGACAACTTATTCTAATAGATTGATAGATGATGGATTTGATTCAGTATCATTTATCGAAGAAGAGATGTTATTCGAAGATATATCTTTTATGAAGAAAGCACATAGAAGAGTGATAGAGAGAAAGATAAAAGAGTGGAGAGATAGTAGATAGCAAATACTTATTTGCTACAATTGATTAGCTTAGTATATATTGGTACAACCATCAACATTCAACTATCTGCGATATTCTGCCACCATATCTGATATCAACTCTCCTTTATAGTTTCCAAAGTCAACTGGTATGTACTCAAAACCACCAACAACTTTGAGTAGAGTGTCAATATCATCGTCTCCGCTTGATACTACAGTCACTCTGCTTTTCATTTTCTTTGTCAGAAACCAGCTTAATAGATTCCAACCAATCTCTGCCCAACGAGGGAGATGCATCAATACAACATTCTTTGCTTTTAATGGAGTCACACTGACAAGGAATCTATCAACTGATATACCAACTTGCAGAGGTAACATTGTCATATAGTCATAAAAGCCTATGTCTGACATATCATCGACTACAACTAAACCCATTTGTTGCGCCCCTTGATCTAGAAATAAGAGATGTGCAATCCAAACAAATAGCCTTGTTGTTTCTTTTGGAGATTGTGATTTGAATGCAGCCAGATCTGCCTTGCCGAGATTTACCCACCAAACGATCCTGTTACAAGAATCATGTGTAACATGGAGTGAGAATGTAGATAGTGAGGGAGATATTGATTCAAATGTAAGTGGTGGATCCACTAATTCTTGTTCCACACTCTTCATCCAGTGCATGTACGAAGTTAATCGCCGGAATGCTTTACTGATATTGATATCTTGTTTTTCATTATCATACTCATTAACACCACCAATTAGATGACAATACTTATTCTCTTGATATGATTTGTTGTTATCCACAACTGACCACCTTAGGAAGGAAAGTAAAACATCATCAATCGTCTTGTCAAAGTCAGATAATGGTGTAGTATGAAAAGACCAAGATAATGCATCGTCTTCAGATACTGATGCTGCATCATGTACCATTGATTGTAGTAATGTCAACCCCTCATCCATATTTTGAGCCCGTATATCATCCTTTAAATCATATCCATCTGCACCTTGTACTACTGATTTATATTCTGAAAGGACATGACTCCAACTACTCCCTAGATTGCTAAATGCTCTCATGAAATCTAATGGAGATGATACTGAATCTTCTTGTTGTCTATTATTTTCATCTGCAGGTTCATTGCAACTACTACTGTCTTCATTATTATTGCATGTATTACTACCATCTTTTGCAATCATTGCAAAACATCTATAATTCGACAACAAAAAGATATCATGTATGCACATGATGTGGATGATTAAAACGAATAGGCGGAACATTGTACTTGTAGTTCTACTCCTCTCCATACTATTTTATAACTCAGAGATCATATATCAAGATATCATTATCTATAACCTTCTACCATACCACTACAAAGGGATCTTTGATGTCATCAAAAGTTGAAGTGTGGTATCAGGTATCCTAAAAAAAAGCAACACTTCCAACTCATTTCAATGGCAGTTGACAACTTAGACTATAATATATAATACTATACCATAATACCGGGCGCGCTAATGTTCATGGTCTCCTTTGTTAATTTACCTTTGCAGTAGTAGTTGATTATCTAGATCTTCATCATTTGTGGGTAATTGGCGTAGTATAATAAAATAATTTGATATCACAAGTTATACGTCGTATGTTCCTCAGAGATGAACCAAGCAGCTCCTTCCTCCTCGTCCGTTGTATTACCATCACACTCTCTACGTCCATCAAAAGATAATAATAGACAATCTACATCATTATCACCACCATTATTAGAACAACCTACACTTCAGTCTACTGATGAGAAGAAGCAATCATCACTATTATTTGCATCTAAACGCGAGACACGTCCTGTGAAGGATGCATTTTGTGGAGCTTGTGCTGGAGCTGTCGCCAAGACAGTAGTGGCACCTATTGAGAGGATAAAACTATTGATGCAGCTTAAGTTTTCAATAGATACTCGATCTACAAAGGTATCAGGATCTGCTACTAGTAGTAATACTTCAACTCCTGCAATTACAAAGAATTATGGCGCTCTTCAGGTAGCAAAGAAAGTGTATCAAAGACAGGGTATATTGGCATTTTGGAGAGGCAATACACCTAATGTGATTAGACAAGGTGGTACATCTGCAATGAACTTTCTCTTAATGGACTGGTATAAGAATGCAATATCGCCTCTATTAGTGTGGAGTCTTTGTTTACCATCCAATAATGATGCTAAGATACGACAAAAACGACGAGCAATTCTATCTTCATTTCTCTCTGGTGGATTGGCCGGGGGTACAACTACGACAGTTTTATATCCGGTAGAGTTTGTTCGTACTCGATTAGCAATGGATGTAGGTAGAGGAACAGTAGATGCTCCAAGATTATATCCTGGCGGAATGAAGGATGTCTTCAAAAGTATATGGACAGTAGACGGTTGGAGAGGACTATATCAAGGATATGGAATTGCACTTGGCGGAGTTGTATTGTATAGAGCACTTCATCTTGGAGGGTATGATGCTTTGAAAACTGAGATATTACATAGAAGAGGACTTGGAGAATGGCAACAAAGCAAAAAGTCAACATGCGATACGATAGGAATACTACCTGAATCAGGTTTGACCATATGTGAACGATTTCTTGCAGCTCAAGTTGTTAGTGTTGTCGCTGGAACTGTATGCTATCCCATCGACAGTATTAGAAGAAGATTGATGATGCAAGCAGGCCTACCGACGGATGAAAGATTGTACCGTAATTCATTTGATTGCTTTCAAAAAGTAATAGCTGCGGAGGGTGTTAAAGGGTTTTATCTTGGATTAGGACCTAACTTGGTTCGAAGTTTTGGTGCTGCATTGTTACTTGTTTCTTATGATGTCTTCCAGGATAAGATATCAAATGAGTGATACCAATGTACTGACTGATTATATAGTTGAAACTAATCACTGTAAACTAAACATGTAACACAAATCAACCAAGCCATTCTTTGAAGAAATCGTCTCCCTTATCATCCACCACGATAAATGCAGGGAAGTCTTCAACATCGATCTTCCAAACTGCCTCCATTCCATCCTCTTCATTGTCTAGTACCTCTACATTCTTTATACAATTCTTGGCTAATATAGCCGCTGGCCCTCCAATACTACCAAGGTAGAATCCTCCATACTTCTTGCAAGCTCTGGTAACTTGCTTTGACCGATTACCTTTGGCTAAAGTCACAAATGATCCACCATTTTCCATAAACTTATCAACATATGCATCCATCCTTCCAGCTGTTGTCGGACCAAATGAACCGCTTGCATATCCATCGGGAGTTTTAGCCGGTCCTGCATAATAAATGATGCTATCCTTTGCATAATCAGGCAAACCCTCTCCAGATTCAATCTTCTGAAGCATCTTTGCATGTGCTATATCACGAGCAACAACAATGGTGCCAGTCAAGCTTAGACGAGTACGAACAGGATGCTTTGATAATGTAGCCCTCAACTCGTCCATAGACATTGAATTCAAGTCAATCTTCACTTCCTCTGAACCTTCATTAGATTCACTCAAATGCTCATCAGTTACCTCCGGTAGATATTTGCTCACATCTGTTTCCAACTGCTCAATGAATACACCATCTTTTGTAATCTTTCCCTTCACTTGCCTGTCAGCCGAACAAGAGACGCCAATTCCCACTGGACAAGAAGCACCGTGTCTAGGCAAACGAATAACTCTAACATCATGACAAAAGTACTTTCCGCCGAACTGTGCTCCAATACCTAACCGCCGAGTAATGTCTAAGATATGCTTTTCCCATTCGGTGTCTCTGAAGGCTCGTCCGCTCACGTTTGTCGAATCTCCTTCTGTAGGCAAGGTATCATAATACTTGGTAGATGCAAGCTTTACAGTTTTGAGATTCTGTTCAGCACTAAGACCTCCAATAACAACTGCTAAATGGTACGGAGGACACGCCGACGTACCAATTGTTTTAATCTTCTCTTCCAGGAATGCTTCTAATGAGCCAGTGTTGAGCAACGCTTTTGTTTGTTGATATAAAAATGTCTTGTTGGCTGATCCACCTCCCTTGGCTATAAATAAGAAGTTGTATTCATCTCCCTTCGTACCCAATACATCCACTTGGGCAGGTAAATTAGTCCCTGTGTTCAGCTCTTCAAACATTGATACTGGAGCTACTTGACTATATCGTAGATTTAATTTGGTATATGCATCATAGGCACCTCCCGATAAATACTCTTCATCGTTCCCATCTGTTAGTACCAAATGTCCACGCTTTCCCATAATAATCGCTGTACCAGTATCTTGACATCCGGGTAGTATCCTTCCCGATGCAATATTGGCATTCTTGAGTAATTCCATAGCAACAAATCTATCATTCTCACTCGCTTCTTTATCATCTAATATCTTCCGTAGTTGTGATAAATGTGCAGGACGTAACAAATGGGCTATATCAGCAAATGCTGTCGAGGATAGTGTACGTAATGCATCTCCTGAAACTTTTAGTAACGTTATAGTTCCATCTGGTAAGGTTGTCGTTTCAACTGCCGATGAATCCAACAGTTGACGATATTCAGTAGTAGTATCAGGAGCAGCATCAAATAATGGTGTGTAGGAAAATGATGGTGGCGTTGGCTTTGGTTTCTTCTTTAGTGATGATGGTGTAGATTGTGTTACCTCTACTTTTGATGATAGTAATCGATTTGTTATTGATGGATTGTTTAGTGTTTTGGTGCATGAAGAATTGCCACCAACAATTTGGTTTGGTGCTAGAATAGATGCCGCCGCTACTGGAAGTACCGACGACGACCTAGGGATAGTACGAAACAAGGCAGCACTATGTAGGCAGGCCATATTGCAATTCTGTATGAAGAAGGTGGTATATCTATCGTATAGTGCTCTGCAGCTTGTCAATGAATCTTTTCATTTTTTGCCCTAAGTCTGAGGAGGTTCCTGTTTTCATATGCATCTCCGTATCAACCTCAAGTGCAGCTGGATTTATTACAAGTGTAAAGTATTGAGGTAAAAATATTATTGACTACTCTCTACAACACCATTGCAACTCTTACGGTAAGGGACTGATGGCAGCATCTAGAGGGAGGTTAGCGGTACTACTATTGCAGTGAAATGGAGACGATTATTGTGTAATTGATGGTTGTAGGCGGCGCTATATCAGCCACAGAGGATACCGACCGACAATACGATGTGATCTACCTATAATTATGAATATGAATTGTATAGGCGTGATGACGAAGTGTTGTATATTGCAAACATCCATCATCGTGTTGTTACCTCCAATGGATTATTTATCGGATTCATAGATTATATGATTTGGACGGGTCGACTGGGCTTTCATCTATTTTTATTGATATACAACATTTCAAGCTCTTACACCTGTTATCCTCTTTTATCTTCTCCTTCAGATTATCTACTAAATACACACACAAATCATGCAGAACGAGAACGGAGAAAACGTCGACCTTTATATCCCACGCAAGTGCTCATGGACTAACAGACTTATTGAAGCCAAGGATCACGGATCAGTACAGATTAATGTTGCCAATGTTGACCCCGTAACTGGACTTTACACTGGCGAGACTGCCTCATATGCTCTTTCCGGATACATCAGAGACAAGAGTGAGGGAGATATGGCCCTTACTGCTTTAGTTGAGGCTAATGATAAGAAGGATGCTGAAGAGTAAATTATACTAATTATATCATTTACATAAAAAAAGGTCTTCTTCTATTTCTCTCTGCTTTGTTGCCAGGTATCATTGAACTCATTTATGAGATTAAGGGGTTAATCATGAGTAAACAGGGAATATACAAAGAGGATAACCCAAAGACACAACTCTAGGGACTACTGATTCGATCCAGATCCATATCTTAGGAATTCCTCTCTTCTTTCAGCCAAACTTTACTCTTTTCTTTCTGCTAACAACTTTACATCTTTCTTCAATAAAAACGATGGAGATGAAAAGGGAACAGAAGTCTTATTATAGGGCGGGGATATATTTATAATATACTTACAGCCACAACTCTCATATCATCTCGATGAACTCCACTCTCGACAAAGATACCGCAACAAAAATCTTTAAAAAATGACATCTCCAGTAGGTAACTACGCATACACACCTCTTCCTTCATTATCAATCAAATAAGAACCATCGAGAAAGGAAGAAAAAGTGTCGCTTTAAAGTCCACTTAGTTACATTTCTATCGTTAAATGAATAAACACAAAATATGTAACGTTGATGACTACCAAATTGCTGCTAGATCCATTATTCCCAAAGCTCTATATGAGTACCTGGCTTCTGGGACCGATGATGAGCAAACTCTTTCTGAAAATGTGAGTGTTGAAGGAAACCGATACAAATGCATTTAGTAAAAACACATGTCTAACATTTATGCTTGGGTAGAGATCAGCATACAAATCGTGGTATCTCCGTCCTCGAGTTATGAGACCTGTTGGATTAATATCTACAAAAACGACACTCTTTGGGCAGCATATGTCTATGCCTGTATTTGTATCACCTGCGGGCGTCCATTCTCTGTGCAATGATGAAGGGGAGTGTGCATCTACAAGAGCGTGCAGTAGAGTTGGGACTATGTTTGCTCTCAGTCAACATTCAACAAAATCTATTGAACAAGTATCTAGTGTTGGTGGTAATACAAACTTATGGTATCAAAGCTACATTTTAAAAGACAGACAAATGACGCTAAACTTGATTAAAAGAGCAGTCAATGCAGGATATAAAGGTATCTTCTTAACAGTGGATTCAGTGCGGTTCGGATATCGAGAGGCAGACGCAAGAAATGGATTCAATGCACTACCAGCGCCACATAGATTATTAACTATGATGGAGAATTGGGTATAACGTCTTCGTCAACATCGAAAACAACATGGCATGCGCCTGATTCAAGTTCAATATACAATGGAGAAAAAGAAGCAGCTTGGGATCAAAATACAGAGTTACTCTTTGAACAAAATCAAACATGGGATGATGTACGGTGGCTAAAGAAGGAAGCATGTCGTGATCTTCCTCTGATTATCAAAGGTATAATGACTGCAGAAGATGCCATTGAGGCAGTGAAGGCAGGAGCTGATGGTATAATGGTATCGAATCATGGCGGAAGGCAACTTGACGGTTGCTTATCCTCTATCGATGTTCTTGAAGAAGTGGTAGCAGCTGTAGGAGATCAAGTCCCGATATTGCTCGATGGGGGTATCCGAAGAGGAACTGATGTCTTAAAAGCTCTTGCATTAGGGGCGACAGCAGTCGGTATCGGCAAACCAGTATTCTTTTCATTAGCAGTAGGTGGAGAGAATGCAGTTGTGCATCTACTTGAAATGCTACAAAAGGAATTAGAGGCAGCTATGGCTATATGTGGAATTTCAAGCATTTCAGACTTGAATAGAAAACTTATAACACGTCATCACAATGGTGGAGTATCTCCCAACTATGTGCGAGCAAAGCTTTAACGAGTGTCAAGTTGTAGTAAAAGTAACCTATGCGTAGCAGTAGATATATATTACTTCAATACTTGTCAATCTACAACTCTTGGTGAAATCTTATCATATTATAGTATTCTCATCGGTGGTGTTTATTTGTGTAGAAGATGCGCTATTGAGTGACAGCACTCTCTCATCTAAACTATCATCATTGGTATGAGTACTCCGAGGATAACATCTGTATAATCCCATTTGTAAAAGACCAAACATGAACCCTAATGAATTTGGTAGGAGTATATAATAATCTTGAATTGCCAAACTATATACACACCAGAAGAAAGCATTCATGGTGTTCATTATCATTGTCCAAAAATGAATTGAATCTGATGACTTTGTCTTGAAGACTGACATAATTGTCGATAACGGTGCAGCGTAGAAGAAGATAAGGTTTATATTCACTGCAACGCCGACAATAAACTTAGACTCTTCTTTGCTTATTGTTGACATCAGACTTATCGTTGACAATATTGTTATCCATATAATTACGATTGAAAGTAGCTTTCGTTCGTGTAGAGAAAAGGAGTGTGGAGATCTGTGACATATATTGACATTATCATCATCTTCATTCTCATTATCACTGATACTATCCGATTCATTTGTTCCTCTTTCAAGGTTGGTTGTTTCGATAGATGAATATTTTATTATCTCCTCATAGTATTGCAATTTCATTGCTCCAATGTTTAACCAGATTGATATTAAAAGACCAGGAGCATTTGCCCAGAAAACAAACAAATCTAGGACAATATATGAATAAGCCAACCAGCCAATACAATTACCTATATGTAGAAGTGGATGAATGTAAAAAAATCAGATAACAAATACTCATATACAAACAAATGATATAGATTATACATAGCATATTACTCATCATATATCACTCTCGTAAATAGCACTCACCAGTCATAAATATCCAAGGCGTTGGATTAAGACTTCCTAAATTGCCACTCTTTATTGCAGATTGTAAAGATTTGATAGGTGCCATGAAGGTCAGGGTTGACATGATACATCCAATGGTTGGACAAACATAATCAGCTATAATATAGCCAAGGGATGCCATGTTTTGCTTTAATTATGCAGTATGTGTATGGTAGAAGAAAACAACGCCAACCAGGAACCTTTATAACGCAATCGCTTTAGTTGTCATCCAATACTTTCACTTCTCTTTATATGTACGTAGTTCATCTCACATCTCTTTATGTCTTCGAAAGAGAAGAAGTTTTCTAATTTTTTATAAGTTTCTAACACATAAGCATATGAGGAATAATAATATCTCTTTGTTGTTCAAAATTTTGGTATGTATACATACCAGACCATATACCTTCTTTCAGCGGTCAGTACAAAGTCAATTCTTCGATTCACACAACATATGGCGGTGATTATGAAAGCCAAGAAGCAGCTCTATCTGATGGTACACTGGTTATAGTATGCCGCCGTCGGTGGATTGAGCTATCGACGTCGCTACTACTACCATTTGATGAGTTTTTGTAATTTTGACCTTTGGTATCCTTTTGCAACATAATAATACTAATATCAATATAACGTCACCAATAACACTGGTAGATGGCTATAAATTAATAGAGAACCATTAAATGATACATATAAAATGTCTGTAGAGTGTGGTTTAATTTAATCCATGCTATCATGGTCAATTCATAGTAGCCTAGTATTTAAGGTGCATCAAAACCACCTCTCGAGACGATATGTTATGAAATGAAGTATATAACCCTCACCATCCACGCTGTCGACCCCGGTCTTTTATTACCCACTATCATTGCAATAATATTTGCAATGGGTTTGGTAGTAGGTGGCGATAGGCTGACGATATGATGATGGGTAGAAGAGGTGTAAAATAGGTGGTTTTGAGAGGTTTTTGACGTGTGGTTCGCCCCACTGACCAAATCACCCACTACCGAGGGCACCATTGGATAGAGCTAGGTCGTAGGTTTCAGAATCACCGCCATATGTTGTATGAGTCAATATATTGAGCACGTGCGTACTAGCCATTGAAAATTAGGTTGATATCTGGTATGTTTTTTTTTGATGCAACGATACCGAAAACTTTGTCGACCTATATGATATAGTTATATGCTAATGGATTGTCTGGAAATATGGTAGTATACTAATTTGAGGTTGTTCTTTTCAGCTGTGTCGCTGGTTTTATCTAGAAATAAAGTTAAAAGCGATTTTTAGCTATTTTACTTAGGCCTAATTCTGGTATATATATATACCCGAAACTACAAAGAGATAGGGAATAATCTACCTTGTAATAGTATGCCATTCTCAGTCGATGCAGATGCGGGTTGGACGCCCCTATATCTCTCAACTATTGCTGGAATGTCTACATGTTTGGGCGCCCTAATAGGTGAGTGGTCTGTGTTGTTTATATTATATTGGAGGTTAGTTCTCATTCTTTCTCAAATAAAAATAATTACGACCACTCTTAGTATTCTGCCACCCAGTTGATGAAGACGATGAAGAAACTGCAGCTCTTGTTGGTGGTAATAGTCCATCTAGACTGCGGAAAAGGTTCACTGGTAAACGCAAAGTGAGCCCATCTACAGTAAGTTTGTTTTTGTGCATATCATATGTCCGTACTTCACTTTCCTATGTTGTATTGTAAATTGTATTGTATTGTACCGTACTTCACTATCTATAATATATTTTCACTAACACAATCAAAACACAATGCCCTTTAATCTCTGCATAAATCAGATGGCATTCAGTTTAGCACTGGCAGGCAGTGTTATGGTAACTGTTAGTGTAGTATCCATTGGTCCTGAATGTTTAGCTGCAAGTAGTATGCCAAAAAATGCACAACATTCATCGCTCGATAGTGATAACTCCTTCTTTATATTTGGAATAACATTAATGCCTCTATGGTCAATAGAATTCTTACATCGGTTACTATCTTTTGGTGCTGGGTGTTTATTATACTTTTTACTATCGAAATACGCATTCCCAGATGAGCCTGAAGAGATATTGGCAAATCATCTAGAGAAGAGAAATGTGAGACGATCATCTAATGGTTCTATTGCCTCTGATAAAAGTAGTGATAGTGAAGATGAAGATGAAATAGATTCAACTGGTACCAATTCGAAGAAGACTAATAAAAGTCCAGACAAAGTACCGGATACCATTATCAACAATATGAATTCATCATTACAGCGTAGAGGGGGTAATGATGACAACGATATTGAATTGGCAAGAGTAGGGATAGCACCAAATGAAACGATATGGGGTAAAAGGAAGGGAGTATTCCGCCGTCCTCCCACTGAAAGGACAATATTCAACAACCCATTTACGCATTGCATATCATCTCTGAGGACCTTTACACGAGGGTCTGATTTGGATTCATCCGAGGCAAGAAAAGCAAATAGGGTCGCAATGCTTCTATTCTTTAGTTTACTTATACATAACTTCCCGGAAGGTTTGGCCGTGGCAGCCTCGGCTTTGGAATCGCAAGAGCTTGGAATGACTGTTACTGTGGGTATTATGATACACAACATACCTGAAGGAATAGCTATAGCCATTCCCTGTTTGAAAGCGAGGCCAGATTCTCCATGGTTGTCGTTTCTTCTAGCTAGTGTCAGTGGATTGGCAGAGCCCGCTGGTGCCTTTGTTAGTCTAGTGCTTCTTCGAGGAGTAGAACGACATACCAAAGAAGCTGATGGTGCAATAGGAGGAGAGGGAGCGCTTGAGAACATACTTGCATTCGTTGCTGGCATTATGATTACTGTATCTTTCCTAGAATTATTTCCTGAGGCTAAACGTCATGCAGCAAACTCTGGTATGAAAGCTTATTATATCGGACTAGTTGTGGGCTTTGTCATCATGATCTTAACAGAATTTGGTATGTCACTCTAATACTTAACATTAATATATGTTGATATATTTATCAAGCTTCCCAAGCATCATTGAATGAAGACCCTCCTTTTTCAGCAGCTTCTTGTACTCCTAAATCGAGTGGTCTCCACTCTTCTTTTCTGCAGTCCCAGAGTTCAGCATTATAATTCTTCAAAGGTTGTGCTTTGTCGTTCATCTTTACTATCTTACACCATGCTTCAACTGCTTCATTCAATGATGGTATTGATAGTGCGAGAGCATAGATATATACCATCTTTGCATCATTTATATCCTTCTCGGTTTTGTTTGAATCGTTGTCTAGAGCATCTTTTAATGTTTTCTTTAGAGTGTGCGCTGAATTCAATGCTCCTAACCACTGTAGACGGCCATCCTCAAGCGTATACCACAAACTATCCAAATCACTCCCAACAGAAGTACTAACTTGCAGTAATGCTGCTAATAAACTTTCCCAACCATCACACGTCCTTGCTGCTGTTATCATACTCTCCAATCCACTCGGGGAATTGATGGAGTTAGTGATTGCAGTATGTGAAACAGGATCCACTATCATTTGTTCTCGAAGATCATCATATTCATGTTTACAGAGTAGAGACCCCATTCCTAAGAAGAAACTATCTCTTATTATATATAGCTCATCTTTATTATTACATTTAGAGAAGAGAGCCAATGTTGGTTTATTTGCATTAAATGCATTCGTAAATTGAATTTCTTGAGGTGTTGTCATCTCTTTATTTCTTGTCTATATACCTTTCTCTGTCTCCTACTTTCTAGTCAGTGTACTATCGTATTAGTTTTATATTAATAACGAGTAAATATACATTTCTATCACTTATAATTGTTCTTTATCATCAACTGATTACTTTAAAGTCTATTGGTTAGGTAGTGCATGTCGACGTCTGGTGAAAAATTATGAGAGTGGTACCCTCATCCTTCACCTCGCTCTATCTTTCTCCTATTGTTCTCCTAATGCCATATTTCAATAAAATATCTCTGGCGTTGCATGACATTGAGTGATGAGAGAAGAGCTGCGATATGCTACGCTGATAAGATAGATAGCACTTTTCAATTGGTAGTGTTTCAGTGAGGATACCATAGAGTGAGTGTGCAATGAGTTTTTCTTTGATGTATTGGATGGACGAGATTGTTCTGGCTACAACCTCAGGCGACAATAATATGTTTCATGTTGGTAGATTCGATCCTAGTGCAGAAGTAGTAGTGCCTAAGGTGAATAAAATTGATAAGAAGAGAAAGGTTACAGATACAACAAGCAAGTTAAAGGCTAATGAGAAACGTCAAAGAGATAATAATGATGATGTTTCAATTGCAAGTAATACATCAAACTCTGATTCATCTTCGGTGCCATCATCTTCTTCATCAGATGAAGAAGATAACCCCCTTGCTCTTCAACAGTCTACATTACGAGTCATTGCACCCTCTCAGCCTATATCAGAAGATGTACGGAATAGAGATAAGAAGAAACAAGTCCAAGACGATGAGGCAATTGATGATTTTGATGATGATTATGATATTATTGAGGAGAGTGGTAGCAGTACACAGCAACAACATCATAAAGACTCGACAACTAAATCTCCATTGATAATATCAAAAGCTACAAAATATGACTCTGCAGCTAACCGTGCAATACATCTATCAAAGTTGCCTATATCACAAGTTGCATCCCCCAGCTATTGGAACTTACCACAATTCTTGGTAAACAATTTAAAAGCAGATTCATATACAAACTTCTTTCCCATACAATGTATGGTAATACCGGATGTTATTGAAAGTGAACGGAATGCACATATTCGTGGTGCACGAGATGTTTGTTGTCATTCTCCCACGGGAAGTGGTAAGACTTTATCCTTTGTATTACCATTATTGACGGCATTATATAATAATAATAATGAAAGTAATAGTAATAACATATCATTGGATGGAGTACGAGGATTGCGTAGATTGCGTGCATTAGTTGTATTACCAGGACGAGATCTAGCCAAGCAGGTACATGATGTATTTGTTCGATATGCCAAGGGATCAAATCTCAAAATTGGTTTAGCCGTCGGTGGTGGTAAGAAATCTGACTTACTCAATGAACGTCGATCATTAGTTGTTGAAAAGTATAATGAATCTTATTCGGAAGTAAGAGATGATAATGGTTCATTGATACGGAGGAAGAATGGGGGGATTGTTGAATCTGCCGCTGCACGAACTCGACATTCATTTGATCCTACATCAATACATGCAGCATTAGATGCATTTGATGGAACGACACGAAAATTCAATGGTTTACAAGTACAACCCAAGATTGGAGGACAGAGTGCAGTCGATATTCTTGTAGCTACTCCGGGTAGATTGATTGATCACTTAGATTCCACACCTGGCTTTAGTTTGCAACATTTAAGATTCCTTGTGATTGACGAGGCTGATAGACTGGTTAATCAACCATATCAAAATTGGGTAGGCAGAGTCCTTGAAGCATCAAATACTGCAAATAAGTGCAGCGTATCAGAATATGTCAAGGCGCCGCTGCAAGTTGCTCCTGATGGAAAGTCATTTCTTATTGATCCAATCACTCATCGAAACGCTGGAGGCATTAGTGGCCTAGCCAAGTCGGTAACTGGTGAGAAAGAAAAGACTTCATCATTAGAAACTGGTTTAATTAGTGGTGTGTTTGGCCATCCAGTACCTCTTCGAAAGATGCTCTTCTCGGCAACACTAACCCAGGATCCACAAAAATTGGCAAGGCTTGGACTTGGTAATCCAAAACATTATGATGCCAATTTCCTCAAGAGATCAGCAGCCCAAATGGACCAAAATAATGAAGGAGAGGTTGCCAGTGCTGTCAAATCTGGACGATACTTCGTTCCCGAGGGTTTAGTAGAAAGTATGGTCGAGTGTACTGCTGAACAGAAACCACTTGTTCTCCTTGCTTTGTTGTTAGATGAAGAGAAGGCTAACACTCACAAGGGTAAAGAAGATGATACTGACGGTGTCAATTTGAGTATTGTCTTTACATCGAGTGTAGATTCAACCCATCGTCTTGCTCGACTACTTCAGCTACTTTGGGAGGCTGGTGAACATGGTTCATCTTCTGCTGTTGTTGAATTCTCAAGCTCGATAAGTACAAAGCAGCGTGCAGCAATACTACGCAGATGTCGGAGTTCAGATGACAAGCAGAAGGTATCAGTACTAGTATGTTCTGATGGTATGTCGAGAGGAATGGATTTGCCATCTGTTTCGGCGGTAATCAATTATGATGTACCGGCCTTTGCTAAAACATACATCCACCGTTGTGGGAGAACAGCGAGAGCTGGTCGAGTTGGACGAGCTATTAATGTCTTGAAGGGAGGACAAGTGAGCAAATTCCACAAAATGAGAAGTCTTATTGATGGAGGTTTGGTAAAGGAGGCTAGAGTCAAGAAGGATCTTATCAAAGGTACTCTACCAGTTTATAAATCATGCCTCAGAGCACTCAAACAAGTGATTGAGGCGGAAGAGAAGGATGAACTACTTCCATCTGATGTACTAGATACAGTTCAATGGATGTCTTCCAAGTAAACAAAGAAGAAGAAGAATGGAGGATCAGTGGTTAGTTTAATAAATCTCTGCCCCGTTGTGAGAGAACTCAAGCTCATTATATGCCGCCTCTTTTTCAGAGATACCCTTCAGTCTAACAGACAATACATGCGATAATATAGCTATCAATTGGAGACTCAAAGAAAGAAGCCAACACCCCCAATTGATCTGTGCTAAACCGCCTCCCAGCGTTCCACAGACGTCATTCTTCACTTCATCGTATCTTTGTTCAACAAATGAAATATTCATATTACAGA
>Ga0214477_100168_pt1 | contig 45803 bp, 32 predicted proteins | sample M1_20Mar14CPVII9_FD_165058 | JGI IMG/M metagenome (GOLD analysis project Ga0214477, IMG submission 165058) | Marine eukaryotic communities from Monterey Bay, California, United States - M1_20Mar14CPVII9sort6BwellC16 | ecosystem: Environmental > Aquatic > Marine > Unclassified | place: USA... | reverse complement strand
ATTTGTGTAACTCTTGTATCTAACTGTTGCTCAAGCTTTGTTAATGTATCATTTATAGGTTCTCCCTTTCGAGTATGTATTGCCTATATTTTGATTAGGGGTTTGGGAAATTGAGAAATATCGAGAAATCAAATGATACAACACAACACAACAAAGTAAACTTACCATATACTTCTGTAGAAATAAAGCAACATGCTTGGGCACGGGTGACATGGCAATAGATGCTCCAACAATCTCCCTCTTTCCACATACGATACCATCTTCTCCTCCTATACCAGCAAGTCCAATTGATTCACCTAATCGTTCAATAGCAGCATTCGCAACCAACGATGAAGTAAACTTTACATACACACGAAAGTTACTTGCATGTCTCTCAACTAGTACACTACTACTACCATTGTCCTTGCCATTATCGTTGTTTGCAATTGCATCCCAACCTTGTATATAACAATCAAATCTCGGTAAAATAAAGATTAGACTTGGATTTAATCCATGAAAGAATTTATAAATGTGTTCTGGTTTTACATTTATTGGTAATCCGTGCAATCGTATTATATTTGAATAATCATCTTTGGTTGTTGTTTCTGTTGTTGATAAAAGTAAATGATCTACATTTGGCATATATCCATCAATGTTAGATGCAACTTTCCTCTTTCGTTTGCGTATTGTTGTTGGTTTGCTGCTCTTGTTTTGAGGTGCCTTGATCTTTTCGGTAGAAAGTTGTTGCTGTTTCTCAGCTGCCGCTGCCGCTTTTTCTTCCGGTAAGGGAGGTAAACACAAATCAGTATTATTAGTATCATAATCTAATCGAACAATTTCTTTACGCTTTGCACGTTCCTCTTCTAATAGTCTTCGTGTACGTTTACCAATCTCTTTGACATTTTGTTTGATGTTATTTGATTTTGATGGTTTGTTGTTTATGATTGTGTATTGCTTGGTTGATGTACCGATATGTTGCAATTCCTTCTTGTTGGATGCTAGTGATCTTGATGCCGTAGTATTAGTGTTGGTAGTGGTGGTAGTTGATGTATACCAATCTGTACTTTGTTTGCTGTTTGTAACCTCCAGTGGATAAGTTTGTTGCTCATCTTTGGTTGTCTTACTTTGAGTAACAGTAAGAGATTCTAAATCCCCATTATCATTGTTGTTATTGAGCGTAATTTGAGATTCACTTGATAGAGTTGATAGAAGTGATACCGGTATACGAAGAGGTATCAATGGTCTCTCGTTACTGTCATCCTTTGACATATCTCTTGATGCACCTTCTTATATTTGGGTCTTTGTAGTATACATTCGTTTACCCCACTATCTCCACCGCCGACCACTAAAATGGAAAGATCTTCTTTAACAACTAAACACTGGAAGAACCACAGAGCATCATAAGAGCTATGACGGTTGACCGATTGCAAACTCTCCATCGGCGCGGCGCGCGTCAACATTCTTCCTTTTCTGAGAGGTTTGAGAGGCCCAACACCAAGAAAAATGATAAGGTATACCGGATACCTTAACCCTTTAATAACCGTAGGGTACCACAAAAAAAATTCGAGCTCACAAATAAGGTGCACCTACAATAACTCTGCGGCATTTGTATATATCATCATAAATACGCCGCCGGCAGTAGTCATATTGTAATATAGTCGTCTCATATAGGTATAGTTCGATGCGATGTTGCTAGTTTGTGCATATCTATTGTATGTAGGCTGTAGTGTATCCTCTTGTGAAGCCTTTATTTTGTTGATAATTTAGCAAAAAGCAGTGTTCAGATGCACCAACTTACCATTGCAATATCATCAATATAACCACCTAACCATACCAATATCCGTACCAAACTCGATCTACCTATATAGAACAGTCATGAATGCGCTCTCTGGCACCGCAGAAGAGAGTAGTGTGCGCCTTCTATGTGCATACTTCATCGCTGTACTGATGTTGACAGTATTAGGTGGACTAATGGTGGATGGTGTGGGCCGTGAGCTTACCTATATTGGACCACAAGAAGAAGAAGATGATGATGATAACGATGAGGAAGAGGACAATAATAACGGCGGCAATAATAATGATGATGAGTTAGATATGATGGAGCAGGGTATACCGATCAATGCACCGTCAATTCAACAACAACCAAAAAAGAGGAATTTCTACTCACGTGCTCATGACGATATAGTTGCAGGAAACATCATGTATTTTCATATTGATCTTGAGCATACCGGCACAGATGTATGTCAATTATCAGTTGTGTCTATGAATGACAAGTTTGAACCCATGACGGAATGGAGTAGGTACATCAAACCACCACCAGATGCCGAATGGTTAGAACATTCATGTAATAGCCACAAGTTGAAACCAACCGATACAAGAATTGAAAATGCCAAAACCATTGAACAAGAATGGCCATTCTTTAAACAAGAAATAGAACAATATCTCACCGGAGGGAAGGTTGGAATGTTGATAGCTTGGGGTGGTAAAGGAGCTGATTGTGGCAAGTTGTTTGAGATTACCGAGGTAAAGTATAGAGGAGTACTAGAGATGCCTAAAGGATTGAAGTACTTTGCTGACCCCATCAGAGCAATCAAGGACTACAAGACAAACAAGTTGAATGAATCAAAACGCCAACAAGATGTGCCGCTTGGATATGGTATTGGCACTGTGTACACAATCATGTTTAATGAGATGTTCACCAATCATCATGACTCGTTATGCGATGCACGGGCACAATCCAAGATATTTATACAAGACATCTTCCAAGAGACATTTGATAGGTGGAGAGTTGTTGATTTGTTGGATGATGTATGGACTGGTAAGCACAAGAGAGAGGCAGAGTATAAACAAGAGCCTACCCGTGCTGTGCCGTTTGGTTATATCGATAGTTGTGAGGAGACATACACACCTCCAAGAAGTATGTCATATACTGGACCCTCCGGTGGAGGAGAAGTTGGTCCTACCTCTGCAGTAACAAGAGCATGTGCTAACCGTGATCTTTACGAACTTTGGAACTTCTTCATCACAGATGATATGTTGGAAGATATTGCACGAGAAACAAACAGGTACGGGAATGGAGAATGGGTACGTAAAGTTTCAGACAGAGAGTGGAGGGAGCACCACAGTAGTAATGACAGAGGAGGAAGTAGTAGGCAGACATCATCTGTTCAGTTTGACTTTAGTGCAATGGAGGAGGGTGCACTGTTTGATGAATCACATGACTTAAACGATCTATATGATGAGTCTAATGATGAATCATTCGATCCAAACTCTCCCGACGACGATTCATTTACCGGCACTTCTCCATCGGAAGATAGCAACTCAAATGATGATGATGCATCTAATTCGTCAGCAACTGATCCAGGAGAGGATCCAATGCATGTTAGAGATTGTGAATCTGACGAAGAGATTGGCTCGTATGGATCAGAAGACGATGAAGATATGAACATCAACGAAGATGAGTACGAGAAGGAACCGTCAACAAGAGAAAGATTTATACCATGTGATAAAACACACACGGATGCAAGGCACCGCTTCAAACCATCCAAGGGTAATAGTTGGGTTGATGTTGACATTCCTTATCTCATGGCATTCTTTAGTGTTCTCACTGCAATGGCGGCAATGAAGATCCGCTTCTGGCAGAATCCATGGATGGAATCCGAAGGCATCAATGTTCCTTTCATTCAGAATGCTATGTCGAAGAACCGATTCGAGCAAATAAAACGGCACCTGCACTTTGTTGACAATAGCAAGCTACCATCCAAAGGACACCCGAGGTGGCATCCATTGCAGAAGGTTCTATCTATAATTGATAAATTACTAAAACGATTCCGCGGCGGATATGTGATGGGAGAGTACATGTCAGTAGACGAATCGATGATCAAATACAAGGGACGACAGGTAAAGTTTATTCAGTACATGCCCAATAAGCCTATCAAGCACGGTATCAAAGTCTTTGCTCTATGTTGTGGTGAGACTGGTTATTTGTATGGAGCATGGGTGTATTGTGGCAAGGATTTTGATGATGCCTCGCCAGCAGAGATTGTTGATAGATTATTGATGCAAGATCCTGACTTCCTTACCAACTCAGCTGGCCGCACACTCTACTCTGATAATTACTATACCTGCAATGAGTTGATGGAACTGTTATTCACTAAGTATAAGATGTTCTCGGTTGGTACCGTGTCCCTCACGAAGAAGAAGTCTCGTACATCTGATGACTTTGCCTTTCACAAGTTGAGCGGACCGGCTAAGAAGAAGGTTGAGAAGGGCTGGTTCCGATGGGCAATGATGAGGGTGCCTGTAGGTAGAGGTTGGTTTTTCAAGCAGTGCTCGACATGGATGGATAAGAAACAAGTTGGTATCATGCACAACATCAATGTTGGTCCTCCCGGTGAACATAAGACCTTCCGATATGATTCTGAACATCAAAAGAGAATGCCCGTGAATTGTCATCCGATTATAACCGACTATATCAAGTACATGCGTGGTGTTGATATATTCGATCAGAGTTTGTATGCATATAGTCTTGCTCTGAAGAGTATCAAGTGGTATTTCAGAATATTTTATTACTTTATTGATGCTTCTTATGTCAACATGCGTAAAGTTACCCATGTAGTGGTAGGGCAGGCAGATGAACAACGACGTGCAACCCGAGAACTTGGAGATGTCGACGCCGAGCCGTCTAAGAAGGATCCGTGGTGGAAGTACTTGAAATCTGGAGGACATGGTTGGTTTCATTGGATGATGGATATGAGCCGTAGGTTGTTGGAGAAGGCATGTGAAATCGCCGAGTATGATGGCACTGACGAGACGAAACGTCCCAAGTGGATGCGTCAGCAGCCATTCGTCCCATGCAATTGTAGGAAGTGTTTCCATTGCAAGAATAATCTCACTGGCCGATATGGCCCACCCGTGAAAGAGCATCCTCGAAAGAGATCCCGTGCCGCCACTCCTTCATCAACACCATCACATTCCTCTTCATCTGCATCTCGTTCTTCGGGTTCGAGGGTATCCTTCCCAACAACTGCTATATCGAGGGGCCGCACATACGATATAATGCAGCCACACGTTTGTTACCCGGACCGTCGTCAACCTTTAGATAATATGGGAAGTGGTGGTAAAGATTGTTGGGTATGTAAGGAGGAGGGGAGGAAGCGAAAGCCAGATGGACTTGTGAAAAATAAGGATGATAAGTATATGAACAGATGTAAAGTTGGGTGCCCTCACCTTAACTGCCGACTTTATCCTGTATGCAAAGAACACTGGAAAGAGTTCAAACATAGATAATTAGATAGGCAGATAAATGAACATATCAATGTATCCACAACTGTTTTACTTACCTCAATACCATCTAATATCCAAATATTTGCATGTGTTTTACTAAGTAAAGCTACTAAACCCCCAATAAACTGTTGTTATAGAATATCACCAATGTTTAATATTGCCTCTATATTGGTTTAATCCTTGTATTGAATCCACATCCAATGTTATTTGTACTGTGCATATCATAATTTTGAGATTTGAGGGTACCGTGTATTTCTAAGATTTTTCTAATTGAAATCTAAAATTTTCAACTTTTAGAATGTATAGAATTAATCCACTTGTGGTGTATATACTGATCTCTAAAGATACAGACGCGTAGATGATATGTACATAACTAATATATAACAAGGCCGGGACATCTCCGTGGTCAGTTGGTATGTATTCATTAATTTGGTGGAGGTAGTAGTGGTAATTGCAGCAAAATTTGATGGCTGTGGGGATGTTGTAAATGATAATGATGCACATATGCATGGAGGCTGATCGTTCATACAACGATTGTATACATATATATTCGGGTATTGGTGGAGTGGGTGGTGGATTGGTGCATTATATTGTTATCTATGGCTAAGACAAGTTTATGTTTTGTAGTAGAGTGACGCGAGGTTGCTAAAAAAATAATAGTGAAAAAAGTTCCCAAAAAAAAGTTCCCAAAAGTTCCCCCGGTTATTAAAGGGTTAAATGATTCCTCATTTTCGAGCCGTTTTTATTATTAGGCGAATAGCTAATAATAGCACTCAGGTCGGCGGCGGCATGGATAGTGATGATAGTATGATTGGCATATACCCCTTCCTTACCTGTTCTCTACTTTCATTTGCGGCAGTAGCAATTGTAACAAAACGAAAAAGGAAGAGAGATAATAATAACAAAAGTAACAATAATAATAATATGCCTCCATCATCAACAACAACAAGTAATACAAGTACTAACAACAAACTACGTATGGTAGCATTATGTTTCATATCCTTTGCAATTGGATTGCAATTTAAGTATGCTATTGAGTTAATGATTAGTTCTGAAGGTAGTGTGATAGATGAGGCGTGGGCACCTGATGATATGGAAGTTGAATGGCCAAAGAGAGAAAATAACAACGGTGAGAAGAATGAGGTTACAGTCAAAATACCACCTAAACATAGAAGAAATAATAATGGTTATCAAAATCCTGAACAACAGCAGCAGCCAAATGATATAGAAGAAACTCCACGACAAAGGCGACGTAGAAAACGACGAGAACAAGACGGCTCTACACAACCTAAAAAGAAAAAGAAATACAAACCACCACGAAGATATGAAGCATCCAATTACACAAACGATTTTAAACCATTACCATGGTCATTACCCCAACCAAACATATTACGTGACATGTCTAGTGAAACATTCATGGCTGGATATATTAAGGCAAAGCATAAACATAACATAACACTACCATGGGATATAGAAGAGAAGGAGAAGAAGTATAGGAATAAGAAGGTATCACTACCATTACCAATTATTAGTTTAAATTTTCCAAAAAGTGCAACATTGACAATGAAGACATACTTTGATTGTGGTGGATTAACGTCTATACATACTAGTACTCAGGATGGTAGGATTGGTATATGGTGAGTTGTTGTTGTATGTTTTGTTGTCTATATATAGTTTGCTTTCTGAAGCTGCCATAAAGTTTTATGAGCTTGTTTATAATGACAAACACTATGCAAACTCACACACACTTCTACATAATAATAGCATGATGGAAAATCAAATGAAGGGATTACCACCCATGAATGGATGCGATACACATAAGGAACGTCATCGAGAGTTAGAAGAAGGTGAGGAAGAAGAAGATGATGACGGAGAAGAAGAAGGTGAAGGTAATAAAGTACACAAAATCGTACCAATTGATTTCATAAGTGATATTGGATTACAAGGTCCTCCGTGTTACTATGCGAGCTTACATGATGGTGGTCTTGAAAACATTGCTAGACATTATCCAAACGGCACAATCCTATTAGTAACAAGGAATGCAACCAGTTGGGCACGAAGTATAGGAAAGTGGGGTAGCATATTACATCGCTGGGAAAAGGTCTGTGGTTTCGATGGACATGTACATAACACTACAACCAACATGAAGTATTGGAATAATATGTATGAACAAGTTCCATGGATACCAAACGTATCTCATGAAAAGAAACGAATGCTGAAAGAGGAGTATTGGGTGAACTTTTACTTGGCACATACACAGAAGATACGAGAGTTTGCAATGAAACACTTATCATTGACATATGTCGAGGTTGAATTGGAGAATGAGAATATGGGCAGGATACTGCAGGAATATACCAAGGTATCGCCTGATTGTGTCATGGATTGTCACCCTGGACCTAAATGGATCAAGCAGAATAATGCAACTAGTCGATGTCATCCAGTCGGCCAGAACCCAGCCCTTCTCCAGGAGATTCAGCTAGATGGTGAAAATGGTGATATAAACGATGAGGATCGAGATAATGTGCCGGACGACGACAATACGGATGATGATAGTACTGCCGAAGAAGACGGAGAAGAAGAGCTAGAAGAAGAGGAGACAGAAGATGATGAAGAAATAAAGACTGAACAATAGAGTACTTGTAAATTACATAACTTAAAACGTGTATGTGCTCCTCCACACCGATCTCTTAAAACGAGACCGCCTTTCCTTTTCCTCTTCACGGATCAGGTCTGCGACCCATAAGGAATTCGTGATTTGGGTTCAACTGCAATGGCGGCAGTAAGCAGTTAGGGTCCGCCAAGTCTAATGAATGCAACTCATTCGAGACATCAGACAGGAATGATCTGACACTTCCATCATCACCCATTGTTCGAGATAAGCTACCACCATCATGTACACTTTGCATACTGCGAAAGTTATCAATCCAAGATGAACTTTCTGAATTCATAGCTGTTGACTTCTTTGAATCAAGTGACATGATTGACATGGCATCGTTGATACTACCCATGGCACCCGTATCAGCCCTATTCCTACGCACTGGATGGAACCCCTTGATGGTTAGTGATGTCATACTTTGTTGACTTGAATCCTCAGAACTCATTCGTTGAAACTGTTGTTTCATCATCCTTCCACTAGGTGTTCGTTTCAGTGGTTCCGTCACCTCGAGATCATGATTGTTCAATCCATCACCCTTATCACTTTCTCCCTCCTCAGCTGGTAATGGAGGCAGTAAATCACCGGTACTTAACATTAAGTCAGGGAAACTCCTTGTCCGTCCCGAGTGACCAAAGTTGAAACCTAACGATTGATTTGAGTTTAGTAAATCACTCATATTAAAGCTTTCTTGTGTTTTGTGTGTAGCAGCCGTTCCATCACTTTCTTTTGAGTTATTTGAATGTTTATGCTCGCCACCATCGCCTTGTTGCTGTTGTTGTCTGGCACCCTGATATATTCGTGTTGGTTCAAGTGAATGTTGCATAGCCGCTACGCCATCCGGTGTCATTGACTGTTGCATTGAAAAGGCCATTGAATTCCTCGAATCACCAAATTGACTAATATCTGACATTGTAAAGTCTGTTTCAATCGACGTTGTGAGAGGAAAGTCATTATTTTGTATACTTCCCTTGATATTATTTGGTGGTGGTCGATTATGAATAGCAGCATGACCCTTGACAACTTTATGTGCTAGTCCGGTTACAGCATCATACGCGTGGTGCATATATTGATTGGCTGTTCCTGCAAACATGTCCGCCTCGGCCATTTTATCATCGGGATTCTTCCTCCGCTTATCCTGTGGTGCTGTGAATTGTGGCTGTGGATTATACCCTCCTGATCCATTAGGATGATATTGTTGAGGATGATGATGGCCATGATATGGCTGACCGTATTGATTCATTGGTGGTGGATGGCCGTAGTAATTGGGAGGATATCCCTGCTGACTTGGGTATAGTGGATGGCCTTGAGGTAGAGGGTGGCCATGAAACTGCGGAGGAGGCTGTTGTTGATGATGCGAATGATGACCACGTCCTCCTCTTCCTGAATATTGTTGACTACCCCTGCCAGGACCTCCTCCTCCCCTACCACTTTTAATTCCATCATAATGCAATGGTGCCGTACGATATCCCGTAACTCCCTCTGCCTCAGGAGGGTCCATACCTCGTTGACGTTGTCCTCCTCCATTTGATGCTTTGGGAGAATTATCATATGATACCGATGGTGGTATCCCTGCTGGCAGTTGTTGCTGCTGATCACCTGGTGGTACTGCCACTTCAATCTCCTTCCTTACATCAGGTGCATCTTCTCTCAATGCTTGTCCAGCCTCTGTTATTTATTATAGATCGTAGTGTGAGGAATAGAAACATTGCAAAAAGATAAAAATGCATAAGATGTGTAACATAAACTAATCCAACTAAACAGTTTTGAACTTTCAATCCAATTCAAATAAACACCACGTAAATCCAAGTACAAACAATAACAAAATAAACTTACTCTTCCATGCCTTCTGATCACCAATTTCAATAAAACATCCTGGATTATTACCATCTTCCTTCAAGAAACGTCCACCACAACTACGTATCTGCATCACTAACCGTGCGGCCACATGTGCCTTTTCCAATTTACGTGTCCGTGGATCCAAGTATTCATGTTTATAATCTTCAACTATACTTCGGAATGCTACATTCCCTGGATGGTTATTAATTCGTCCACCTCGACCGGATAGTACGTCGTTATTGTTTAGTGATGAGATTTGTCCACCATGTCCTGGATGGATGTTAACTCGGGGTGGTGGTATTGACCCTCCTTTTGCACGTGGCATTATATTGTTGTTTTATTTGTTTGTTTGTGTTGTGTATTGTTGTTGTGTTTGTTTATATTGTTTAGTTTTGTACTATAGCTCTTTTGTTTATTGATATTGATATCAAAGAAAAGGAATGTATGTGTTAGATATAGATATATTTTGAGTCGAACAAATGCAAACAAGTCGTAGAGCCTGGCAATCAATACGAAGAAGAGCCACTCGTACGTATATGATTAGTAAAGGCCAATCTATCATCATGGCAATAGATGTCTCAATTTTTTTCATTCATTCTTGATACCGTATCGCCTACATCAAACAGTCTCTTCGACCCCGCCACCGCCAACAATACACTTACCAACTTGCAATTCTATTTATGAGGTACTCTTAATTGTGAATGTTGTCCAATCTTGTCCTCTATGTCGTTGCTGACAAAAAGCACAAGCAAAGACCAAAAACTGGGGCCGGGTATCCTTTTTTGCAATGATTTACACAGTGGCCCTCACTCAAAAATATGTCGAATGATCGGCCAATGCAACAAAACTACACAAAATACCGGCCTAAAATTGCAGAAGGCTCCTCTACTACATATTTGTAGTTTATATACCGAGCTATATGGTCTAGATCGGTCTGGAAAAAATCGCCTATTTTTTGTTATTAAAAAAGCTTAGCAAAACAGTTTTTACTAAATAACTTTTTTCTATTCATAATCGTCGCCTATACGTACCAGATTCGGAATCAGCATGCAAAACTGCATCGGATAGGATGTCTCCACTTCTTTAATTCGACGATTGTAAGACCTTCATATTTCAGATTTGTTAGTGATTTTGCCTCATTTTTACTACGCCCGGCCCCAGTTTTTGAGGATACCGGCCTCATGCATAAGCTTTATTGCAAACAATTTTTTTAATTGGGTTGAGGTCGATACATACGTAGAGATGTGCATAACTTTAAGGAACCCCCCGATCATCAAATCTAAGATGATGATGATGGATGACTCATTGATAGCCGGCCCATCAATGATGGTGATGTCACCAACCATGGCCTCTTTTTACCATTACAATCGACCTCAAATTACATAATACTTATTATATCTTCTTCATCATCTACATAATCAATAACATGCGTGCCGCCGGACTTCTTCTTACTCTCTTTGCAACAATTGCAAATAGCAATGTTGATGCGTTTGTTACTCCATCTCAATCAACATCATGTGTCGGCAGATCTGTTACCAGTGCTCTACCAAAGTCATCTAGTCTTCGTGAGTATAAAACTTATTGTTTTTGAAGAGGTGATATGATAGTATATACAGGAAGGTGATGGTCATCAAAGATATTGTACATGAAATACATATGATGTGATCATATACATCAGTTGCAATCGATAGAAAATATCTTTGTGCTGTCGATACTCGCCTTTGCCTTTATCGATTTATGTCATTTATCATTCGTTTAAGATATCATATGTCGATACTTACACATATCTTTTCTCTCCGACAATGATAGACATGTCAGCTTTAGATGGTATTAAAGAACCAGTACAATCATATGTTGATATTTGGACACCAATGTTTAAACAGGCATCCGAATCTGGACTATTACCCGACTTTATTCTACATTGGGGACATGGTGCTGCCATGGCTAGCGTATTGTTGAGTATGGGTGTGATAGGTAAGTTAGAGAATGTATAATATGCTATAGTGCACATCTTATGCGAATCTTATGTCCATTGCTAATCAAATCATATCTTCATAGGAGCTTACATGGGCTGGCAAATTCGATTTGGCAATGGTGACGAGGTAACTCCATTGACACTTGGCGAAACCATACGTGAAGCTCATCCAAAGATTATCGGCGGTGCATTCTTCTTCTTTCTACTTGGGGGACAAGGTGGACTTGTTCTTCTCGACACTCAGGGCAAGAGTATTTTAGAATCACCACATGCCATGACTGCAGTACTTTCGGTTGTTTTACTGGCTACACAGGCAGTACTTCCAAAGCTATTTGCTACAGAGAATGGAAAGTTGGCAAGAGATGCACATGCCTACCTTGGCAGTGCTACAATGACCGTCCTGTTTGCACATCTCGTCACTGGTCTCAACCTTGGATTCTCTTTCTAAAAAAAGCTGAAGAAGTAGTAGTATTAAGCTTAGGAAAAGAAACATGACGAATGAGTTGCACAACCAATTCCTTACTAATACTCTATTCGAGTCAAGCTCCTAGGATCTATATACATCGACACATAGAAGATGGCTATGTGAGCGTGATGTGAGGATCAGTATCCTTTGATGCCTAATCATTTTTATTGAGTGATGCAATCATTGATTCTCGTGAGCCATCGACATCCATACCTCTTTTATCTAGCTTCTCCCGAAGCTCACTAACTCTCATGGTGCTCAGCTTATTCACTCCCCCCTTGACATTGCCTCTCTTCCACCTCATCATAGATGCAAATAGATCAGTATACATACCTGGAGGGAGATCTTTCAACGACACCTTATCAAGGATTTCATCCCCGTTCTCTACTGCAAAATCAATCACTGTTTCTTATAACAAATGCTCCATCATATTCTCCACTGTTATCTTTGTCGTATGTACAAAGAAAGCTTCTGCCTTTAGCTTGAGACTAGATACACCGTACTTGTCCGCGGCATCAATGATATCTTTTGCATACTTTGTCATATCTTCCACGGAGATCTCTCCCCCGTATACAAAGTATAATAACATATGGAAGATGTTAGGCTTTACATCAGTGATGGGTACAATAACTAAACTCGCTCCCTTCTTTGTTCCGTCTACTGCCAATCTACACAACTCTGCCAAGGTAGGTGCATTATCTTCTAGAATAATACGATGGGCATGACATAGAGTAGGCGAACACTTTGCTTTCTTTTTCTTCGTTGTTTGTTGTTGGCCCCCGACCTCAAATACTACATCAGATAATCTTTCATCCATAAATCTTTTTACGACGCTGGATGGATTTTTAGGTATAAATGTCTGCGGTAATGATGGAATGAAAGTATTTGATTTCATTTGAATCTCAACTGTAAGCTTTCTATCCACAACATAATCTGACAGCTCATACCATTGAATAAATTTTGCAATACCCTCCGTTTGCCGGCTTCGAAATTGACATTAGACAACTGCTGACCCTTTTCATCGAGATTTGATTTTCTAATCCGGAAAATTATGCTGACATTAATACTTTCCTCCGAATCAAGTTGTAAATAAATCCCATGATTGGCATATTTACCATTGTCTGTCTGTTGATTAACAACACCTAATTTCCACATACGTTCCAAACACGAAAAGGAAGGTGAATATTTAGATTCGTTCTTATTCATATTTTCGGGAGTATCAAAGCAAACTTTGATGGCAACCCACTCCCTAGAATTTTCTATGTTCACAACGGGTTCGCCCATGCTCCTCTGCCGTGGTGGCATTTGGTTCTGAAAGATAGGTAATAAATCCATCTACCTATCCTTTTCTACCGTATTGAATGATACTATTAAATAATAATTATCTTAAGATCTTCAATGTTTTCAAGAAAGATTCGGGTTTATTATTGTTGAACTCTATGTTTTTATAATAGAAACGAGACGAAACTATGCTGCTAAGTATAGTCTATATACATAACATTATGCATCCATTGAATGGTTGCAAGTTAATTGCAACTAGTTGTATAAGATACCGTATCTTACTTTTGCCCCCGCCCCCGCCCCATACTTGCTAAATACAAAAAGTTGTTACTAGTTACTATTCTCAGAACAATATGAGAGTGTCAAGCATCTATTGCAAGCATAGTATTATATTGTATGTAGCTGTTAAATCATCATCGTAGTATCAAATTATTCATGTCTTATTATGCCAACATAGTACGGAAATTGGTTGCCCGACAACCACAAAAAATGACTTGTCGAAACTTTGCAACATCTTCTTCTTCCAATGATATCAATCAACGTCTACGAAGGACAGTTCACTTTATACCCGCTGATAATACAAAGTTTCTGAATAAGTCACTATCTCTCGGTGCTGATACTATTGTGCTTGATTTAGAAGACTCTGTCAAGGATAAAACTATTGCACGAGACACACTATCAACATTTTTGCAATCAAATATGTGCACAAGTCGAGATAGAAATGCAACAGAAGTACTAGTACGGATCAATCCACTTTCTACAGAAATGTGGAAAGAAGATATAGATGTAGGATTCTTGGGTAATGTCGATGGGTTCATGGTACCAAAAGTTGAATCACAAGATGAACTTGTAATGTTGACTGAAATATTATCAGATGTAGAAGCAAAACAAAACGATAGTAGAAGAAAGATATTACTACCAATAGCAACTGAAACACCAAATGCAGTGCTAAACATTGCAAGTATAGCCAAATCTCCACGAGTAGCAGCAATAACATGGGTAAGTTTCTTTGTCGTTTCTTATGTGACTATTTGCATATGTTGCAAATATCATTTATGTTGCAAATAATATCTCAACTTCTTGTTATAAACTCTTCAGGGATGTGAGGATTTATCAGCTGAAATGGGAAGTTTTGGTACACATAAAACTCAATCTCCTGGAGAGTATTTAGATGTATTTAGGTATTGTCAAAGCATGTGTCTGTTGGCAGCAAAGGCAGCGGGTGTACAAGCTATAGATGGAATATATCAAAATGTACGTGATATTGTAGGGTTTGAGAATGATGTGAACAATATAAAATTGATGGGCTTTGATGGCAAGCTGACATTACATCCAGATCAGATTAGTTCAGTTCATAAATTGTTTGAACCTACAAATGACGAACTACATGATGCAGTAAACATTGTAAGATTATGGGAAGACGAGGGTTCATTAGAGTATAAGGGAAAGATGATTGATGTTCCTCATTATGTCAGAGCTAAGAAGGTCATCGCAAGAAGTACAAAGAAAAGAGATGATATGCAAAGTGATCGTAATGCCAGCAAAAACAATAAAACAACTGTATCCATGAGCAGTAGTAGCCAAAAGAGTACATCAAAACAACAAAGTACAACAACCAACACTGATGATACACAAGATGAAATCTTTCCAAGAGTTTATCTCGGAAAGTACTATGAGGATTTAGAACCAGGATTGACGATTAGACACTTTCTAACAAGAACGGTGACAGAATCAGATAATGTATTCTTTACATGCCTGACGCTCAATCCAGCTCCAATCCATTTAGATCATGAATTAGCAAAGGAGAATAGTAAAGCCTTGTCAAGTAGTGCAGAAGGCAAACCTCTGTTTAATAGTATGTTCACACTAGCTCTTCTGGTGGGCATGAGTGTACCAGAGGCAACACATGGAACGACCATTGCAAACCTTGGCTTCTCTGAGGTTTTATTACCCAAGCCAGTATATCCTGGAGATACATTACGAGCTGAGACTGTTGTATTGGATAGAAGGGAAAGTAAGAGTCGACCGACACAGGGCATAGTTACTTTGCAACACTTGGCATACAATCAGCGAGGAGAGATAGTTTGCAAAGCTACCCGACAGGCCTTGATGAAGAAGAAAAGGTCGTAGTTGCAAATATATTGTAGTGGTTTGAACTAATAGAAGTCTAATTTACACAATAAACACATAATACGTCAGCCTTAAATGCTGTGTCTAAGTTCTAAAGATGCCGAAGTTGGTAGAAGATTTGGGCACGTCTTTTGAAATCACTCTCAAGGCTTGGCCCAAGACCTTTCTCGTATCTTCGACTTGAATCACTCCATCATCCCATAGCCTTGCACTAGCATAGTATGGCGATGACTCATGCTCAAACTTCTCCAATATTGGCTTCTCAAACTTGGCAATCTCTTCTTTTGACATTGGTTTACCGGTTTCTTTCTCAATTTGATCACTCTTGACTGTTGAAAGGACAGACGCAGCTTGAACACCACCCATAACAGATATACGAGAGTTTGGCCATGTGAACATGAACCGAGGATCATACTACAAAAGAGAGAAAGAGAAAGATACAGCGTGTCAAAGATTAGGGCACATATACCTGTATAAGCAAGGCACATATTGATCATAATATACTCACTGCTCGTCCACACATTCCATAATTGCCTGCTCCGTGACTTCCTCCTACAACCAATGTAAGCTTTGGGACTTGACAAGTTGAAACTGCAGTCACCAACTTTGCTCCATCTTTGGCTATTCCTTTGTTCTCTGCTTCTTTACCAACCATGAAACCAGTAATGTTCTGTACGAACAAAATTGGAACACCACGCTGTTCACAAAGCTGAATGAAATGACATGCCTTTAGAGATGAGTCACTGAACAGTATACCATTGTTTGCTACAATACCGACAGGCAGACCATGTATCTTCCCAAATCCACAAACTATACTTTTGCCAAATCGTTCCTTGAACCTGAGAAGAAGTGTAGGTGAAAGATAAAGGTCAAGAACATTGATATGAGATCAAACTATACACACAGTCAAAGAGACACTTACTCATGAAAACGACTTCCATCTAATGTTCTTGCCAAGACCTGCTTGACATCGAACGGAGTTCTATTATCTTCCGGTATGATAGATAGCAAATCAGACAAAGGATATAGTGGCTCTTCTACAAAGCTACTCATATTCTTTGGACCTTGGCTTTGAAGATGTGGGTCTTCTGGCAGTGATCCGACAATCTGTCTAATCTTCGATAAGGCACTTGGCTCATCTTTTGCATAATGATCAGCAACGCCTGATATGCTAGTATGAACATCCGCTCCTCCCAATTCCTCAGCACTGACCACTTCTTGTGTTGCAGCTTTGACCAGTGGAGGACCAGCTAGGTAGATTGTTCCATTTCCTTTAACGATAACACTCTCATCCGACATGGCTGGGACATATGCACCTCCAGCAGTACACATACCCAATACACAAGCCAATTGAGGTATACCAGCAGCGGACATATTTGCTTGATTGAAGAAGATTCGTCCAAAATCATTCTTGTCTGGGAAAACTTCATTCTGTTTAGGCAAGTAGGCCCCACCAGAATCAACAAGGTATATGCAAGGTAATCTATTTTCGGCTGCAATCTGTTGAGCTCGAAGATGTTTCTTTACGGTAATTGGAAAGTAAGTACCTCCTTTGACTGTGGCATCATTAGCAACAATCATGCATTCCCGTCCATTAACAATACCGATTCCTCCGACTGTTCCACCTGAGGGTAGATCTTCGATGCCGTCTGAGGCATAGAGACCATTGCCACCAGCCAAAGCGCCTACTTCTAAGAAGGAACTGCCAGGATCAATAATGACAGCTATTCGTTCTCGAGCTAGCATCTTGCCTCGTTTCTTGTGCTTTGCTACCGCACTTTCACCTCCACCGAGCTTAACTGCTTCGAGTTTGGAAGATAGTTCAAGCTTTAGTTCCTCATTCCTCTTTCTACGCTTTTGTGCCTTGGTATCATTTAGTTGAGATTCCGGTATAGATTTGATGATTGGCAGTAAAAGACCTCCATCGTTGACATTGTATTGCGGTACAAAGTCATCAGAACCTCGCCATACTTCCATGCTAGGGTCTGACTGTTGTATGATGCTTCCACCATTACTGGCATTCATTTGGCTTGATGCTGTTGTGGTAGTAGTATCAATCTCAATCTCCTCGTACCCCTCTAATACTGCTACTACAGAGTCACCAGCAACTTGCTCACCTGCTTTACAATGTATTACAGATACAACACCTTTGACAGGTGATACCATTTCTGTTTCAATCTTCATTGCTGAGAGTACAACTACAACTTCTCCTACTTCTACAGAGTCCCCAGCTTGCTTCTTTACTTCCAAAATGTTTCCAGTCATGGGAGGTGTCAGTTCAAAAGTAATCTTCTCCTCAGAGTACAGCCGACTTGCAGCTCCGTGATCCTTCTTTGCCTTGCTTGGATCAAGAAGCTCTGGGTTGTCCACCAAGAAGCTTGTGTTAACATGATTTGCAACAAACTCGGGATGCTTTAGTATTCTTTCCACCGCATCAATATTGTTGGCTACGCCTTCTATGTTGAACCCAGAAAGAGATTGTAACATGAGCTGTCTCGCATCTTCAAAGCTTTCTTTTGTAACTCCGTCAGCGGAACAGATTAACTTTCCGATGAGTGGGTCATACATTTGGTTCGGAGTGAAGCCTGTATACCAACCCGCTGAATCACATCGTACTCCTTCTCCAGTCGGTTCTTCATACAAGTCCAGCAATTCACCTTTGCCTGGCATCATTGTTATCCGAGCTTGTAATGAATGCTGTCTCAAACGGATATTGTTCTGTGTCAAGTTCAAATCTTTCAAGGATCTTCCGCCAGCGATTAGCAGTTGAGCCTGCACAATATCTATTCCTGTTGCCTCCTCTGTCACTGTATGCTCAACTTGTACTCTCGGGTTGACTTCCATAAACACAAACTCTGTATCGGCATTATTTAGTTCTCCCCTGACCAAGAATTCTACAGTACCAGCTCCTTTATAATTGCATGATTTAGCCAACGTGACAGCACAATCAACCAATCTCTTTCGTAACTCAGGATGTATATCCCTCGCCGGTGCTAATTCAATAACCTTCTGATGACGATGCTGGACTGTACAATCACGTTCAAACAAGTGTACAACGCCACCCTGTCCATCAGCTAGGATTTGTACCTCTAAATGTTTCGTATCTTCCCAAAATTCCTCCAGAAAGACTTCATCACGTCCGAATGCGGTTAATGCCTCACGTTGACATGAGTCAAAGCTTGCTGTAACATCATTGATTGATCTTACAATCCTCATCCCACGTCCTCCACCACCATAGGCAGCTTTCATAATGGCTGGAAGACGAACATCACCTTCATTTAGTATACTTAAACATTCTTCACCTGATGATAGGTTACCACTCCCTCTAACGACTGGTACATTGCTTTGCTGAGCTAATTGTCGTGCTTGTATCTTATCCCCGAATAGATGCAGTACATCTGGTGGTGGACCTACCCATGTAATATTTGAATTGACGAGTGATGACGCAAATGGTGCAGATTCTGAGAGAAAACCATAACCTGTACACACGAGATGTGATTAGCAACTTGCATAAGAAACATGTTACATCCTTATACAGATACACATATCAAACCAACTCTTTAAGCTACTTACCAGGATGAACTAAGTCTACGCCCCGTTCTACTGCAACTTTTGTCAATCCTTCAATATCAAGATAGGGTGATATAGCTGTAGATCCCTTTTCTAATACAACATGTTCATCTGCATATGTCACATGAGGAGATGTTATATCCTCTGGAGCCTATGATATGATCAAATTGATGAGACACATAAGATCAGATGTCATCAGTAATATATGTTCAGGTATGATATAATAAAATGATATGAATAAGATATACTACTTACACAAACAGCAATAGATTGTGCACCCAATTCTCGTGCCGCTTTTGCAATTCGTATAGCGATTTCACCTCGATTTGCAATTAATACTTTTTGATTCGTAAGTAGAGTATCATGATTGTAGGATTGAGGTAGTGGTGGTCGTTCTTGATTAGATAGGGTAGATGAGAATGGTCGTATGATTGATGATGGTGATAGCTTTGATGTTGATGTAGCAACTCGAGTACGGCTTTGCAATATGAATATTCTTAGCATTGTTGCAAATCAAAGATTGTTGTATGGATCTTGTGTTTATCGTCAATAGAGCAATCAGCTTCAAGATATCGGAGCGGCAGAATCCTGGCTTTTCCAATATATAATTTATGTCATGATATCCTTGTTTAACAAAAGCCAATCAGAATGGCGTCGCCGCCGCTAAGCTATCAGAACATCATCCCATCTTGTGTTTCAGAATATAATCAATAACTAGGACTAAAGATCGGCGATACAACGATCTGAGGTGTTTCATTTTTTCAACTCATCGCCCTACCATCTTGCCTTCTCAAAGCGGCGCCAATCATATCAAAGTACCACCAATACAGCTTTAAGTCGGGCTGGTTATCCTCTGATATATAATTGTTATCGGTAGTCGTCTGGGTTTTGAGCTCGGGGGTAGATTGAATATAAAATTGTGCATATCTTTCATGCACAAGTCACCACAATGACTGTAGATACAACTTCTCCTATATATCAAAACAAACCTCAACGAGCAAACAGTGAGGATATTAACAATGCAAATGAACAACAAAACTTAATCAACAGCTATGCATTGCAACGTGCATCAAGCTCTGATCCAAAATTACCAACACAACACAACATTCGAAGAGATAGTATATCAAGTGAGGAGTCAGACTCGGTATACAATGCAACAACTCCACCTCGTCATTTAATTAGTAATGGCAGTGTATCATCATCGGTAGTATCAACTCCAACATATTTACATGAGAAAACCAGTAGATTGCAAACTATAGAATCAGGTCTATCCCTCGCAGATCAACAAGCAGCTGCTGCTAAATCTCCCAAACCACCACTACATTCTCCACATAGAAGTAGCTCCAATAGCAGTACTTTATTACCACCAATACCAAATGAAGAGGATGATAATAAACCCAGTAATAGTATATTACCACAAATAACATTACAACGTCAAACTAGTCATCAATCACAACAGTCAACTACAAGTTACTATAGTGTTGATGCTGGCAAGCATAACTTTTTGTCATATAATACTCCCAACCCCAACATAGGTGGTGATAATGATTCAATTAATACACATGTAAGTAATGGATCATTAGTCTTCAAATATCAAGTTGGGGAAGAAACTCCACCGGCAGACTATGCTTTACCGGCTAGTATATTAAAAGTATATGGTGATGATGTTAGTCCAAATACAAATGATGAAGAAGGTGATAAGAATGTGAGAGGAGGTGTTAATCATCATAATTGGCATAGCGGAGTTAGCTCAACTATTGTATACAAGCCTAGCTTTGATGAAGATACTACTGATGGAGATGAAGAGATTGATGAAGAGTTGGGTACTACATTGCAAAATGCAGGTGATAACACCGAGCAAGGCAAGAAGAAGTCTAAGTCAAAACCAGTACGAAAATCACCACCGAGGTTGCCACATTTGCCATATCATGAGCGTAAGCGATTGGCAGAGTTAGAAGAGAAGGAGAAACAAAGACGGAAGAGTGAAGCAGATGAGAAGGAGAAGAGACGGAAGAATAATAGGAAAGTCAGTCCAAAGAAGACGAGGATTGTAAAAGGTGCATCAAGAGAGTACAAGGTACATACTAGTGAACAAACCCCATTGAATGATACAAAGAATGGTTATGGTTCATCATCCAACAAAAGTGATGACAATGAACAACAAGCTAAAGATGCTAATCCATCATGGTTCGGTCAGCTCGTGAATATAGTAACAGGAAACAACTCATCTGATATTGATGTAGAAGAGGAGGCAAAGTCGTATCTGAATCAAGGACAAGCATTCTTGAAAAAGACAGAAAAGGAACGTATGAAGTTAAAAGAACAAGGACGGAAAGAAGAGTTGGCTCATGTCAATGTCCCACTTTCGAATCAAAGCTTGTGAGTAGTCGGAAAGGTTTATACTGTCTTGTTTCAACTTGTGATATATCATCTAACACCTTGTCTTATTCCTATAATCAAACAGTGGTGGACACTCTCGAGCCATAACATCCATGTCACAAGCTTTAGATTCAATAGTGAGTTGCAGTGATGAAGAACATGAAGAGGAAAGCTCGTCAGATGAGGAGTCGGGATCTCCACCAAAACAAATATGGAAGTATGGTGAACCACCCACTGCTACACAAACAAAACATACCCCGACACCTAAAAAGAAGAATACATCGTCTCAAAGAAGAAAAGATAGTATAATGAAACGTGAACGACTCTTGCAAGAGGAGTACGAGTATAGATTACGCAGGCTCAAAAATGAGAACGAGAAACTATCTAGAAGATTCCGTATCTTTGTGTTGGTAACTGTTGCATTGATATTCTGTGGAGCATTGGCTTTTGCCTTTTTAGTCTGTATACGAATGCTAATGTCACTTTGATGGGTAGATATAGGAAGGTGTTCGGCATTTGATAACAAAAACCATTACACAACTTTAAGTAATAAACTTCAGCGTTACCAGTAGGAGTTTATAAATGAAAGAGCCCTACTATAAACCTGAGGACGAGCTTCAATGGCCACAACAACTGTTCCTTTCTCTTCTTCTTTGTTAACTTGAAGCACTCTTGCTGGTAGTCGAATACTTTGATCGTCTGCCTCGGTAGGAGATGCTGCTGCAATTGTTATCTCTACAACCACAAGTCTTCCTTCATCCAAGTTCATATGCAGCATTATCTCGCGATAGTTTGAGCACTTATGATAACAGTCAATAAATTCTGAATGAGACAATCGAATGTGTTGAAATCGAAACTGTTCTTGTGATGAAGCAAACCCTTGTACAAGAATGTGCTTGGTACATTTTGATTCGTATAGCACTGGTACGCCACAGCTGATAGGTCTTCCCATCTTCTCATTGATCTCGTTATGACATTGCTGTGTGCTGGTTGATATACAGTAGCTTATTGTTGCTTTGCTCTCTCTTGTTCCAATTTGTCTTTTCACAATGTAATTGCTAGAGGTCGAATCCTCTCCTTTCTTATTGACCGGCCTACCAACTAGAGCATCATCTCCTTTCGTCAACTTTCGAATAGCAGCGACAAAGAAACCCCCATGTGATCTAGCCGGGAGTACGCTAAGGATGATGTTGCCACTACCGTCTACTGATGAGTCGTCGGACAGGTTTACTAGCTCATATCTATACCCAGGTGAGTTATTGTTCAACTCATCTAATACTTCTAATATGACTTCCTCATTCTCCATTGGATTAAGGCTGCATGTAGAGTATACCAGAAACCCTCCATTCTTCTTATCCTTATCGGTTGGTTTCAGTAGGCCAAGTCCAACTTCCAGTAGCTGTTTCTGAATTGACTTATTCTTAGCTCCGTTTTTGAGAGACCATTTGTTTAGTATCTTGGGTGACTTGCGAATTGTACCATCTAAAGTACATGTGTTAGATTTCATATATAGAGCAGCTTAAAACAATTAGAGAGGAGATACAAACGATATAAATACTCACCACCTGAACATGGCACATCACAAATGATATAATCAAAACTATTATCATTCATTTTGATAAAGTCCCGACCATCTGCACATGATAGTGTTAGATTTTCGAGTGATTTGCCCCCAAATTGCTGATGTAGGCGCTCTTTCATCTGAGATGTTCTGTTTGAGTTGATCTCGTTTGCAACTAATGTGAAATCATTGATCCTTCCATCTCTAGACATGCCATCCAGAGTTGAAAGAAGTTGTGTAGTTTTGCTTCCAGGTGCCGCACACATGTCAAGAAACCTAACATCACCATCAAAATTCTGCCTTTTAAGATGACTAGACAGTATAGACACTGGTAGCATACTCGTAGTTTCTTGCTGTAGTATTTCATTTGAGATTCGTGCTTCTGCTAAAAATATCCCAAGCTTCTTTTCGTCACTATTATCATTCCCCTTGGCTATCCAAGTATGCTGTATTAACTCTTGCATTATAGATGTATCTAATTGTTGCTTTGTTTGGTTATCATCACCACTAAGTTGCAAACTAAAGTCCTCTTCTGTTATCATTTTGAAACCAAGATCTTCCAGTTCATTAGATAATTGAGTTGATGGTTTCAAAACACGGATAGTCAATGGCAGCGGCTGTAGTATAGCAGACTCTACTTCAGAAGTCCAATCGTCACCCAATTTGTCTCTATAGTACTTTATCATTTCACAATCATCCAAGTTTGTATTGTTGTTATGTTCATATGTCATATTCCCAACCATCATACGACCTTGTCTATCATCTAAACTACACTCACCTTCTATACGTTTGGCAACTTGTTCACTACCTTTCCATGATATTAACTCCCCTTCTATTCTATTAACTTCAGATTTTAATTGCAATGATATCAAATCACCATATTTCAGACATGTCTGGCCAACTTTGCATACAACATTGTTAACTTTCACAACTGCATTTAATATTGCATGATGTGCAGACGCTTTAGGTGCATTCCTTATGAAGTAACCGGTACCATTCTCGGCAATGTTTAGTTCCGATCTGAATACAGTACTAACAAATTGATGTAACCGTAGAGGATTATTGATATCTGTTTCCTCATTTACGAGGGCATGTAGATAGCCATCACTGAAGAACATACTGCCGCTGCCAGAGTACAGTACTAGATCGTACACCACATAATGAACTCTACAGGCTTCTTATCATCTATCTGATACCTGATACCTCTCTATCTAACAGAGTAGACTAGCAGCACGAGCGTCTTCCTCAAACAATATTTTCCCATTTATCAGAAAGACTCCCATTCTTCAAGTGAGTTAGGTTGAGAGTTGATTGAGAGTTGAGGGATTATCGTTAATAAGGAAGGCGGTCGACGCTGTTAATATTATCTTATACATTATTATTTACCTTATATCATCATCTCGTCGTTATTGTATTGTTACAGCAAAGGGCCCCTATCATAAATTATTAAAGAACATAAGACGGTGCTTCACAAGTTTTTCTTGCAAGCTCCTCTACAACCAACTTATTTAAATCAATCAAGTGGGCCGCAATAGTAAGTTCTCTAATGTTTTATTTTATAACCAACAAAACAAGAATACAAACATTAATTACAAGATAATATGCCGCGATCTAAGAGGAGATGGGATAATGACACCCTAATTGATATGTCAGATGATTCAAACGTATGGAAGTTAAACCGTATCGAATTTGAGTATACCGGACATGAAACAGTTCCAAAGGACGTGACACATGTACGCTTCCATTCAAGCGTTATAGAAGTTGCTGGTTATGAATACGACGACTATGAACCGATTGATCATGGGTATGCTTTTCTTGGTTGTAAGAAACTGAAAGAGGTGGTGTTGAATGAAGGCTTGCTTAAGATTGGGAAGTATGCATTTAGCGGTTGCACATCATTGAAAAGAATTGAGTTTCCTTCTAGTTTGGTAGAGATTGGGGAGCTTGCATTTTGTGATTGTGAATCGTTGGAAAGAATTGAATTACCGCCTACTTTGACAGAAATTGGCAAGTATGTCTTTAAAGAGTGTGGCTTGAAGGAGGTCGTATTATATGAGGGGCTTAATAAGATCGAGAGAGGTTTATTTTTTGGGTGTGCATTATTGAGTATTCGTATTCCTTCCACAGTTATGTGTATCGGAACTTGTTCATTTAAGCATTGTTCTCATTTGAAGAAAGTTGAGTTTACAGAAGGTTTGCGGAAGATTGGTAATGGGACATTTTCATATTGCCCATCATTGGGCAAATGCACTTTACCTTCCACCCTTACACAAATTGGTGAGAATGCTTTTCTTAGCTGTCACAATTTAGGGGACATAGTGTTAAATGAAGGGCTACAAAAGATTGGAGATTGTGCATTCAATTCTTGTCTTGTGTTAGAAACGATTACAATCCCTTCAACTGTTACCGAGATTGGAAATTTCGCATTTGCCAATTGTACTTGTTTGAATGATGTACTAATCCATGATAGGATTCAGAAGATTGGACCAAAAGCATTTCTCCAATGCATGGGGTTGAGAAGATTTATATTTCCTACCATTTCAACTCGCTTGGCAACCATTACTCCGGCTGGTCGAAGCCGAGTTGAGCATAAGATAGATAATGAAGTTAGTTTATTGGAAAGAAGAGGTAATTCCAATGGAGGTAGTGAGGTTTTAATATATGCCGAGGCACTGATAAGAAGTGGCATATTTGGTGCAGATATTGGTAATTTCAAATGGGATCAAGTTAAAGAACGTCTTGACAAGATTGTTAGATTGATCGTTTGTCATGAAATTAAGGATGCCACAACTCTTTTTGAACTTGCATTATGGAAATGCAAGTTGGACCAGGAGGATGGAATCAATCCTATCGACCGTAATGCATGTCGTATTGATGTACCTGGACCAGTGAAGGATAGTATCCTACAATACCTTTGTTCCAAGGAAGACTTTGGCATTTGAAGATACCGATTTCTCTTTGAAGGGAAGGAGAAAGAAGGGAGTAATATACTGATAATAGAATATAAATTGAGTTTTAATAAATTACATCGCTAACTTACTGTTGCTTTTCGTGATGTACAATATGTGCATAAGATGTGAATCAAGATTTCACTGTGCCTTTTTCTTCTTATTATTAGCCACCAGTCTTTCGAACAATTCATACATTCCATAAATAGTCAAGCCTGTAGGACTCATCTCCTTATGATGACGAAGATGACTAAGACCAAGATTTTCATCATGATCTGCCGAGTACCAGATGTTTAATATTGTCATTGCCGTTTTAAATATAAATGGATCTTGGAATATATAAACATGCATGAGAATCAATGATAGGAAGGGACCACCAAACTCCACCGCCATATCTATTGGATGGAATAATAAGTTCGAGGATAATGATGCAGGTTTGCATAAATGATGGATGGTATGTATTTCCCTTCCCCATTTCGTATGATGTAACCAAGCATGACCTGCAGTGAATGTTATCTCTGTGGCAAGTAAGTATATTGCAACACTCCCCGCAACACGAAGAACTTCATACATATTGAACATTGAAGGTGATGGTGTATCGATGGCATCAAAGTATAGAAGTAGCCATATAGTTGTTATATTTGCCAAGTATAGATTCATTGCCATTAAACTATATATTGCAAATTTTGATACTTTGTATTCTTCAGTAATACGTTGAACATTATTTGATGCTGTTGAAGATAATTTGAAATCTAATACAATTGTCAATGCAGATATTGTTGATATGTGAGTAAGAACACCAATCCATCCGGCTAGTTGGTAGCTATATGGTAATGCGATGACACCGCCATAGCAAATCATTTCATGAAAGATTGTTGCAATCATCATATCATGGAATAAGGTAACTAATTCAGTTCGTTTGGACCGTCGTATGGTAATCAGGGCTATGTTACGAGACTACTAAAATACTGTGCGCCGCTAATAAGCGATGTGCGTCCAAGGATACCGGGGAAAATGTAGCTTGAGGAATTTTTGGTATCCTAAAAAAAGCATAGATTTTTACGACAAACAATGCTTACTTTACCTCATTAGAGGAGCGTCTAGATTAACTGTGGCATGCCCCCAGTGGTTCATTGCATCAAGGAAGGGGAAGAAATCATTACCAATGACATCACGGAGGCCTTGTGTTTTAGTCACCCGCGAGAAGGCTACTTCACAAGTGTATCTCAACTTGCAAATTCTTCTATCTGCTGTTACCTCATCCTCTGTGAATTGATCTCTCCCACTAAGAAACTTCGGCGTCTTCTGATGATTCATATTTGGATAGAATCTTGCAGTATCGAAGAAGCCGCGGTCGGACAACATATGCCAACCTCGAGGGCATTTCCTCAACCTAGGACCCCATAACTCTACAAGCTTCTTCTCCGATACCCTCCCCAAAAACAAATCGGTATGCTCATAGCTTAGCCCCATCGGGGTGCTCCATGATATACAACGTACAGCACTTGCATGTACTTTATCAGAGTAGGAGGCTCGAGTGAACAATGTGTTCTTCCTTGTGGTGTAGATCTTGAAATCCTTACCATCGGGTACACCACAGCATTTTTCCAAACCCTCATCTTTATATTGCTGTGGGCATGTTGCTTCGAGGAACTCGGGCGTGATATGGAGGATAGATAAGTCCTTCCCTGCCTCGCCAATACTCATCACTGCCTCCTTGATAAGGCGGCCAGTATGACCCCGATCCCTATCCCAAATGAATGAGATTTGAGTTACCGACATTCGAAGATGGATACGCATATACCCCATGAGATATCTTTCAAACTTCGACACAGCTTCGTCTCTCATTGGTATCTCCATGGGAGGAAGAACATTAAACAAAGCATGCAACATATACACAGTTTCCTTCCATGATTTGAAACCAAACAGGTGTTTGGCTGCTGTGGGGTGACTCTTATGCCATCTCTTGCTGAGTAAGGCTGCCCGTGTAAGTCCATATATCTCCTCGCCTGTGTCCAATATCTTCAACTCCTCACACTTCTCATCAGCATTCTGCTGCCTAGCCACTACCTCCTTCTTCAGTTTCTCTAACTCCTTCTTTCGTTCATTCAGTGCCTTCTCGATCCGATCCAGTTCGTCCTGCTTTAGTTGTATCTGCGCAGCCTGTCGTGCCATCTGCTCAGAAAGTTGGCCACTCTCTATACTTTCAGCAGCTAATGGCGAGTTCCTTGTTGTCCTTTGATTATCTTTTGGTGTTGTACTAATAGCCCTCATTGCATCCTTTTCCAAATCATCTGCATAATCGATGATTGATTTCATCTTCATGTTCGGAAGAGGTACATACGTGCCGTCATCAAACTTATCAGTCTGAGTGAATGTACACGCGGTGTTGTTCGACAGGAATCTTGCCAATTCAGCGGGCACCGAATCAACTAGCATGGTATCATTTTTAGCAGATGATGGACAAAGATCAAATATCTTGGCATGGAGGTGAAGAGATGCAAACTCCTTCTTTGTTCTTTTGGAATAATTTGGGTCATTTGCTCGTGCCCTGGCAGCATCAGGCAAAGCCGCTAGGATTCGTTCCCTCTTGAGTGATTTACGTGCCCTCTGTACTAACTCTTGTGGTTTGGCATATCCTTTCAGTTCTTTGGGCTCACTTGGTACAGTAAAGTATGCATAACGATGGGGGTTGTACTTCTTCAACTTTTCCATTGCAATGTCACACCTAGGATCACAACATATGCATTTTGTTTTATATTCAGTCCTGTGGACATTCTTCTGCTTCTTGTTACTCGGTTCTGACATGATATATTATATATAGGAAGTGTTGATATTGTGATGTATAGCTTTAACACCTCTTAATATCGATAGATTGAAGGCTGATGGTGGTGAAGATGTGTATTAAGTGGTGATATTATTTTTTGTCTATTGCAATAACTAAATGTCGTATGAAACAGCCGCCGCCACCCCACTTATACTACATTCGACGGAGGATCTAATGGTGCAATGAACGACGGCGTCTATTGCCTGCATCATAGTCGATCGGCGCCGTCAATATTGAGGCAGTACTAAGAGAATTCATACTAAAATTGGATACCACAAAAGGCTCAAGCTACATTTTCCTGTACGTAAGATACGCTACGTAGGAATTGTACCAGCGCACATCGCTTATACAACAAACATATCTCTATTGTGTCGTAATACCTCGCAGAGCTCTCACGATAGGTAACGGTATCCTAGGGTATCTTTTCCACTTTCAGATTTTTTCATGGTGATAACTCACTTTGGAGGGGGAGTGGGCACAAAAGTTATATTTTTGGGTACTTGACTGAAAATGGATACATAAAAAAAGCACAATGTGATGTGTTTGTTGAGCCCACTATCACCTCTCTTTATCATATCCCCTATGCCGCCACAAACATATCAACACACTAAATACATGCTACACATACCAATATAACAATATATGATTGATAAATCAATACTTCTATTAATTTAAGGGTTGTATTTCCACCCTATATTTATTGCAATTATTACTGCAACAAAAACTATACATCAGACGATGGGGCAATAAATATATGTATTATGAGGGGTGAATAAGTGATATAACAGTGTTACAATACCATATAAACAAGCTATTATCATACATCAAATAAATAGTGGCTAGAGACAATAACAACTCGAGTGTGATGTAAAAAATAGACCGTCCTCTATTGAACAATTTTATTACTCTAGAGAGAGTGGAGAGAGGACGGTATTGGTTACAATGTTGATAGATGATATACTACAAGTACAAGGTATATGATATCAACACATATCGTCCTAGACAAGAATTTATTGGATTTAAGTGGTCAGGTTATCGTATCCTTGAGTAATATGAATATGGACATAAGATATGCACACTTTTAGAAATTGAGAGATATAATAGGCATGACGAGATGGATATGGTTTACTGTAAGTCAATTGTTTATATAGTATTATTGGTTTTATTTTATATGTTATTTCTGAAACTGACATTTCTTTAGTATGTACGATATTGGATGCTTGATAAAGTGTAGAGTAAGTGAAATTTGTATTGTTTATTTTTATTAAGTTTTCTTCTTCTAAACAACACCCCTGGTCGGACGACTCTCCTCCTCTGATACAAATGGTAGATTAGGGAATCGGCTTCCTCTCTTCCAGTTATGATCTTTTGAGCATTTAGAGGCAATGAGCTGACGTAGATTTTGACTCATAAACTTAATAGGAATGTCCTTCTTTTCTGTCGGCCAACCACTGAAGCCCAGTCCAGACTTAAGTGGCTTTGCCTGACATTCTAGACAAGTATTCCATAAGTTCTCCTTCCAAGCCTTTTCTGACATCTCTTCCCATTGACAACATGCTATTAAATTGCATCCCTCGCCATCACATCCAACAGGTGAGCCTAATATTTCTGGTTCTGTGTATACTTTCTTCAACTGCCAAAACTCATCCTCTTCCACTGCTGGCTCTGCTTCATCTTCACTATCATCGTCGTCATCGTCACCACCATTAGCTACCACTGTTGCCTCGTCTGCTTCTCCACCATTGGCATTAGCCGTAGATTCATTGGCAGCTGCTGGGGTCTCGTCTTGTGTGGCAGTAGATGTGGAAGTGGCGGCAGACTCGTCAACTGCTTGGACTGGGACGATATTTTCTACCATGTCTTCAGAGCAAGCATGACGCCAGGGAGTGTAGATGCATTCGTCGTTGAGTGGGTCTACGAGGCAGTGTTGGCAGTTGCAAGGTAGACGAGCTTTCTTGATGGGCCACACTCGGTTGCCGTCGGTAGGTCGGACGTCTGGTACCTCTGTTAACATAGAAACAACCTCGTGAGTTTTCATGCTTTCGTTGACACACTTCCTTCCTTTTGTATCTTGAATCTTTGCTCTGGTGCAAAGCAAAATACGTCCTGGGTACTTAGCTAACAACCTTTGTTGCTCCTCTTCATCCTCCACTACAAACCAGACTCGTCGTGAATCCATACCATACCGGCCTTTCTGCTCCAATCTTGCATCACCATCCTCCTCCATCTTCCTCCACTTGCTGGTATCATGTGTCTTCTCAAGGTGAGTTTTGCAATTTTCAAAGACTTTAAGTGCAGTGGGAGATCGTACACCTTCTAATTCTAACTGCCTAATCTTCATTGCTGGATCCTTACCAACTGCATCATGCCAGCCCTTGAAGTTAGCCTCGACAGCAAGACGGTGAGTCAACTTGATACCACTTCCATGACGCTGACATACAGATGCAATCTTGATGAAGTTTTGTCGGCATCTATACTGGCCGGGAGCATTATCTGACCAGTAAATAACATGACGCAGCTCGTCAGCAAAGTCACTTTCTGCAAACAGTTCCTTGTAGTGTTGAATGATGGCATCAAGAGCAACATTGTGCATTTGGTGATCATTCTTCTTTCCTGATGAAATTGTCTCGGCAAAGAAATGGTGGACATCACATGTGAATACTGTTATTTCTTTTTCTTCATCATCAAGAATGTTTCCCTCATCATCTTTCTCTTTCACCTTCACCTTTCGGCGGTTGTATATGCACACAAAGTTATCATTAACAGCATGACCGTCGACGGAAGAGTTCTTGGTTTGGAAGGCACGGAGGCACATACTTGCTGCAAAGTCAGTGAATATAAGAAGTGTATCGGGTGGCAGTCTGTCGAAGTCAGTGAGCTGTATCAATCGTATCCAACATATCTCTTGGTGATGTGGTATGTTAATGGTGAGTGACTTGATGAATTTGTCGACAAGCTCTGCTACAGTCATCTCATTGGCTTGAAGCTCTCGTTGTGTGTTCTGCTTACCCTTCTTAGATCCTTGCCGTATCGAATCACCCCATTCCATAACCTCAACCTTCTCTTGTGCCACACATGACTCCTTCAGTGCATGTAAAATAGGCAATTTCTTCTCTATGCCACAACATGGACACTGTCGATTTGAATCGCCGTCAACTCCATGAGTACATTTGAGTGGTATCAACTTTGGACACGGCTTAGACTTGTCAATATGAAGTAGAGGTTGTTCCACACGTGGGCAGCACACAGCTTCTACCATCTGACCCGCAAGCACCCTACTTAAAAGATGATCACTAACATCCTTCTTGTCTTTAACAATTTTGAATACGCAGGCAGCAGTAATATTCTTCACCAATGTTTCAGCAGCAGCTGGACGAGTGCCTCGGCTTTTGGTGTGGTGGGCAATGATTTCTTGTATACTCTCAATGACGAGATGATGTACTCTATCTCTATCTTTTTGTTTGGATGTGATTGAACCGATGACAGCTTTTCTAAGATGGTTGTTCGCTGTGTCAGATAAAAGTTGGACTAGAGCATCACTGCCTCGGGCTGGATTACCTCGGCATATGGCAATTAACATGGCACTTAAAGTCTTAGCATCATTATACCGTTGACTTTTACCGACTGAATGTGATGACATATGACTCCAATCATTAGTATTACCATTGGGTATGTAACGAGGCGCAATGACTTTGGCAGCTGTTATGATTGCATCATCGACTTTCTGACGCTTGTTTGGCTGATGGATATTGGTAGTAGAAGTAGTATGAGCAACATGAAATAATAAAATAGCAAGTAGTAACATATAATAACATACCTTTGAAGTGTCCACCAATGTATATGGTGTAACAGATGATATGTTCTTCTCTGTGGTAGGTGTACCTCCTCCCACTTCTAATGTTACCTCCAATGAACTTTTACTATTATCCAATTCAGCTGGTCGTTTCGTAGAGCTCTTACTATCTACTGCACCTTTATCTATATCAGTATATGCTCCTATTGATTTCAATATTGAATCTCTTCCTTGTAGCTTTACTAATTCGGATAGAACAGAGTTTGATAATTCTTTTATCTTTATATCGTGTGGATTAATATCTTTTGCTTTTCCAAATATCTTCAATAGCAAAGGGAACTCATCTGTTTGTTTTGTACCACTATCTTTCTTCTTTTGTTGTTTAGCTGCTGCCTTTTGTTGTTTAGCTGCTGCCGCCTTCTTCTTCTTTTTATCTATCTCCTTCATTTGTTCTTCATAATGATCATAAGAATATCGTAAGTCGGTTTTGATATCCTCGGGTAGATATGTACTGCCCCTGCTACGTTGTTTTTTTGGCTGATCCTTTGGTAATCGATATTCTAGATTCCTTCCGCATGAAACATATTGAATTCTTTGAATTGTTTCTGCATGTAGGTTTGCTTCTTTGAAAGATGGTGCACCAGTGAAACTTTCCCATGTATCCATATTCAAAGTAAACTTATTGTTATTGATCTTGTATATTCCAGCATTATATAACAACGCTTGAATTAGACAGTTCCTAGTACCAAGTGCCGTAGATAGGTCGCCATTATCATCACCATTCTGGTGAAAGATAAACCACCACCCTTGTGGCAATTGTTTCAGAAGGTGCACCAGAGTAGATTGAGCTTTTGCAATGTTCATACTTATGCAATCCGGTACCACGCAACGATTTCGTATTCAGAAAAAATAGCTGAGTCTAGTGATATACAGAGGTACTGGATTGGTGTTTATTATTGATGCTATACGGCGGCGGTATCCTCCTAGTAGAGGTTGCGCCATAGTGAGGCGGTAACAAAAAATGGCGTCATTTAGTAGTGAGACGCTATGCACTAGGTTTTTACATGCGGTATTCAGATGTCTCTTTGGAAAGATACCGTTTTCTGATCGTGAGAGCTCTGCTCGATCGGTCAGTATTGTCGGAAGATCTCTTGTCAAGGATACCGCCGCAAATTACTGACCCCACAATTATTTAAGGTCGCCGTCATACACTATTGATTGATGCTAACAGCCGCCGTCGTGCCTAATACTTGGCATATATCTCTTTTCCGGTCTGTTATTATATTATTTGGGAAGTTAATCGATATAGGTTCAAGTTGCAACTTTTCACACACATCATCATCAGTGTCTTATCAATTATACATCAGATATCTTACATTGATATATTGATATAGATATAATGGAATCATCATCCAACAATGATAATGGCGGTAATAGTAGTGGTAGTAGTGAACGTCATACACCATTCATAACCTCATTAATAGCTGGTGGCTTCGCCGGAACCACTGTTGATCTCGCACTCTTTCCGATCGATACATTAAAAACTCGATTACAATCACCACACGGTTTCATGGCATCGGGTGGTTTCCGGGGTGTATATCGTGGTGTAATGGCGGCCGCAGCCGGTAGTTCACCCGGTGCGGCATTATTCTTTGGTACGTATGAAACTATGAAACCAATAATTGCAAAGCAACAACAACAACTAATGGGAAGTAGTGATGATGAATCATACTCACCAGCTTTAACACACATGATTGCAGCATCAATTGGAGAGGCAGCAGCATGTTTAGTTCGTGTCCCTACAGAAGTTGTCAAATCGAAAATGCAAACGAATGCTACTGGATCATCAACACTAACATCAACATTACAATTAGTACTATCTGAAAAGGGTGATACACGAGCATTTGCATCGAATATCTTCGGCGGTTTATATCGTGGATACGGAATAACATTAATGAGAGAGGTTCCATTTGCCTTTATCCAATTTCCATTATATGAACGATTTAAAGTTGAATGGAGTAAGATACAGGGATATGAAACAAGTCCGATACAAGCGGCTACATGTGGGTCAATATCAGGTGGAATTGCAGCCGGTTTAACAACACCATTAGATGTTATTAAGACTAGATTAATGCTTGGTGCTGATAAGAATGGTGTACAGTACAAGGGTGCAAGTGATGTAGTACAACGATTAATGCATGAAGAAGGGAGTAAGATATTTCTAAGTGGGATACAGCCGAGAGTAATGTGGATATCTATTGGTGGCTTTGTCTTCTTTGGTGCTTATGAGTCGTATAGAAGTAGACTGATGTGTCTGGGTGAATAAACGAGTAGATTATCATTGAATTGACTTGGTTAAACAATCACCAGCATACAAGAGTCCCTTCAATCCAGATACGAATAAACTCTAAAACCGTTTTGGTATCCTCCCCATTTGTTTGAGTTATGAATTACTAGCGCGCAAGCGCGCTAGCCCTCCGGGGGCATCTGCGGTGGGCTTAAGTTAGGGCCCCAAATAGTGTTTTCCCCCGTTATGGAGTTAGGGAGTAAAATAGTCACAAGTCCCTATGGTCGCCGAAGTGAATTGTTTAATTAGACAGATGAAAGAACATCTCTTGGCATAGTTGTTGACTTTGATTGGCCTTACTTTCTGCAATGTAATATAGTACTTCCTCTTTTAATTATACTCTGAACAAGCGCTGACGGGTCGAGTCAAACTTTTAATTTCTATTACACACATCAAGTGCACAAATAGTAGTATTAGAATTGGTATTGTAGTAAGATTGATAAGATATAAAGAGATAATTAGTATACAATGGCGGCGGCAGATGCTGTATTTGTCTACAGAAGGGATGGGGACAGTGTTCCAAACCAAACAACTCGTCTTAGAGTTCATTCCTCCGTTAGTGTGATTCGACAACATGCATTTAATTATCTTGGCCAATTAGAGAAGGTTGAGCTATGTGAAGGAGTATTAGAAATTGGTGAAGGTGCATTCGCTGGATGTGAATCCCTAAAACAAATCACGCTTCCATCCACTCTAAAACGAATCAGACAACATGCTTTTTATGAAACATCTATATCTTCATTCCCTCTTTATGATAATATCGAGAATATTAGTCGCTACGCTTTTTGTTGTAGTGGTCTTACTAAGTTTAGGGTTCCTCCCCTTATTAATACAATCACTGAAGGGATGCTCAGCAAATGTAATAGCATGTGCTCTGTGGAACTACCTGAAAGTATTGTACTGATTGAAGGGCACCCTCACTTGGAAGATGATGAATATGGGTATAATGGTGCATTAAAGAATTGCCACTCGTTGCGCAACGTGACCATTCCAGCAAATACAGAGGTCAGAGAGGGGGCGTTTATGAGCTGTACGGATTTACAAGTGATATTTGAATTTGAGCAAGGATTTAATAGTACAGAGCAACGAATCATCAATGCATTGAAACATCGCTTTGACAGTCTCCCAATTCACAAAATGATATACTATCAATCCTACAACAATTTGACATCTAATGAACTCAATAGCACAACGGATATTAGGATTAGTCGGCGGCGAAGCAAGTTAAATCCAACTGGTAAGCAGCGAGATTGTTTAGGGATGACTCCTCTCCATATACTTGCATGTTCAACAGTGCAGAATATTGAGTTATATAGAGTGTTGATTACAAAGTATCCCGAGAATCTAGTTACAGAAGATCGATGGGGAGCATTACCAATTCAATATGCAGTGTGGGGAGGTGCACCGAATGAGATTGTACAGTTTATGGCTGAGAGCTACCTATCACTGTACCCTAGTTATGAGATGAATTGGACTGAAATGTTTATATCATTAAGCAAGAGGAATTTACAGCGGGATGTTGCCAAGTCCCTTTATGACTTGCATCAAGATTTCTTCCCTGACCAAAGCATTGATTGGAATACAATTCTTTCAAATTTGCACGAATGTGGTGACTCGGAAACGCTTGGTACCTTGGACGAGACATTCAGGTTTTTAGTTCAATGTAGCCTTACAGAGATGATCCATATGATAGGTCTAAAGCTGTTCAGAGAAGAAATGGTACAGTTTGTAGAGAGAGGCGATATTAATTATATTGGTAGCTGGGAGGATGCCAGGCGTGGTTTTGTGGAGGCTACTGCTTTGCTAGAGCTTGCAATGTGGAAGAACGAGATGAATGATTCGCCCAAAGAGAAGAATAGGCCCAACAAAAAGATGAAGATAACTGAGTCTGATATTCGGCAACAATGCCGTATCAGCAGCGGAGCGGATGTTGTTGTTGCCGGGGTTCTGCCTTATCTTTTGCCTCGACCGATTGTCTCCTAGATGGTGTGGTTGATAATAAATTGGGTAAATATTAGTTCAACTCTTCCTTTATAGCTCTCACTAAAGTAAGCGTTACATTTGAACATAATCATTCTACATATAGACCAGTGTCATATCGTTCAAAATACCACAGGTATTATCTCCCATAGCCACGTAGGCATAGCCTGGAAGATGCGCGTTTCACAAGTTATGAAGACGAAAGAGAGACGGTTGTAACATATGTTAGTACATATTCAATATGATATGCTAAAACAGAGAAACGTCGAGACTTTATACTGAACACACGAATTCACATCATAAAACAATACTAACGCGGACTTTCCACTCATACCCCAGTAACTAGACCACTGATTCTTTACAATCCAATACCCCTCTCGATAGTCATTACTACCACTCTTCCTATCGTTGCTGCCGCTACCACTTCCAGAATTATTGCCATTATTACCATCATTATCTCCACCCGAAGAACTGCCATCCGTGAAGGCATACCCTACAACCTCCACACAGTGATTCATATCAAGAAAGCTACTACTACATCCAATTTCAGCAGTCATTATACCATCTTCATAATTTTGCCAAGTAGAGGCTTCTAAACAAACAGCAGCTGGGCCATATGAGGCAACATTACGAATTGCCGTGATCTCATCTTGCTCATCACAGTCACATCCACTACCATCTGTATAACATACACATCTATCGGTTGCATATCCATATCCCTTGACTTTGGCATATCGAGTAGTAGATACATAGCTGTCATATTGATAACCATTGTTGTCACCACTCTTGTTAGAACCAGAGCCAGAACCTCCTTCCCCTCCCTCACGGTAGCCAGCTGGACACGTTTTTGCGAAATAACTGCCCATTTCATATTCAGATACATCATAGCCCTCACCAGATAGCCCTGCCGTTATCGAATATAGCCACTCATCATCATATTGCTGTGTTTGAGCTGGCAAACCATTATGCTTTTGAACATAATCGTACTGTAAATAAAAAGATAAAAAGGAAGAGTTAATAAGGTATAATCTGGTACGATAAGAAGAAGAATGAGTAACCTTCTCAACATAGATGGGGAAAAACTTACCGCATTTTGTGGCCAACCACCATTACACATCTCGCACGTGCCATCGCATGCAATCACCTCCTCCTCACTCAAATCAATCAAGGTACCACTATATATGGCATAAGCACTCTCGATTGTTTCCACAGCTGTAATTGCCCAACAGGCACCACAAGATCCTTGCGAGTGTACCGCTGATACAGCACCCATTGACCGCCAATCAAGTGCGGTGGGATATGAATCCTTATCGTATATTGGTTCTCTCGTACCAGGCATGCCATAACCAAATATCTTCCGTAGGTAACAACTCACATCCCACCATGGACAACCATAATAGTATTTAGTTTGATACTTGTTTTCTCCGTGAAGTCTACTGTTGATGCTATCGCTAGTAGCGGCAGTAATGCTTGTGGTACCATACTTGGCAATATGTTCATCAAGCTTGCGTTGTATACTTGGATGACGATTCACTGACGGTGCTCTGGCGGCTGGATGTCCCTCTGGTGCACCATCACGAAAGTGTGACTTACCCTTCCCCTTCTTCTTGTGATGATCATGACGTGGGCCCTTATATCCAGTTAAAAACTTGGATTGGAATTCTTCCGGTTCAAGATCCGAAAAGAGATTATGACCAAAGACAGATTTGCCTGTTAAACTACATGGTCCGTGCTTGAGATTCTTCTCCTTGATACTTACATGATTCTTCCTCCATATACTGAATCGATGTTCTTTCTCTTCGTGTGTATTATATGTCTTGTCGTGTTTAGTCATCCATGAAGTGAATTCGTTCTTTAATTCTTGTACCATACCTGGATGTTCCTCTTGTTTCTTGTGGTGATTAGACTCGAATGGAAGAGGAGGATGGAATGTATGATGATGCTTGGTTGATGACTGAAGCGGCTGCGGATCAAGCTGCCCATTCTCAGTCAATGTACGTCGTGTCGGTTCTTCCTTTTCATATGGAAGCTTTATATACATTGTTTCCTCTCCGTCGTTGATGCTGCTACTGCTTCCCAAACTGTTACTTTCCAACGAAGCAGCAGGATTTTCCACCTCCTTGACAGCGCTGCCTAATGGATGCAGCTCCTTCTCTTTGGTGCTACCTAGTGAATGCAGCTCCTCCGTGCTAATAGGCTCTTTCAATCCCAACTTACTCGGGTCTTTCAAGCTCAGCCTATTGACATGTTGCTGCTGCCCTACGTTGTTATGAATCTGCTGTTGTTGTAGCTGCCCCATATTATTGACTGACTGCTGTTGTGGAGGAGGTGGAAGCTTAATCAACACTGTCCCATCTTCTTTAGTTTGTACAATCACTCCAGCTGGTAGTCCCTCAATTGAAGATACCGCACCATTGTTATTGCCGCTGTTGGTATTGATAATCTGTTGCTGCTGCTGTTCAGAAGAAGGAGATACATTCTCCTCCTCCCCATTATTTACCCCCTGTTGTACCTGATTAGAAGAATCAATCCCCTGTTGAACCGTTGCAGTACTATCAGCCGTTGCAGTACTATCCTTCTTGTGATTCTTATTCCACCAATGTTGTTTCGCCTTCTTCATTCTTTCTATTACTATTGCTTTCACTTCATCATTTTCCATTGTAAATATGCTTTTATTTTCATTTGTTGTACCTCCAGTTGTTTCAGTTGAAGTTGAAGCTGATACCCCCTGTACAACACTGTCGCCATTCCCCTCAACTTGCACATTATTATCTTCAACTCCATAAACACTCTTATTAACCACACTACCCTCCATACCGCTATCATCTTTAATAGAAGGTGCATGATATAATATCACCATAGAACTAAACATAAATAACATACCCATTAATATACCAAATAATTTCACATTTATTCTAATTCTTGGTCTTCTATTGTTGTAACCATTTGACATTTGTTGATGATGAAATGTATTATGTAAATTGTTATTTGAATAACCGTGGTGGTAGAATGTTGATAGTTTATGTATGCTTAATGTTAATATTGATTTAATTGTATCCCCAACTCCTCCGTGGCTATAGTTGTGGGGTGGTACATAATTGGAAGGTGCATATCTGTTATTAGCACCAGTGCTGCCGGTACTCAACGGTGTATTCTCACCACCATAGTGTCTTCCTCTATTACTACTATTGTTATTATTATAGTGAGTTGGAAATGGTGAATAGGAATTGTTACCCGGAAAACTCGATGTAGCATCGTTTAATCTAGACTGTGGTATACTTCTGTTATATGCTGTCTGATTTATTGGTTGTTCACTGTTGTTGTTATTGTTGAGCAACGGACCAAATATATTAGTGGTAGTATTAATGTTAGTATTGTTATTAGTTCGAATTGATGAATTTGGATTATGGAATTCAATTGTATCCTCTTCCATTTCCAACTCTCTATTGTTGTAACTACTCATACCACCATTAATACCATTAATACTATTAATATGTGTAGTATTATTGGCGGCATATGGATCAAATGATCGATTGTTTAGCATACCACTTGGCGGTTGTAAATTATTATTTATATGTTGTGGCTGAGTGGGTTTATCACGAATGTTAGTCATACCTAATTGAACCCCCATTATATTCTCTCGGTTATTGGTTCTTCTATCGCTATTACTAATATCACCGCTATTATTATTAGTTATATTATTGCTTGTGGTATTAATATTGGAGGATAAGGAGGCCAACTCAACACTTGGTGGTAATAAAGCTTGTTCACTATAAACATCTATACCATTAGAATTATTATTATTGAAGGGATTCATTACATATGGATTCATCAACTCATCATCACTCCCTTCACCATCTGTTAATATATCATTCTCTTCTACTGTTAGATTATTGGTAATGGAGTCATGTTTCGTTTGTTGGTGGTGGAGTGGTATATTATTATTTTGTTGTTGCTGTTGATCATTATCTCCTCCTTCATCGTCTGATGTTTCTTCGTCAGATGATGAATCTAATATATCTGGATGACGTCTCCGTCGTCTTCTACGCTGTTGTTGTTGTTCCATCATTATATATATTGCATCCTCAAGGGCAACCCCTAACACTACAACGATTTAATTATGCGGGCGCTCGAAATAGGCATCTGAGTTTTGGGACACCTATCCAAAACAAAATAAATTTGGAATGTATAGGTGATAACAAGTTGATGAACACTCCCAGCATGATTGCAATTCCATCCATCATACTTTTACAGCCACATGTAGGCAGGTTTCATGCCTCAGATCTCGATTTTCTGCCGACTTTCAGGCAATGTTTGACCAACAAGTGGGGGTATGGCATCATGCAGGTGCTGCAATAGTGGTTGTTTGGCATTGTATGGGTGTATAACAAGTTGATGAACACTCCCAGCATGATTGTAAGTCCACCCATCATACTTTTACAGCCCCAAGTTGGCGGGTTTCATGCCTCAGATCTTGATTTTCTGCCGACTTTCAGGCAATGTTTGGCCATCAAGCAGGGGTATAGCAGCATGTAGGTTGTTGAATAGTGGTTGTTTGGCATTGTATAGGTGAATAACAAGTTGATGAACACTCCCAGCATGATTGTAAGTCCATCCATCATACTTTTACAGCCACATATTGGCGGCTATCAAGCCTCAGATCAGGAAAAAATCACGATTTTCTGCCGACTCTCAGGCAATGTTTGGCCATCAAGTGGGGGTATGGCATCATGTAGGTGCTGCAATAGTGGTTGTTTGACATTGTATGGGTGTATAACAAGGTGATGAACACTCCCAGCATGATTGTAAGTCCACCCATCATACTTGTACAGCCACATATTGGCGGCTATCAATAGCCTCAGATCAGGAAAAAATCACAATTTTCTGCCGACTCTCAGGCAATGTTTGGCCATCAAGTGGGGGTATGGCATCATGTAGGCGCTGCAATAGTGGTTGTTTGGCATTGTATGGGTGTATAACAAGTTGATGAACACTCTCAGCATGATGATTGTAAGTCCACCCATCATACTTTTACAGCCACATGTTGGCGGCTATCCTCATATTATGATCCCCACACAGAATGATTCCGTCCCAACTGATGTGTTGTATGAGAATAATGATGGATTGCGTAGCAATCTGTATTGTCTAACAATTCTAATGGACTTTATTGAATATCATGGATTTATCAGCCCGTGTTCGGTGCCGTCCACTAAGGTTGTATGCTATTAGACACACGGCAATAGATATGAGTCTATTACAATTAATCGATTGATTAGTTTATTGTTTGTTGTTTGATGTTGTTGTTGTGAGCTCATTCAACAAACGCATGAGTGTGCACCGTCTCTTGAACTGGATGCGTATCTCCGGTATCCGCTTTCGTGCGATATCCTAATACTCCCCTACCATCCAAGTTCAACCATCGTTTGGTCACATCATTACATGGCGACTTCCTGTTCACATCTTGCTGGTCCTTCTTGTCGAGTACCTTCTCAGCTCCCCGTTGTTCGTATAACTTCCTTCCAAGTTGTCTACTCTGTAAGCTATTGCTCCCCATGTTCACATGCCAATGCAGGAATATATACATGCTATAACCATGTGCCTGTGTCCATTGCTGTTGACTGTATATTCCCTTCCGAATACGATTCCATAGCACTGCCGTGTAATATGTAGTATTGATATTCTCATTATCCAATACTTTGCTGATCATCAAGGTATCCACCAATACTAGATGTAGATGTATGTAAGTACCGAATACATTGTCAATGTACCAATCTATACCTGTATCGTTATCTGATCTGCCGCTCTGACATGAAGTCAATCTACTACTTCTCAATAACTTATTCGGCATGCGCTCCCCATCTTGGTAGGCGCTATCATTAACCTTGTAGGCAACATCCATGATTGGTATGATACTGACATAAGTAGCTTGTCGTGAATAGTGCATAATTGTGGCATGTGGACTTGACGTTGCATTGGTTGCATTATGACTTGTGATATCCATAGAAGGTAATCCAATTCTTGGTTGCAAACTATTCCCCTTCATATTCTCGTCACTATTGTCTTGTTCGATGCACGACATCAGACTAATGCCAATAGAAGTACCACTAACTATATCAACTTCAATCGAGTTGTCTCTACTGCACGGAATGATACTACCAGTACTCATATGATTATTCTGTTGCGTGTCCAATGTATTATGTTTGGTGAGCAGCACTGCATTATCCCTCAAATTTCCAGCTAAGGTGAGTATATTCTTGTCAATACGAGCAATAACAGTTTGTATGTTGGTATGGTTGACAACCGATTTATCATGATCATGTAGTAGTACCATATCATATCTAATAAGACTATTGCAAATCATTTCATAGGCCTTGAATTGATATGTCAATATATCCTCGTCTAATCCTGATTTCGTGTGAAACTGGACATAACTCAATTGCAATCCGATCCAGCACTCCTCTTCTCCCCGTGTCCAAGGAGTCCTCTCACCTTGATGGTTAAGTTTAATCTCAACATGCAATACAAATGCACGACCTGCAAACTTCCTCACGTACAACATAATTTGGTGCCAATCCATAACATCGATGGGGTTGTCATCGTACTCTCCCCATGCTCCCCGATCTACCTCGACCTTGCAAACGAATTCACCATCTAGCCTGATATAAAACTTGGTGCTCGGCTCCTCTCCCCGTATACTGAAGACTTTAGGAGGTGATGATAATGTGTCTCGATCACGAGTAGAAATTGCAAAAACATTACTGCCAGTATCCCCAGCATCATACGTCATCTCCCCGTTCTCCCCAATCATTGATAATGGGTCATATGACAATGTAATATAGAAGGATTGTTGGGAGAATATTGATGCTTGGGCAGATATACGACGAGTGCCGGGTACTGTATATCGAGCTGTCGATGTAGTGGCTGATGGTGTCTGGTCAGAAACATCGCTGTTATCCTGAACCTGAGGATTGCAATCATTACGACCGGTATGGCTGCCATTAGCACGTCGACAGTATACTCCTCCCCTCATGGAGATGACTTTCCTTCTCGCAAGGAACATACGAGCATGGCTCTGGATAACGACAACACTTGGTTGTATCTTGGGGACAGCCTTGTGGTACAGTCTTCTAGATCCGGTGAAGCGCCTAGCGATGTCACGTCGGGTACTCTTTTCTTCTCTTCTCATGACCTTCCGGATGATGTCGAGGTCCAGATCTTTTGCATTCCTACATTCATTGGCGGCAGCAATCTTGCTTGCAATATCATTCTCGGCACCATTAATAATATTGGAACTTAACGCGGCGTCGGCACTGTTAATGACATCTGGTTCCGTCATGATGGGTGAATTAATGTCAATCTCATCCGGTAAATTAATATCAATCTCATCCGCAATTAATAATTCAACTGAATCTCCATTGTTTAATTCACTACTGCCCAATAAATTAATTCCAACTTTATCTGTAGCTGCTAAAATACTGTCCTTATCGTCCTCTGTGGTAGGCACAATATCGCCACTATCTCCCCAATTAATTATGGGCATACCATCCTCAATTGATATGGCATCAGGGACTATTAAATTATTATCCGCCGACTTGGACTTAATTAATTTACGAACATACCATCCCTTCCACATGCGTTGGATATTGCTAGCGGCACATCCCCATTTTACACGAAGTAAACCTTCACCATTATATCACCCGCACCTTCCATATAAGTATTAATACCTATATCCAACCTATTACTGCTACAATCTATACTGTCCTTACGTAGACCATATAAATTCTGTGTCTGCAATGTTGGTAATTTACCACGCTCTTCCGAAGCACATGCCTCCTCTTCATCGTAGACTCGGTCCATGGCATGAGTCCATTTTGTAAATACGACAAAATCATCACGTGTGCACTTGGTGATATCTGCATATCCATCTGATATGGGTCCAGTCCTGTTCTGCATGTGGTTGAGGTAAGAATCTATGATTAATAGTTCATCCAATTGATCCGCGTCAATTAATCCATCTTCCGCCAAAGAATATATCCACCAATAATTAACACTATCATTACGATCCAAATCCATAAGGAAATATTTTAAACTAATGGGGTCCTGACGCCCACGTAAACGTGCCACTATTAGTTTATCCAAAATACCACCTGGAGTAATGTTAAGTATTTCTCTCATGATGTGATGGTACACACGTTTGGGACCTGGTTCATTAATGATAAACCTTAACATGTGAAGACCCGTGTGGTTATCACCACGCTTTTCCGGCGTATCATTATTGGTGGTGTCAATCGGCTTAGACAGCGTTCTGTCTACAGCGACGGTGAAGTGAGTATCTAGTAATGGACTTGGGGCAACCATTGATGGTTTCATGTCCCTGTGAGACATATTGCTAATATCTTGCATTTGATATTTGTTGGTTACTACTTCGATTGTTTCACGGTTGGTGGTTATGATGCTGGCCAATTCCACCCAATTTTATTGTTAATATAATAGTCGCACTATCATATGCCACAGTTGCAAAGGACACCAGGATAAGGGTTGTACTTCGACCTTCCCCGCAACCAGTTAGTAAATCACGACCTACCAATTAAGGATCGTTGCGACGTGATGTATAGCCAACACAAAATCGCTCTTCCCATAAAAGCAATCGACGACTGTTAATCTATTATGATCCCCACACAGAATGATTCCGTCCCAACTGATGTGTTGTATGAGAATAATGATGGATTGCGTAGCAATCTGTATTGTCTAACAATTCTAATGGACTTTATTGAATATCATGGATTTAT
>Ga0214477_100167_pt1 | contig 45828 bp, 32 predicted proteins | sample M1_20Mar14CPVII9_FD_165058 | JGI IMG/M metagenome (GOLD analysis project Ga0214477, IMG submission 165058) | Marine eukaryotic communities from Monterey Bay, California, United States - M1_20Mar14CPVII9sort6BwellC16 | ecosystem: Environmental > Aquatic > Marine > Unclassified | place: USA... | reverse complement strand
ATTAATGTTGGTAATGTTGGCGGCAGTAGTGGTAATGTAGCGAATTCTACGGGTGGAGACGCGAGTGAAGAGGCAGCAGCTGCAGCCCAACCTCCTCCTCCACCACCACCAATTAATGCGTCTACTGCAGCAGTTCAAGCCGTAGGTCTTCCTCCACCCTTGCCACCCCCACCACCGATTGCTGCCATACCTGCTCCTGCACCAATTGACCAACCTCCAGTTGCTGCTGCACCTGCTCCCGGTGATGCTCCATTGGAAGCACAAGACAATAGTATGGCCTCGTTGTTGGTAAGTTTTATCTATGTTTTGTATGTATATACTTGGTTTAATAATAACGAGAGCTAATATTATACTATGTTAAATCACCCTTAGCAAACTTTGTCATCTCCTACATCAACTGGAAATAATCCACGTGGTACGAACGGCAATGGTAATGGTGCTCCCGCCGCTACTACCACTACATCAACAACTGCTCCTCAAGGTAATACCAGCGGTGGTGATGCAACAACCGCTCCCCAAGGTAATACTGGCGGTGAACAACCTGCCCCTCAACCCACTAACAACGCAGCTACTACAGAACCTGCACCCACCAACAATAACGCTGCTGCATTTACCGAAGATGAGGAGGAGGCACGTCAACGAGCGGCTAATATTAAGTTGTTTAATTCTATCCCAAAACGAGACGTCGGTGTTGGCGAAGTTGGCTATACGTTCGTTCAACAGTTTGGAACAAAGTTTGGTGATGTCTGGTATGTTGGCAAAGTTGTTCAGAAACGATCTAGATCACGTGTTATTATTTTCAAAGATGGTGATAGGGACTATTATGATCTTAAAAAACTAAAGGATCTTAAACAACTGGCAGGAAGACGTAACGTGCCTGATGATGATATCCAAGAGAGTAGTGACGAAGAAGACGGCGGAGTAGATTATACCATGACAGAGTTAATCTCTTTTGATGAGCTTAAGAAGAGAAGTGCGTTAAAGTGTGATGGCAAGTCTGAGAGTGGAGGTAGATGCAAACTATCTGCCTTCTCTAAATGGAAGGGTACCGATGGTGATGTTTTCAACCCGTGTGTTGATTGTGCAGAAGAGTAAGTTGTTGAATTCTCATTTGTCTGTTATGTTATATTGTATATCATACTAACACACCAATCATTCAATCCATAAGACACTTCAAAAAGTGGCAAGAGGATAAGCTACCGTTCAAGTTTCTAACAGCTAAACATAGAGATCTCATTGAAGAGAAGTCTTCTACTCATGCCGTCCGTTTCCCCGATGTCTCATATTATTCTGACCCTGAAAATGAGCGAGACTATACTGAGGGTGCATTGAAGTACTACCTCTGCGACAACAAAGACTGCCAGTACGTAATGTGTGCTAACTGTTATGCCGCCGAGCCTTCCCCAAAGAAGTCAAAAGTTGACGACATGGAGGAGGAGGCATGTCATGCTGATAAGTTCTCTCTTAAAGAAGAAAGTGGCAGGGCTTACTTCAAGGCCAATCTAATGCGTAAGCACAACCGTGAGAAATGTTGCGAGTGTGGTTTGTACTTCAAGCCAATCTAGGTTTGTGAGTATTCGATGGTTTTGTGTGTTTGTAATAAAAATAAGAGTATTCGATTGGTATTAAGTTTGGGTGTTTGTAATAAAAATAAGATTTCGATTAAAACGATTTACAATACATCTTCTACAGGATGTGTATCGAATAACGATATACATAATCTTGCCTCACCTTTGCCGCTAAGTGTTAGTACTTCCCAATCGTCATGAACCATAGCGAACTTACTCTCAAATGTTTGTGTTGCACTGACCTTGTTCTCGATATAAGGCAATAGCAAGCAATGACTTGATATCTTTCCCCGTATAAAACTAAGTGTATTTTGCCATACATTATCTGTAAGTAGAGTAAACTTAGCACATTCTAAACCACATAGCTCGGCATCTAGCACACTCGAATATTGCAAAGGAACAAGCTTGACACAGCCTTTACCTCTCTCGAATGCAATCCATACTACTTTCTTGCTCGCTGGGACAAAATCATCTTTGAAGACTATAGCAGAGAGTGGTAGGCCTTTCTCTAATCGCGCCTGTATTGCTGCCAAGTCTGAATAGCAATAGAAATCTTTTCCCTTTGATGACTCAACAACATCATCATCAGATTTCATTCTTTGTTTTACAAATTCCATCGACTTTAGCTTGTAGATGAGTGTAAGTTTATCACGGAAGTATGTTGGAGTCTTTCTCATGTTCAGCACTAGATGAGGCTTAACTTCTTGAATATACGCTTCTTGTACTGCTTCATAATACCAACGTACTGGTCCGTGACGAGCAATCTGTGCAGGAAGATTAAGTAGTGATAGATGATTGCCTTTTCCCATCCAGTAGTCTTCTCCTTTACCGTTGATATATTCCGATGCTTGGTGAGCACATGTTAGATATACTCGGATGTAGGATTCAATCTTATCGACATCGGTTGCAGTACTAGGGTTCATCAATGTTGATATCATTACATGAAGGCTGTTCAATAACTGTTGAATGCACTTGTGCTCCTCGTTGTCAATATCTTCAAGGTTGAAGTTGTTCTTAAAGAACAGTCCGTAGATGAAAGGCATTATCCTTGAATACCCCAATATATCCTCGGCAAGCCAATGAGCTTTTGGAAGTTTGCGTAGTCTACACCATCCAAGACGTAGTGATTCAATTTCCAATATGTGTTCGTTAACAAACTTTTCAAACTTTGATAGTAGATTACGTTTTTTCATATGCTTGTGTACTAACTCCATAACATCGTCTACGACACCCTCAAATAGTAGATGCATTGGACTATTTATAAATGCGTCCATTGGAAGAAGGTGCTCAATTGTCCAGAGATAAGGCATGAACGGGATAGGTACCGATGCAGGATACTTGTTCTTATGCTGAGCACTCTTCCATACACCCGCTATTGCATCCCCACTCATTCCCATAGATCGTAAGTAATCTTTAAGATGATAATTTCTCCACCTCATCCTCCATTCATTAACAGTCAAGTTGTGATATGCAAATAGTAGACCTTGTCTTAGCCATGAAAACTTCTGCATCACAGGTATATGATGTGTTTCTTCTACAGTGCGGTGTACTGGCGGGTCGGGACAGTCAACACTATTACTTGATAATCTTGGATACTTATCTAGTAGTGGTACAGTTGCATCTTCAAAGCACCACCGATAACAATCTGGACAGTTATTGCCTAGCTCATTAAATACATTGAGGTCAGGATATGAATTTTGCTGTAGAGTTGCCATCAAGTTCTCAAAACATACAGTACACATTGGCATAGTCTTTGGATCAACATCACAAGCCCAATGTGACCGCATACCAAAAGTACCAATCTGACTTGTATTCAACAAAGCGCATCTTTCAATACGATCGGTAGAGTAGACAACGACACGGAAAGAAGTCTTGATGAACTTTCCTGTGATACCGCAGTATCGAGTTCGTTCTTGTCTGAGATCATCAAGCTCCTTCATGATATTCTCAAACACAGATGTATGGTTAGCACTTGATTTACCAATGACTATACAGTAAGTGTGCATCGGGGACTTTGATTTACCATCAGTATTTAGGAAAGTCATCGTCATGATCCAAACAGAGTTGTCTTTTTGTTTGACATAAGTACGGCAGAAGCCATCTGACCAAAGTATAATAGTACCTAAGGCTGTATTGTCCGGGTCATCTACCTCCGATCTCATCTTTGCTAAGAGTTCTTTTGAATATGGTGAGCCATTGATAGTATCAGAGTTCACCTTCCCTTCACTATCTTGTAACCAGTTGATCTTCAACCCCTCAGCTAAAGCATGATCAACAACGTCGGAGACAGATACATATGCATGACCTTCTGACTCTGTGTTTACTTTTGGTGATGGCAGTCTAGCAAACATAGAGAACCTACCTTTCATCAGTAAAGCATCGGCCTCCTTCTTTGTTGTTGGGACGGATATATTGATGGTTCTATTACTAATGTTGCATAGATTGGTATACATATCGAGTTGATCCGAAGAGAGAGTTTGTGAGAAGTTCTCAAACTTTGCTTGTTGTTCTCTACTAAGACTACTGATGAAAGAAGATATCGTCTTTGGTATACGTTGGACAACATTGGATATAATATCGAAGAAGTTTTGTCTCTGCTCTCCTCGATTGGCAAGCGCATGATCTAACATATTGAACATCAGAGTGGAATCTTCGAGAGGTATCACATCATCTATGCCATAGCAAAATAATCGATTGATAGAACACCAAGCAATACTCATGATACCTCCGAGTAGTATCTTTCCTTTTGATAATCTACGATGCACATCGTTTTGCCAGTAGTATATTTTGCTCTTGGCATTATCTCCAAATAAATCAAATGACTGGAGTGATAATAACCCGTGTGGATTGAACTGACTATAATCAATTGTTGGTGTAGAAGTATCATCGTCTTCGTCTTGAGTTGCAACTAGATTGCGTAAGAATTCATCCTGATCTACTTCTGCTTGATCGACTGGTATTGTATCTGATGATTCATCTTCGTGTTCAAAAGGAGGTAATTCTTCTAGCACATCGTCATTATTATTGTCAATATCCATATCTTCAACGCCTTCATCCATATTCATATCTGATGTATCCATATCGATGTCATTGTTGTTATTGCCAAAATCGTTATCATTATCTTCAATCGAGGCAGGAGTAGTGGTATTGATACTTAGATGCTTAGTCCGTATATGTCTATGCATATTCTTCTTTTCTAACGTATTGTACATACATTGCCGACAATGGTACAGGTTGTAGCTGCATGACGGGCATACAACTCTAGCATATGAGTTGTTATTGTTATTCGTCTCATTATATAAATCGGAGAACGGACTATTCAACTTATTGTGTATATCACATCTGTGGTCGCACTCTCCTCGGCTGCATCGAAAGTTTGTTAATGATTGCATATCTTTATCTTCTAATATGTAGTAGTAGTGACATAGATATGATAAGACATATCATATGTTCTTGATGAGAAATGTAGTTTATTATATGTTAATATCTAATCAAGAGTTTATATATATATGCGCATATAAATAAAATGAATGGACGCAGCACCGCAGCGCCGCTATTACTTGGCCATAGAATGGTTATAGTTGATGGAATGGCCATACTATGGTCGTAGAAATCATGGCTACTGGGATTTTTTTTGAATGGTCGTACGATGGCCGAAGTTTGGTGAAAAATGGGTCCGGCCACTCTATGACCAGATTAATTTTTGCGGTGATCCAGCTAAGTGCGTTCCGGGTATCCTTTTTTTGCTAGGATACCACTAACAAAATTGCTATTTTACTAAGTAAATCATGACGGCCACATCCTAGTAGGCTTAAGAGGAGGAAGCGACGGCAATATGGCAGATATGAATGGTGGACCGCCACTGCATCCTCTAGTAGGTGTCTATGAACAATATTGTAGTGTATGACTAGTGTAGAATATAAATGTAGCGCCTATAATTAGCCTAGAAGTACTAACCCACATAGACCGTCGTCGTCGACGACAACCCGCCCCACCTGTCGACGTAAATCGAAGACCATAGACCATCCCGATGGTCCTGGAAATCACACTAGACCTTGTTCGATATAAGAAGCGGCGGCTACATTAATAGGTTGCTATACATTATGGCTATGAGTTGTGTTCCTATCGTAGTTAGCATGTGATGTGTCCGACGATGCAATAAACATCAATACGATCTTTGAACAACTTTTTGAACACCATGTCATCAATATCACTAGAAACGGCTGTTATCACGAGAAAGAGGAGACAATTCTGATCTAGAAACATCATCATCCTATTGTCTAGGATGAACAGGGGGTCCGATATCGTCGACGACGGCGCCGAGGGTTTTAGTTGTGAGGTAAGAGAGTGCCGAAAAAAAAAGTTAAAACATGCACATGAAAGTAAATCTACGTAGGACCTAATACAAACTGTGCTTCGTACCTTGCCGATATCATTATCATTTAGATCACAAGCTTTAGATATTTCTACATATGTTGAACGTGATCTAAGATTGATTTTTCACTATTTTATGATGCTTAGAAGTTCGCCTATAAAATAATCTTGTCATATATACAAGATAGCTGGATACCTGTTTAAGGGATCAAGCAAAACAAAAGTATGCACAAAAGTGGGAGAGGCAATACAGCATCATACTGCCATTAACCAAAATATCATGAGGGTCGGTAAGCATAGTGTTTCATTTCACGTCAATAATCCAACGCAGAGAGGAGGAATTACATTAGGTATTATGAGGCCAACTATGAATGAAATTACAAGTTTGAATCCTGTCGGTCAAGACCTCTCTGGCTTCTCTTTATGGAGGGGACATCAGAAAGTGTTTACTGAGTACTTATTTTGGAAATGGGATAATCCGTAGAAGATGGAAACAGTGGACGGAATCTGAATTGTTGGCTATGGACGAAGGGCAGCGATGGCAGGCTGTGGAGCAAAATAAGTGCGTCCAATTAGATTGGGAAGGGATGGAAGAAATTGAAGAGACCTCTTTCAAAATAGGATTCGTATTGGACCTGGACGAGGGTACATTAGATGTGTATAAAATGATAGACGTCTTGGAACTATGAAGAGTGGGTTGGTTGGAGAATACTGTTGGGTTATTACACTGATTTCAAACAAAGAAGCATCAGTTTCTATTGGCAGGTGATAAGTATATGTCTCTAGTTAAACTAGAACTGAGAGATATCCGCAAATATCATAAATCTTAGTAAGAGAAGTTAAGCGGCTATTTGTATTCCACTAGTCTTTTCAAGGCAACTTATCAATAGGATAACGTACCAATAGCTCTTCTTCAAAAGTGATATTATATGATCGTGCCTCTGATCGATCGTGCTCATCTGTGTTCAGAGCAGTATGTGGTCCTCCCCGGTTCCTATTCAGCAGATGAAAAGTGTAGAAGTATATGGTCTTCCGACATAACTCCTTTGACCTGCCCTAACTATGTATGTTATTGTTATAGGTAATTAGTATTAGACTCGGATTGCCAACTAGACCCACATTTAGATCTATCGGCGGAAGGAAAGTTAGTTGTTTCTACGATATACTCTCATCTACTCATAATAGAACTGTGTGTTAACGAAGATTTAACCCTGCTTTAGTTTTCTTAATCCATAATATGAATACCTCTAAATACCCATACAAATAAACCTTGCGTCAATTAACAGCATTCATCCCGACTGCACTTTAACCTCAAATCCCTTCTTAATATAACACACAACACCCGAACAAACAATATACCCATCAACTATCTACTTACTTCTTCCTCCTCTCTTCATTATTAGCCTTAATCTTAGCCCTCCTAACTAACTTTAAATACCGTTTCATATCTTTATCACTAGCCTCTTCAATAGGCATTCTACGTAATTCCGCCAATGTTGGTAATGGTACCATTAATTGTGATACCCATGATGGATATTCTTCTCTTTTTAAATAGATTGGTGTTTTATCTTTTGATGGGTCTTTAGTATTTTTTGGATAGATGTTTTCAAGGCCGGGTATTGGTGTTCCTGGTTTTATTTGGGCGATTGATGTTGAGGAGAAGTAGTTATTGTTGGTGGTGGCTGTGATTATTGGCAATTGATGTTTTGTTATGCTTCTTTGTATATTATTGTGAATTAGTGGTTGCTGGTTGTTGAGGGTACGATGGATTATTGGCCGAGTGTAATTCATCATTATTTAATGTCTATTGTGGTGATATAATAAGAAAGAGTATTAGTTGCAATTTGATCACTATCTAAATAGAGATGGAGAGATAGGTAAACATAAGGAACATAAGTCAGAAATTTGCAAAGAATACTATGAGAGAGTCAAAGCAAGTGCAAAGATTCAGCGCCGCTCTGACCACCACCGTACAACAATAGTATCAATCAGCCGTCCCTCTATCGACTCGCCTTCAGTATCAGGGCATTCATATAGATGGGCACCGCCTCTGCAGTCTGCAATACAACTCACCTCTCTGATTATCAACACACCGGTATCGTATGATCCTCTACCTTTTTTGCATGGAGGATACCGACATTACTTAAGGGTGTAATACTTTTATTATTCCTCCAGTATGTATGCGGTTTATATCTATTGCAATAATACAACCACATGTACCCATCACTATTATCAGTCTATCAGTATCTCTACAGATCGCATTAGTCGCCTCATTTTCAAGTGGTGCTCACAAAGACGCCTCGAGTCGAGCGGTATCTTTTCTGTTGGTTTTTTGTTTTGTTGATGTCGAATGTCGAATGGTGCACAAACAACTTCACTACAGTTAGTATTAGCGTCTACTGTGCTACGCCCTATATAGCATAGAGAAATCTTCATACTTTCTTATCGTTAAGTGCATTTATTCTCTCGGAAAGCGGCTGTTAAAACAGATATCAAAGTGTATAATAACATTGCAACTAATTGCAACATCAACACTCATTAACAATATTGCAATAGTCGAGCAGCATCCGAGTAGCATTTAAATATGAAGGATGTTACCGACTTGCTGTCAGATACAGAAGGTTCAGAAATATTAGATTTTCTCCAAGTAGATCCACATAGCCTCGTCGAACATAACCAGCGAGTGGCTATCAGTGGTGTTGATGTTGGGTATTTCGGGTCTGTTTATATGTATCAAGAGTCTACAAAAACCTGGATTGTACAAGATGATTATGGTTCCTTAATACCATTTGATGAGAAACTGTTTGTCAAGACGTTAGAACTTTACAAAAAGGTGAAGATTAAAGATACGGGGCCATATGCAATTGTAAATCAATCTAGAAGATTCACATTGGGTATAGTATCAAACGATTACCAGACACTCAACAGAAAAGAAAACTATACATATCAACCCGTTGATGGTTCTGTGTCGAACAAAGTATATGACTTCAATGCATCAGATTTTGATGCGTTTATATCTACAAACTATAAATCATCTCGACTCGGGGACGAGCACACATTTGCTGACATTCTAACGTTTTGGTGTGCTTATCCGTATGAACAAATGCCTGAGTATGACTCTAGATTGGTATTTCAACATTCCCTACAATCAATATGGGCAAATATTGATGACGTTACAAAGAAGCCATTAAGTCAAGAATCCATACACTTACTTAGAGCTCATATTTGGAATTGTATCATCACGAGAGACCACACTATGTTTCCACAACTTATAAATGGATTCTTAGATGATGAAGGTAGATATGACGACCCTATCTTTGTAACGGCATACAAGGAAGCAACCGCAGCTACTCTCACCGAGGAGTCAATGGCTGAATATCTAAGGACTGAGCTGGAAATTTATCAAATTAGTGATGAGGCCAAATCATTGGCCTCCTCAGAGGTCGACGGTGTTGACTCTATGAGAAAAGGTTTCCTTAATACTTTCACTGTCAGTATGGAAGCATACAGACGCGGACATTATGGACAAATAGGACTAGAGACATTACCTCAAGCGATGAAGGTTGTCAAAGACTTAATTGATGAAACATATGAAGACATTGGTAAAACTACTCAAGGGGGAAGCTGGAATACACACGTCAATATCACCTTTATGGATACATCAAGTTCTGCTTCAACAAAGATTTGCCGTATCAGTGTTGATCAGCCACTTAAAGAGGTCTTTCAAATATATGCACAACATAATCATATACCAGTTGAGAAGCTCCAGTTTATGTATCTGTCCAAAAGACTCACATGGGATACTCTTATAATACTCCGATCATTGAGGATGGTATTAGATGAGGGGAATATTTATGTTTTTCGTAAATTTGATAGAATTGGAGACAATCCTATTCAATTACAGTTCATCAAGTCACCAGAGTATACTCGTTATGTCGAAGATGGGGCGGAGAGGAACGAAAGTACTGACGCGGCCATTACCTTCACTGATACTGTTACATTCAAAAAGGGTGAGTTCCATATTACAGACGCCCAGATAAAGATGAACAAGATCTTGAAGGCATATGCAAAACATGTTGGTGTTCCAGTTAGAGACCTTTCATTCTCACAAAACAACAAGGTGATATTCATGTCTTCTATTGGAAAACTAACACTGAAGGAGTTTCTTAAAGACAACTACAATCATAAATTTATTAGTGTAACACCAAAAGTGGAACAGGAGCAAGAAAGGATGCCCCTAGCAAATACAACCAACATCAGAAGAAATACAAATAAGAAAAAGAAACACAAGAAGAGTAAGAAGAAGAGGCCAGTACAGATAGCACCGCCCGAGGATGAAGAGGAGAAGGCTAAGAAGCAGTGGATGTTCTCATTATATCGTGTCTTTGCCGAGGCCGAGCCTACATTCAAAGAGATACGCCAACGACTTAATGCAATGAACTTGGAACGAACCAAGCCAAAGCAGAGAACCTCACAATCTAAAGCAACTGATCATGTGAAAGTAGTGGACAATCCTCTTGGTGACGGTCAAATAGGCGGCAAGGCAGGCAAAACACAGTTTATTATTCAAGTCGGCGGAGAGGTATCTAACTTATACAAGACGACCAAGCACTCGTCAGCCGGCCGTGGTAGAAGACAAGAGGATATAATGATTGATTTGCATGGCTTGTCAGCCGAGGAAGCGGTATATAGACTCGACAAGAGTCTACCCGACTGGATAGAGACTGCAATGAAGGGTACATATCCGTTTGTCATTCCTGTCAAGATTGTCTGTGGCGGAGGTAGTCAGATCTTAGCCGAGGTAGTTGAGAATTGGATTAGACAGAATGATAATGTGGCCAATGCACCGAGGAATATGTATAGTTGATACCGTGTTAAGTGTTGAAATGTATGTTGTTCTAGTCATCTAAGTACTTTTAATTGAACACTGATTACTTTATGTCATATTGTATACTTCTCTACTCCTCGTGATTCTTCCAACATATATGAATCGATCCTATATATCTAGCCACTCATACACAGTTCCTTACATTATCGATCTTGCAATACTCATTCCGCTAATACTACTATTTGCAATGCTTGCTGTACTACCAAATACTAATAAGTGCCGAGAGTTGTAGAGATATACATGAAAAGAACATAATATGTGAGCAAAATCGGGAGCTCGGATACTCATTGCAAATGATACATGACATATATCCTTAAGTGTAAGACATTACTTACATATTGAAAAGATGATACTACCATGTATCATAATCTCAAATAGTATACCTAATAGTAATCCACTACAAAGTACCCTAATGATTGCAAAGTTCGATTTGTTTCTGTTGATGTGTTTGTTGTTGAGACTAGGTAGCTCGGTATCCTTCCGAGAAGATTGCTGTGTTATACGGCTAATTAAACCTACTATAACACCAGCTAGTAATGGATATACTTTGTAGAATCCCGATATTGATGTGGTCACTGTTAATATGCTTGCTGATAATGATATTGACGACCTACTCCTACAATCGACATTGCTACAGCTTCTTCTTTGGTATCCTTTTCTTTTGTTGTTGTAATTGATATGCTGTAGAGATACGCTGATTGACGGATAGATGCTACGACGGACGACGATAGTATTTGATAGGGGTATAGAAACAAATGCAGAAGCACAAGTTGATATGGTGGCGAGGCCAACAATAACTGCAAGCAGCTGAAGACTATGCATAATCGTAATCGATGTCTTTATAGAGAAGATTGGATAACTTTGATAATAACCTGTCGGTCCACTACCTCGAATCGAATATAATGCTTATCGTCAAGATGATGCATGACAACTAATGATCATCGAGCCGTGAGGGGTGATAATAGGAGGGCACATCTCTCGAGAGAGTGTATTTGCCATCTGATCAATCAAAGAAGCCTCCCGTTTCTTGCAAAACGGCCGGTGGCGCAACGGTATTATTTACAGAAGCCTCTTGCTGCTCGGTGATAATGTGATGATTAGATGTGATGATGATGTTAGTCTCAAGACTGACGGAAAAGGAAATATCAATAGAATGTATGATATGAGTGCTCTACCATCTATGAGTGCCGACTGCTTGATATAAGAGGAAGTCGATCTCTATGCGGCTACTTACAACTTACTGCAATGTTTTTAGATGTTACAATACGAGTTAGGAGACAAAGCACATCTCTTCTTGAGTATTATTGACCACATATGCACACCATGCAAAGGCGAAGTACTTGTACAGTGGTATGTGTTGTTGCCGTATTCATTGTGCTAGCGACGGCGGCGGCGGCAATACTCCGAGTCCGAGATCCTAACAATAGCAACTCAATATTACTAACAGATTCGTCATCGAACGACAGTGCTATAACAATTCAATATTTCATCGCTATTAGACCACAAAACATCAATTATTGCCTATCCATGGACATTATCACTAGGTAGTAGTGAGAGTGATGACGATACCAATGAAGACGAAACAACATCGTATCATGACGGAACAATCTCAAACTTTATTTCCTTCACTAACATTGCAAAAGGAGGTATCATTACGCCCATCATACAATCAACAAGAAGTAACAAATGTGCAGATATTGACAAATCTTTAATGAGATTTACTTTAACAACTGATAACTATCCGGTACGTTTAGTGTGTTATAACTTTTTGTTATTTGTGCATATGATATGATCACATGGTGTTGTGTGAATGTTATATGATCATGTGATATGCTCAATTCACTGTATCTAACATCACATTCTTCTATACCCTAACATCTTTAAATAGTGGGAAACATCATGGAAGATTATAAAGATGAATGACAGTAACACATCAAACACAATAATAGCATTCGGTCCACCAATCGGCAGTAACTATGAACATCGGTCAATTCTGTTTAATATCTGGTAATTACAAACTACGTATGAAAGATCCCAATAATGATGGATTATGTTGTCAGTATGGTCAGGTAAGAATGGATGTGTTTGTTTTTGTTTGTGTGTTATTATGTTGGTCTCATCTTGTTGATATCTCATTCTTCGTACATTTTATACTCTCAGGGATCATACTCGGTTACACTCAATGGAGAGAATATAATCACATCAGATGATTCCAACTTCTTAGTTAAAGATTATTCATTCACTGCAAAACAACAAATTAAAACAATATACATTGTCCGACATGCCGAGAAGGGTATAGATTGTAGTAGTGGCACGTGTATAGAAGGATTAAGTAGTAAAGGAAATGAACGTGCAAATAAACTTGCTATTTCGATGAAGGATAACGGTATTGTGAATGAAATTACACATGTCTTTGCAACACATAAGCAACGGACATATCTAACTGTATTACCTGTTGCAGAATTGGCTAATGTTGAAGTACAACGTTATCCATCAGTGTCAGCAGGTAGTGATAATGATGATGTTGAGAAACTAGAAGAGGAAGCATCAATCTGCCCAACAATACAGGCAATCAAATCAACGCCATTGGGATCAACTATAGTAATGTCAACTCATCGTTCTGCAATCTATGGAATACTATCTAATGGATACGATGATGATGAAGAAGATGGATGTACTGGAAATGGACTTGATACTAGTAACTCGGACAACTTTCCAAAAGATGATGAGGGTAAGCTTGATAGTGGATATTCAGATTTGTGGAAGATTACTATTGATGCTAATGGCAAGCCAAGTTTTGAGGAACGTTTGATTTTAGACTTTGATCTTGATTGAGTGGTGATTGGAGAGTTATTATACACTTCAAAAGAAGAAACAGCATGTTACACAGAGACTAATCGTTAGATGGTGTTATATGTTAGTATCAAATGTCGTCTGGAATCTCAGGCAGATTGGTAGTTCTATATCATATCTCACGTCCAACATGAAACGGATAGACTGAATCTTCTGCATCTTTATTGCAATTATATTGACATCAATATCGGTATCAATCAATATCACATCTTATTATCTCATTACACGTCCAACATGAAACGGATTAGAGGAAGAAGTCGTTTATCACATGTCATCTACTTATTTTCTCCTCAAGAATGATAATAGTCCAGCAAGAATGGCACTAAGTCCAACAATGAAGGGCAAGTGGTGAAGATGGCCATAGTTATTAAGCTCGTTGTTGTTGTATTGATCATGAGTAGAGAGCTACGAGAGTAGAATGATGGTAGATGAGATAGTAAGACACATGATTTGCATCGACATATTCACAACCAAACAACACACCTGAAACTCTTCCAAACGAGCAGCCTTGATACGAGGAGAAAGTCTAGGAGTAGACGGATCATTTTCACTAGCCTGCTTGGGAGTTGTGGCAGCAAAGAGCTCTTTGTTGATCTTCTTGGGTGGAGTAATCCTTGTATTCTTTGCCTTCTCAACCTTGCTTGTGAGGTAAATCTCACGACGAGAACGAGCTGAATCAATCTGTGGTTATGGTAGAAGTAGTATGAAGTATGGATGAGATGGGAATGAGATATCCCAGCACATGAGATATCAAACCAAACAATAGCACTTACCTTCTCCTCAATCTGAGTTCTGCTAGTAGGAGAGCCACGAGGAGTTAGGATACGCTTCTTAGATGCTGACGACTTGGCAATTAGATTATGTTCACGGTTTGAAGTTGCTGTGGCAAGACGCTGCTCAATCTCATTCATCTGACGCATCTCCGATAACTCGTTTGTCTTGAGCATCTTGTCAACCTTGTCAATCTATGAGATAGAGAGAGATGAGAGGAGAAGTGATGAGAGTTTGCACTGAGAGACATTGAGTGTAGAGCAACTAAAGACTTACCTTGCTCTTATTCACACTTTGCTTCTCATCAATAACCTCCTTTGTTAGCTGTTTAGTTAGATAGATGACATATGATGTGAGCTACACATATCTACCAACAAACAAACATACAAACACAAACAACATACCTGCTGCTTCCTCTCGGATGCATCCTTTAGTCTCTTCTCACTCGTTTGCTTGAGCTCGTTGCCTTGCTTGAGTGATGTTAGCCAAGTCTCTCGTGCTCTTGCCTGCTTGTTTGTGTGTTCATTACGAATTGCCTCCGACTTACCAGCTAGAATATCACTCTTCTTCTCCTCGGCCAAACGAATCCTAGCCTCCATCTCACGTCTACGCTTCAACGCATTCTCTTCTTCAAGCTTGATCTTGTCTTCAATCATTCGTTCCTTCTTGGATGCTGATTTGAGGAGTGTTTCTTGCTGCTCTCTAATGAGATTGTCTCTACGTTGAGTAGCTGATACAATCTTGTTCTCAATTGCAGAGCTCTTCTCGTGCAAGAGAATCTCCTCCTGTTGACGAACATTGGCAGCACGCTGTAACTTGTCATTGATTTGTGCTGCAATGCCCTCAACCTTGCCTTGTTCTTCGTTGAGCTTTCTCTCCTCGGCAGCCTTGAGCCTAGCTTCCATCTCAACGAGTCGTTTGGTAGCATCCTCTTCTTCCTGACGAAAGACATTACGGCCACGACGTAGCTTGTCATTGTTGCTAATGGCAAGCTCTTCTTGTGTCTTGAGTTTCAACTCTTCACGTCGTAGCTCGGCCGACAATCCCTTGATATCAATCTTTGACTCGAGTTCTTTTGCCGACCACTTCTCATCATTCAATACCTTGGCACCCCGTGATAGCTTGTTCTTGGTAGATTGTGATAGACGTTGCATCTGTGTGATTTGGATAGAAGAGAGGGAACAAATGAGTGAATGAAAGAGACATTATCTACGACTACTCTTGACAAACAAAGAAGACACGACACAACTCACCCAAGTTGCAGTTGTGTCGTTACGCTTAGCCTCAGCATTGGCAAGCTTGGATGTGATTTGTTGTTCAAGCAACTGTGTCTTTTGCTTTGACTTCTCAGAGACTTGATTTACTTGAGCAATGCGATTGGATGCTTTGGCAACTACTTCATCAGCGAGGTAGTCTTCTTTTCGTTTGTTGGCAAGTGAAAGCTTCTTGTTGATATCATCTAGACTGACCTCTTTGCGTGGACTATGTGCTTGTGCTGCCAATCTCTTTTGAACGGGAGGTGAGTCATTGAGTTCCTGTGGTTATGTTTGGAGTAGTAGTATTGATTGAGTTGTGAGATAGTGCAGAGAAGAGAAGCAACAAATTACAATGACAATGACGAGACAAAGATAATGATTAAGCTCACCTTCTTGATTGGAATCTCAAATGCAATGCTAGGAGATACTGATTGAGGAACGTCGTTGCTAGTAGTAGACGACGTCATGTTGATCAATTAATGTTAATAATTAGTAATGCAATGAGATGTTGTGTTGAACTCGCTCGACTCTGGAGAGAAAAAGAAAATGAACGAAAATGAGAGAAAGAAAAAAGAGGCGGGCTCGAGGTGTTTAGCACTTGCAGAGATTAATAAGACCTCTGCAACTCATTCATTGGAATGCCACCTCTCCTATTCCTATCAGACATAGCACATGAGAGTTACTGTTATCTAGCAGGAGAGCTCATCGAATCAATGCCTTATCGCTAGTGAGTATCTCTAATAGAATCGATGGCTTACTCTGCTTCGAGTTTATCTGATTAGAAAAAAGTACACTCTTGTGCACACTTGTATGATATGCTCTATCTTACTATATCTATATTAATCGTCACAACATACTACTTAATTGTACATATTCTTGGGTGCATTTGCCACATTATCATTCTGTTTGATCCAATTCTCAACTACCTCGGCTAATATTTGACTACCTCCTCCACAAACAATCTTGACTGGAATTACAAATGGATATATGCCCTTCATTGCAGTTTCTATCCAAGTAGGTAGATGTTTGTCGAGTCTATATACTGCCCCCTCAGCTGTCAAGCCATGCAAATCAATCATTATATCATCTTGTCTTCTACCACGGCCGGCTGATGAGGGTTTAGTAGTCTTGTATAGGTTGGATACCTCTCCTACTTGAATGATAAATTGTGTCTTCCCTGCCTTGCCTTCAAGCTGATCATCATCATGAGGATTGTCTACTACTTCCACAGGTTTAGTTGCTTTAGTTGGTGAGGTTCTCTGCTTTGGCTTGGTTCGTTCTAAGTTCATTGCATTGAGTCGTTGCCGTATCTCTTTGAATTGAGACTCTGCTTCTTCGTGGATCTTGCTGAGTAGCTTGGAATGTTCTCCCTTGTGATCTTCGGGTGGTGCTATTTGTACTGGTTGCTTCTTCTTGCTCTTCTTGTGTTTCTTATTCTTATTATTCTTGCCTTTCTTAGTATTGCGTTGCTTTAGCTCTTCTTTGGTTGAAGTCTCAATTGTTGTTGATTGTATGATAGTAATTTGAAATGTGTCACCACCTTCGATGCTCAATTCCTCGGGAGTCTTCTTTCCAATGCTACTCAAGAATAGAGTTCTCTCATTGTGTTTGATTCGGAGAGATTTGATTGATGTACCTCTATCCTCTGCATACTTTGTAAGGAGTTCCTTGAGAGGTGCATCACATGCCACAGTATATCTCTTTGATTTTCTACCATCTACAAACTTGATAGACATGAAGTCATCTGCATCATCAGGTCGATTGTTGGTTAGATATGCAAATACTCTGTCATATCTTAAATAAAAGTCCTTCTCGTGGTCTGACTCCAAGTGTATAGTAGAATCATATCCTTCACGAAAGATGGGCACCTTTAGCAAGAAAGTTTCAAGGCATCCTTTGGAGCTGATGAAGAAGCGGCAGACCTGGTCGATATTGACAGATCCGTCCTATAAATGGCGAAAAGATTATGTGTTAGATATTGAACCAGGTATACTGCAAAAAGAAGAACATTACTCACAAAGGCAAATATTTTGCATTGTTTTGATAAAGCCAGCTTGTATATGCCATCTCTCATTTGATTTGTTTGCTTATCATTGTAAAGCTCGAGTGCTGCTCTCCAAATAAGACCCTCTTGTTCCACTTCATAGAGCAGAGCGTGTTTTTTCTCAGCAGGCTGTAAAAGAATATCACCAATTCGCCGCATAATGGGGTCTGATATTCTATCCATTAATTGCAACACATCAATCCTCAAGTATAATACACTTTGTTGATAGTCCTCCCGTATGCTTAGGTGTTGTGGTCTATTGAAAAACATGGTAGCGCCTGACATAATTACTCTAAGTGCATCTGACATATGTACAAAAGTTTCTTCCGTCCCCTTAATATCCACATTGTACCACCCTACTTCCCTTGCCCAGGGATCACTCGAGTCCTCATCAACGATTTTTTTTATCCCATCTCCAGTATGACTATCTTTATACTTATACTCTTTACCTGGTATCACTTGATAGTCCTCAATATCTGAACGGCACTCTCCGTTGTCAAACTCCACACTATAAACTCGACGAGGGCCGTAACCATCAATATCCTCATGCTCAGTGTATGATGTAATAGTCCCTTTTTCCCAAGAAGGTTCCAAGGTTTTATCGTTGTTTGGCCATCGTTTGACACGGACGACATCTTCTGATTCCAACAAAGGCTTCTTCACTTTATGAAGAGATGTGTTTGATGCATGCATCTTCATCTCATCGGATAAAATTGGCAGCAATCCCCTAAGTCTATCAGAGTAAGAATCAAGCTTCATGTCTGTAACTGAACTAATGAGGCTCAATAATCGATACAGCTGTTGCCTAATTTTAATCATTCGTAGTATTATTGCATTTGGTTTATCTAGACGTTGATCAGTATTCAACTGTTCAACTTGAGATTCATATTTTGATACTAATTGTCCAAAGTACACGTTGATATCTTGATAAAATCCATTTAATTCCGAGTAACACTTCTGTAGAATTCGGATAAACTCATATGCATCAAGTTCAAGTGCTTCACTAGAGCTTGTATATTCTAAGACAAACGTACCAGTATCCCCATTCAAATAGTCCTTAATAACTATGGGTTGATCTCCCCAAGAGACTAGAATATTATCAATGAAGCAACGTGGGTGGTTTTGGACAAATGCTGGAATGTTGGGAATGATTCTACTATCGAAGTCTGATTTGCTGGGTAATCTGGTCGTAACATATATAATGGCATTGCCATCACTGGCAAATACAATACTTCCAATTTTAACAAATGGTACCACTTTGCCGTTATATCTAAACTCGTACATAATTCGGCTGAGTAAGAATGGTGTGCGTTGTTTACATGCATATCTATCAAATACGTTGGAAGTTCCCTCGTTCATTGTTGTTTCTAATTCCAAAACTTCTCCGTCTTCATCTATAAAGCTGATATATATTGGATGCTCTGTATTGTTGATGAAAGATTCTTGCACCTTCGACGCTCCACTCCAATCAATACTATTCTCAAATATATCCGGAGCTGACTCTCTAACTAAGTGCAGGGTTTCTAGTGGTAAAATAGTTGCTGGTATTACACCTTGCGTACTGACAATATCTTTGATGCTTTTTAGTTGTGTATTTATCAACTGTTCCCTTTGAGCAAGTAATCGTTTGTTCTCTTCATTTGATTGTTTGTTAATTTCACGCACACGCGCCAGTTGTTGTTGCAATACTTTAACCTTTTTTTCTTTAGCAACTACTGCTTCAATTTCTTCTTCATCACTCATGATAACTTGTAATACCTACACACTAATTTATATAATACGAGCTGACTTATTCTGATAAAATCATAGTGGAACACTTAACACTTGTGCGTGCATAAGATGTGTACTTTTTTGCAATAGCAGGTAACCTCGATATTTATATCAACACAAGAGTTTAACTAATAAAAAAAAATCTGATATATTTCCTACATCCTCGTTTACGAACTGCTTATTATTCTAATGCAATTGATATCCCCGGCAGTCATCAATCTTACTCAATCTTACTATGTGATATTAGATTTCATTACTGAAAACTCGTTTTTGGACATTACACTTGGAGGAAATCAAGAAGAGAATATAGCATGCGCACTCAACCTGGTGATATAGAATCATACTATTGATATACTGGAAATGTACTTGATAGTTCATTTTCTAATGCTCTTTGTTGTGAAGGTATCGTGTATCTAATAGGTTTATTATCTTTGATCTACTAGTGATCTTATAAAAGAGTACACATCTGGTGCGCTTTTTTCTGGTATTCATACGATGGACTGGCCACGGATAGAGACTGGCAGAGGACTGCTATTGTAGTTGTAGTTGAGAACTTCACTAATCGAATCCTTTTGAGATACCATGATATTCTTCTTGTTTAAGGAGATTGACATAATATGATCTTAAACTAGATGATGCTTTACTAACGTCTTATTATACATGAACATTAATCTCTTTCCCCCTTAACACGAGCATACAACTATCCCCACCTATCCCCACTCATCAAGCAAACTTTACACTAAACCCCCTATATCAACCAAGAACTAACCCCTACTACACCGGCAACAATAGCAACAAGAGGCAACCATCTTCTTCCTCCTACTCTGGATGCATCATTTGGTAGCTCTTGTATCCTATATCTCATACCCAATGCGTCATTTGGCTTTGGTAATGCTTGTAACTTCTGTATTTGAGACGTAGACCAAGCCATATCTATTGGATGGTAATTCCAATAATCTCCTCTGTCACCATTCCAATCACCCTTGGGTGTCTTTCCTTGTACAGTCCATCCAGCAGGATGCCAACTCTTATCAGACTTGGCCTTGGCTGCCTTACCATGATAACATTTACTACTCTTGCTCTTACTGCTCTTGCTTGACTTACTCCACCATGAGCTAGATGACCAAGATGTTTTTGGAGGCGGTGGATTACTGTAGTTATCCCATGATGATCTACTCCACTTCTCATTCCATTTGAACATCTTTGATGCTTTTGACTTGCTACTCTTGCTAGAACAGGCGTGCCAACCCCATCCATTATCAGTAGATGGATGATCGTCACTAGTACCTCCCCAAGCATAAGGCGGAGGAGTTGGAGGACTACCGCCGCCACCCCAAGCGTATGGAGGTTGTGAGATGTAAGCGGGAGTAGGTCGAGGTGTAACGACCACACCACTTGGGCAACAAGTTGGTTCGGCATTCTTCATATTTGCACATTCAGCACTACCTTCCTCAACATCCATTCGATCCTCGAGTAACGTGCCACAAGTCTTGCCTCCTTGACCAACAGGTGTTGAGGGTGGGACAGTAATGCCATTGGAACATACCGTACATATGACAAACGGTGGATTAACCATTTCAGTTGGCCTGAACGTTGTTGGTGGTGACACTGGTTTCAGTGTGGGCGGTGTAACTACAATATCATCATCACTAATCGTCGGCGTGACCGTGGGCGAGAAGGTGGGTTCCTTAGGAGCCGGAGGTGGTGGAACATCTGGATCAATCGTCGGGGCGTCCGTCGCCTTACTAAACGTTGGGAAGGGTGTAGCAGGTACTGGACCACCGCCGTCTTGACGCATACTAAAAGTAAACTCGGATCCAGTACTAAACTCACTTTCGGAAATGTACATCCAATACTGTGATCCCGATTGGCCTGAGAAACTTGATGAACTTCCACTACCACTTGATACGGATGCCAATGCACTACAGCTCCCACTGTATACTGTAACAATCTTATTACCGTCAACCGAGGCTGTATAGACACCATTCATGGCTGGAGTATATGTGTACCACACTCCATTAGTAGAACTATCATTAAAGTCAGGCGTGGCACCCTCGGTACTACCACTAACATCAAATGGCAAAGCACCAACAGTAATTGCATCTAAACAATCATCATTCGTCGGAACATTAAATGCACTTGCCGATATAGTAAATGCCGACCCAACACTAAACGACTCTTTACTAACCAGAAAGTAATATGTACTACCTGCCTCACTAAAGAAATCTTGTGTTGACGAAATCTCATTTAAACATACTAATGATGTACATGTTCCTGAATAGATACGTAATACTTGTCCAGCATTAACATTTGATGTAATGATTTGATCTATTGGTGATGTATAGGAATACCATACACCATTGGCAGTAGCATCGGCACCACATAATGATGTTGTGATTCCAATTTCAGCCGTGGCTGCTTGTGTAGTACCACTTGCCGTGTATGGTAAACTTCCCATATCAATACTATTCACACATACATCATTAACCGGCGGAGTTTGTGTAATTGGTGGACGTGTTGGTATAGACGTTGATGTTGAATATGATATAGCAAATTGACGTTTTTCAGTAGAGGTTGCAATACCATTCTCATCTTCAATTGTAAATGCTAGGCATAACTTGACTTCCTCGGAAGTTGCATCCCAAATTGATGTAGTTTCGATACCATCATTTAAGAAACTATATCCTAATATGATGTTCGTATTGCCATTACCATCATCAACTTCTTGTGGATCTTCGGCAGTGATTGTAACGTCTGTTACTGGCTGGTCACACTCGGGTCCGTAAAAGATTGTGGCAGTATATCCACACGTGTTGCCAATATCATACTCAAATGAAAAGTCCGTCTTGCCGTCAGTGACCGCCTATGTGTTATAATGTGTGCATGAGAGGAGATGAGGGTTAGACGAAGAAGAAACAGAAACGCTGGGGAGAACAATATCGGCAAACCCTAATATATAAACTTACCGTAGTCAAATCAACAAAGTTAATAACACCATCACACGTTCCTCCCCCTCCATTTCCACCTCCACCGTTATTCACAATATCTTCCCATTCAATAAATACTTGACGTTTCTCTTGTGACATTGGGTTACCATTTGGTGAATCAAGTATAGTAAATGCTATACATAATTCCACTTGGGAGCCTGACCAGAGGTTTGATTGTTCAATGTTCTCTTTTGGTATGCTAAGATAGAGTATAGAAAGAAGACGAGGGGTTAGTATTTGACGTATGAGATTGAGATCGTAAGAAAGTTAAAGACACACATCAGCACAGCAGCCACACACTCTAATACAAATTAACGTACCTATACTCCAATTTAACATTGGTCAAATCACCACCAACATCAGTCTCCACAGCATCCAATTCCTCAATCTCAATATCACTCACAGGCGTAGTACAATCATTTTCAAATAATTCAACATTATATCCACACGAATTACCAATTTGATAATTTAATATTAATGCTTGATTACCATCACCTGGATTTGGTGCTGATAGGTCAATGAAGGAGATTTGTCCTGGACATGTTGCTTGTAGTTGTCGAGCGTTGTTGTTATTAGTGTGGAGATTGTTGAAGGATGATAGCCATGAGTCGGCTATGTCTAATATATCAACTTCCTCATTATCACTATAATCAACAGCATTAAGGTGTCGACGTGTCTCCTCTTGCTTAGTACCATGATTATGAATAACTAAATGTTCATGATGCACTTCATTCTTCTCATTATGATTATGATGTTTATGATTAGTTGCCTCTTTGTGACTATTACTCGGCCATCCATTCGGACCTAGCTCTTTCCCCTCCACGTCTAGGTTGAGGTCAAGTGAAGGATGTGAATATTGACCATCATCGAATGAATGGAGTGTATGATGCTTATGACTTTGTAGTGTCCGTCGTTGTTGTTGTTGGTGTTGGTTATGACGACGGCCATATTGTGGATTTGGTATAATGACATCTTGACTTGTATCGTCTATTATAACTTCTAGAGACCTACGATGGCTGTTGGTTGACAACTTATTGTTGTTAGTTACGGGGTTGGGCTGTTGATTATCATCATATTGTAACTCTGTGTTTGTTGCATTGACGATTGATGATGATAGTAATATTGATAAAAGTATTGCAGCGGTGGTTGTTATGTAGGGCTGCATTGTTAATTATAACAACTATTCGTATATTTCAGTATAGTCTATATTAATCAACAACTCTGACATCTTGAGTAGTATCAATGGCTTGTGGAGATGATGTGGAGATTCTCAACTCATCGTCAAGAGGGGGGAGATTTACATCGGATTTGTCATTTTTTTGCAATCCGTGGTATCTTTTTGGTATCCTATACTTGGGTGAAAAGAAAGCATCTGATATTTGAAGTCTTTTTGAGTACATTTGACCGTGTGTTTCTCTATTTTATTCCATCTGTAATATATTTGACCATCATTTCGCGCAATCGGAATCTTGTACTTTTCGCAGCCATCTCCCGCTAACTATCAAAGCTTATTAGTACCACCAACAAAAGAGAATAGCTGTGGCCAAATTTGTTGATAGACAAAGCCAAACCGTCATAAATCAATAAGTGTATAGCAATGAAGAGGCCGTTATCTAGTATGCTGGTCTATACTCTCGCTACGACGGCCGCTGTAGCGGTGGCCTCCTCCTCTACAACTCACAAACAACAACAGACTGCTTCTCATCATCACGAGCCTCTCGGCTATGGATATAGAACTCGACACAATCCTGGTGAATTAACTCCACATGCAACTACTGCTACTAAAAAAGATTTAATTGAAGTCCATGCTTCGACATACCTTCAGCCCAATACATTTGAAGATCATTTATTTAGCAGCGGTAGCTCATCATCATCATCTCATCATCATCACTCATCAAAACACCACTCTAATAACAATAACAATGCTAATAATAATCACAGTCCAAAATCAAAATCTCAACAACAACAGTCAATTGATATGAAATCATTATTAAATATAAATCGTCATCGAATCTTTCAACTTCACGACGATAGCTCATCGTCTCTCCGCCAAACAATCAGACAACAAGATCAACAAAGACCACCAGCAAATGATAATTGTTCAATGGCATCAATAATATCAACATTACCCTATGCCACACAATCCACTACCGTCGGTAGTACGTCAGATTTTAATACACCCTCGTGCGGCGCAGAAGCTAATACGCAAGGAGTATGGTACACTTTCATACCATCAATTAGCGGCCTATACAAAACATATGTCAATTCTGGTTTGAATTTAGGTATACGAATCTATTCAGGTACATGCACTGATAGTAATGGTAGTGATGTTAGTAACTTGGCGTGTGTATCACAATTTAACAGTTTACATACCTTTATTGGTGTGGCCAATACTGAGTACAAATTATTAATCAGTGAACAAGAGAGTAATAGTAGTAGTGAGGGAACGTCATTTGTTTTTGTATTGCAGACTTCAGAGGGAACGCCATTCCCAACTGCCGCAAAGGATAAGATGAGTGTTAGTCCGACTAATAGTCCTACAGTTGTGAAAGTGGTTAATACGAGACCACCTGCTACGCCTTTTCCTACGCTGAGTAGTGATAATAACAATGACAATGACACAACCGACACAATTGATCAAACGACAGTAGGCCCAGCAGAGATTAACTTTATCGACTTGACATCAGAAATTAGCAATACTAACGGCAATGATATAATGTTAGTAATGAATTATGAAATTGGTACCAATCGTCAATTCAATGCCAACTTATATGAACCAGATTGTACTACACCAATAAATTCAAATATTGATATTGAAACTAGTACACCAATGGTAATTCCTAACGGAATGGGCGTTAGGGGAGTTTATGACAAAGTGACATTATTATATACAATTGATCAAAGTACAATCAATGGTGATACATTAAATATGTGTGTTGTATTTCAATTAAAAGATTCAGAAGGTATTAGTACTATTATACAAGAGAAACGTCAGGTTAGTTTAGAAATTAGTAGTAGTACTGAAACTGAAGAAGAGAATGTTACTGGTGGTGGTGGAAATGTAGTAATGACGAGTAGTCCGGTAATGGCACCACCACCCCCGCTATTGACACCGCCAACAACACCCAGTGACGGCTCATGTTCAGTATGTTCCACAGGATTAACAGTACCATCATCAACACCCGTTGGTTCTGGTTCTAAAGTCTGTGCAGATTTATTAATTGATGCATCGAATGTATTAGAAGGTAGTGCACAATGTATAAGTATGGAGGGTGCTATACCCACTTGTTGTCCTGAGATTCGAATTACGAGTAATCCAACTTTGAGGCCTACTACATTAAAGCCTATTGTTACTCCGCCGCCAATTACAACTTCACAATTACCAGATAATGACGTCCCACCACCGCCGTCCTCGCCACCATCTAATCCAACACCGGATTATTATGGATGGGGAGTAGCTGCCAAGCCCGGCTCATCTCCCTCACCACCTAGTTGGCACGGTGGCAGCAGTAGTGGTTCCAAACCAAAGCCATGTGATAATGGATGGAGCGGTAGTGGATGGTTATTCACTTCTTCTGGTAAATCTGGCAAGTCGGGATGTGGTAAAGGTAGTAAGTCATCTAAAAGTTCTAAATCAAGTAAAAGTCAAGGCCAAGGAAAGAGTGGTAAGAAGTCATGGCATGGTACTGGTTGGTATAATGGGTATGGTATACAGGGTGTGAGTGAGTTGGATAGGATACGGATTGAGACAAATGATGCTGGTAATATAGGAAGAGGTGTTGGATACGGATTGATGTTAAGTTTAGTTGTGGGGATTGTAACTTGGATGGTGTGATAAGTAAGCAGGGAGTATTGATACGATTGGCTAGCGCTCTATATGCCGAGGCTAGTAGTATACAATTAATAAGTAGTAATGTTTAGTTTTTAAGTCATTGACCGATATTATAATGCCGCACCGCCATTGCTGTTCGTTCCTATCGTCTATCTTATACCGAACATTAACCACGTTGTATAAAAACACCATCATAATGTGGATCTTCTGCCGTTCATAACTAGTGTTGTATAGATAATACCCTTCGATTTGTATACTATACTATACTATCCTCCTTTCCCAACAACCGTGTATAGAATGATTATGATGCCGTACACCGCAGACCGCAGCCTTGCCATACATAACAATAAACCGTCGTCTAAAACACCCGCCGGCCACAGTAATGTGCATTCGTATCTTTGATTTGTTAACGTATCCCCTCTTGAATTACCATTATTATTGAGTAGAGGAGATACTGTTTAACCACCACCACCACCCGTCGTTGACTGTTGCATGAAACGACACCTTCATGGTAATCCTCACAATAATATACAATCCACATCATACCCTCCTAAACTAACACGCCGTGCCATACCCCGTCTAGTGATAATATATACCCAATACTAAATAAATAAAGACGACGAGTTGTGCCATTAATACCTTAGAACGACCTCATACCCTCCTCTGTGCACTACCGATGGTATACTATTACCATGTTGCATTGGATCACTATACGTATGGTATTGTTCTTCTTGGTGGCCGTGTGTTGGCTGACGCTACTATGTATCTTAAAGTACGTTCGCCACATTACCAACTTTCACCATCAAACATAATAAAAACACTTATCCGTACGTACTCCATCAATAGCATCCACCAAGATGACTGCACTGTCAATAACAACGTATATTAATAGGCATTCTGTGTAGTATTGTTATCGCACCTCACGTATGTTAATTAATCATTACTGTTGTTGCTGTTGTTGATGATGATGTGTTAAGTTACTACCTCCACCACCACTTATATATGCCGTACTCCATCAATACTCAATATTAAAACACCGGGATTTCCACAATCGTCTTCTCACTATCGACATTAATACGACGAAGAAGTTGTGACAATTCCGGATGGATGAGGATAACTACCGCCAAAGCCACAAGCAATAACAGGTTTGATGAGGTTGTTGTTGTTGTTACTCCTCCTTCCTCATCCAAAACAACAACAAGATGACGGAAACGATGCATGGTAAATCAATCAAATAAATAATCCTTATTAATGTTAGTATTAATGAATGATAATAATGATATTAATGATGATTATTGGTATGATTATATATCCAATACCAAATATTGAGACCAAAGGTCGATATTAAATATATTGTAGAGAATTAAATTGTGATTCTAGAACTACCATCATCACTTTTTTACGTGAATTGCAAATTCGCCGGCATCTAGTTCATTATTAGCGTTGATAATACCACCATTCAACAGAGAATTCAAAGAGGATTATTTTGGTAGTCTCATCGTCCAATTTGGGTGACATAAAAATTTTGCTGTATAAGATGTGGTGTGTGTAAATTAACCCTCTCTCTTGCCTGTTGTTCTGACACTTTATCATTGAATATCTCCTCATTGAGAGGGATTCAGAGGCTGTTAATACCCATTATAGATAGCCCTGGATCTCCTCTTCCCAACGGTACCTTAATCTCTCAATTTAATTGACATTGTCATTTCTGAGTATTTAGCATTACACGTTATTTTGACGTTTTGCAGTACAGCCCCTGATAGCCGCCAGATTACCAAGCGTATAACTACTAACAAGAGACTATTTAGAGGGTATTAATGTGCTTTGTAGATTGCTGTGGCTGTCCTCTGCTTTGTAATTAAACCAGACCATCTAATTGGTGTACATATTGTTATTGTTTGTATTGTTTTGTGCTCTTTTTCACGTGGAAACTCTTTATGGGATGAGTATCCTTACTCTCTCTCTCTCTCTCTTCTCTCTTCCTCTCTCTTCCTCTCTCTCTCTCTCTGTATGTTGCTCTTTGTGTGCAACCATTCTATCTACATCTTCTCCATCTTCTGAATTGTATGTTTGGCATTATTAGCTAGGTGAGCTTACTCAGAGAGGCTGCACTGTGGCAGAGTGTGTCAAGCTCCTTTCATCGCCTTTCTCTTCACTTGAGATTGATGCACATCAGTCCATCAACTGTACTTTGTTAAGTTAAGTTATGATCTGTGATCTTTATTATGTTACTTTCACCACAAACTAGTCACTCTTAACTCAAAATTGTATCCATCCCCAAAGATCAGAGGCGCAGCCGAATGATTGGGGTGGATACAATTTTGCCCTTGCAGGGGGCTCTTTAGAGATGAGATACATGAGATCAAAAGTAAGTTATATGCCCAAGATGCTCTCTTTATTCTGACAGCACTGCATATCTACTCACTTGCCACAGCTTAGCTCCAACACCTCACACCACTTCTCTCTCTTGACTCTCTCTCTTGACTCTCACAAGCTGACACTTTACTGACTCTGTACTCTACCAACCTCACTCCCATCTCTTATTTCAACATTATGGCATGTTGCATATGCAAATATCAACTACATTAATTTCAAGAATTGTAGCCATCCCCAAACAATCAAGGCGCAGCCGCAGATTGGGGGATGGCTACAATTTTTCCCCCTGCGGGAGGCCTCAAACACAGTAATTCCAACACCCTGGCCATCATATGATGTAGATCATCTATGTGTGTGTGTAAGAGAAGTGGGCAGAGTGTCGAGAGGCTAACTAATGCATGTGGTGGCCAAAGTGCAATATCTTGGCAGGCAGGGAGGGAGAAAGTATTCCACGTGTAAGCATCTCAGCAAAAACCAAAATCATATAATACTCATCACTTTTTTTAGTTGAACAATGGTGGCCGCCTCTTTTCTTCTATCTGCTCTATCAATATAACAATAATGATATAGAACCGTCGTCAATAGCATAATAACAATGTAATACGTTAGATATTACTGCCAGCGTCGCAGTAGTAGCGGTGGCCTCCTCCTCTACAACTCACAAACAACAACAGACTGCTTCTCAACAACATCAACAATATCATCACGAACCTCTCGGCTATGGATATAGAACTCGACACAATCCCGGTGAATTAACTCCACATGCTGATAATAATGATAATATAATTGTTCATGCTTCGACATACCTTCAGCCCAATACATTTGAAGATCATTTATTTAGTAGCGGCAGCGGTAGCTCATCATCATCTCATCATCACCACTCGACAAAACACAACCACTCTAATAACAATAACAGTCCAAAATCAAAATCTCAACAATCAGACGTACCAATTGATATGAAATCATTATTAAATATAGACCGTCATCGAATCTTCCAACTAAACGACGATAACTCATCGTCTCTCCGCCAAACAATCAGACAACAAGATCAACAAAGACCACCAGCAAATGATAATTGTTCAATGGCATCAATAATATCAACCTTGCCCTATGCTACACAGTCCACAACCGTCGGTTCAACGTCCGATTTTAATACACCCTCGTGTGGCGCACAATCCAATGTTAATGGTGGAGTATGGTACACTTTCATACCATCAGTTAGTGGCCTTTATAAAACATATGTAAATTCTGGCTTGAATTTAGGTATACGAATCTATTCTGGACAGTGTACTGGCGGTAATGATGTTAGAAACTTGGCATGTGTATCACAATTTAACAGTCTACATACCTTTATTGGTGTTGCCAATACCGAGTACAAATTATTAATTAGCGAACAAGAGAGTAGTAGTAGTGAGGGAACGTCATTTGTGTTGGTATTACAAAATAATGACGAGACTCCATTCCCAACTGCGCAGAAAGATAAGATGAGTGTTAGTCCGACTAATAGTCCTACAGTTGTGAAAGTGGTTAATACGAGACCACCTGCTACGCCTTTTCCTACGCTGAGTAGTGATAATAACGATGACAATGACACAACCGACACAATTGATCAAACGACAGTAGGCCCAGCAGAGATTAACTTTATCGACTTGACATCAGAAATTAGCAATACTAATGGCAATGATATAATGTTGGTAATGAATTATGAAATTGGTACCAATCGTCAATTCAATGCCAACTTATATGAACCAGATTGTACTACACCATTAAATGATGATATTGATATTGAAACTAGTACACCAATGGTAATTCCTAACGGAATGGGCGTTAGGGGGGTTTATGACAAAGTGACATTATTATATACAATTGATCAAACTTCAATAATTGGTGATACATTAAATTTGTGTGTTGTATTTCAATTAAAAGATTCAGAGGGTATTAGTACTATTATACAAGAGAAACGTCAGGTTAGTTTAGAAATTAGTAGTAGTACTGAAACTGAAGAGGAGAATGATGGGGGTGGAAATGTAATGATGACGAGTAGTCCGGTAATGGCACCACCGCCGCCACCCTTACCAACCCCACCATCAACACCCAGTGATGGTAGTTGTTCAGTATGTTCCACAGGATTAACAGTACCATCATCAACACCCGTTGGTTCGGGTAATAAAGTCTGTGCAGACTTATTAATTGATGCATCAAATGTCTTAGAGGGTAGTGCACAATGTATAAGTATGGAGGGTGCCATACCCACTTGTTGTCCTGAGATTCGAATTACGAGTAATCCAACGTTGAGGCCTACTACCTTAAAGCCTGTTACTGTGACTCCGCCGCCAATTACAAGTTCACAATTTCCTGATAATGACGTCCCACCACCGCCTCCTCAATCGCCACCATCTAATCCGACACCGGATTATTATGGGTGGGGAGTAGCTGCCAAGCCTGGGTCATCTCCCTCACCACCTGTAAGTAGTTGGCACAGCAGTGGCAGTAGTGGTTCCAAACCAATGCCATGTGATAATGGCTGGAGTGGGAATGGATGGTTATTCACTTCTTCTGGTAAATCTGGCAAGTCGGGTGGATGCAAAGGTAGTAAGTCATCCAAAAGTAGTAAATCAAGTAAAAGTCAAGGCCAAGGAAAGAGTGGTAAGAAGTCTTGGCATGGTAATGGTTGGTATAATGGGTATAGTATACAGGGTGTGTCTGAGTTGGATAGGATACGGATTGAGACAAATGATGCTGGTGTTACAGGAAGAAGTGTTGGATACGGATTGGTGTTAAGTTTAGTTGTGGGGATTGTTGCTTGGATGGTTTGATATAAGTGAGTGGAGATATGAATGACTAGCCCTCTATATGCCGCCTTAAGAAGGTCGGCGGAGGCTAGTATACTTGTATAATTTAATAGATGTTTAGTCTTAATTGAGTATATTGATTATCTTAGCCAAGTGAAACCGTTGGGGGTCTCCTGATAAAAGTAATGATGAATATTCTCCCAAGTCTTTTTAGTGGCAAGCTTCTCAACCATTTGTTTTATTGCAGTCCTCTCCTCTCTTGTGAAGTAATCCCGATACGTCTTCCCAATTACAAATAAAGGCGGTTTATTCTTCATATCTAACTGCAAGAAGTTGTGTAATAAATCTACCGTTTGATTGAAGTTGTGTGTATAATTCTCGTAATGTAAGATCAAGGTCGGGAGGTCGAGATCAAGGGTGGTGATATGAGCAAGGTTGTGCCACTGTGTCCATCTGAAGAAGTCCGAACTACAAGGGATTACCTTGACAAGATCCCTAACATCACGATAGAACGGAGAAGACATAACATCGTCCTTCACCCTGGCATCTAATTCTGAACACATAGTACGGAAGCCATCTTTATCAAGAGTATAATTATGTGTTTCATTTTGCCGTGTAAGCTTCTTAATTCGATAATGAAATCGTGCCACAATGTTTGAAAAGGGATCACGTATAAGATGTACTGCTCGTTTGACCAAAGATGTACTGTAATAACTCCGCACAAGTATAGAGGTAGCGTTATTATCTCGAGGGATGTAACTAGTATGACCGCACCTTCTACTAAACTGGGCAGCTGTTGAGTATTGATTTGATTTGCATGCCCAAAAACAATAAGAGCTGCAGTGTGTCTTTGTAAGGATGAATCCAGTGGAAGGTATAGTCCAATTCTTATCTCCAATTTCTGCAGAGTAGAACGGTCCATTAGACAGCTCTTCCCAAATGGGTGTGTTAGTACCTGTTCCCTCATCATAATTGCCATAATTGGATGCCGTATTATATCCTGATACTGTATGAACGAGATGTTTAGTATATGTCGTGCCACTGTTTGGGAATGACATTAACCATGCTATTCTTCCTTATTCTTCTTGGTGAACCGTCATCATCATCGTTATTATCTGAACCGATTAATTTGTTATTTTTGGTGTCATTATTATTGTCACCGCTGACGTTAGAAAAGGAACATAATATTATAATTGCAATGATTAAGAAGATGGTTATACCGATGCTTTTGATATGTTTGGTACCATATGGACGGTGCACCGACATGAACTCTCTAAATTAAATTTCAACTTTTTGCTTGGAAGAGTTCTAATAACCTCCTGCAATTTTATGTTATAAAACGATAATAACAATAATAACAATTAATGTTACCAATTAATGTATAACCAATCCGTCTACGCTAACTCAACTCTCTCATCTACCTACCTGATGCTAACAGACTCATTTTAAATGGCGTGGTATCCTTTTCGTGCTCATTTCTCAGTGTTTGTTGTTTGTTGTTTTGCTATGCACGCTATTCATCAACACATAAGGTATACATTATATTGTGTATATTTAACCTTCTCAAGGTATTACAGACTTAGTAGTTGCTATCATCGACGGCATTACTCATTGAAACAGTTACTATTACAAATCACAGTCTCATAATTTTCGGTGCATCGACTTGCAATATAAACGGTAGCATATTAGTGGTGTTGTAGGGTTATGTAATATGTACCTACCGATATCCATATATTAACATTAACTCTACAAGCAAGTGTACTACCGATACTACCGACATTGATACACTCTACGATAGAGGCGATATAACACAAGGATACAATATTATAACTCAACGAGAAGTGCACTGACTATATTATACAACACAACGCCTCAGACAATTATGAAGGGTATTAAAGTGATATCTATCCGTGGTCGTTCTACCATCTTCTTAGTTATTGCAGTTATATTATCATGCCTGCAGTATATAATCGGAGGGTACTATATTATATTCAAAGAGACAGTTGATGAAAGTTTAATAAATGAACCATTCGTATCAGGTACTATGAGTATGAGTAGTACATTCTACAATAACACAGCTGGATTGGACTTTGCTATATTGGGTTTTCCAAAGTGTGGTACTACTTTCCTACGAAAAGTACTTGGATATCATTCAGAGATTGAGATGGGTGGTAGATTAGAAGATGAAGGGCATAGTGAGTTTTGTCAAATCCAACATAATGATGGAGTACAACATACAATGGCATGGTTAGAACATGAGAGAAGTCTAGCAGAAGCATCCTCCAACAATCAACAACTTTCAAAACAATATGGTATCAAATGCCCAAGCATGGTACGAAAACCTAGAGCTATTGTTAATCTTGTGAAACAGTCAAATGAAATGAGGCTCGTTTTAGGTGTTAGACATCCTGTGCGGTGGTTTGAAAGTATGTACAATTACAGAGTTGGTACACATTACAGACACAACGATTTGAATGAAACTATACCTGATGTGAATGAGTTGCTAGATACCACTAAACAATGGAGAGATGTCAGTTTATGATGAGAGATAGGCATGTATCACCACATTACAAACTCTTCATCTATACTATTGATCAACTACATGATACAAATGAGACACGACGAATACAATTTCAAACAGATCTGCAACACCACCTTCGATTAAAGACCTTTAAAGACCCCATTATTAGATTTTACAAAAGTCAGGAAGACAAACGCTCAAGATTCATCACAGTACAAAGAGCACATAGACATTTGTGATACTCAGTATAGGAGTATTAGAAACAAATTAGTGCAACAGGGTAGAATAACGAGTGATTGGATAAGGAATGTTTTCCTTGAGTCTAGTGATAATATCATCGTGAGTGATATGAAATACTTTTTATCTCTGTTGAAAGAATGGGGTGTAGATCCGTGCCGTCATACATCATCAATAACTGGGTTCAAATGGGTATCTCAATAGAAGACAATTAACTTGATAGGTTGACATAAAGCTAGATTTAGTATTTAGTTTCTTGTCACAAGAAGATGCCAAAGTACTTCTACAATAAAGATAGAGCTCGATTTGAGTTATATTCCTAAGACTATTTAAAGAGAAGTCTTGATATTACACAATCATTGCCACTGCCAGATAACCCTCATCTCGTTTCCATTTAATGAAACACGTCCATAGAACATATATTCTATACTTTTGACTTGCTAAAAGTCAAATAAACTATACCTCTGCCATGACAACTTCCCAACTATTACGTCCAAATACTTCACTATTCAACTTTGAACTTTGTTGTGAGTATTGTCTCTTGAGGTAATCGAATACTTTTTGATTCGGTAGTCTTAATAGTTCAGCACTAACTTCTCCATTTACAGCTGATTAAATGATGTAACGGTGGTGGGGTGTTGTTATTGGTTGAGATAGAGAAGGAATGAGTAGTCAGACGACACGTATGGTGTGGGGTATCCTAAACACCACAAATATAGAAGCCTATCATAATACAAAACACAACTCACCTTCCATGACCTCATGTGACAAGGCAATCTCTTCCTGCTGTTGTTGCTGAGATGATGCCATTACACATATCGTACTCTTAACACGATAATGCATCTCTCCTTCAGCAATTGGTAATCCGGAGAAGAAACAAAACTTAACAAATAATCTCCAACAGTGTGGTGATCGTACCTGTACCGGCAGTGTATCAAATGGTTCGGGATAACGTTTACTCATTTCTTGTAATAGTTTTTGATCTGGATCTGGTAATGATTCTAAGTATTGATCTCGTTCAACCTTACTTGAGAATTTGACAATTGGTCTAGTAGTAGTACCATTCTTATTCTCTTTACTTCCCAATCCCAAGGCTGATGGTAAACAGAATACAACCAACGTCCGTGGTCCTTGTTGAACACTTCCCGCATAGAATGGCATACCATATAATATAGAATGACCCGTAAAGTAACATCGTCTATTACCACCCGATGAACTTTTTCTACTACCCAATTCATCATTATTATTCATAGAGGTGGTTCGTCCCACGGCATAATATGCCATACGACGTGAATCACTTGTATACTTGTGTCTTTCAAACGCACCATGACTTCTCATTGTTAATTCAGAGACGGAATGTTCAATCTCGGACGGTACAGATAATTCACGGAATGGCAATCCGTCGGGTAAGGCACGTGAACTGCCATAATCTTCATTTTGTTCCTTGGTTGTAATGTTTGGATGTGATTTAGACTTTTTATAATTGGTATTGGTATTATTGTTTGGATGTGTCCTACCAAATGCCGATGGTGGATTAGGATTCGACTTGTCCTTATCTTCCTTGGCTTTTAATTGTGAGAAGGATGATTTTAATCTAATTTCATATCCCTTTGGTTGATTTAATTCAGATGGTGAGGTTTGTAGAGCTTGTTGTGGTGGACCATCTGACGGTCTCTTGTCTTCTTTAATACCACCATCATCTTGTTGTTGTGATTTGTTATTCTTATTATTATTAACCTGGGTATCATAATATCGATCACTATTATCTTGAAAGGCATTAAAACCAAAGTCCTCAAACTCAAAACATCCACCAACGCCGGTATTTAGATTACCACAAAATCCCAACTTGTCAGAGTTGGTAGTATGTTCATCTTCACCCTCGGGTATACCCGCCAAGTCATTTTGGTTTAGATTGGCCGGTGCAGAGCTACTTCGTTGCCCATTAGAAGATGGTCGTTCCATAGCAGTAGTAGTTGTTGGACTACTACCACATAATCCTGTGCCATTCGATGGACTAACACCCGTTGTTGATACTAAGAATGCTTCGGCTTTGGTTATTAATCCTAATACTGCATCAGCTGCTGCCATTGATAATGATGATGGCGGCTTTTTAGTAGGTTTTATGTACGATGATGAGGCGGCATTATTGGATTGTTGGGAACCATCTCCTGAGGGTGACAATATAGCATGAGGTTGAGCATGATTATTCCAAAAGTTGGTCATACCATTAGCCGTATTAGTTCGACCACTCTCACCCACTGCCATTGAACCACCAACGCCCAAGGCTGTGGTGGTAGTATTGGGTGTACTGGCACCAACTGTTGATGAATGATTTTGTAGTAATATTTGAGAAGATTGTCCACCAGGTGTCAAGGGTGCCGCCGAACTACCCACCGCTACATTACTACTACTAGTAGTAGGCTCGTGTATAAAGCAACCATCCTTCATTAACATACCCGTCTTGCGTGAATGTTCCAACTGTGTATCTTTATTCGTAGTCGATGTTGTTAATGGTTCAGTTTTATTTGTTGGATTTGTTGAATTGGAATTATTAGCATCATTTGATTGACATTGTGATCCTTTGGATGGTGAGCTTGGTTGTTGTTGTTGAGGTTCGACTATTTCAACACCCTCTTGATTTGTAGAGGATTGTTTGAATATGTTATTAAATGTTGTTATTGATGGAGACCTACGTCCGGAGCCTGAGTAGTATGGTGTTGGGGTATGTAGAGAGATGAGTGAGATAAGGAACAAAGATCGGTCAAACGTCCACCAACCACCCCTTACTACCTCGATACCTCGATAAATGATGATACAGATAACTCCTGGCAATGTCTCCTCGTTATATGCCCACGCCCTCATCTAATATATGAAAGTGTAGAGCAACCTTCTCAGCCTTATCTCATCTCTTCTTAAGAAGAGACGAGATGATTGCAACCTCCTTGAACCACCGAGATATGCCCTGCCGGATATTGCCAAACCAACAAAACACACAAATTAGCATAGACACTAATACACCAACGTACCATTCTTATTCTCCTTCTTACTATTAGTGTTATTAACATTGATACTCTTTGCTTTATTAACAATTTCCAATTCATCATCATTCAATATCGCCGAATCTTCTCCTCCAACTCCAACAACGCCACCATCAAAACATTTAGATAATGTTCGTATTATTGATACCGAACTACTAGTGGATTGTGTGTCTATATTGTTGGATGGTGATGGTGTTATTGGTGTACTACTATTGTTAGTATTAGTATTTGAGTTATTTGGTTTTGGTTTGTCTTTCGATGTAAAGAATTGAAGTAGTGGTGATGACCGTGGCGATTTGCTAGACGACTTCATTATTCTTAATATAATATTAGAATTCTGATCTATACCACTATATCACTCGTTAATATCAGTACTAATATTGCAACTAATGCAGCTATCAAGAAACACGTGTATGTATTGGCTCTTCGAGTTGTGTAATTGTTGTAAAGAGCTCAAATGTGTTATCACCAAAGCTGCTCTACTATCCGACGATGGCAACACTCCCTCTTATGCTACTACTGAATATCACCCTCTATATATCTATTACAATCCTCCAGCCCATCATCTCTAATATCGAAGTTATTGCTCTTCTTTCTCAGCGCCATTTCATTTCAAAGCTCAATTGAGAAAGATACCTCGATTCTCGATATTCTTAGTTTGTGATCATTCGAAGTCTCTCAAGAAAGAAAATTGTCGTGTCTCATTCGCTGCGTCGTATTTCGTTTAGTCGCCAAAGGGTTAGATTTGAGATCGTAGTGTGATGGCCGCCTGGATAAGTAGGCAGAGGTTGGCAATTATGTGATGACATTACATGATATATCAAAGCGGGGGGCTGAAGATGGCAGTATTTGCAATGTGATCATGTGCATCGATTGAGGTGGGCCGCCAACTGTACTAATATTTGCAATTGGAGAGCAGAGAATGAGAGTGATGATATTATGCTTAGTGTTGTAAATTGCTATGTTATGATTAGCCCGTGATATTTAAAGTACTGCAAATATATACATATATCAATTAGTCCCAACTGAGAAGGAGATACGAGGTATAGCCACTCTTAAGAGAGAACATACACACATAAAAAGTATGATCTCTCAACCAATCATCATCATCATATCTCTACTCTTGACTTATTCTAACGCTATGGTCGATGGTCAAGAAGCAAGCATATCAAACACAGTAATGCATGATTTACGTTCACTACTTGACCATAATGTCTATCCATGGATACTACGTCAAGTTGTCATCCCTTCAACCAAATGTCTTACTCTACTAGCATCAGCGGCAGATACAAATAAACACATCAAAGCAGAAGATTATTTACTATTTAGTGATGGAATGTCAAATGGATACTACACTGCCAACGATATAAGAACTTATTCAGATATGCCAAATATAAACAAGGTTGTATTCATGATGATGGCTTGTCAATGTGCAGATATTAATGAGAGTACTGATTGTTGTCAAGATGGAAATGCACATTTAGATGTATCAGATATCAACATTGATAATCCAAATGATATGTCCGATGAAACAAAGCAATATTTATCGGATATTTGTTCTACGGCTTTATATGCTATTGGTAGTAATGTATTAATCAATACTGAAACTAGGACAGTTCCGCCATCTTCTTCGCCGATTGTTTTGTTAGATACAAGTCCATCATCATCGGGGCAAGAAGCAACACAAACATCATTATCATTAGCTCCTACTAGTATTAACCAAGGTAGTAGTTCTCCATCTGAACAACAATCAGATACTTCTACTACCGATCAAATTTCTTCGTCAAGCCCAACTATCTCAAGTTCTGAGGCGACCTCGCTTGTATCAGAAGTAAACTTTACCGAATCAGGAGATGGAGAAGATACTGAGGGTATAGAAGAAGAAACTACAACAACATCGGCAACAAATAGTAGTATCGGCAGTACTAGTACAATTGCCGTGGGGTTATTACCAGAGGAAGTGGAAGAAGATAATGAATCGAAGTTATTGCTCTTCTTTCTCAGCGCCATTTCATTTCAAAGCTCAATTGAGAAAGATACCTCGATTCTCGATATTCTTAGTTTGTGATCATTCGAAGTCTCTCAAGAAAGAAAATTGTCGTGTCTCATTCGCTGCGTCGTATTTCGTTTAGTCGCCAAAGGGTTAGATTTGAGATCGTAGTGTGATGGCCGCCTGGATAAGTAGGCAGAGGTTGGCAATTATGTGATGACATTACATGATATATCAAAGCGGGGGGCTGAAGATGGCAGTATTTGCAATGTGATCATGTGCATCGATTGAGGTGGGCCGCCAACTGTACTAATATTTGCAATTGGAGAGCAGAGAATGAGAGTGATGATATTATGCTTAGTGTTGTAAATTGCTATGTTATGATTAGCCCGTGATATTTAAAGTACTGCAAATATATACATATATCAATTAGTCCCAACTGAGAAGGAGATACGAGGTATAGCCACTCTTAAGAGAGAACATACACACATAAAAAGTATGATCTCTCAACCAATCATCATCATCATATCTCTACTCTTGACTTATTCTAACGCTATGGTCGATGGTCAAGAAGCAAGCATATCAAACACAGTAATGCATGATTTACGTTCACTACTTGACCATAATGTCTATCCATGGATACTACGTCAAGTTGTCATCCCTTCAACCAAATGTCTTACTCTACTAGCATCAGCGGCAGATACAAATAAACACATCAAAGCAGAAGATTATTTACTATTTAGTGATGGAATGTCAAATGGATACTACACTGCCAACGATATAAGAACTTATTCAGATATGCCAAATATAAACAAGGTTGTATTCATGATGATGGCTTGTCAATGTGCAGATATTAATGAGAGTACTGATTGTTGTCAAGATGGAAATGCACATTTAGATGTATCAGATATCAACATTGATAATCCAAATGATATGTCCGATGAAACAAAGCAATATTTATCGGATATTTGTTCTACGGCTTTATATGCTATTGGTAGTAATGTATTAATCAATACTGAAACTAGGACAGTTCCGCCATCTTCTTCGCCGATTGTTTTGTTAGATACAAGTCCATCATCATCGGGGCAAGAAGCAACACAAACATCATTATCATTAGCTCCTACTAGTATTAACCAAGGTAGTAGTTCTCCATCTGAACAACAATCAGATACTTCTACTACCGATCAAATTTCTTCGTCAAGCCCAACTATCTCAAGTTCTGAGGCGACCTCGCTTGTATCAGAAGTAAACTTTACCGAATCAGGAGACGGAGAAGATACTGAGGGTATAGAAGAAGAAACTACAACAACATCGGCAACAAATAGTAGTATCGGCAGTACTAGTACAATTGCCGTGGGGTTATTACCAGAGGAAGTGGAAGAAGATAATGATATGGTAGTAGATGACAACTCAGACACGAAGGTGGACGACGGCGGCTTAGAGTTAAAGGGTACAGAGGATGATTCGTCAAATAGTACAGAGGATACATCCAAGGGGGTCGTAGACAAGAGTACCGGCGAGGAAGAAGAAGATACTACAGATGAAGATGGTTTATCTACTGGGGCAATCATTGGGATTATCGTAGCCGTGGTAGTTGTACCCCTTGCCATTGTTTATATAGGACATCGTCGGAGGCAACAACAGCAGGATCGGGAAGAGTTAGCTCGGATGGAGTACATTGGAACATGCCGGCATAGAAGGGGCTCTTCGAAGAGATAGTGGCAGTGGTAGTGGTGGTAGTGGTACTAAAGGAAGTGGTACAGTCCAGCCTCCTATATCACCTTCGAGGAGTGCTACTACTGGTACTGTCCATGATAGAACAGAAGTCTAGAAGATACTATTGTATTATGCAGTTTAGCTGATGATTCAATATGTTGTTAGACTGTTAGCAAGTCAATAAAGTAGATGATGTATATGTATGTGACACTGTAGAATGTGGTGATGATAAGAATATAACTCAAATCATCATCATTATCTATCTTACTACGACCTACAACTCATGTATATCCATACAGACCTCTGCTGCTCTCATGACAGTTTCTCAGAAGCTCTGTGCAGTTTTGATCCCTGTGCATTTTTCATATATTCCACATGTAGGCAAATGAGCCTCTACGATTGATTTGTCCAGCCCCTTAAAAGTTCTACTAAGAGACAGAATGGCGGCAGATGATAGCAGTTATTGATTCGGCCGTAGACCTACTATATTGAATTGATAGAATAGATAGATATGATTGCGTGCGTTGTCTCCTGTAGTAATAGACGAGTTGCAAAGAACAATCATCATCAACAACACCTTTTCAAAAAACAAAACCTATGACGTATGAGCAAAGAATTGGTCGAACCATAGCAAAGATTACAAACATTACTACTAACTTTGTATATACGATATCGATTACTTAGTTAGTTATTAACAAAGAACAATAAAATTTGCAATTAGAAGGGTCAAAAGAAACAAACGTCTACTAATCGTCCTGACAAATCTACTCTTTGTTGTTGGATATGCGGCTACATATAATAATGATCATCATCAACAATATCAAGTAAGAACTATCGATTATAATACAAACAATATCAATCGTCGACACCTACAAGTTTCTACTCCACCAACCGATTGTCTCAATCTATTAGCCGATTCCGCCGATATTAATAAACAACTAAAAGCGGATGATTATTATACACTTACAGATGCATATGCAAATGGGTATTATTCAGCAAACAATATAAATTCATACGATGAACTACCGGTAGAGAATAAGAATGCCTTTTTGGAATTAGCATGTCCCTGTTCGTCGTCCTCTCCATCATTATCTATGGTGCCTTCGATATCTCCAACATTTCAATCATCATCTCAACCTTCCCAATTGCCAACTATTGCTGTTAGTATGAGTCCTTCTAATATGCCATCAATTGAACCATCGACATCAACACAACCAACATTAGTATCGTCTTCTTCTCCTTCAGAATCAATGGCACCATCCAACAAACCCTCACCCTTGCCATCTATCGCTGTTAGTGTATCCCCTTCTAATATGCCCTCGTTTGTACCAACCATATCAAAATCATTAGCACCCAGTACAAGTTTAAAACCATCAATAGGGGATTGTTGTGAGGGTAATGTTGCCGTTTTGGATGTATCAGGTATTAATACAAGTAATCCAGATTCAATGAGTGATGAGTTAAAGGAATATCTATCCAATATATGTTTCGTTACATTGGATGTTATTGGTGATAAGGGTATAAAGACTCCGTCACTGTCTCCCTCGATAACACTGAATCCATCTATAATGCCATCGGTAAAACCATCAACTCAGCCATCGGTTATACCATCGGGACAGCCGTCATTAGCTCCTACATCTAAACCGACCACAAGACAGCCAACAAGACAGCCTTCGAGACGACCATCTCGACGACCAGTAACACGAAGACCGACGAGGGCTCCAAAGACACCACGCCCTACAAGAAGACCGTCCTCATTAATAACAATTGATACTCCTTTTCCGACATTGGTGCCAACCTTATTGCCGACTATTAATGATGAACCTGAACCTACGGAAACACCGACAGAACTGCCCACGTTACCAGTAACAACGATTATTAATCCCCCAAGTCCATCGGGTATAATTAATGATGATCCGACTATGATACCTACGCCATTGATTGAATTAGTAGTAACAGATAGTCCCAATGAACCAATCGAGACGACGATGGAGCCTACCATACTTGTCTCGGAAGATTCATTATCGACATTGACAAGTCTTGAGCCTACGCTACTTGTCTCACAGGATACATTATCAACAGCATCTCCAGTAAAAGTATCAACGGATGATCCATTTAGTAGTGTATCGATAACATCTAGTGTATATGTTAGTCCTGATAATGAAACTACGGGATCGTCATTACCTTGGTCAGATTGGTGTGAAAAAGACGATGGGTCATTATATCCATGTCCTGATGAAGAAGTAGAAGCGGGTCTATTACCGTGGTCGAATGATACATCTACTAGTTCAAATAACAATACTTCCATTGTCCGCCCGGTTAATGATGATTCGTCGTCTAATACAACTTTTGTTGGTACTTTGGAGGGTATATTCACTTTTGAACCAACTCCCTCTCCTCAAGAGTCGTCGTCCTCTTCTGCAGCCCTTGAAACGGTGGATGAAACAACTAATACGGAAGGAGCGGCAGGTCTATCGTCTGGTGCTATATTTGGTATCATCCTTGCCGTAGTGACTATACCGCTGGGTGTAGTATACTTGTCCCATCGTCGAGGTTGAGAGAGGGTGAAGTGAAATGAAGTAAGGAAGAACTAATGTATATCATGTAAAGTAGAATGTATTGTTATTGCACCTTGACGACCACTACATTAGTAATTGTTACTCTTCTTATGTGTATCACATACAATAACTAAACGACATATCAATACATTCGGCACTCTGAGATACTCTACTTTCATATGCCTAGCTATCTATTATATCTATATTTAACCTACTTTGCTGCTGCTGTACATAATACAACCTCCATTAATCATGGGAGGTGTCATAATTTCGTCGCGGAAGAAGCTGACCGTATATCGTTCTTGATACTCAAATACTTAGCATGGTCACACCCCAAATCCCTCAAACTGAATGAAGTATTACCTTTGTCGTCCGTCGTTTTACCCTCGTCAGTCGGATCCTCTTCTTCATCCCCTGCTGTTGATTTTGTTGCAAATGATGATGGAGAAGTACGTCTATTCTCCGCTGTATTAGTTGGCTGCTCATCATCCTTATCTCCGTCATTCGCTGATACTACCATCCCTTCCCTCTCTATATTGTCAGCTTCTTGCTCGGCTAGTACACCCTCCTCATCCATAGACTCGTTGTTATTATTACTCTTCTCATCCTTCTTTGTATCTTCCTCTGCCTCTATATCTACATGCTTGGTTATACTACTCCTATCCTTATCCCTCTTTCCTCGTCGTCTAATCTCTTCTTTGTCCTCTACACTACTTTCTACTGCATTCTCCTCTTTACTCTCTATTGTTGGAAGTACCTCGTGCATGGGAGAATCCGATTCAACTTCCCCGAAAGAAGGATAAGATGACGAGTGTTTAAGAATACCCTTTGTTGATGATCCACCCAACTCCCCACTACTACTAATATTACTAATATTCCTTCTAAGGAGACTACTCCGATGGGATGCAGATTCATCATCATCCATCAATGCAATCATTGCAACTAGAATTGATGCACGTCGGATATTTCCACTCTCATCAACAGTTGATTCCTTGCGGCGTAGACTTTGTTTAGCTTTGGTGAGTGATTTCTTCATCTTTCTAATACCACCTTCTACCTTTTCGTGGAGTTTATCATTATTTAACGTTGTTGGATTCAATGCCACCCGAATGGATTGTTTACGCTTCTTTCGAATAATGGTAGCCTCCTTAGCGGCAGCTTGCATATCCTTCTTTGTAACACCAAATGATCTTAATAATCGTTCTCTTTCTAGCTTTGATAACTTCTTCTCCTTCTTAAAGTTTTTAGAACGTAGTGTAGACCTCATCTCTTCAAAGTTATCTAAATGCATTCGTTCTAATACATTGTATTCCCATCCCAACTATTCATAATAATATATTGGTACCAATAAACATGCAAATAATGATGTGAGTGTAGAGTATAAAAAGTGAACACATCATGTGCACATATTATGTGCACATCTTATGCACACATCATATGCACACATATAAACACTATATACTTGCCTGCATCCCTGTACCGCTACTACTAATATCAGATACAGTAACTGAATACTCTCTAACTTCCACATCAAAGAATCTCAACCGTTTCGAATCATATGCCACAGCCGCTGCAATATTATCTTCTAATTGTAGTGAGTTACTCTTACCTAATGCTCGATTTCTCGTACTGGTACTGCGTAATATAGATCCGCGACTCGTTCTATTAATTTCATCTTCCTTTTTTATCATACCAAAGAATGATTTAATCATTTCACCTCTAGACTTTCTTTTCTCCTTATCATTCTTTGCACAACTATCGAGCGATTCTCTTAATGTATTTACTTTCATCACACTCGCTCTTCTAAAACTTTTGCTTGTATCCTGTACGAGATGATGATATGATATGAGAATTGTTGCAAATACATATAATATAATATAATATCATAGATACGTTCATACTTGGTGTATTATATGAGTATATACCATCTACTTACACTTTTAAGAGGAACGTCGTCAGTTTCTTTCGATACATGTTCTTCTTTTGCAATGCTATTGCTGCTGCTGTTTTCTTCCATAGTATCGACCATATTAATAACGTTATTGCTTGACTTATTAAACTATTGGATGTATCGTCCACCATTAGCATATCATTCGATCTCTTCAGTATAGGTATCTTCTGGCCTATCGTTGCTTGGGCAAGGTTGGGCTGTTATGTGAGGTGCGTTGTAGTGCGTAGTGAGGGCATGCAAATTAGGTATCCTCAAATCTTCAATTGAGAAGGTTGACTTGTCAATGAGCAGGAGGCCACTTACGGA
>Ga0214477_100166_pt1 | contig 45910 bp, 34 predicted proteins | sample M1_20Mar14CPVII9_FD_165058 | JGI IMG/M metagenome (GOLD analysis project Ga0214477, IMG submission 165058) | Marine eukaryotic communities from Monterey Bay, California, United States - M1_20Mar14CPVII9sort6BwellC16 | ecosystem: Environmental > Aquatic > Marine > Unclassified | place: USA... | reverse complement strand
TGATAATGTCCTTTGTGAATCCACGGATACCCTCAGCCAATTTCTCTGTAGCCATGGCATCTTCATTCAACATCCAACGGAAAATACTTTCATTCATTTCAATCTTTGGAATATCCATTGACTTTGCTTTGTCTGCATCTAACTTTTGAGGTAGATCATCTGTATTGTTTGATAGTTCATCCAATAGTTTGGGTGAAATGGTTAGTCTATCACAACCGGCTAGTTCACAAATCTCCCCCTTATTACGAAACGATGCCCCCATGACAATTGTATCATAGTTGTACTTCTTGAAGTAGTTGTAGATTGCAGTAACTGACATTACTCCAGGATCTTCTGAAGGTTCATATCCATCTACACCGTTTGTCTTTTTGTACCAATCCATTATTCTACCAACGAATGGTGAGATGAGAGTTGTTCTCACTTCAGCACAGGCAACAGCTTGAGCAATTGAGAAGATCAAAGTTGCATTACAAGTGATGCCCTCCTGTTCTAGTACCTTGGCGGCTTGAATGCCCTCCCATGTAGCAGCTACTTTGATGAGAATACGATCTCTACTAACTCCTACTTCTTCATACATGGCAATGAGATCATGAGCTTTTTTGATAGTGGCCTCGGTATCAAATGACAATCGGGCGTCGACTTCGGTTGATACATAACCGGGTACGACCTTGGTGATCTCTCTCCCAAATGACACAGCTAATTTATCCATTGTTATTGATAAGTTACCTTCTCCGTAGGATACTGCTTCATCGACGATGTGTGCATACTCTTCCATGGTAGCTGCTTTGTAGATTAGAGATGGATTTGTTGTGGCATCTTGCGGACTGAATTTCTTGATAGCATTAAAGTCACCTGTATCGGCCACGACGGTGGTGAGTTGCTTTAACTTTTCTACTTGAGATGTCATGCTATTCTATTTTGTGTTGTTGTCGACGATGATATGATATTGGAGTTCTTCTTTTGTTGACTGCTGATATAGATATGTATTCTTCTTGTTTGTTGTATCGGTTGGCTACTCTTTGATAATTCAATTAGTATATCCTTTTGTATTGTTCTATTGGCAATAATTTATTTTATATTTGACAGTGATAATATTATGTTGTAGATTTATGATATCAGAATTCTAAATCGGAGCCGCCATGTTTGATGCTGTCAGTAACGAATCTCAAGCTTTTTTGCGTCTTGCATCGTTTGCTCGCTAAATCTTACCAGTGAATTTCATAAAGTTACCAATCAACACTATTATCAACTCGATACTAGCTTTACTCTGCTGTCAGCGGTTTGCAGATATACCATCCAACTATCAAGATCGCTTGATATAGATATTATATTGTGCATACTTTTGTTTTGGTCGGAGTGATAGCAAATATCGAGACATATCATATGCATTGCAAAAACTAACACAAACACAAACATAAATAAACACAAACACATCATATACACATCAATATAAGGATGAAGTTCAATTACAAACTCCATCGTCTATGTGGTGCAGCATATGGAACCCCAGCAGCTACCGGCGCCAATAATATACTCTCATCAACAACAAAAGGTTCCAATATTATATTCACAAGTGATGGCAATTCCATATTATCACCAGTAGGAAACCGTATACAGATATTGGACTTATTACATCACAACTGTCGTACATTACCAATCGAGGCACGGTCAAACATTCGTCGTATAGCATTATCACCAAATGATGATAGGTTACTAATTGTAGTAGATGTGAATCATTACGGTATGTTAATTAATTATCATCGTGGTGTTATACTACATCGATTTAAGTTTAAACGTCCTGTACGTGAAATGAAATTCAGTCCCAATGGTAGTAAGTTTGCTGTTAGTTATGGCAAGTTTGTACAAGTTTGGTTAACACCGGGTATACGTCGTGAATTCGCTCCCATGGTATTACACCGTAAATATACAGGTTTAGTGGGTGATGTTACGACATTAGATTGGTCAAGTGATTCGTCAGTTTTGTTGGCTGGTGGGAAAGATTGTCAAGCAAGAGTATGGACTGTTGATACCGTGAAAGATTATGAACCATGGACATTGGTTGGTCATAAGAAACCATTGGTGGGTGTACACTTTGAGGACTATAACAAGACGTTGGCGGAGAGAGATCAATTCTTTGGCGGAAGTGGTAATACGGGCAGTTCGTTGGCTGGTAAGTTGGTTGCAAGATGTTATACCGTGAGTGAGGATGGAGTTATCTGTACAAGAGAATGCCGCAAAGAAGAAGAAGAAAAGGATGGGGATGCATCAGGAGAAGATAAAATGGATGGTTTGGAAGGGTTGGGAAATTCGGCCGTCGACTTCTTCTCCGGAGGCGGAGGACCTTCTTCTGCTGCTAAACAATCTGCTGCTAGCAGTATTGACCAGGCACATGATATTGTCAATGGACGTTGGGGTACTACATCACGGCATTACTTTAATGCCAATTCATCGACCCAGACCGTCGTATCCACTTCCTACTCTCCCGAACATTCTCTTTTGGTGGTTGGTTTCTCCACTGGACTGTTCGGTTTGTATGAACTACCATCAATGTCCAATATCCACACGTTATCATTATCACATTCAACTATTGGTACTGTATCCATCAACCCTTCAGCTGAATGGCTAGCATTTGGATGTCCCAAGACACAACAATTATTAGTTTGGGAATGGAGATCTGAAACATATATTCTAAAACAGAGTGGTCATGCCTATGGTATGAGATGCTTGGCATACTCGCCTGATGGGATTGTTGTTGCCACTGGCGGGGAAGATGGTACTGTGAAACTGTGGAATTCTCAATCTGGTTTCTGTTATGTTACACTTCCCAAGAGTCATACGGCAGCAATTACATCTGTTCAATTTGCCAATCCAACAGTCGTTCTATCAGCAAGTCTTGATGGAACCGTTAGAGCACATGATTTGCATCGTTATCGTAACTTCAAGACATATACATCTGATATTCCATGTCAATTCCTGAGTATGGCGGTTGATAAATCAGGAGAGGTTGTATGTGCAGGATCGGCTGAACCATTTCGTATATGTGTTTGGTCAGTTCAGACTGGCAAATTGACAGATGTGTTGACTGGACATTCAGGACCAGTGTCTAGTCTCGCCTTTCATCCTGTTCGAGGGTCACTGGTAAGTGTGCATAATGCAAATTTCTGTGTATATTAGACGACATATCAGAGCTCACCTCAACTCACTTCAAATGAACACAGGCTAGTGCAAGTTGGGATGGCACAGTCAAAGTTTGGGACTTATATAAGAGTGATTCAACACCAGAGACATTTGAGAGTGGAGCTGATGTCGTGTGTGTTGCATTCCGACCTGATGGTAACCAAGTCTGTAGTGGTACAATACGGGGACTACTACGGTTTTGGAATAGTGAAGATGGAAGTTTGATATGCGAAATTGATGGGCAGAAAGATATCAAAGGCGGACGAAAGATGAATGATAGAACCACATCTGATAACAATGCATCTTCACGGTACTTTACAAGTATTGCCTATTCTGCAGATGGGACATGTCTTTTAGCAGGAGGGAATAGCAAGTATGTTTGCATCTATGAAATATCACAGCAGATTTTGTTGAAGAAATTTCAGGTTAGCTTCAATCGTAGCTTGGATGGTATTCTTGATGAGGTAAGCTTGCAGTAATGAATATGTGTAGTTTGAAGAGCGTTTGGTATCGAAACACAACTAACATATGCTCTATTTGTAATAGCTCAACTCTAAAAACCTTGCAGATGGCGGCCCTCTTGATGATGAACATGACTCTGCCGATGAGAATGATATTGTTCCACATTTACCTGGTGCCAAACGAGCAGATGATGGCTCAAGGAAGAGTCGAGTAGAAGTACTTACAATGCAAGTAGCCTTCTCTCCCACGGGTAGAGAATGGTCAACGGTATCCGGAGAAGGTCTGCATGTATATTCGTTAGATGATGATATGATATTCGATCCTATAAGCCTCACCGAAGCTGTCACTCCAAGTGCTGTACAGGCAAATATTAGAAAGGGAAAGTATGGTATGGCACTGTTAATGAGTCTACATTTGAATGAATTTGCATTGGTCAAGAGTGTTATTGAAGATACTCCCTACGAGTCTATTGCCACAGTTGTTCGTTCGATAGGGCAGGAGCACTTAAGCCAGCTCATTCAATTTCTATCAAAGAGTATGGAAGATTCACCACATATAGAGTATTACCTTCAATGGTGCTTAGAGTTACTTCAAACACATGGGATGTATATGGAAAAGAATAGGGGAAAGTATCTGAGATCATTCAGAGCATTATTCAGGGTAGTACAATCACGATATGTCGACTTGAAATCAATCTGTGATGATAACAAGTACTCTTTGGACTTCCTACAGAATCAAGCTAATCTATTACTTGGTGGGGATGATAAAGAATAAAGTAGATTTAAGCAGTACATTCTTATATTGTTGCTTTAGTTACACTAGAATTACAATAGCTATAGAAGAATACAAGATAGCAGCCTCCAAGAAGCATCTCTTGAATTGAAAGATACCATTCATTTCTGTACAAATCATTTACTGTTCATATTTCTTAAAGTGTCCCTCATACCTGATATATGAAGGCAATCAATAGCCAATAGTGATATAATATATCACTGCTTTTCATTATGCATGTTAATGAACAGTCCCTATTAAGAATGAGGTGAAGGGAGAAATGAGTTGGGTGTATGACCTACGGTATGTTTGGGGTATCCTGTTATATTGTTTGCAATAGATGTATAGTACTCACCTTTCCCCCGACCAAATTTGCTTGTTGTGTAGGATGCTTCTTGATATTCGAACTGTCCTGTGGACGTACTCTCCTCCCAATCTTGGGAGACCTGGATAATGATGAAGAAGATTTGGACTTCTTGATCTTTTTTGCTTTATCTTTTGACCTGGTTTGTCGATTATGAGCTTCTAGGTCTCTTCGACCGTCTCGCTCTTGAAAGAACAAACTTGCAAACATTATATCAATATAAAAGTATCACTGGATTAATTTATGATATATGAATGATGTGATCTTCTCCATCTTTTGAGTTGTCATCACTTCATTTGAAAATGCATGACGACGGTTGTATCGCTTGATTTTATCACGAAGCTCTTGAGGAGGTGGTACGGTTAGTTAGTGTACGATAACATATCCCCCAACCAAGATGATAAATATTGGTACCATGTATAGAATTATCTATGTTATCCTATTATTCACCGGCGTATACAGTTTTTCATATTGCAGCAATCTCAGTCGACAAAAAGCAAAGCACCGTCTGTTTGCAACAAAAAATGACGATAGTAGTGGCGCTGGAGCTTGGAGAGCAAAGGCTAAAGAGTTTCAGGATAATCCAGAAGGATTTGCTGACTCTGATAAGAAGTTAAATATTGCATTCGTTGTGAGTAGTGTCTGTATGTATACGTTATGCTGATTGATAATATGTGCGTATGATATGCACACATTTTGCACACATTATGATATGCTCAAACTAAACATATTATCCTCTGCATACTTTGATTGTAATCTAATAAACACTCTTCATTCACTATTCTCAGACTGGCAATGCAATGAAACAGCGCGAAATCAATATGATTCTATCAAATAATGAGGCAACTAGATCAAAGTCAGATGAAGGAGAAAGCTTTGTTAATTTACGGATTCTAGATGTAGATTTACCAGAAATACAAGAGATTAATACAGAAGCAGTAGCAAAGAATAAAGCAATACAAGGAGCTCAATTAGCCGGAGGAGCTTGTGTTGTTGAGGATACATCACTTGAATTCAATGCATTAGGAGGCATGCCCGGCCCTTTTATAAAATGGTTTCAAGATAAATTGGGTAGTGATGGTCTTTATAAGATCTTGATTGGATATGAAGATAAAAGTGCAGTAGCGGTTTGTACATTGGCATTTTGTCCAGCTCCACATGCAGATCCGGTCGTATTCACAGGCAAGTGTGAAGGAACGATGGTGGAGCCAGTAGAAGGAAGAGGTTTTGGATGGGATACAATTTTTGTACCCAATGGTGAAGCAGAGCCATTCTCGTCAATGACAACAGAAAGGAAATGCGAGTTATCACATAGAAGTCTTGCAGTGAATCAATGGGCTGATTGGCTCGGCGGAAATATAGACGAACTATATGAAAGACAGTACGGTAGACCTGCAATTGGTCACAAAGGATTGGATTTTAAAGCTCAAAGTAGTGAAGAATAATAACTACTTCTTAGATGCTGTACATGTTTTATAGAGCTTTATCTTTTGCTTTCCCACACATTTGTAAAGCCCAATTCTATTTGCTCACATCTTGTGTGCATACATTTATGTTAGCTGGATCTCCTTCTCTCTAGATACGCCAGTTCTTGTACCTTGTCTAGATCGTCGAGATCTGTTGCCTCGTTTATTAGCACAACAAAAGAAGTCAAAAAGCTCATCATCACAAGGATCACAACAAAAAAGGATTGGCATCATCCCCACTAGGATTGCAGCGAGCGCCACCGCTAGCCACTCATATTCATACGCAGCATCTTCTCCTTCCATATTTTGTACATAGTAGATCGTACTGGCAATTATACCAAGTGGCATGATGAGAAATATGAATTTACACCATATTGGATATTGTCTCTGAGCGCATAGAAGTACAGCATGTAACAATCCGTATAGAGAAGAGAGACTGAAGTACATGTATGCTCCGACAAGGTGTATAGTAGGTGCATTGCCCGGTCCGTCGAGATCATAAATAGCAAGAAGACAAAAGCCCACATAGGCAATGCAATTTGCAAATGCCGCAATGAGATTCAAAGTCCACATGCATTTATTCTCACTCCTTTGTCTTCTATGATAGACATTGATTTGTATGTTTCTCATTACTGTTGCAATGTACATGAATGTAGCGCCGACGAAGATTAGAACTAGCACATCGACCTTTGGTTCATAGTCAGCCAAGCATGTAGAGATGGAAGCTTCAGTAATCTTTCTTGTGGATGCAAGCAGTAATAGTGTTGCAAGGATAAATAGACATCCGAGTACTGGTATGAGATGCAGAAGAAATCTTCCACAAGCTCCACATTTGTCGGTTCTTCTGGATTCTCTACTCGCTTTTACATTTTGTTGTGTTTCAGGTAAGAGAGGTTCCTTTCTATTGTTTGAGCTTCTCTTCACTTTTGATCTTCCAGCCATGTTGTTTATATGTTGCAGCTTTAGTTATCGACAGTAGATATGTATGTGGAGTATGTTTGTGGCAATGTATGTGTTCGACCGTCGATTATATATGATGGTAAAACTAATTGGATTTGCAATTTACACTATGAATTGTCGAATATAGATCTAAATAATAGCACTATTTCACAGCCACAGCTGATACCAAAAGAAGAGATACTATGTCTATGTTGCAGGATTGCCGTCGAGTTTTGTTTGCACAATAACTTGAGCCCTTCAAGGCGCGTCGGCGACCAACAATCGACACATGTGGCCGAAATTAAGAGGCTGCTATAAAAAAATGAGACCAAAGAAAGAATGTGAGAAAGAAGAAAGAATCATATGCCATAAAACAAACCAACTAATTGTAGTATTCATGAATGATGAGGCAAATGATGCGGCGGAAACCCCTGATAGGGACGACATGGATAGTGCTAGGAATAGTAGCATTAATTGTAGGGCTCTCTTCATTTGCATCAGCTGTGAGTTATGTTTTACTATTCATTTATCACTCTTATTTATTTTGATTGGAAATTCGTTATGACCAATAGTTATTGCAATAAGAGGGTATTCGTATTCTTTTTCCGATAATCAATGCGTGTTGCTTCTGTTATGTGTTGTTTCTCACTCACCTTCGCCTTTTGCTATTATCACATACCTAATGCACATCATATTATGCATATATTATGAATATGAAATTATATTACACATCATATCATATCAAAAACAGAAAGCTGTTGATGCAAAGAATATGCGAACTGCCTTTATTCAATTCTGTACCTCGTGAGGTATGAAGGCTAATTTCCTCAAACTACGGGAAATTATGCAGACTGAGTTTCCAGAACAGTGGAGTACTATTCAAGGAGCAAACTATCCAGTACCAGAATGGGTATCATACGCATCAACTGTTATATCATTTATTCAAATATTTGCAATGTTATTAATAATGGTCGGAGATACACTGTGGACATATGTGCCTTTAGTAAATAGACCGCCAGAGTTTTACTACAAGATGAAGGAGAATCCAGCGCTTACATTTATAATTGTCTTTTTGATAATCCCATCTTATGTTCAATCATTTGCAAATTCTGGAGCTTTTGAGCTATATGTTGATAACAAATTGGTAAGTTACAGTACATAACATTGCTTCTGAATTATTATATAAAATTGTGATGTTTTATCTAATAGGATTTGCTAACTGACAAATCACTGGGTACATAACATATAAATAAACACCAACAGATATATTCAAAGTTAGAAACGGGTAGAATGCCACAAGTCGATGAGATTATTAGATCATTAGAAAGTATCGGTATGAAAAGAAGATAACGAACAGATGAAAAGTTGTATAGATTGATTTAGGAATGAATGTAGATCAGTATTGGTATTGTTGACATAATGGAATGAGGTACTTTCGACATGCTGTGAATGACGAGAAAGGCGAAGAGCAACTTTGTTTGCTCCGCTATCTTTGAGAACGGCTGCAATGAAGTATCTTTCTAGTATTGAGACAACCAACATATGGATTATTAAGCTGCATCGTTTATTGAACACACGCTAGTCTTTCTTTTATATCTAATACAAACAGTAGTTCTCAATAGAACAAACGATGTTGGATACTATGCATGAGCTGAACACTTAAAACTTCATACCTTACATGAGATCTCTTTTCTAATGAGTGGGCCCCGTGACAAAACGTCAAGTGTGTTTTCTGCACCGCTTGTTCTACTGCTCTTTAGATCGTGAACTATTTGTCTATTGCCACTGCCACGACCTTCGTCACTCATATGTACACGTTAATATTGCTCTAGATATTGTATCAGATAGATTGTCTAGTATACCTATTGCAGTAGATACTAAGAAAGATAGCCCAGAGAGGAAAATTACATCATAAAACAGAAACAACCACTTGATATCATATTGATTGCCATAGATATATTGCAGTGGATAACCTTTTCCACCATAACCGTAGTAGACTTTCAACAGCAAACAAATAAGATGGGTGCATCACAAAGTAAATCTCAGAAGAAAGAAGTTATATGCATTGACTGTGATAAAAGTACACAGAAGGACCTTCCCGTATCAGATGGTTTATCATCAGAGGGAATGCCATGTGAAGAAATATATAAAAAAGTAGAGCAATGTATGGACAAGCATCAGGGCCAAGGTATGATAAGTTTTTACTTGATGGTATGACATCACTAATTTATACTTTACTCATACTCTCATATTTCGTTATTGCAATTCATATAAGTTGCACCATGTACCGAACAATGGGATAACTTTAAGACATGTCACTCAAAGCATATGCGAGAGAAGGGTATATAGTAGCCATCATAAGATTACAAATTGCACTTTACAATACAACAAAGCATTATAAATTACATACAACATCGGGGTTAAATGAGTTATAAAGAGCTACAAACAACAACCCCAATCAATAGCAATCTGAAGCAACTCAAATATCATATTCATACATCAAATCAGAGATTCAAGATATCAGATCAATAATTCAAACTGCCGTCATCATCTGTAACCCTTCACCTTCATCTTCATCTAGTTGCATGGGAGTACCCGCATTGAGAAAGGCAGAGCAAGGAGAATGATCGAGTGGTGGTGGCAGGTTATGATTAATCGAAGGAAGAGGACGAGTCTGAACTACGGTTCTCTTCCTCCTTGAGTTAGCTGGTGGAGGAGTGTAATCATCATCATCATCATCATCCTTGACAGCCTTCATCTTCCGCCTAGTTTTCTGGGGCTTAGCCCACGTCTTAACTTTGGTCAGATACTTGGGATCGAATTGAAACAATCGATAGGAATCCCAATTGACAAGAGGACGCAGGGGAATCTCCTCGTAAATTCTTTTCGAATCTTCATAGAGGAGTGCTGCTGGTCGTCGACCGTCAAAGGCATCTTGAAGTGCAGGACGCCAGCGCCGAGTACGATTATTTACTAACCAATTACTCATCTTCTCCATGGCAATGTTGATCAGTTGCTGCCTATGTGCTTCTGCATCCAAGTCAACAAGGGATGCCTTATCTTTGGGTGTTAGAACGATACTACCAGTGCTTAGGAGGAAGTTAGCCAAAGCCAAATTCATTGCCTCATCTGGGAAGGGATTTCTGCATGAGGATATATTGATTGGTTGTGATTAGATGAGTAAACAGCTTATAAACTAGAATGGCAAACAACACAACAATGATATCAATCACTTACATCCAATTAGTCTTCAGCCAGAAATCCATATAATGCTGAAATGCATCGGCAGGAAGCATCTTGTTCTTAACCACTGCTTTGACAGCTGGAGCTTCAAAGCTAACAACGGGAGCACTCTTGACCTCTAGTAGAGGTTTAGGGGTCGGAACGGGCGACTCACAAAGCATGCCGGCAAGTGTCATCATCTGAGACGTGGCCGTCTTGATAGCAAGTAGAACATCATCTCCCTTTGAAACACTGGCTTGAAATAGTTGCTGCACACGATTATAAGATGGTAACACCCATTTATTTCTTGAGTGTTGCGCCACTGGTTCAAGCCTTGTTATCCAACCGTCAAGACCGGAGTAGATGATACTTTCCTCGAGACCAGAAGAGGGCACCCATGCCTTGAAGTTGTTGTTTACAGGAGAGACGTCTACTGAATCAATCAAAGCAAGAACCATATGATCATCGGCAAGAGAACTATCCTCAGTATTATCATCACCTCCCCGGCTCTTCCTCTTCTTTCCTTCCTTCTTACCACCGCTAGCACAATCAACTACTTGATTTAATTCAGGGTTGGTAATTGTCTGTAACAATTGACGGGCTGAGCTTAGACGGGGATCGATGTGATAATTCGCGGAGTTTTCTGCCATCGAAACTATCTGTTGAACCATGTCAAGAGGTGATAAACCCATCCAATTTTCTTCTCCATTCGGTGCAGGATATAATATTTTGTGTGGCTTGAAGGGTGAACTCTTTTTGATTACTTCCTCCGACGATTCAACAGGAGGGATGGGGCTAAAATTAGCCTGTTGAGAGAAGAGGAAGAGAGTAAGGCATTAGTAGGATATCATAAATAAATTAAACATCACCAATTACTAAACTAACCTGAGAGACGACATCGGCCAAGAGATCCATTTTACTTGTCCTAATTTAATATGATGAATATTTACTGTTGTGTATATAATGTGTATTCTTGTGCTGTGGATCAATTTAATTAGTTAAGATGAATATGGCTCAATTTAAATAGGTGTCCTTGCGTTCTTGTATTGCTGTGGCAGTCGTCAACAATCTGTCGAATGTTAATATGCATGTTGTTGTGGGGTTTGTGAGGAGAGGTGGTTTGGTGTGTCGATGTGCGACTCGGAAAAGGATACCGTTTGCGACTTGCTTTCGCGACTCAAAGTTAAGATCGCTTATTGATCTTTAGTTGCAACAGTGATAATGATGAAAAGAGAAAAAGGATCTCATAATTAAAGTAAGAATATGGATCCATAGGCACATGCCCAAAGGTGAAATGGAGATAAGGAAGTATAGAAATATTTTTGTGCACATCTTTGGGCAGGTAACGTAGAAGTTATAAATAATAGCACTGCAAAAGACAACCTATGTGCAAGCCGAACCAACCTCTCTATTAACTTGAGGCAGATGCCAAACCAAGAACTCCGCGGATGGCTCGACTGCTTCTGATCTCAAGTACCTCGACAGCAACCAATTGTATAACACTGGTAAGTTCCGCTAGAACGGGGGCGGCTAATTCACGTCTCTTTTCATCTGTAAACAGACTAAGTAGACCAGTAGCAAACTCTCTTGCCAATTCCAAGCGCTCTTGGCGATTTGTACCATCGTTGGCATCATCATCTACTTCAATTGCAGCCTGTATTATTTCCACAACAGCTCGTAACTCCACCATTCTTCTTTTATTGATTGGTCCATTCCCTCCTGGAAGCGGACGAATGAGACCGCGAGATACACGCAGCAGGTTGGCTTCGCCTATGCTCGCCATTCCATCTATTGCCTCGGCCAGTTCATGTACAAGAGGTTCTTTGAGGAAGAGACCCGTCTTACTTGTAAGGAACTTTAGGAATAGATTGAGAGTCTTTCTCGAGACACTGGCTTTATTGTTGTCACCATCGTCGTCTTTTGACGGGTCATATGATTTACTAGCCTTTTGTGCTAGTCTTAATAGATCACGCAGCCTTCCCCACTCTACTTCTCTCTTCTCGCCATTGACGGTGAGAAGTCTTACCAGTAGGTCTTCAAGTGCTTGCGGAGTCTGACCTGTTGAGTCTGGAGAGAGTAGTTGCTTCAAGACATATGGATACGCCCCTCTAATCAGTCGAAAGTTTGGGTCAACACTAAGTGCAAAGCCCTCAAGGATAGTTAGACTGCGAATGATGATGGTAATGTATGGAGGGATTCTAAACTTGAGCAGATTATCCCGTGAGATCTCATCAAGTTCTACTTGAAGCAGTGAGAAGCTCAAATCACTTGCTTTGTTTGTACCTCCGGTGGCATTCTTGAGTGCTTTTCTCAATCTGGGCACAAGGATCTCTACTTGGGTGGTATCATCCAAGAATCCAAGCTTGATAAGATTCTCTGTAGCAAGATCAGTATCTTTTGTCTTCAAGCCTAGCACGAGTCCAATAAGACCATATCTATCAGACTCAGGTATATCAGCCATCATGCCAAAGTCAATCACAGCAAGATGTCCTTTAGAAGTTCTCAAAAGATTCCCTCTATGAGGATCTGCATGAAAGAGACCAGTCCTCAACAACTGATCTGTAGAACATCTCAGACCTATACGAACCATATCTAGTCCATCTTCACCTTTCCAAGGACCTTTAGTTCCGTCTGTCCATTCCATGACAAGCACCTTCTTTCTAGTAAGCGGTGTGCATGCAGGTGGTACTACAACATCCTCCCAATTTCCGTATAATGCTCTAAAGTTCTCACAATTGTTTGCTTCTCGTACATAGTCTAGTTCACCAAATAACTGCAAGCCAAATGTATCGGCTATTGCAACTATGTCTCCCGATCTCAACTTTGATAGCCACATTGCTGTTCGTCTAATGAGGTACATGTCTAGAGCTGCAGAAGCGGCTACATCTGGTCGCTGAACCTTAATTGCAACTGTTTTGCCTCCCCATCTGTCTGCCTCTTCTTTCCCTATCGCAGCTTCAAGAGCCGCACCTCGCCGTATTCTTGCCTTGTACTGAGAGTTGCGCAATCACAATCATAAGTTCAATGAGGAATTAGATGTCAAGAAGGAGATACAGATCACTGCATTTTATCACATTTATGTACAACTTACCACTTGACCAATAGAAGCAGAAGCTACAGTCCTAACATCATTGTCAAATTCAAATAAACTCAATATAGGGTCCGATTCAACCAATCTCGTCAACTTATTTCTCCTACCCCTCTTTTGCTTACTTGACTTTCTCTTACTTGTCTGTTGTTCAACTTTCCTAGCCTTCTTTATACTTGGTAACAAATCTGATAATTCATCTCTAATAATATTCAAAGCATCAATATCCGGAAAGGATCCAACCTCATCAACCAACTTACCAAGTTCTTCACTCCATATCTTACTCTTTAACAAGTCGGGACGTAAACTTAATGCCTGACCAGACTTTATCAATGCAACACTCTTACTTCTAACAAAGTGTTCACGTAATTCCTCACCTCGTTTACGTTCCACTTCTTCTTTACCATTAATTTTTAATAGATTATCCATAACTAATCCTAGGTACCATCCTAACAGTGGTAACCCTAGCATGTTTAGTCGCAATCCAACCTCCCATGGTCGTAAGTCGTAATATTGCATTATTGCCTCAGCGTCGTAACCAACGTTATATAGGGATGTTGATTGATGATTGTTATATTGTTGATGTTCATTGTTACCAAGTCTAGATATTGTTTTGGTTGATATACCACTATCATCTAATGCAGTTGATGATGCGACTCTACTTGAAAACACTTCTGTAGTATGATAGTGTGATGATTTATATTGTCTCTGATGACTTTTAGGTATAGCAGATGGAGGTATATAAGCATTGGCATGGTTGTCAAAGTGATTTGTTATGCATATCATAGCACAAGATGTGAGCACTAAGCTGTACGATCTACTTCTTTTCCTATTGACTACCACCATTTTTGTTGAAGCAGTCTATTGTCTACTACTAAGTTCAAATGCCTAATATGCTCGATATGATATACTGTGTTTTCAATATTACTATGAGAGTTGATGTTTGCAATTGCAATGACGCTTTTGTGCACAACTTATGTTGCTAGCGAAGTAATTCCAAACAAGTACTACCAGATAATTATATTAAATTACTTCCTGCAAAGGTTCAATCTCGACTCCAAACTATTGCTATTGTATTGCACCACTGACGACCGCCAACATAGACCATTTGCTGTTCGAGAAAAGCAGATGATGTCAAGATTAGCTTCAAGTTAGAGTTAGACCACTTCTAGATAATACCTATCTTATGACTTTAGCTCTCTAAGAGCATGGTACATTAGTAAGGAGTATAAAGGAGTAAGAAGTCGATATAAACCATTGATTTGTTTGATATACTATCTAAATTCTGTTGTTTTATATACCGATAGTAGCGGAGATATATCGGTATTAACGTAGTTGAACGAGATTATATCGGAGTTGCATTCAAACCCCACAAAACAATAGATTTAAAGGTCTTTCAATAGTGAGGATAAGTTTGCAACTTTAATTATCACTCTCTACCAAACTCCTCACATAATCAAAAGAAATAATATTATGTCATCAATAACAACCCTGGTACCAATTCGAGTAGACGCCTCATCGTCAGATGGTGCTGTTCACATTATTGATACCCTATTGATTGATACAAAATGCCTTCCAATCTCACAACCATCTAACTATAACAGCAACCAAACATCAAGTTTGAGTGCACTAACCAAAGAAACAGATAACAGCTTTTCCCTACCCTCACTAATTGATGCCAACGCTACACATTTAACAGAAACAATATTAGCAGATGCAGAAGTATATGGCTCATCACGGTCAAATACAAAAAGTTACATGGGTGGAAGATTAGATTTATTGAGTGATACTAAATTATATTCAATTATTTATAAACAGATTAATACCCAGCTTGCTATTGCATTGGGTAGTGATAGGAAGAATATGATATCGAGTACAGGGTATTCTATTTCAGGAGTAAAATCTGACGAAGAAGCAGGTGACAATAGTGAACAGCAATCCAATATTGTTAGGATTAAGATTCGTTTACGTCAAGATGGCTTTGTAGTGTTTGACGAATTCGATTATGATGTAAATTCATCAGGGATAGAGGGTTGTGATCCATTCTCAATTGCAACTGCATTAGTTACTGATTTGAAGCTACCAATTGAATTAACTCAGACTATAGCATCGTCAATAGTTGAACAGATATATGGGGTTAAAGTCACTGAATCATTGAGTGCTATTACATCAGATGTAATTCGTAATACACCCTCTGCACTAAGTATGAATGAAACTAGGGATGGTACAGCGAATGACTTTGCATCTGTAATGTTACAAACTAGATAATAAATATATTTAAGCATAGATGATACTGATATTATTATCTATCTTCTACAGTCCAAATGATACCTTTTCACAACTCTCCTGCCACACCTTTTTCTTCACTCGCCACATATTAATTAAAACACATGTCTTATATCTTTTTACATCACTTTTACTCGATCTCTTTCTCTCTCCTTTACTCTTCTTTTCTTTGTATAATGCCCAGTAAGTACATAATGTTTACTCCTTCTTTGACTTTGTGGGCTTTGGTTTTAAATCTAAACCATTGACAATGCCAACAAAGATAAAGAATAGAACCAAATGCAAATGCGCCTTTGACTTGGCATCAATAACACCCTCACTGAATGAAGTGTTCAAAAAGATATGTACTAATGCCGATCCTAAACACGCCGTGACCATTGGATATGCCATTCCATTTTTGATGGGATCAAGTCCCTTGTTTAGTGGCAAGAATGCTCCACCACAACCAGCAATTGTTCCACACATGATAGGTCCAAAGAGAGGGAATGAGAATACAGACGGAGAGATGGCAGCGTTTGCGGCTAATGTGAATGTAAGAACAACCTTTGCCCTTACACATTCATAGAATACGATAATCAATGCCTGAAAAATATATGTTAGATATTTGGATACGTACTCATTAAATCTAATACATAATACACAAACTTCTTACCTTGACCATTGGTGATAATGCAACAACTTCCCAAACAATAGGAAAGTAATAATGGATAGCAAATGATACCAATATAGCAATAGGATATGCATCGTTTGCGAGAGGTACTGGGATAGCATTGATAAATAATGGAACAAGGATACCCCCGCCAGTACATGTTAAAATCATTGATATAAGTTTGTATGAGAATGCTGCCCCCTTTGGTGCCGCTGCAAATACTTTACTGCCTATATTATATAAAAGATAATGTAATAACAAGGTATATTAGTTGTGTCGATAAGATCGAAGATACCATTCAACATATAAAAATATGATATGAATATATCACTCACCGTGTAAGAATGTGTATCCCAACTGATATAGATAGAATATATAAACAATGCAAATAAGAAAGAGATATAATATACTACAGTAATTAAAACACTAAAAGACACACACATAACTCACCATACACATGTAAAGCACCTCCTTTTGATGGAGAAGCACGAAATTGGCAACATCATTTTCCAGCATCCACCCAGTGGGATCAATCTCTTCTACTATCTTCTTACCCATTGTTATATTGTGCTTTACGAGGATGACAAGGAATTAATAGTCGATAGTAAACTAGTCGGCAACTTGAGTTTAGGGAGTAGAAGATTTATTTCTCCATGGGATTTTGGCGATTTATCCTTGTTTATGAGACTTGATACCAATCACACACCAACCTACCTATTGAGTTGCAACATCTTGGCGCCTACCTACTACTTTTGTGGACAATAAACGAGTATGGAAACGCCAAATACCCCGTCTATACAATCTAATAAACAACAATCTTGTCGATCATGCTTATACACGGGCGTTGCAACGTGTCTCGGCCTCTCGAGCTACTTCTTTTATCTCGCCACAGAAGATGATAAAATTAAAATGGGGAAGACATCAAATGATATGCAGAAGCTATCAAATGGAAATATAAAACAGGGAAATAGTAGTATGAACTCAACGTCTCGGCAAACCTTTGAACATATCGGTAGCAATACTAGTACTGCAACACATATACGATCAACAAAATCGCAACCATCTCCAAAGATACATAAATTATCTATATCCTTCCAATCGCAACTCAACAATTTCATGCATAGCAAACCAATACCGAAGAACAATAGACCATTTTTATTTGCAATGAGTGCTGTTTGGGCTGTTGCTGGAGCATATAGATTGTACTTGAATTGAATAGAACAACATTGGATGGAACTATGAATAAATTTCGTGTATGATTTGCAGTGTCTTCCTTACCTATCAATATCGTCATGTATAATTGGAATCATAGATTATCATACACTGTTGCAAATTTAAGCCAATACTGATTATAACAGATTGATTATCAACCTTTATCATTTATGGCAAAGGTTAGAGCTGACTGCAGACTGCAGAGTCTTATATCCCCGACATCTCTGGTATCTTGTTGGTATCCTACCAAAATACCAGTAAATAACGTTTCAGCTCATCAATTACGAATATGAGGTCTCAAGAAGCCCATCAAAACTTCATATACATAGAATGTAACTGCATGCTTCACGGCAGCTCTTGCAAGTTTAGGTTCTAATCCATCGAAGAATCCTCGGAGTCCACCAGCTCTATATAACTTTGCAGTAATCTGTCTTGAATTCAATACATCTTTCTTCTTCTTTCCGTCAACTTTCTCTGATGTTTGAGCTTGTTCAATAGTTTTCACAATGTCTATAGGATAGGTTGGTATCCACATTGCCCATCCTGCTATAGCTCCGAAAAGGAGAGGCGCTGCATGACCTCCCAGTATATCTGCTATCGGCGACTTGGCAAGCATTCCATATGCCACAAAGTAGAAAGCAAACGATGGTATTTCACGAATGATTGTAATCCATAGTCCATGACAGAATAATGCCTTCCATCCTTCATTCTTAACCATCCAACGAACACAATCTATTTCATTGTTGAATACTTCTGCATCGCTTGCATCATCATCTTTTTTCTTATCAACAGCCTTATTCTGTGATTGCATTCTAATCTTAACTAATTCTATGGGAGAAACTACAAATGATGATAGTAGACCAGCCAATGTGCCCGCTATTGCCATTTTTATTAAGTTTGATTTTATGGTAGTGTTCTTCTCAAGCCATAGGAATGTTATTTCATTTACTGCAAATTGGATACTTTTGATTAATGCTTGGCCGATCATCTACAGTAGTAATATAATGCAGTCAGTTATATAGAGACAAAGTATAAAGAAGAAAGAGAGTGAGATATGAATTGTGATATATCGGGAAGAGATGCATAAGATGTGTAAATAGATATGTCATACGAATCAGCGTATATGGTTGGTATCTTCTACTTACCGTGACAAGGACTCCCTCAAAGAAGCCTCTCACTCCCTCATTCTTCCATATACGACCTATACTCTTTGTTAAGCTTAATTGTTGACCTTCTTTACCTGTACTAACTTGAGCTTTTGTAGATAAGGTATCAAATGGATAGGATATCCCTACGCCGATTGCTCCGCCGATGCTACCTGCGAATAGACTTGCCATTGTTGCTGAAACGCTCAAACTAGTTGTTGATGATATATTTGTATCTCCTCCACGGATATTATATATTGAAGGATGCTGATTGCTTCTTCTATAACTCTTTGCTTGTATAATAGATGATGTATGTTTTGATATTGATACTGAATTACTGAATTGTCTATATCTTTTGTGTGTAGGACTTCTTTGTGATATATTGTCACAATTACCAACTGCGAGCAAACCAACAAAACTAATGCAACTCTTCATAACTATACATGCATTGATCTGATATAGTTCATATCAGGACAATAGATTGAACGGAGGTGATTGCTTTGATTGATTTGCACTTCAATGCTGACGTTTGCAAGAAACGGCTTTTAGAGGATGATTCATTAATCAACTCCTTGCCTATCGTAACACTCATCAAACAATATCATCCTCATAATAACACTCTAAAATGGCGCCTAATTCCCTCCTACCAGCGGCATGTGCTGCCCTTTTCCTCGGATCACCAACAACTTCATTCACTCCTTCAATCAATAATCATGCATCAATTAAATCTTCACTCTCAATGTCAAACAATAACAATGATGAAATTAGTACAACATCACGACGTGGATTTTTCGATAATGTAGCAACGACCACAGCTTCTATTGCAGGTGCAGCCTCTGTTTTCATGCAACCTTCTCCTGCTATGGCATATGGATTGGGTAAAGCGAATGATAAACTTGCTAGGTAAGTTCGAAATTATATATGTATGAAAAGATATCATATGTTCACATTGATATGTGTTGCACAATTGCAATACATATACTTACAATTCATATCCTCCCTCAACACAAAACAAAATATACATCAAACAACAACATATTAAAAGCTATGGATTAGCAGGATTGAAGAATGTACCAAACGGTTACTCCGCCCTAGCAGAAATATACGGCAGAGGAGCTAATAGAACACCACTCCTCGTTGCCTTTGGCTTCCCTCTTGATTGGGTTGTTACATTGCCCAGTCAGGATGTTAATGGTGAAGATGGTACTATTCAAGCAGGAGAGTATGCCAAGGGTGATACTGCTACCTTCTTTGTTGTACCTAATGAGAGTAAAGTTGAGGTATGTTATTTATTGTTTAATTCGTCCATTTTATGCATTCATTAACTTTATCTCACAAATACTTTCAATCAACAATAAAGAACATTCATGATAAAGATAAGTCATTCTTCAAATCGGCTTTGATCGGTGCCATTTCACAAAAGGGTGATAACATGTACCAAGACTTTAAAATCACTAGAGTTGACCCAGTGACATCTGATGGTGCTAATTATGTTATTGTTGATTTCAAATATACATTACTAACGGGTGCTGGATTTGAGGTAGAAAGGAAGGGAGTTGCATCAGTTACCAGTGCTGGAGATGGCGTGCAGTTGTTATGGGCTGCCAGTATTGCGGCTCGGTACAAGAATAAGACTGAGAATCAATTAAGGAGTATTGTGAATAGTTTCCGCTGTTATGCTGACGGATTAAACTTCTCAAAGGATTTACAGACATATGCTGAGGATTCTATTGGATCATTGAAATAAGAAACAAACATATCAATATGTGATGTGAGTTAAATGGGTGGGAAATAGGAAGAGGAAAGAAGTCAAAGCTATGAGATGTGTTATAAATAAGTCATCTTAATTTTACACTGTATACTATTCCCACTTGAACTCATGCCTTTCGTCTGCATCTGAATTATCAGTAGAATCTGTCTGCTGGTCAATAGTGTCCTCTCCTTCTCCATTCGGTATTCCCACTTTACTATCACTTGTGCCACAAACTAACCCGATTGCTTTAGATCCTTGTTTTGTCAATAACACCGGTTGGTCTCTAATTTTTGCTCTTTCTTCAATCTTATTCTTGACTGTTTCACAAGCCTTTTGACGAGTATTCTCCATTACTCGCTGACCATGAACTAAGCCAACCTCTAATGCATGAGATCCAACTCTTTTAACCTTCTTCGCCTGTTCTATTGCATAATCAAGTTTGTTTAGTTGTTTTATTATTTGTATATATCTTGATTCAGGCGGTAGTTTACATGTAGGATGATATATTGTACTACTACTATCCACTGATCCTTCTTGTGTTTCTCTAACTTGTTGCCATGCTTCTTCATTGGTAACATCTGATATGAACTCATCGTCTTGTGGGAAATTCATTCTATATCGACAGGATCTACCAAAATGATAATCACCAGCTAGAAAGTTAAAGCTACATTTGCAATATGGTTCGCATCTTCCCATACGCCAGTCCCATTTACATTCGGCATCTGTACTTGGTATGATATGTTGAGTAAGAAGAGTCTTTGCTCTTTCCCCAAATAAGTCGAGGTAAGTCGAAGAGTCATCATACTTTGTATTGAGTATCTCCTGCTTGTTACTGTAATAGTGAGTATAGTAATCAGTTTGTTGTTGTATACTACTAGTAGTATCTTTCTTGTGTTTTACACTATTTCTCTTGTCATCATCAATACTACTCTCCTCAACATTTTGTTGTTGTTGTGGAATTGTTGTATTGAAAGCATAACCATAGTTTAGCCATATCGCTAGAAAAACTATGCGACATATCTTTTTGGTCAATATTATCATTATCTAATGTTATCAACCTGTATATAATCGCCACGTCCTACCTCCTTAAATCAATCATCTCATACGATACTTCAATCAACACTCAACACTCAAACAACTACTACACTCTCATAAAATTTTAAAGATACCACCCTTTGCAATAAGGTATCCTTCTACTTCTGAGAATTTCAATCTGCTGATGATGTTTTGAAGATCATCAATGAATCAGCCATCATAGCAAGTATTGGAGGCGGAGAGTAGCATTGTTTATATCAATAGGTATATAACAGTGAGAGTTGTAGCGCTGATTAATTTGTGCGCGTTGGCCGACAAAAAATAGAGGTCTTCTATCAAAAGATATCATTTATTTTGCAACCCATCACATGAACCAAAAATGAGAATACATCAAACAGTACTATTTATCAGCATTGCTCTATCTATACTACAAATTATTGAATCATATTCGATAGGTGATGTTGATCCGCGGGTAAGTTGTGTGCATGGTGTAATATAATGCTGTACTGTGATGTTAGGTATGAAGTGCTCATACATCAACTTCTCATACATTATGTATTGCAGGCTTTAAGTGGCGTATGGCGCCTAACTTCACTTGACAATGACGGTGAGGATTATATGTGTGGTCTGTTTGCTCATACCATAGATATGCTGATATTTATATCTCATTTAAACATTGCAGGTCTACCATTTGAGCGTAACAAACCTCGTCCGGCATTCTTCCCAGCTTCACAATCAGCTTCTTCTGATCCTAAAACGATCTGGAAGTTGCGCGGCTTTTTACCAATGAAAGAGTTTACAACATATCCAAAGAAGAAGAAGTCTGAGATAGTAGACAGTAGTATTGATAGTATACCAACAAAGAAACAACAAACTGAAATATTTATCAAACTCAAGGATGATCATACATTTGAACAGTGTACAGCTTTGCAATTTAGTGACGGTGAAGATGAAAGCCAATCATTAGAAGAGCAGCTGGAGTCGGAATTGTCAAAGAGAGAAAAGGAGTCGTTTCTATGGACAGGAACTTGGGACTTTGTCGATTTTAAACTTATACTTGCGGCTGATCGACCTGATCCTAGTAAGAAGGCCTTTTCTATGTATGATGAAGATAACAGTGCTGATGAAAATACAGATATGGATACTATATTGATAGGCAAAGTGGCTGTAAACGAGGATGTGAGCTTGACTGACAATCCAGCTCTAGAACAACGCCAATCTACAGATACTGATACGAAAGATTCATCACCATCACAATCCAAAGGTACTATTGATGTTCATTTGTCAGTTCCGAAAGGCAAGATTCAGACGGGAAAGTACATGTATCCACAGAATCATCCAAGCTTCTTTGAGCAACCAATCTACAACCCAGATGTCAATGGTCGCTTTGAACTACGTCAGATATTAGGAGAGTACAATGCAAAGCTTGAAGATGAGAAAGATGAATTGATTGAGTTATACAGAAAGAAGGATCTTGTAGGTAAACGCTTTTATCTGTCGACTTTCCCATTGAAGAAGAGAAGAAAGAAGTTTGAGTTTTGGGACAAACATACCCAAAGTTACAAAGAAGGTGAATATGAACCTTCTGAAGCAGAGAAGAAAGAGGATGAACTTACCCCTGGCAAGAACATGCAAGTGATGGCAGTGGAGCTATTTGCCAACAATACTTTCAGTACAGTATCGGGTCTAGGCTCATCAACTGTATTACGAGGCAAGTGGTCCATCATTGGAGAGAAGAGAGATCATCTTTGGATGATGGTTTATCGATTTGGTTTTGGTAGATCGATCTCGGGTAATACATTCAGTGAAGGCATGTCGCTGACTCAAGATGACGAGAAAGCTTACTGGGGATTAATAACTCAGGAACCAGATGGCGGGAAAGATAGTATTAAGGCAGATCCATCTCAATGGGGCAATGAGAAGATACAAATAGAAGGCGCAGTGATGGTTGGTTGGGGATTAGAGCCGACTTCGACTGGAAGATTTAAGATGATTGAGATTGAGGATGACTTGGAAGAAGAAGAGGAGGAAGAAGATGACGAAGAAGAGGAGGTGGACTACGAGGAAATGAGTGCTGAAGATGTAAGTAAAACAGCAAGCAGTTTCGATTCAATGTTAGTAACCGATGATGATGTTGATGATATAAGTGACTTGGATATAGGGGCGTTTGAGTGAGCAAGTGAAACAAGCTGAGTGAACTATATGTGAGACAGTGTTGTGTACTAGTACAGATTAACAAGTAGAAGAGAAGATGTATAGTTGTAAATGGATTCTTATATTCTATTGATCATCATTACCCATCATACGTTGCATTTGCCTCATGTTCTTACTCATCTTGAACTCTGGCCGGTCATTCAACAACTCTGTCATTTGAGAAGAGGTTGGCTCATCTACAGATGATCCCAGCCAAAGCGGTCGTTCAATGTTATACCAATTTGGATCTTCTCTATAAGCATACAGTTGCCAGTCATATGGATATGATTTCAAAGCAACACAATCTTCACCTCTTGCACTAAACCTAAGCACGGCATATGTAACGTCATATCCATTATCGAATATGACTTCCTGTGCTCTCTTCTTACCATTCGGTTGTAGTATATTGAAGCTCCATGATTCAACGTTCTTCCAAAACGGGTTGATTAACAAGAGTAATCGATTAGGCCCAACATCCTTCGAGTATTTCTCTATATCATTCAAATACTTGGAGTCTGTATTAGGAAATACTATCGCTTTTACATCTCCTTGACTACCTCCAGCAGCAGTGGCTTTTACTATTGCAGAACCATCAAAGTCCCAGATATCTTGAGTAGAAACGTCTGTTGGAGGCATTCTATTCGATTGCTGTGTAGATTGTTGTTCGTCTTCATCTTCTATCTTTGAGTAAGCTCTGACTTCTCTCAGTAACGACTCTGTCAATGGTCTACCAGCTTCTCTAAACATTTGTTGTGCACCACCTGGCCACTGATTCTCTTCTCCAGACATTTCTTCATCTTCTTCCATTAGAGCAAATCTTATAGTCTGTCGAGTTATACCGTCTTTGAAAGCTCTCTCAACTGCCGAGGCAGCCTGTTGAACTTGAGCTTCTGCATTGTCTGGTACTGGTAAGATCATATTATTGCTCCGTTTATTCTTTGCATCATCTTCTTCTCTTTCCTTTCGTGCCTTTTCCATTATAATTTGACGTTCTTGTGCTAACTTCTTTTCTTGCTCTACTTCTGCTTCCATATCTTCGATTGATTGTCCTTTCATTGCAGCTGCTTCTTCACGTCTGTGATATATGTGATACAAATGCAGTGACATGTGAGAAAAATGGACAAAAGATATGAACATACGATATGCTCATATGATATGCATATCATATGCACATTTCAATATTGCAATACCTAAACTACTTACAGTGCTTTTGCCTTTGCTAATAATTGTTGTACCTCATCATTATTTGCAGATAAAGAAAGTGTTGTACACGATGAAGATGTAGATATATATTTTTTTTGATAGGAAGGCGGAGAAAATGATTCTATTGATTGAGCAACAAGTAGGACGCTGCCTATGCCGACGCCACAAAGTTTCATCATGACTTTCATTACTCTATTCTGATACTATGACTGCTGTTTAAATTGATAAGTTGTTAGTTGTACTGAGTGATTGAGGTATTTGCCGTCATAGTGCAAACTTAGTCAGTAACAGCGGCCGTATCGTACTCTCAGATCTTCGTATATTATACGTATGTATCTTTTCACCATGCATTAACCATCAGTCATCAAATGAATATATGACATTGTCTCTTGTAGACTATCGAATGATACCATACCAAGCCAGTGTTTTGTGTGTAATTACTTTACACTACATATCAATTATATATAGTGCCTGTATGATAGAGTCAAGGATACCAGTAAAAAACAAAATCGTAACACAACTCTTGAAAGATAACATACATACAATATCGACATTTGAGCTGATTGCAATACTAAACATCATCATCATATCTAATGTCTTCCTTTTCACCTACATCGGCGGTTAGAAAGACTTGTCATCAGTGGATTTCATCTAACAAATCGACAGTATCGATCAAGAATGCTTCACTGACCAAATTTGCAAATGAGATTACTAAATCAATCCTTTCCAATAAATCATTAGAAGTTACAGAGTGGGATGCAGATAATTGGCACTATACCGGAGTAAACTATCAGAAAAAGAATTTTGATAATGATGAATACTATGAACTAATGAGAATGGAGCGAGTTGCACTATATATCCTAACTCTTGATGCTATCAACTTTTGCTTTTGGCCGATCTCTACGACTATATCAGATAACAATCATATTATCAAGAATGGATTAGAATATGAGCATTTGGCTATTGCACTCCGAAAGATTGCTGAAGAAGATGATGATTGTCAACAGGAAGAAAGATCTGATGGTAGTTGTAGCATCCCATTTTTTATACATGCGGCAAAATCATACGCTCTTTGCCCTACAAACCTAGCTGCACTAACTCCATCCAAGTTACATACAATGATACAACCGCATCTTCCACCTTCATCTCAAGAAGATGATGTTCTGATCGAATATGAATTACCAAATATTGAAGTTAGATGCAAACTATTAAATGAGTTAGGCAATGGTCTTATAGAGAAACACAATGGATCTGCACTACGTATGATATCAAAAGCATATAATAGTGCAGATTTATTGGTTGGTATCATACTAGAGACTTTTCCTGGCTTTCGGGATTGTGTTCTATGGGATAATACGACATCAACTTCAGAGTCTTGTGACTGGGAATTATCAAAGACACATCCCTCAGTAGTTCACTTTTATAAACGAGCTCAGATTGCAGTGTCGGATATTTGGGCAGCACTAGGTAAAGGTAAAAGCAGCAGTAGATCAGAGAATACTCCAGCAAGCTTACAGATTTGTCAGTTTAATGATATGCAAAAGGTCACAACTTTCCCTGATTACAGAGTACCACAAATACTGAGACATGTTGGTTGCCTTGAATACAATTCTTCATTATCAAAGATGGTGGATGAGCAAGTAGAGATACAAAAGAGTTCGATTGATGAAGTTAGTATCAGAGCTGGTACAGTCATTGCAGTTGAGGAGATTGTGAAGAAGGTAAAAGAGATTATATCAAGTAGTGAAACAGAAACGGATGGTAATAAGTCACAAAATGAGCTGCAAGTACTTGCAGATGATGTGTCTGCCGTAACTATAGACTGGTACTTGTGGCAACAAGGAGAGAAGCTTGATAGAATGGGAAAACTAGGTCCTCATCATCGGACTCGTACAACGTTTTATTGATCATCATCATTTACCTTACTTGATAAATCTAAATGATAATCCAAAAATAATCACCCATTTAATATCATCTTATAAATTTCTAGCCTGTCTTTGTTGACCTTCAATATTCTGCCTTAATGTAGCAAAATCTTCTGGACTTAAACTTTCATCATCATAATATCCCTGATCAGCCTCATCTTCTAATATACTTTTCATTTCAACATCAAAGATAAGATTACCACCTTTCAGCTCTACCATACGATCAATTAATCGATTCAACTTCCATCTTCCATATGGTCCCTCTGGTAATGGACCTAACCCAAAGGTAACATATCCCAACTTTGGTGGTATGATAATACGTCGTTTACCCCCCACTTTCATTGTATGCAATCCTTCATCAAGACCGGGAATGTTACGTCCATTACCATGCTTAATAAGATATTGTTTCTCTTCATCAAATTCATCTAAATCAAATGTTTTACCCTTTGCATCTGGCAATTTCACAAATCCTTTATAGGCAATTGATATAAAGTTACCATACTTTGGACTAGCGCCTTGTCCCTCGACTATATCAATATATTGTAATCCAGACTTTGTTTTGAATACTGTTACCGATTTCCCACCTTCCATCTTGTTTGTGAATGTTGGAGCTGAAGTTGATTGTGGAATACTAACAACTCCTTCTATATCATTAGCGTTTGATGTTGATGGATTTGTTAATATTGTAGATGTTGATATTGCTGTAATTGCAGCGGCTGAACGACAAGCCTGACCGATGGCATCTCTTCTATTGAACTCTGATGTAGATGATTTAATATTGTCATTAATATCTGACGAGCTTGATTGAGAAAGTTGTGTTGATAATACAGCTCTTTTATTATATGGCGATGTTGAAAAGGCATTGCAAATGTTATGATTGTATCCCAATACAAAGAAAAGGATACGTAGTACTTGTATTGTCATCGTGAATTTACTACCCTAGTGCGTAGTGCGTCAGTAAATGTATTTTGTTGGTTGAAGTATCTTCCTCCGTACTACTCAATAAACTAATGCCGACAACAACAATCGATAGAGCGTATCAAAACCTAATCTATTGACGATATTACTTGATAATCCAAACTGCTATAGAGCAACAGTGTAGCAAATTAGCAAAGTATGAAAATATCGTACCAAACCTTCTCCCCTGGGACTTTACGTACCACTTGCGCGGCTTGCGCCCAAGCAAAGCTCAAAATCCCAGGGGAGAATACCAAACCTCAAACCATACTTTTGCCTAAAAAAGGTATACTTACATGTGGAATAATTTGTCTTTATGTCATTTTGAGAGACTTGGGGTTGCTAGAAGTTGCTATTGGCCAGGTTCGTTAGTGAGTTAGTTGTCAAGGAAACCATGCATGGTGGTATATACTGCAAATGTCGTCATTAGTTGTTGACTTAATGTGTGCCAATATCGATATGATTCCCCGGTTGTATCAGCGGACTTAATTAGATAATGAAACAGTAACGATGGCAAAGAAGAAGGTGAAAAAAGGTGCACCTAATGTTGCGCGAAAGAGGATAAGCAGCAAATCTCATAGCAATGGAATATCCTCTTCGTCGATGTGGATATATGCAATACCTACCATTGGTATCTTTATAGTGCTGTGGATCATACTGAGAGATATTGGTTATAATAATCATGATATGAAAAATAATAATGCACATAACAAACCGGTACACCACACTCCACATATTGATGGTGTAGCAATTGACGAGCTTGATATACAGAGGAGAAATATCACAGACGATTTTCTAAACAACTTTGTTTGCAATTATCAACCAAATGAAAGCTATACTACATCATCGACCAATGTAGATATAGAAGGGTATTGTCATCCAAAATTATCGGCATATCATAGAACACAGCATGTATCAATATCAAACTGTGAAGAAGATGATTGGACTCTTCAGAAACTGCAAAATAAAGTGTTACAATATTTCAATAAGCAGCATACTAATGGTGATAATGGCGGTATACAATCAGGAGAGTTAGTAATGAGACTTCCTCGAACTCTTCAAATTTGGGATTTAGATGCACTTCGAGATGAGTTTATTCAGCAAGAGTTTCTTGGATTAGATTCTAGAAGTAGTGGTAATATGGATTCAACTGATGCAACATCAACAAAGCAATTCATTGTGAGACATAAGGATACACAAAATCCCTTGGACTCTGGTGCATATCTTGCTGTCTATTTGATTCGTCTTATGCATGGTGCTCAAGCTAAGTTTGATGATAGCTCAAACAATAATGAACAACGTGGGAAGAATGAAGGAGAAGAATGCAAATTGATAATAAAATGGAGTGATGTAGATCAACACAAACAGCGGATAATGATGCTTGCTCCATACTTCGACATACTTCCAACTGTTGCAGATCGATCATCTTCGACACAAATCAATCAACATAGTCATCCTTTATTCTGGTCACTATCAACTATACAATCCTTCTTTCCACGATACACATATACTTATGATTTGATACTTCATTATCAACAAATGATAAAATCAGAGTATGAAGCACTTAAACTGTCTTCTGATGAATTTGGTAATAACGCCGAGTACTTGGAGTATCTGAACATGAGAATCAATGTATTAAGCCGTGCATTTGGAGTACAAGCATCTTCAAATGGCAGTGGAGCTAACTGGGGTGCTTCGGGGGAACTTTCACTTGGTGATGAAATAAGATCATACGAGACTAGCAACTTTGGAAGTTCTTTAAACGATGATGATGATGAATTCAAGCTGCGCTCCATGTGTCCATTGCTTGACATGTATAACTCTCATCCCCATCCAAATGTAATATGGAGATATGATTCGGAGACATCATCTTATACAGTACATGCTTCTGATAGTAATATCCAACCAGGCCAGTCGATAGTTGTATCTTATGGAAAGTACACAGATGGTCATCTCTTCTCCAAGTTTGGCTATGTAAATGGTGATGGGTCTTCATCAACTGAGGTCAGCCTTGCGGTATTTCATAGAATGATTGCTGATGTTGGGTTGGACCGTCAATACTCACAACTTCCATTTACTGTTTGGGATTCAACTTCTCATGACGAGGTATTTGGTACAGTTGATCATGCAGATAAGAAGATGAAGAAGAGTTTATTGTCAGCAAAACAAGCTGTGAATATACAAGCGAAGGAGCTGATAAGATATCTTATATTTGATGATGGCTACAGAGAATGTATTGACTTGAATGTCAGCCAAGGGACACCTGAAGAAGAGCTCAAGTTATTGAAACTGAAGCATTTGATACGCCTTGCCAACTATCGAAAAGCATGGACTGTTATAGTACCACCTGAACATCCTGATGCTCTCCCATATCAAACAGAATCAAGCACTAAACACAAGAAGAATGCAGTTGGGGTTAATGCAAACCGTATCATATCAATCTGCCGTTTGCTTAGTTTGAGAGTAGACGATATCGGAGGAGATGCTATAACTTACTTGAGAGAAGGGCTTACAACAACTGATTCGTCATACTTCTTACCCGAAAAGCACGAAGATACACTAGAGTATCGGTCCATGATGTGTGTGGTACGACTGTGTAATGTTGCATTAGGTAGGTACAATGGACATGATAACACAGAACCCAATCTAGTTGGCAGTGCGGAGTGGAATGCATGGTATGTGATTACTGGAGAAATTAGAGCTCTAGGCATATTGTTACAAACCTCTGCAAGCGAGGCAAACAGAATCAAACACAAGTATCAAAGTACAAATAGTAATATCAATGAGGAGTCAATGCAAATGAGAGATGGAGCCCCTTGTCTGCTAGAGTATAGCTTAACTCTACTAGAAAGGCTTTGATCAAATGGTGGCTAAATAACTTACTCTGCTAAAAGAGTGAGAACACAGGCTTCCACTCTTGTATCTCCTATACACTCTTGACTCCATTCATTAAACATAGAATGGAGTATTCATCACAGCATGTATCCAGGGCTCAGTTACAAACCTTACGACGATATAAAACCCAACAGCAAGGAAGATTGATATCGGTAAAGCAGGTAACGCATGTTTATACACAGCCAATAGAACCAAAGTACCCCCAAGACCAGCCAATATTACCAAGAAGGATGATATGAAGCACGGAAAGCTATACTCTGCTGATTTAGCTACTAGCACAGAGTAGAAGATAAAGTCACCCTGATGAAGAGAGGTAAATTGTAAATATGAGATACAGTTGTGAAACATATACATTGCAAGGTGTAGGAGGAGACTTACCAATCCCAACTTGATAGTATTGCTAAATCGTCCCTCTTCGTCATCTTCATCATCCATCTCTTCATAAACTTTACCATTAGTACGATCGACAAACAATACTCTCTTCAATACACCATTGGAGCCAATGATTCCATATCGGTCATTCTTATCACGTTTGGGTTGCTTGACAATAGTAGCACCATTGCTAGGGAGAATAGCTTCGACAATCTTTCGTTTCTGGGCTGGGGTGTACTCGCCATCTGGAATTACATATGGTGTTTCTGAACTTCCATCTACACTTGATGCAGCTGAGGCAATGGAAGCTTCGTCATCTTTATCGGCACCTTCTGAGTGTAAGAGTGGGCTTGTAGTTGGACTATCCGTCTTTACCGAACGTTTCCTCTGCCATCTTCCTTTCTTCCCAGGCTTACCAGGTTGAAATGGAGGTTTGGTGAGAGGTAGTTTGTACAATTTGGCAATAGCAAAGGGTATCTTAGCAGTCCTTGGTGCAGCGGAAGAAGATGATCGCTCTAAAGTATTGCTATTTCGTTCACGATTGATTGCTGGATTCGTAGATTGATCATCTGTGTGACTGTTACTCGAAGTATTAACACCATTTTCCATTGGAGTAATCATTTCAACATCTCCCGAAGAACCACTATATCCAGACACATCTGATGTAGTACCAAAGTTACCTAAATTGTTGTTGTCCTGTTCAGAGTTTGGGTCTGTGGTTGATGGTTGTTCATATCTATCAGCAGTCATTGATGATGGTGGTGATTGTGAACCATCATCATCTCCTTCTTCACCATTGTTGTCATTACTTCCATTATTATTTGTACCTCGACCTTGCATCACTGGTCGTTTCAATCCTTCGGGAATCTCCGCTTCATATAAAAGACCTATAAAGTGATGAAAGCATGATTAGTTTGAGGCAGAAAGGACTCACAACATAACAACAAACAAACTTACCCGGCATCTCTGGCGCATCATCATCACTCATTAGATTGACCAGAAACCTCAAAGGCCCACATGGAGTTAACACTGCACAAAGATCATATAACCCCAACATGATTAAGAGTGTCCATGTTGATATTGTATCAAAATGTGATAACTGCCAACTGATGATAACTGATGAAGCAATTAAATATCCTTGAGTAATATAAGTCGGGATACCTACAGCATAAAAGATTGCAGTAACACCCACCACAGCAAAGTTAACTAATATAAATACAAAAGTAAACCAATCAATTGGTATACGATACTTTTCAATAGCAACATTAAATAATTCACCACCAAGTATACCCAATAATGTCATACTGGAAAACATCATATAACCAATTAATACCTTCATACAACGATATTTGTATAATAATACAATCCCAAATGTCATAGTACCAATAACAGTCACAATTACTAATCCATTTGCAAAATCTTTAAATATCTGTTTGGATGTTGAATCATTATCTGTATCAACTGACCAAACATGATATGCTTGAGACATTAATGCAGCCCCCTGTTGTATAGTTTGCGGAGTATTAATATATGTTACTGCCAACGCGGCTAGTACCATTGTAATTGATACAGGTAATGATATAACATGGAAGGAATGTGCTGAATACATTAACTCATTTAGGCTTAGAGCAATGTCCTCATCATCTCCGTCTGTTGACTCTTCATCATCTGATTCACAAGCGTCGTAGTTCTCTACACGCTGGAATCCGCCTCTCGTATCGTCATGATGATTTGGTAGACAGTTACCGTCGGCATTAGAGGGCTCTATCATAGTTTTAGTTTTAGTTTTTAGTTTGTTATTTTTTTGTACTATGAGTGGGTTAATGGAGATCCGCTCTAAGGATCAAGTTATTACCTGTTGTTTATTGCCAACTCCATCTATTGAATAACAATACAAACTGTCCACTTTTTTTTGGGGTGTTAAGGATACCGGCTAGGATATCCCTCCATCAAATAGATATGTAGAGATGAGTGAGGTGAGGTGGGAGCAAGTTGTGTTGTTGTGTGGATGTGGATTTGTTTGATGATGTTTGTGGTTATACCTCTTTAACTTGTCTCGATTTAATTATTTGGTACATCAATTCAACTATGTTTAAGCAAGGATACCACAGACCACCATTCAAAGTCCAAGATATCGTAGGCATTCATTGTTGAACATGAGGCGTATCCTTTCATTTCTTATACTCTAGCAACTCTTCCTCCCCCAATTTTGCCATTGGATCTTCAGCACCTCTTCCCTTTCTTAATCTGTATGCCTCCATATCCTCTTCAGTAACATCCACTTCTGCTGATAACGAATTATACTTTCGTTTACCATTCTTACCCTCCTTTGCCATTGCAGCCGCAGCCTCTTCCTCTTGTTGCTGTTGTCGTTTCATTGCTTCTTTTAACTTGTCTTGATCAAATTCCTTATGCTGATCAACATTGCTGCCATACATTTTCGATTGTTGATTTGGCTTGAACTTGTTATCCCCGGTAAGAGCCGAGTTGTTGTTTGCTTTGGGAATAGCCTCAAGCATCTTTCGTGCAGATGCCAACATTGCTGAACCTGCCATACCACTTCCATATTGTAGCTCATTAGACTCATCATTTGCAATCCGTCCATTAACTCCAGTTCCATAGGATGATTTAATTAATGAATGATCATCGGCATATCCCCATGCAAATGCACCTTTATGAAAGTACGAGCCCCAAACTGCAGTGTGACCATTGGGATGTATATCTTCCTCATACTTGCATGGGATTGCCACCCTCTTCTTCTGCTTAGCACCTCCCGCTGAAGCCGATGCAAGTCGTCCATCTCTTCCATATTCTTGCTCTGCATGTGATACTCCAAATCGAGTGGCACGTTCTTCTGGTGTTTCCTTGGATGATGCAGCACTGCCACCTATATTATTTGCCCCCGACGATGATGCATCTAGATATTCTTGTCCGCCATACCGATCCAATACAGCCTTTCTTTTCTTCTCCTTCATGTCCAACCCACGTGATTCAACCTTCTTCCTCATTAATTCTGCCTTACTAGGATCAGCTTGGACATGAACGGCACCCTCCATTCCTAACTTCTTCTCGGCATCCCAAGCAAACAATTGTGTCTCGGCCAAGGCCACAGCATCACCACTAATCCTACTAAAGTTATCACCAGCAAATCCTAAACTTTCCGCAGCAGCCTGTTGCTGTCCAAAATCATTCCCCTCATCGGCATTATTCGCATAAGGATTATCACGCATCGATCTTGACTTGGGATCATAATATGCACTATTCGGATCCAAGTTGCGCAGATACTTGGCAGTATCCTCACGAATACGCAAGTTACGTGCCGTAACTTTCATTTGGGCACCGCCCACACCACCCTGACGTGCTAATCGGGATGTAAACATCTTTGCCTCCTTATCCTTTTGCATAACCTCCTCGTCGGATGAGAATTCATTATTACCATCATTGTCCGAGTCATAATCTGGAAGATGCGCGTTTAGCGGTTTATGAAGATGAAGAGAGACGATAGTAACTCAAGTTAGTGCATACGGCTTGCAAAGGGAATCAAATGAAGATGCATAAAGGCCAAATGAAGCACTCAGATCTCAAATACTTCATATGGAACACATGAATTCACATCATAAAACAATACTAACGCGGACTTTCCAGAATCAGAATCGCTGTCCGAGTCCGAGTCGGATGGTTTCTCCTTCTTATCTTGTTGCTCTTTCTCTTTTTGTCGTTCCTCCTCTTCCAACTTACGTTGTTTCTTACGCTGTTCTTTCCGTAATGCCTCACGTTTACGATATTTCTCCTCCATCTTTTTCATATGTCCATCAATTTCAACACCGTGATAACTATCTCGTTTCGAATCATACGTCTCCTTACCAAACTGTGTACCCTTTTGAGTAACATTATTCGTCCTGCTACCAGTTTTAGTAACACGCATACGGGGTACATTCATTAAGGATACCGATGACTTTTGTTTCTTCTTATCCCAAGGTCTAACATTCCGTTCTATATAACCATCCTCATACTTTAAATCAAAGCATTTACCCTTCTCTGATATTTTAACAATCTGTGCAATAAGATATGGTTTCTTATTCTTCTTTAATGCCTCAATCCACATTCCTAATTCATATAATTCTGCATCATCATCTTCATCGCCATAGGATCTTCTGCTCTTCTTCTTTTTACGTTTTTGTTTTTCCAACTTCCTTTTAATACGTTCACGTTCCTCCTTAACTAATCTATCCGACTCTGCTAAACTAATCCCCCTCTTCTCCTCATCACGTCGTTGATCGGCCTGATGGTCAAGTGTCGGGCCGGCATCACCACCATCGGCTAGGTACCATGGTTTCTTTGTAATAAACTCAGGATTGTGTGGGTTGATAATTGCTCCTGTTTTGACGTCTACTTCGGCGGGGGCATTACCTGCTTGTCGTGCCTCTTTTAATTCACGTTCGGCACGTCTATCTGATGCTGATTGAGTTGCCATTGTTGTGTGTAGATATATTATGCTGTTTGTTTGGTATTGAATTGATAGAGATTCTATCACGGGAACGTCGCAGATCAAAAGAATGTTAAACAACGGATAGTAATATATAACACCGCAATATACTAAGCCAATATCCGCAGAGAACTTTTATCGAACCCTTACTATAATTAATTCACTTTCTTGAAAATTTGCTCATCAAATTTCATTGCAATGAGTATTGTAAAAAATATAATCTCTATTATTGACGAGTATCTAACAAGTTCAAGAACGCAGATCATGATATTTATCCAGGCTCTTCTTTCATTACTGAAATGTGCAATGATAGTAGTAAAGTTAGACTTGTGATGGTTCGGTGACCTTACTGCTCAGAGTCACGGGGCCAATTCAGAAAAGTTGAGGCAGGTTGATTCCACTTCAATCTCTTCATGTATGGCCGACAGAAAGGTGGAATTGTACGATGTATATATGACTCTTCCTTTCATTATGCGATATATGAGAGATTATGAGAGTATAAGATAAGTTTTGCACATGATATTAATTGAATAATGTCTTCTCCGATCAATAACAACAACAAAAAGAAGAAGAATACACCACGTTTCCTTGATTATAGAAGAAGTCCATTGCCATTAGATGTAGCATTATCCTTTTCAAATCTATGTTTCAACAATGTTACTGTACGTGAGCTCATCAAAGCAAAAAGAGTATACGTAAATGATGTTATAGAAACAGATTGTCATCGTTTAGTATGTCGGTATAATGATTGTATCTCAGTTGATGATGATGATACAACATCCAATAAATGTATTGCAAAGGAAATTGCAATGCCTAAATATTATATATGTTACAAGCCGCGAGGCGTGATATGTTCAACAAAGTACAATGTAGGTATTGACAGATCAGATTCTATATTAATATCAGATTGGCTTGCCAATATTAAAAACTGCAGTGGTGAAAAGATATTCAACATTGATATGGCAGCATCAACAACAAGCATATTATCAACACAGTCAATCAAAACTGTGGGTAGGCTAGATGAAGAATCAGAAGGATTACTACTACTAACGAATGATGGTTCGTTTACACGATTACTTACAGATCCAGACTTTGGCCTAAAGAAGACATATCGTGTTGTAGTACGAGGTAGTTGTTATAGCAAGATTATGCTAAATGCTCCAACTACTACTAATAGCAATGAATATCTTGCAGACAAAATTGCTCAAATGATACATCTTGGCAATCAACCACCGCCACCTCGGCCAACAGCGAAAGACACAAAGCAACAGCAGCAACACTTTCCCTATGAAAGTATTAAAGTACTCGATGCTGGGAAGATACCAACTCAGCACTCCTCGGATGATAGTTATTATGCTGTTATTGACATAATCTTACGAGAGGGTAAACGACATGCAGTACGACGAATCATTAATAATGCTACTGGTAGTATACGAGTTCGTTACTTGTCACGAATAGCAGTCGAGGGCTTGGAAGGTATTTATGATGTGATCAGACCTAATTCGATTATAGATGCTTATGAGTTGGGGTTTCTTCCAGTAGATGGTGCAAGGCATTGTATGGATTTACCTCAAGGAAGAATGTTGGATCATCCTTCAGACTGTGAGAATGGAGGACAAGATAGAAAGATATATCCAATAGTACTTCATCCTGGAAATGTTAAAGAGCTTAAAAAGGAAGATGTGGATAGAATATTTTCCTTGCGGAAAGAATCCATAGCTCATTGATAGTAACATATCATTATCTAACAGCCTTACATTAACAACTCTTAATTTAGTTGTCTACCCCATGGAGATCAAAGAAGATCTCAACTCCTAGGAATGAACTGTTCAAAGTGTGATCTAGCCTTTTGTATATTCATCAATGTTGCAGCCTTGTGTGTTCCGTGTCCCCAATCCTGACTATTCGGTCCAGTATTACTAACAATCACCATAATGTATGTATTGGCAGTAAAGGCATCGATGAAAGCTGTAAACTTTGAGTTGGATACATCCATACCCTGGAATTGAGACTGAGCCTTTCCACAGCTTAGCTTGAATTGTTTTACAATGTTGGATATTTTCTCAAACCGATGTGCATCGAATTGTGGCTTTGCTGATGCTAGTTGTTGTTGATTATTCGTATTGGACGGATCGTTTGTTGTTAGTGTTACATCAAGATCTGGTGATGGCGAGGGATTGATTGGAGGAGATCCTAAACTTGTTGGAGATGTGGGTCGGGCCTCGGCTCCTCCATTTTCTTCTGATGTTCCAACGATATCTTCAGCAGTATCATCCTTGGTATCATCATTATTATCCTTCTCTTCGCCAGCCGAAAGCAGTCTCTGTTGCTGACCTCCATCATCAATTACCTCCTGCTTTGCTTGTGCATGACTGATAACTAAAAATGTAGCTCTTTCAAACAATACCACCTCATCAGCATCACATATACGACAAAAGTCAGATAAATGACTTTCCAATACACCAATATTGGGTATCAAATTTGTAACAATCTCACTCCATGCCTTATATAGTGTTTCATCCCATATACTCGTACCAAAGCATTGAAAATGCTGTACACCCACACCTACACAACTTTCCTCAATCAATCGTTTCCTATCATCTAATATTAATTCCCGTTCCTCCTCGGCAACTAAATCCATCTTATGTACCAGAACGAATATCCTTGCATCTGGACTATTCTCTTCCATTGCTTCTAATACTCCAGCAAAGTGATCAAAATCTTTTTCGGGACAATCACTCTCGATATCAAATACATATATTAATAACTCTACACTACGGAAGATTGTTTCCCGATCACGTTCAAAGTAACTTTCATAGAAGGCATCTTGTCCGCCACAATCCCATAAGTTTAATACTAAATCACCTAGGAAACGCACATGATGATGTTCAACATCAAGTGTTGGTGATAGACGCATGGTATCTCGTGCTAGATAGTTTGCAAATATGATTGATCTCATGGATGTTTTGCCTGAGTGGGCCTTGCCCATTAATAATACCTTCTTCTTGGCCATGATGTGATATGGTACTAAGTATGTATGACTAGAGTTGCAATGTCTTTCAGAGATATGGTATAGTGATAGGGGTGTTGAGGTAGGGACGAAGATGTGCTCGAAATGATATCAACACCGCAAAGGATAATGATAACAATAATATACTGTCCGAATTAATTCACAATCCTTGTATAGAAATCCAATAAGCTGATCAAATGTCAAATTAGATCATTACATAAGTATTCAATATCAACTCAAATAAAACTCTATCTACCTATGGTATCCTTTATCAACAATTATCCTCAATCACCGAAAAAGAAGAATGATAACAATATAAATAACTAATCGACTTACTTCTGATCCAAACTGTATATAATATCGTACCTAATATCAATTATGCCAACATCCAAGTCTTGACGATGATGGCATATTAATCAACATACGATACTGAGAAGGATACCAAAAGGGATACCACTTAAAAAAACAAAGCAAAATATTCCTCTTCTATTCAAGCATTATTGCTGCCATATTCTTAGTATTAGAGTGAGTTGACGGCTGGTTTTATTGATTGTTTGAGTTCTATGTAGGGGAAGCGGTGTGTGCATATTTGTGCGGTGTGAGCTCTTATGGCGCTGTTATAATCAAGCAACATGCACATGATGGCAACACCACATTTTTTGCACTACGATATGCTTATTGTTCAATTTTATACTGCTAACAAATTAATTACTTATTGCTTCCCATATAATGCAATCCGGTGGTATCAATATCAGACTTATAACAGACATACCTATACACACCACAACAAATTGCAATAGATACATACAAACAAACAATAAAAATATGCCATACGGAGACCCTAAATTCACGGTAGTTAATCCAAATCCAGATGTTGATGAAAGTTTACGATCATGTCGTATATCTGATTGGTTAGGTGCAGTTGCTATATCAGGTGGATCATGGGTATACGGTTATTGCTTCGGAAAGCCAACCCGTATACCCTGTGCCAACACCGCCATGGCATTAGGGATGACATGTGCATCAATGATGTTATTACAAAATGGAAGGGCTAGATTGAGAGGGTATAAGGAGAATGAAAGGGAGGTTAATAAATATGGTGCATGGCCAGTACAGCCAGAGTTACGGGGTGTTGTTAGTGGTACTACACGATTTCCTATTGCTACTGGAAAAACTAGTGAGGCGACTAGACCTAAATTGAATTGGAATAATTATGATTAAGAGATTAAATGAATTAGAGTTGTGATGTATGAGTATTAAAGTAGAGGTATGCACCAGTGGAGGGGATTGAGATGATTTGGAATAATTATGTAATTTTAGAAGCTAGAAGTTGGAGAGGGGAGTTGATTTTGTGGGGGTGTATTACTATCTATTACTATTAAATGTGGGAAAGGGAAAATCTACTACTAGCATTTAGTGGTAGACTTGTTGAATTAGTTACCTCTTATTTCTGCAGTAATGACTTTATTTAGAATTAGCTACAATTGCTGCTAACTCGTATGTCTGTTTGCAGCAGAAGATAATTTGATACAACTTTAGACACATGTGCATGTCACACACACATTCATATTCAAGCTGCCGATACATACTAAGCTTGTCTTGTTTGACTATGGGGTAGATTCTATCTGGGGATAACCATTTCTGTTGAATATGCTCTGATTGAATTGCCGGCTGTGGATGGCAGTAAAGTGTGTTCATAGTTTGATTCTTTCTCAAGTGTCTTGCAATCTAATGAGGACGAATGAGGGAGCTATTTTGAGCTACCGAAGATAATCAGTAGTGAATGAGGTACTCCTGTGCTTGATTGTTTGAGGTGAACAATCATGGGATTTCACAAGGCATGAAAAGTTAGGTTGGCAGTCGTTTGGTTTGCCTGTACAATTGTTCATTTATTATTCCTTATATATGAAAACCTAGCAAGACACTTTGCATCACATATTCCTAAGCTCATAAGAATACTATTTCTTGCCACCCTCTCCTCCTCCACCGTCTTTTAGCTCATCGGTCAACTCCTCATGATAACTATCATATGCCGTAGCCGCTTCCTCCGAAGCTCTCTGACTAACCTTCAATTTAAACATTGCCACACTTTGACATTTCTTAGCATGATCATTCGCTTCCATATAACGCGGATCATTCTCATTATTCTGACATTGGGCAAGTATAGCCTTAGCTTGAGCGAAGGCATCTTCCATATCCTTGAAGGCATTGGATGCCTCGGTCATGGCCATTGTTGCTACCTGTTGTTTGAACACGGCTTGTGATCGATCGGTGGTAGCTCCTCCAGTATCCCCAGGAGCAGCGGCTCCTGTCGTCAATGGTGCGGCGGTGTTGACTTGATTCTTCTTTTTACTGGGAAGAGGAAGTGGTGCTTGCGTCGCCAAGGCGTTGTTCCCATAAATGTTTCCCCCTTGAGCAAGGACGTTATTATACATTCCATTCGAATTATTAGCACCTGCAGCAGGGGGGTAACCCCAACCCCCCATACCGCCATATCCAGCCGCCATCATTGGATTCATTTGAGGTTGGGTCATGAGCATATTACTCACGGGGTCATGATCATAAGCATTGCCACCCATCATTCCCCCCTGTGACATGTTATTCATGGCATTGAACTGACTTGCCATGAGATGATCATACTGATTCAAACCCTGTCCTTGATGGAAGTACTGTTGTTGATTCTGCTGCATTTGTGAAGAAGTTAAATTAGATGACGGATTGGTCAATAAACTATCTTCCCCTTCACTCCGTCTCTTCTTGGACTTCTTCTTATTATGCACTGTTGGGGGCTCATTAGATCCAACACCACCACTCCCAACAATGCTACCTCTCTTTCTCTTTTCTGATGATCCATCAGCATTAGTAGTCAATGTAGTAGTATCATAATTATTCCTTGTACCTCTTTTTAATCCACCATTTTTTAATAATGGTTTTAATATCCGTTTCCTTGCATTATTAAACCAATGTTTCAACTGTGTCTTATCCAATCCAGTCTGTTCCATTAACATTTCCGATTCACCCTGATTGGGATATGGATTATCCATATGTTCAGGACTAAGTAACCATTCCTTCAGTATTGCTACTGTTTCAGGTTTTAATTGTGGACGTTTAGCTGGTCGGTATTGTGTAGCACCATTGAATAATCCATAGTACGGAGTATTATTACCTAATGCTAATTGTTGTTCTAATCCAAATCGCTGTTGATCTGCATTTAATGGTTTAATTTCTAATCCATTACAGGTACCTCCGCCTTTACTGCAATGGTAGGATACTGCCTCGGGTGTAGCGCGTAGGTATCGTGCACATTCAGTTTGTGTACGGAATCTTGCAATAATTGTATTGTTGTGATGTACTTCTACTGCCTTGTCAGTCTTTTGACGATTGGCAAGTTGTTGAGACAGTGCTGATGCTGCTGATGATAATGATGACCTTTGTCGTGCATATAATTCGGATGGATGTGGTAAGGGTGATGATTCTGTTTGTATAGAATTGGTTAAGCTATTGTTACGGGACGCAGCTGCAGCTGCGGCATCTGCTGACCCTTCTTGATATTGTTGCTGTTGAGAGTTATTACTAAGTGCACTCATATCACTCTCCTGTTTTAGCATTAGTTTCGATGTGTCACTGACCTTCGCCATCTCTACTGCTGGTTGAATTATTAATTGTTGCTTTGTGTATTGCGGGATACCTGTGGTATTAGTTGCCGCAATCGATTGATTCATATATTGTTGTTGATGACCTTGGAAGTATCGTGGCATACCCAATGGGGTATGATGAGGAATAGGCAGTGGTTGATGATGATGCACAGGAGGAGGAGGGTAGCTTAGCCCAGGTTTCTTGCTTGGGGATTTATCGATAGATGGACGAGGGAGAGCGGGAGTAGCTTCTGTGGTAGTAGTTTTACGACCAAGGAATCTATCAAAGTTGGGAGGTGATAGATCGTCGTCTTTATTAGGAGATTTGGCAGTAGGTATTATATCTCCCACGTCGTCGAAGGCTGAGGCTATTTCAGAATCTTTACTCATGTGTCTTTGTGTGGTTATGCCGTTGTGCTGGTGCGGTCAAAGAGCAGAGATGGTGCAGGAGCTATTGCAATGATACCAATGCTGTTTATGTGCGTCCACGCCTCATCCTTTCTGCTTTACGATCTCTGTTACGATTTGCTATTCACTAATTCATTGTTTTTCGCCTGAGAGTCATTTTCCCAATGTGTCGCATCAGTGAGAAGGTTAGAGTTCTCACTGATGTGAACTTTTGGGGTTCACTCTCCTTTGGCCTATCCTAACTAAGTTACTCTATACAAGGCAATATGCTCAACTTAAGTATGATATGAATCTACTACATAGAGAGGATGCTAATAGACGTACATCAAGTATGATGTGCAATGGAGGAGAAGACGGGAAGCACCCTTTTTAAAATTGAAAGAAAGGAAAACAGACATCGGCAGTGGAGTCAGGTACGATTGCCAGATAGATAAGCCTCTCATTTGTGTTAGTATGTGTCCAAACATCAGTTTGGTTTGATATTCTCTATTGCAGACAGTACAGTACAGGAGGATAGTATTGATTTATCTGTGGTACTCTTGACGCAACTATTATCCCCCCTCCTTTCTCTAACTCACTCTTTCTATTGAAACTGAAACAATATCTGAAGTGAAAAGTATAGTATCAAGAGACAAATGAGAGATATACTCTTCACATTTTCCTTATATTCCTCGGACAGTAGCTTTTCTTCTTCGTCGGCTGCACTCATTGATGAAGGTTTAGCTGTATGTTGTAATTGATGTATTTGGTATTGTTTGTTCCTCTCCTTCCAGACATCATGTCGAAGGAAGAACATACTAAAATACTCTGCAAAGTATGACAGTGATACATTCAATAGAAGAAGTCGAAGCAAGGCAATTCTTGATGCTTTTGTAGGGTATGATGCCAACTCGATGAAGCTGTTCAACTTTGGTATTCTTCCTGAGACGCATACAATGCATAACAGGAATATAGAGCACACTGATAGACAAAGTGATCGACTCTCGACAAATCCAATCGAAAATGGTTTACCACTGTGATTCACCATTGTAGAAACAGCTGCTTGAAAGATTGACATGATGAACACATTGTTGGCAATATAATTCGGTTGGAATGGTGTTCGTTTGAAGAAACTCTTTGGTACCGAATCAGTATCAGAGTGTAGACTAGTATTTGACGAGCTACCAACTAACGTTGCCAATAAACCACCAACTGATGGACTCTTGTTATCATTTGACCATTTGATACTAAATCCCTTGTGCGGTGACGTTGTTGGATGCTTTGACTCGAGTTGTTTTCCAGTGTTGACTGCAGCTGTCAAAGTTACGATATGTATAATTGCTTGCAAAACTGTAGATACTACCTCTGCTGGATGAAATGGAGTTGTAGCAGGCCTGACACCTGCTACCAATTTGGGCCGAGGTGATGATAAAGCCGTAAATGATGCATTATCCGTATATACACTACTCCAGAGTTCAATCTGCCACATCATCTTTCCATATCGCAAACCGTTCTTATATAACGTAGCAAGATTGTAGCTTGTTAGTATACAATTCAAAGCTACCGTTCGATAGATGGCAATACAACATGCCGCAGATGAGATTCCTGTTCGCAATATGCTCTCAACTCCACTAATACATGGTCGTAGTAGAGTAAAGCTACTAGCAAGACAGCTTTCGCCGGCTTGTATTTCTTCTGTGAAGTCCTCGTATGTTGTGCTTGATTTGCTTTCCATTGACTTTCGAAGGCGATCTTCTTGTGCCAGTATCTTTGCAGCGGCAGTACCCCCTTTTCTCATGTTTGTAAATCGTTTTATCTCATCTTTGATTGATTTGACACAAATATCAAACACTGTGGTCTGCTGCGGCAGATCACTGTCTTCATTCTCTAGCTGACAAATGCCTTCATTGATGCCATTTCTTATCCTAGCAATTGATGCTTCTACTGAATCTCCAATCCCAGCTTCGTCAAGCCTAGATGATTGACTTGGGGAGGTCGTACGAGTACTACCATGAAGACGCCGATTGAGTCGGTCCTTGCGACGAATATCTTCAGTGTCTTTCTCATCTACCTCCTGCCCAAAGCCACCCAACATTGCGATAGATACTGATGCTTGTTGCATAGCCTTGATATCGTTAACTCCATCGCCACACATGAGGGTATGTCTGTTGCATGAGTTTTTAAGCCAGTGAACAAACAAATCCTTATCGTTTGGAGAGGCACTTGCAAACACTTTTGTTTGTGGCAATATATAATATTTAACATATCGAGTTGCTCTGCTTGGTTTCACCTTTGCTGATAGAAGACTATTGACTGCGTTACCAGTAACAACTAAGACTGATCTACCCATCTCTACTTGTCGTTGAACTCTCTTTGCTGTTTTCAGAGTAAAAGCTCTTGCCTTGTTGTTAATTTCCCAGACTAATCCAGAGTTGTCAGTCTTTAATAGACATGTTTGTTTGCCTTTTGTAATATCAGCTTTACTGGCCATTGCAAGCGATGCATACGGCTCGTCACCTGTAAGCATAACCACATCAATCTCACTATCTTTGAGATCTTTAACAACTCGTGAACTTGACACTCGTATGGGTGCATTGAAGCAAGCAAAACCAACAAACATCAAATCTTTTGCATTGAGAAATGTTGAGTGTTTCGTCTCGATATCATTTCGAACTACCTCGGATCTTGCAAGACTTCGTGCTTTGTGTATGATAGCTTTGAGAGTCTTCTTGCTCTCGTTTTTGGGTAAGCCAGAAGGAAACAAGAGATCTGACAAGCTTGTTGTCGAAGCATCTAATACTCCAAGACTAATAGTACGATATCCTTTCCTTCCCAGTCGCTTCACTTTGCTTTCATACCACGACTCTCCATCTTCATTAACAACAAGGTCACGAATCTTGTTTGGAGAACCTTTAACCACAACAAATAGTTGATATACATCATCTTTTCCTTTGACCAATACAATAGCACTTGACATCTTTGTCGTTGGATCGAAAGGAAAGGTTCGAATCTGCCACAGCTTTACACGATCATCATTCGATACTGCACTTTTCTCGTGTGAGTCATACTTCCACTTAGTGCTTTGAAGGCAAGCAAGGTCTAAAGGGTCGCCAATTAGGCTCGTTTTACCCTCACCGTCTTCCATTCCAATCAGACTGTGACTACCAGCGAGTACTATTTGTGACAATATCTCTAACGAAGAGGATTCTTTACTGTGTTGTTTATCAGGAGGGTAAACAATAGTCGTCAATGACTGAGTATCAGCCGTTAAGGTACCC
>Ga0214477_100165_pt1 | contig 45936 bp, 35 predicted proteins | sample M1_20Mar14CPVII9_FD_165058 | JGI IMG/M metagenome (GOLD analysis project Ga0214477, IMG submission 165058) | Marine eukaryotic communities from Monterey Bay, California, United States - M1_20Mar14CPVII9sort6BwellC16 | ecosystem: Environmental > Aquatic > Marine > Unclassified | place: USA... | reverse complement strand
ACGGTCTTCATCAGTTTGCGCATCCAGCTTTTGTGACATCTTTGAACTGGGTAAGATTGATCTTTTCAATGAGTTCCGACGAAGAGATATTGACTGTAGCGAGATGCTCAAGTTATTTGCCAAGATTCATGATAAGAACTCACGTCGGAACAAGGCAGTACATGATAACTTGCGTGAAAGTCGAAAAGATAACACAAAACTCTACAAGATGATTGATTCAAGCGATGGAACAGAAGAGAAGACTCGTGCCGTATTGAGCATATTCATGCCTGGCTCTAACTTTCGTTTCTGCTTTGATGTAATATGTACGGCTTTGATTTTATACTTTTCTGTTGCTGTTTTATTTAGATTGGCATTTCGGCCTGAAGATGCAGTGCATCATGTCTCGAAGTTTGATACGGCTGTCGACTTGTTTTTCATCATTGACATGTATTTGAGGGCAACACAATTTCCATTCACCAAGGATGGCTCGGTCTGTACAGACAAGAAGGCTATGCTCGAACGATACATGAAGAGTGGTATTGTTATCGACGGACTGGCTTGTCTGGCAATTTTTGAGGCAGTAGCGTCTCCAGATTCAATTCCAATCCGGTTACTCAGTCTATTACGAGCTTTTCGTATTCCTCATTTTATCAAGAAGATCAATGACCACTTGGCTCTGAGAGGGATTAGAATAAGTTTGGCTACTAGTATGTTGTCGAAGATTATACTCTTCTATGCATTGACCAACCACTGGGTTGCTTGTGTTTGGTTCATCATCCATCGATACATGGAGCGTGATATTAAATTTACTTGGGCTACCTCCGACTGTCTATGGGATGGAGATCCAGGCAGTGACGGTTGTCTTGCAAAGTGGGATGAGACTCTTGGAGAGCATAATATTTGCAGTCATCCCATGATTAATTGCTATCTAAGAGCTCTGCACTTCTCACTGACTACGCTGAGCACGGTTGGAGTGAGTGTAATTTCTTTGTTCAACATGTTGTGTACAAAACCTCACACTTATCAACCCTCTTCCACATCAGTATGGTGATATATCGCCAGTGAGTGAGCTGGAAACTATTTGGGAGAATATTGTTGTTCTTGTAGGAGCATGCTTTCTCGCAGGTCTAATTGGAGGGTTTGGCGCTTACTTGGCCGAAAGTGATACGATCGGGTTTAATTCATTCAAGGAAAAGATTACTCAGCTGAAACAGTACCTGTCATATCGTCACATACCAGATGACATGCAAGCCAGTATTCTCTTCTTCCACCACTGCCGATGGAAAGACTCTCAGACTTTGGACGAGCGTGAAACACTTAGTATCTTACCCGAGCCGCTCCAGTTAGACATCTCATTTGCAGTAAAGCAACGAGTGATACGGCTTGTACCAATTCTAGACACATTGCCAGATATAGTACAAAAGCGTATTGCACATTGCTTGATATTGCAAGTTTACTCTCTTCGTCATCATCCTACAATTTACAGTCAAGGTGACATTGGATTTGAAATTTACTTCATTGCTTCTGGTGTTGTACAAATTGCACTTCCAGATGATATTACCGAGCTTGACGAGACTGGAAGAGCCAATGCAGATGCCAATAAACAAAAGTTTGAATCCATTGGGCTCATTCTTGGTGCTGGCAATCATATTGGGGAGTCGTGTCTCTGTAGTAAGTCAGGAGTAAGACAGGAAACAATTGTTTGTCGAGGCTTAGAAAAGGTCGAATTATATGTACTTCAGAAGGACGATCTCAATGATATTTGTAGCCTAATGGGTCCAGAGAGTGGTTCCAAGTTGAAACACGCTCTTCTATCGCGGAACAAGTCCAATTGGCATTCGTTTAATGATATTGCTGGTATTGACGATTGGGAGAATGAAGTTTCCTCCAGCACTGAACATCTCACATCTCGACAGAACTCGTTAGACAAGAGATCGAGCTTTTTCCCGTGGGCAACCCCAACAACAGGAGCACGCTCTACCGAGAACAGAAGAAGGTCGTCCGTGTCACAACCTCAGCGAAGATTCTCCTCGGTTTCATCGGACATTCTTCAAAAGCAGTTTGTAGAACAAAGAAATAGATTAAAGCAGTATGAGCAGCAGCAAAGTAGCGACAGTGATAGTGATAGTAGTTCACGTTCGGAAATAGTTTGATCATACATATGATAGGATGCATTTGTGTTTATAGATTTGAATAATATTGTTTTTCATAAGATAAAGATACAATTTATTATAGAACTTATGTGTTTTCATCCTAGATTCTTTACAAATTGGTAGTAATCAGCTCTTCATAGCTGTACCTTTCAAAAACTCTCTTTGATTCTCCTCCTATACTATACAGACGTATAAGTATGAGATAGACTATACAACTTGGGAAAAGAATATAAACTAATCTAAATCTAAAATTATTTAGCTTTATATGTGATACAACATGTCTGCGTCTCTTCAAGCTATCTCATCCCAACTCTTTACTCGTGTGTTAGTACCAATCATATCCAGATATTCATCATCTTTCAAATTAAGTGTCGGAGGCATGCGTTGGTATCTCTTCCTCTTCTCTGCAAAGCGTTGCTCCTTGAGAACTTCTCTAGGTCGACCACCCAATACCGGTATCTTACCATTACAACCAAGTACACCCGTGAATACAACTGTTAATATCAATGGACTGTAAACGAAGACGGCAAGTACAAACTCAATTACATATCCAATCATGAAGTCAAAATACTTGGCTCCGCCATCAAAACTAATAGGTCCAATGAATCTTGATTCATCTTCTAGTTCCTCGTCAGCCAAGTCAAGCTTGTAATCTTCGGATGCTCTCAATAATGCCAGGTATGTAGCAAATGCAAGTGTAAGTAATACAAGTACCACACCAATCTTTCTTCCCCACTTGACTACATTATCGGAAACATAATTACTATGTCCATATAACCGACATAATGTACAAGCTTTGATATGCCATATACTTAGATCAAAGCAGGTATGAACAAACGAGCCAAGAGTCCAAAGTGTAATCATCAGCTTGGTCACATCTAATGTACCATTCGGACCAAAAGACAAGACTGTATCATCCATACCAAACTCATTGTGGACAAACCAAAGGTAAATCAAGTTGGTCAACAAAAGACCAATCGCGACTGATCCAAGTAATATAACTAATCGTTCACGCTTACCCACGGGATGTAACGGATGATGGTAGAAGATACCGAACACTAAATGAGTATTACTCATATATTGGAGCCAGTCCTCACACCATGTATTGCCTGGGAAGTGATACGCTCGAGCCGCCAACCGACGGATGAATCGTCGTTTTTGAGCCTCCGCCTCACGTTCTAATGGGGTTAAGTTAGCATAACTTGCACCAAACACTGGATGATTATCATCATAATCTCGTGATGATGTGGATCTTGCATCGTCATTATCATCATTATCATCTGAACATAATGAATAGGATTCATTATCATTCGTGTCTTCATGATCCAAATGTCTCCGTCCTTCTTCCTTTCTATAACCTTTGAAATCATCTCGACGACTTCTAGTAGTAGAACGACTATGACGATAGTGTTCTGCCGATGAATCACGGTCACGACGGTATAAATCTTCTTCCTCATCAAGACATACTTGACACACCATCTTCTTGGTGCACCAATTACCAGTCTCTTCATCCAAACAGTATCTCATACATGTCCATTCATGTATCTCAGTTTGTTCTTGGAGGACAATATCTGGATGTTTCGCACAATAGATAGATGTGGAAGCGTTGGAGTTGTTGCCTTCTTCTGTATCGTCTTCTTCTTCTTGGCCATAGTAGTTATTACTTGGCATGTAGGGACTTTGAGAGTTGTGATGAGTCTCATCACAGTCATTGTATCTTGATGAACTTGAAGGGTAAGGCCTTCGGCTTGATGAACGAACAGTCGAGGCATCATTATATCTTGAGGACCTAGCTCTTCTTGACTGATGATGATGACTTGATGATCGTCTACTTCCATCATGTCTTGTTGGGCCTCGTCTACCTCGGGAACTTCGTTGTGAACGACTTGTCCTTCTACTAGTATCTCCCCTTACCGAATGATGTGATTCTCTACGGGAGCTATAAGCTCTACTACCGGAGTCTCTATCATCAACATCATCAGTAATAGCAGGATACTCTTCATATGCATGATATATACCATCTTCTAAATACATCCCGTCTTTTATATCTCTACCATGCTCGTCAAACACATCCTCTTCTATATCCTCTTCTTCACAACAGAACGAATCAGGAAAGTTACAACTACCATTATCGTCTTCAATATGAACACTCGTTGTAGCCTCTTCATCATCATCATCATTACCATTTCCAATCAACATTGACAACAACTTATGTTTCTTATTCTCCAACCTTGCCAAACGATGTTGATTCAATTGTTGTATCCTTATAGATCGTATATAATTCTGTTTCTTAATGTACGAGTCTGTAGTTGATATGGATGATACAGTGGAATAGCATGTTGATCTTTGATCACCAATTGTACGTCCTGTCATGTTTGGTGGTAATGATGATATCGGTGATTGATCATTCATTTGGGGATGAGGTTCATCAAACTCATTATCATCATTCGGTAGTAGCTCCTCTTCTAATAATATTGCATTATCACTACTCTTTCTCCTCCTTCTTCTACTTCGTTGACGTGTTAGTGATAAACTATCATGATACTTATTATGATTTGATAATAGTATATCCTTCTTACTTTGTTTTGATCCTAATGCCTCTATTCTTGCTGCTGTTTCAGTATTGAGTGGTGGTGTTGTTGTTGTTGTTGTTGTTGTTGTTGGGGATTGTATATTAGTAGCATTCTTACTCACCCCTCCATCATTATCAATAGGATGAATTACATCCTCTTCCTCAGCAACAACACAAGAGGGTTGTGTATCATTATGAGGAGAAGACTTAACAGCAGCAACATCCCACTGTTTCTCTGAACAAATTATTATACCATAGCTTGTACCCTCTGGATCAATTGATCTTGACTTACTTCTATTACTCCTCACACTTCTATTGCCAACACTTCTACTACTACTACTCATGGGAATATCAGTACTACTGCAATGTGTAGTAGAGGCAGTCGTAGGTGTATTCTTCGATGAATTGGATCTAAAGTTCGTTGATTGTGATAATGATGATGATGCTTGTTGCTGCTTTGAGTTTGACTTTGACCGATAATGTTGTTGTCTATTACTACGATTAGGTATAGATTTTGACCTGCTTGATCTATTAGTAGTAGGTTTCGATGGTGGATCTTTACTCCTACTACTGGAATGTTGTCTTCGTAATGTTGACTTTCTCCTCCTACTAGTTTTATCTCTACTATCATCTCGTCTATCTCTACTGCCACTTCTATTACTCCTATCTTTGTCTAATCTGTTTTTATTAGAATAGGATGATGATCGTCTTCGAGAGCTACTTGTGCCAGTGTTATGATCACTTCTTCTTCTGTGAGATGATGAGCGTTGCCTTCTCTCAGTAGCACTCTGTGATCGACCATTGTTGTTATTGTTAGTACTACTGCCCAATCGTGATGTAGATGACTTGCGTCGTCGGTTAACCTTTACATTATCATCTCTATTAGTATGTGAACTATGCCTCCTCCGTCTACTTCTGTCTCTATCATTATAGCTAGCATGATTATCATTAGTTGAGCTACTTCTTATTATAGTCTTTCGTGATTTAACTTGATCTAGTAGCTCTGACTCTATTGTTATCTGTGGCGCCATCGTTTATTAGATCGTCAAGATCGATTGAGCTAAATATTATCTTTTTGCAAAGAGCTACCAATTTGATATCATCTTTCAAACTAACATCTATCATGAATTAGGTGCTGTATTGGGGAATGAATAAGCAATAGGCTTTATTAGATTGAGGTATGAGTTGGAAGAGGGAGTGGAGATAGAGAGTTGCATGGGGAAAGGGGTGGTCAAAAGATGAGAGAAATGAGAAAGCAAAGTGTCATTGTAGGTGAAAAATACACAAGCCTTTTTTCCTTCTCAAACCCGAACGGTATCCGGATAGAATAGCCCGGTATCCTAATTAAAGCAGCCCTGTTTCCGATATTCTTTCCTTGATCTTCAAAATACAAGAGTTGTAGGCTCAATACACACTTATTTAGAAAGTGGCTATATCGAATAATATAGAGGATATGATATGATATAGTAATGATGGATGAGCTACGATATCAACATTTACAAAAACAAAAGACGAATGCAATTACTAGCAATTTGTACAATACTACAGACTCAGGTCGTCATTCATACAACAATGATAATGGAGAAGATGATGAAGAAGTATTAATGATATTAGATGATGAGGCTTCTAATTCTTTTTATGATGATAGCTTCTTAATGGGTACCAACAATAACAATGATGTTAACAGTATAAATAATGATCTAAACAGTATCAATAATGATATTAACAGTATCAATAATAGTATAAAAAGTAAGACAAGCAAATCATCAATATCAAGAAGTAGTAGAAGTAAGAAGAGTGAACGAAGGTTTGTAATATGTGATGATGATAATGATGATGATGATGATGATGACATAACAGATACCCCAAGTACACCACTAACAATTGAAGGTCATCGTGCTGTCAATGATAATGATAGTAATAGTAGATATAGCCAGAGACAAAGTAGCAGGAGTAGTGTAGGTAGAGATAGTTATCAATCATCAAACAATTCTAGGTCACAAAGAAGTAGCAGGAGCAGTACTGTAAATCGATCAAAACCACGACCGCCACCGCCACCACCAATTAGTACAATGTCAGCATCAGCTCTAACATTTGATACTAATACTACAAGGAGTTACTCTTCTTCGACTCATTCATCATCACAATCACACACTACTAATAACTCTAGTTATATAAGTCAACAACAGCGATATAATGCTAGAAAAAAGAAAACATCATCAGCTATTATACCACATCAAGTTTCATTTGCAAATAAAAAGAATGAGGGGTTGGGTGTGATTAATGAGGATTCTAACAACTCATTGAGAAGTGGTAGTCATAATAGTCGAGGTGGTAGTAACAGAAGTAGAAGTAGTAAAGGAAGTGGTAGGTCATATCCACCTCCGCCAAGATCATCACAGCGATCAACTCGTTCAAGTAACTCCAATACTCAAGTCTCGTCATCAAGGTCAACTCGAGACTCACTACCTCAATCACCAAAATCAAGTAGTAGTAATAGTAGACATTCATCATCAAAACAGAGCTCGTCATTAAGGAGTAAAGAAGAGGATGAGAGCAGTGTAACAACATGGACACGTAACCTAGATCATAAGATACACAAAGGTCGGATACAGGCTAAGAAAGATAAGATGTTAAAGAATAGTAATAATAGACTATCATTTATAGAGGATAGTAGAAAAGAGAAAAGACGAGGTAGAAGGAGTAGATCATTAGATTATGAACGAGATGGAAGATCGAGTAGTAGTAGTAGTAGAGAATTAGTTCGATATAATGATGATGATGACGATGACAGTTATTACAGCTACAATAAAAGAGATAGAAGGAGGAGTTTATCAAGAGGACGTGCATCTCGACATTTAGTCAAGTATGACGATCGACGGCAATTGACCAAGTATGGTGATAGAGGGGATGATACATCCTACATAAGTGGGGGGAGATCTCATTCCACTAATGGATCAAGAAGATCAAATAGATATGATGTAGACGATGATGGATATTGCGTCTATCATCCAAATGTACAATTAATGAAACTACGGTATGATGATAATGGACATGATAGTTATTGGAGAACTGTTCGTAAACGATGTCCTGATTGTATTGCAGATTATTATGAGGAAGACGAGAGGTCATATGAAGATGAGAATAGATCATATGAAGATGAGAGATCATACAATGATGATGATAACAACAACAATAGAGAGAATAGACCACGACGACTTCTAACCCATTCATCATCATATCATTCATCCATGGGTGCATCAACAACTCTATCAACTATCGATCCATTCTGGTTAGGTGATATGAACATGATATCATTCACATCTCCCGAACAAATGGAAGAGGAGGAGGATACCAATCGATTAAAACGTCGATTAGCAGCTCGTGCATATCACTTCCCAGGCAATACTTGGACACAGGATTGGCTTCAGTACTTATCCAATACACATACAGTATTAGGACTGTTCTTCCATCATCCATTACATCCGATGGGATTCCAGGAACGATTAGTAATCCTATTTGGATCAGTGGCAATTGGACTTACTATTAGTAATTTTACATACCTTTGGTTTATTCGGAATGATATTTCGGTTGATGAGGAAGTGTTTAATATTAATTCAAGACATACTGATTATACTGGTATACCGGTTGTTAGTATTACAAAGTTGATGTTGACACTATGGACACTTGGGAGTTTTTTACATACCTGCTTTGATTTGGGATTGTGGCATATGAAGGCATGTACATTATGTCGATATAAGGGAGGCTCGTCGGGTATTGATGATCGGTTGATACGTTGGGGTAGAGTTGCGGGTCTATTCATTGTTATGATTGCCATGGGTGTGGGTGGGTATGCCGTGTTACTTCGTGCAAGTATAGAGTATCAAGGTGAAGGGAGTGTGGCCGATGAAGTGAGCTCGAGTATTGTCAATTCGGAGATTTATAATATCGAGTTTGAGGACAAAAGATCTTTTCGTTTCTTATTGGGGTATCTTGTTGAGTTTGTCCTTGCTCTATTCGTCTACTATCCCATTGCAGTGACAATACTGTTCTCGGGCGTGCTTGGTTGCGGTGGCAGGGTACCTTTATTGGGTGGTCGACCGAGAGAAGTCAAACGTGAACGTAGATATGAAGAGAAGAAGAAGCAACGAGCATCCAAGATTTTGAAGGCTAATGCGAAGAAGACTGATTGTGATTCAACTACTGATAATTATGCTTCAAGTTATCGAGATGATGAAAGTCAAAACATGTTTGACCAAGAGCAGATAATATAACAACCTTACACTATCTAATCTTACATCTCAAACTGACATCTCGTATATCATCCACATGTGATTGAGAGACAGTACTTGATAAATTTACTACTTCTTACTCTTCTTCTTGCGAGACGACTTCTTCTCGCTACTTTTGATTGCACTGCTCCCCTTTGGTCGGAGAATACCCTTGTCTATTCTAGAGTCAACTGAGGATGAATAGTGATGTATCGATGGAGACATACCATGGTCGCACATCCAAAGCAGTGGATTGCGGTTGTTGTTTGCTTGTGGCTTGTTCTTAAGGTAGGTACGTAGAAAATATCGTACATACGGATCTACCTTTTTCAGCCGAAGCTCATTTTTCGAGTTGATCGTTTTACTACTACGAGTGTACTCTTCAATCAATCTCTTCCTATCCATTGAAGTTCAAGGTAAGTCGGTTTTGTCGGGAAATATTCATGTATAGAAGTTTATAAATTGATTGGGCGAATATTTACAGCTACCAATGCCTTGGTTTAATTTAAACTTATTTTTTTGGTGTTTCATTGTGCATATTGTGGTTAAGTAGGTTGCTATACGTCGTCAGATCGCCATCAGTAATCGTCTCCTTGTGTTTAGTGAACGAATATTATACTATGAAACGTTGGAGATTATCATTGCCGTATAGGAATCATTATTTGAGGAGTATTGCGATGTATTCACAATTTAATAACGATGAACCATCTCACTGAAATTGCTATTAATTTAATTATACACCAAACTAACCACTAACAATCATCATGTATATACTTTATTCATATCTTAACAGGTTTGTGCCGCTGATGGTGTTGTATTGTTTGTTGTGTGGGTATAAAAGGTGAGTTTATACAGGATTTGTGTGCATTATTAGGTAATTTAGACTTTTTAGGTTGAATTAACCTCTCTAACTGGTATTATTTGCTTTCCTATTATTAATGACATGTTTAGGTTTAATATATTACGTGGGGGTTGTTATATTGTTGTTATTTGTTGTTAGTTGAGAGGGGGTGTAAGAGGGGTGCAATGCAGTTTGTCAAGATTTGGATTGCCAATTGCCCGTTTCTTGCGCTGCACATCATCTCATCACACATCGAGATACAATAGGCGGATCTACTTGCTTGATTTGTTGAACGACGGCGACTATGCTACCGGTATACCCTCCTATCCTTTCCCATATCATCTAAATTGTTAGGTGGTTTGGTGTTGGAATGGGAGGGTGGTTTCTTGGGTGGAGATGGAAGTGATGGCTACTGCATTACACAAGATGTGATCGATTGGCTGCTTGTTGCATCTCCTGCAGGGTATATCGTCTAAGTAGTACTACATACTACGCCCTGGCACCATGTGATCGGTTGGGAACATGTTAGAGATGATGTGAGTTCGATGGGATGCGGTTTGTGCAGCAGTGGTACCGGCAGAGGCATTATATTAAAGCAAAGCGACACGGCTGTTATGACGACGAGATGATTGACGATGTGCTAGAAATGTGTTTGTTGGTTAATAAGATCAAGTCCTGCTATGTGCCGGCCACCCCCTGAGGGGTGCTATCCTGAAGAGGATCCTTGACTTCTTCTGTTTGGGAGAATTGCTGCCCAAATTTTATTCTAACCAATCTATTTCATTACTCTTCTTTCTATCCATTATATACACAGATTTGATCTACTTGGAGTTTAGAGGTGATTATCTTTACTTGTGGTGGTTCTTTTACTCATATCAGGGGGGGAATCCCTTGCAAATTTTTATTTATGACTTCTGCCTACTTTTATTTGAGAGGTGATCTCATGTATATATACTCTCTTCTCTCTCTCTTCTATACTTTACTTCAGTCAAATCAATATCAATTATAGGTATGTTTTTGTTTGTTTGTTGTATTGTTTTATTTTTATATAGAGATTTTAAGATGTTGTTGAGTTGTTTTACATAGATTTTGGAATGTGGTTGTGGTGTATGAATGGAAGTGTGTATGTTGAAGGCGGTTATTAATCATACTCACCGCTTCTGTATCTCCTTCTCCTCTATTTGTATACACAGTTTGCTCTGCTTGGTGATTAAGGTGAATATATTACAAGACTTTCATTAAGAGGCATGAGCACTCAAGACCCCATGAGTGATGCTAGTACTAGTACTGAAGATGGTGTTATGAGTGAGAAGCTGCATAAAGCAATTCTTATAAAGAAGCAAGATGAGAAATGTCTTCTTCTCAAGACGATACAGCAAAAGGAGGAAGATATTGCCAATCAAAGACAATATTTTAAGAGTGAATTGAGTCTTTTACAAAATGAACACAAGTCAGAACAAAAGTCAGCAAATGAATGTATCAACAATGTTTGTGATCAATTGGACAAGGTTAAGTTGGAAGTAAGTCTCCTTATTGTGTTGTAAGAGTATTGAATCTTTGCATATCAATGTGTATCTAACATATACTCTCTCTATAATACTTACTGTCTTATCCCCAGAATGAAGCATTGGAGAACAACCTAACAAGAGAAAAGTCCAAAGTTAGATCATTGACTGACAGTAGAGCACAATTGAGGACCAACAATAACCAGTTGAAGAAGAAGGTATGTATTTTATGTGCAAATACTTGTTACTGTATATAATTGTACTCTCTCACACAATCTCACACAACCTTGCCTTTTCTGTATACCAATATCATAGCTTGACGATGCTCAAAAACAGCTCAGCAATGTTTGTAATAATGAAGTTGTTGAAACAGCAAATCAGCGTAAAAACAAGGCTTCTACTTCATCCTTTTGCTTTGGATCTCTATGTGCTCCACTTTTACTATTGTTGGGCTTCGCTGGCGGTGTTATTAGTGGTGTATATGTTGTGAATCCAACTCTTGTCGGAATTGGCAGTCAACATTCTCCTCCTATTCCAACACCTGCTCCCTTTGGTGACCTGCAATTGGATCTACAACAACCTACCAACAATCAACCTACCAACAATGTAGTTCACAACACTTGTGATTTTGATAACCACATCAGTGTTGATAATCTATCACTTGAATGTCAAGTCCTACATGAGCTTGTTGGTCAGCTAGATGATATTGATGTTCCTTCAATGAATGATATCAAAGAGCAACTAATGCTTCACCATTACAGTGTCGATGAAACTGTTCAGTACTTCCTCAAGCGTGATCAGTATCTAGAAAGTTTCAATTTCAAGATTACATTTGGACAGTTGTTTAATGGTTTTACCGGTGGCTGGTTTGGTGGCGGCAACAATGGTGGTGGTGGTGGTGGCGGCGGTGGTGGCGGCGGTGGTAGATCGACTATTCAATTTATCCCGTCTCCTCATCCTCCCTCTGTTGATGAAGTCTTTAGCCTCTCATCATTTGATGCTCGTAAGTTTACACATTGTCTACTGTTCATCATTTCATCTCACTTTTGCCTTGAGTCTCATCTTTCATTCTCAATTATATATTATATATAGTTATTGAAACTGAAGAGTTTAACCAGCATCAAATGAGACTTGATATTGATTCAGGATATCGCAATCGACATGATATGGAAGCTGTGTATTTGCCTGAAACTCAAATTGAGACAGATCCTATGATTGGTATTGGAGATTCTGACAATATCTCCTCAGCCAATGAAAGTGGTGAGTTGGATGGGTATAGTCTTCAAGTATTTGTTGCCGGTGAGTCAGCTGTGACTGTCCCTGGAGAGCAGTATCAGCAAGTACTTGTCACATCTACGACTGGGGCGTCCGTTTTGTCAACAGATGCTAGTTCAGTGAATGGTAAGTCATATGATAAGAATTGAACTAACAATATGATGTGATATAAGATTGATCTAACAATATTACCTTTGTTTCTTTACTTTTAGAGATGTACACATATGTGTATGGATTGGGAAATCAACCTATTTACATGCCGACAGAGTCTCACGACACACCGGAATCGTTTATGGAAGCTATTGAACAGCGTACAGGTATTGCTCTTTCGTCGGCATTTCTCGTTCACAATGGAAGAGTTCTTGATAGTGATAGGACATTTGGTGATAGTGGTGTCACAAACGAGTCATCGATAAACATTCATTTTCATGGTCTTGGCAGTGGTCGTCAACTTAGGCCTCATTCAGTTAATGATCACTTCTGCCGTGTTGATAATGTTGGTCAAGGCGACTGTGTACTACATTCCACCATAGATGGTCTTCGGATAGTATTCGGACGTGTGTTCGATCGTCTCACCGCTGTCAATTTACGCAGTAAGTTTGTATCATGGGTACGGAATAATCTCGACAAAGTTATGCCCAATGGCTTTACTCTTCGTGAAATCATCGAATTGGAACAGGGTGAATCTAACAGATCAGCAGAAGAATATATGAACGAACTTTCAATATCACCTCATATAGACAAGTCTACTGGGCGACAAGTTGACGGTTATTATTTGGGTAATATGGAGATTCAAATGCTTTCATATATGTTGCATGTGAATATTGATATCTATCAGTATGGAAATCAAGGAGCGACATCCCATCGCATCGATTCGTTTTCTACAGCTGGATCTGATCGCCCAACTCTTTCACTTGAGTATGGTAGTCCTCCTCCCGATAGTATCATCGAACATGTTCAAGAGAACCGTGGCAATCATTGGCAATTACTTGCTGACTCCACATACCCTTTTGAAAGTGAGCGAGGCGTCATCATTATGAATCCTAACTTGGCTCAAGCTAGTGTTGGTGAATCTACTTCAGTTCGTCAACAGAGTGCTACCCAAGCATTATCACCTCCAGATGATAATCATCCAGAGTATGAAAAGAAGCAAGCTTCTCTACCTCCAAACCAAGCTAACATGCAAAAAGATTACGAAGGGAAGGAGAATGTCACCCCCAGTGGAAGATCAACTAGTATACAAACGAAGACGACAATGGGCTCATCTTCACTAAAGCTACCAACAACCGACCAAGAACTATTCACAGAATCACATGCACCATCCTGGATTAGAAAGGCAGTGGCAAGTGTGAGAGAATGTGCCGACTCAAACGAAGTGTGTGCAGATATTGCAAAATTGATTGACCTATCAATTAGTGCAGATAAATATACAGCTCAGCAGCTAGTTGATCATGGCAATACAATCCGAAATCGTTTAGGTACTGGATACAATAACAAGCTGGTTGGATACAAAGATCTGGAAGACTACTTTATCAATATGCCGGTGTTGTCAACTGACAACGAAGGGCAGGGTCTAATGCATTATGCCACAACGGAAGATAATGGCACTAATGAGGACATGTTTAGTTGTCGAAATGATAATAATGGCTGCGTCATGACAACTGTTTGGAGTGTACCTAGGGCTCTGGCAACAGAAGAGTTGAGACACCACTCCGGGAATGATGAAAGTAGAGCAAGATTACAACCTCCACAAGTATCAATTATAGATCACTATCCCACATCACTTCAAAAACCAAATAGCGAACTTGATCAGGGTGATGAAGTGTTAGATACACAGCTTGCATTGATATCAAATCGATTGGGTATAACACCAGAACAGGCACTTCTCATCAATTGGAGTCTGATGAATGTAGGCAATGTCATTTATGTCAAGGAGCACAACAGGCCACAACCAACTTTACTCACATCAAAAGCCGTTGCAGAATATAACTTTGGACTAAAAGGTGGAATTGGCAAAAGAACATTCCAAACAAATCTCATGAATGTATTTGAATCTCCACATGGTGAAGTACTTCTTTCAGGTAGACAGATTTGCTACAAAACCAACACCCAACATATCATTAGTTCTAATTTGAAAAGGTTCTGGGGATTAGTGATCAATGATCAGAAAATACTTTCGGATGCTTTCCAAAGTAATATTGCCGAGTGGTATGGAAAGAAAGATCATATGACTCCTGAGGCAATTGAGGATCGGCGCCGTGCCCAAGCAGCAGGAAGAGCTCGAGCTGATGAAATTGGCAAAGAAGCCAGAAATCATTATGACACTTCCATCTTAGCAGAGTTTACTCCAATCGAAGCTGTTGCGGCAATGATCGATGACAAGAAGCTATCAAGTAAACATGTTAATAAGTTCCTCAATGAACAGAGATTTGGTCTTGAGAGTAAAATTTCAAAAGAAATGATGGGTGGTGCTGTTGTAAGTGACAAGAGGATCAAACAGCTTGCTGCCAATCGAGGCTTGACAGAATCTGATTTTGATATTGATAGGATTAGAGACAATGCGAAATCACAAAGGTCAAATAAAGACGATATGGCGGCTACTGTAAGGAAAGGCAAGTCAGATGAGGAGTTTAGCAAACAACAAAAAGCAAATGCCCAATCCGGTCATAACAAGAAGATGGAAGAAGATATTCAGGCATCAGATGGACATGGATTCACTTTATTTTGTCCAGGGATTCGTGCAAATGGTAGTTGTACCTTTACACGAACAATTGGAAGAGATACATACAACGACATGTCTAGACAACGATTTGCCTGTGAACATCCTGATGGAACTTGCTTTCCTAACCCTAATGGAGGACGGTCTTTAGTAAAGACGGGTTGGACAGCAAAACCATTCTGTCAAGACTGTAGGAACCAGGAGCAGTGCCAGAACTGCAAAGGCAAAATCTCAACAATTTCAGAGTGTAAGAAGTGTATTGCTGAAAGAGACACGGGTGTGAAGAATAAAGGCATAAGACATGATGTTGGTTGTCCTAAAAGGGGGCGTGACTCACGTAAGAAGAAGAAAGATGATACTTCCACTTCACAAGAGAAGAAGAAGAAAAAGAAGAAGAACTCCTCATCAAATTCATCATCCAACGCACCACAGAAGAAGACAAAGAAGAGGAAGCCAACTAGTACTTCTTCCTCGGCTCCAGCCAAGAAATTGAAAGGTGTTGAAATTGAGAAGAAGAAGAGGAAGAAGATAGATCCCAGGTATCGTTTCTTTGATCCTGCTCCTGCTCCAGCACCAAAGGCTCCTGCTCCAGCACCAAAGAAGAAGGAGGAGAAAACAGAGGGATGGAAGTGCCCAGCATGTTCATGCACTCTCAAAGACAGGAGTAAGAAGAGGTGCATAGGATGTGGCAATTTCTGCTAAGCTCATTTGGTTTGAAACTATGAGCTACAAAAGATATTTGCAATTTATAATTTATAATTTATAGTCCGAATATTCCTTGATCCAAACTCTACAGTCGAAACCTCTACTTCTTACTTGCCGTTAATTTCACCTGCAACAAACGAGAATATCTAGGATGAATTGACAACTTTACATTGGTCGGAGAATACCCTTTAAGGGTGTACGGCTGACAGTGTCCCAACGTTCCTTATCCAAGTTTTTAATTGCCTTGATTGATGCCTTGTGGCTTTTACAGTGATTCATTTTTCCAAAGCTAACTCTTTTGGATACAGCAAAGGCGTCGGTATCATCCTCGTTGTCAGAGTTCTCAGGGCTTGCTCCTTGGTGGTCAGGACTAAGCATTGATCGAGGATCGACAGACGGAGGAGACTTCTCCTTTTTCTTCTTCTTCTTTTTAGAGGCTGATGATTTGGGAGTTTCAACATGTGAAGTAATGAGGTCAGAGTTGTCTTCAGAGGCCTGTTCACTGTCCTGTTGCTTCTTCCTCTTCTTCTTTGATGACTTAGTTGATTTGGTCGTCGACTCGTCAGCCTTTGTCTTGGGTGTTTCTGGTGCCGCATCCTCGGTCTCATTGTCTTTCTGTTTCCTCTTCTTCTTAGATGACTTTGTCTTTTCTTCCATAGCATCGGCGCTCTGTTCATCAACAGGCTCTTTATCACCCTTCTTCTTGGATTTCTTCTTCTTTTTCTTCTTCCTCTCAGATGATGTTGCCTCCATCTCGTCCTCGATATCTTTCTTATCATCCTTTCCATCGTCATCCATGTTACCAGTGTCATTATCATCCCCGTCATCCTCTTCTTCATTGTCGTCTTCGTCCATTGGATATTGGTTAATATCAACATCAGTCCCTGCTGCTCGTACTTGTCTCACATATGTTTTGTGCATATCATACAATGATTTACGGTATCGCTCATCAGTATCAGGGTCACTTGCAATTTGAAAAATGAAATCCGATACACTACCTACATGCACTTGATTGAATATTAGTGCCTTGTCATCATCATCGGCTTCCTCATCTAGTGCTGTTTCACTAACAACACTGTACTCATTTAGAAACTTGAGCAACACATTATCCATAACTCGCTTTTGTACATTCTTATCATCAGCATTCTTTGACACGCCAAAGAAGGGTTCTAATGCATCCAAGAATGTGGCCTCTGTTAATTGTAAATCAGCTTCGGCATTAACTTTGGCTAATTCGTCAACGCAGATATCAATGAGATGATATCGTAATCCATTAGTTAGACCGGGTGTATCAGCGGCAAGGGCCTCGGTGTATATTACATCATTGAATAAACGAATGATTCCTATATTCCAATGGCGTTTGGCCATATATTTGTATGCCTAATGTATGTGTTTGGTGGGCATCATGATGGATGAGTTTTGTGCACATAAAAAATATGTTAAACACATTATATGCATATCATATGCACAACATTCACACGTATGTCTTACCTCGCCAATCATATACCTAACCGCGGTATAAAACTTATCAACACGATGTTTATCAACATTACCCCACTCTCGACGGACAGTCCGTAGGAATGTTGACACATACAATGACACAAGATGTGCACCTCTACAGTGTGATTCATTCATTGCCTTGATTCGGTCTTCGTCTTCATCTTCCTCCTCGTCATCTACCTCTTCACTATCCTCCATATCATTATTATTCTCTTCATCACTATCATTATCATCCATATCAATAATCTCCATGGTATCACCTTCATCATCTTCAACCACATTATTAGCAAATAATTCACGCTCAGCTTGTGGATCGACACCAATAACTGGTACATTCTCATCATCACTCATGCCCTCTCCTTCTCCTTCAATATCTTCTTCATCATCCCATATACCTTCACCATCATCATCCATATTATCCATTTGCAAATAAACCTGTCCGGCATATTCATCCTCCTCTTCGGTGCCCGATAGACACCACATTAATTCAGCTAATAACTTTGATAGTTTGTCTTGTACGGGTGTCTTGTCTGCCATGTATAGTGTATACCATAATCCCTGTGATTTTGATATTGATGAGCATAGTATAAAGAAGCGCATGAGATATACGTATACCATCATATCATACACATATATAGTGCGCAATATATCACATCCAAACATAAACATACACCAACAAAAACTTACCTTCCACAACTTTAATAAATCCAACTCACTCAACCCAATTCCACCATTTGTAAAATCACTCCTAGCCCTCAAATATTCACGTAACATCTTCACAGCCATATGACGTGATCGTTCATCTGTACCACCTAACAACTTACCAAATTTCACTTCCGGTGAATGTAATGATACATCTGGATTTAGTAATTGTTCAATCTTAGAATTATTAGTAGTAGTGTCTGCTAATCCTGCATAGTTGAGGTAGGCTTTAGCACGTGCACCGGCAGATTTAATACGGGGTGCCTGTTGCCATGATGTGGAAGGGTTGGAACCTAATGCACGACGTTGTCGTTTTGATAACTTCTTTTGTGTACTACCTTCGGAACGTGTGCGTTGCTCATTATTATTCGATGACATGTTATATATAATATGAGAGAGTTGATCTAAATGATGTTATGTTTGATTATAGTCTCTACTTTATAGGATTGATAACCTCAACGTTATTGATGCACCATCTTTGCAAAATAAACCCGAAATTAGTGGACAGCAGCTCGGTATCCTTTACACTCTCATAAAATTTGAGATGATTGACGATTGATGATACAAAGGTTGATAGTTTGTATAATGCTAAGGAATGCGATGATTTCCTCTATAACCATATATGTATTCATCTTATTGTGCTATTGCCTATTGGTATCGGTGGCGGCGGTGGAGAGTAGTTTACAATATAACAACAATAAGATATTACACACATCAACATTATTGAAAAGCAAAAGAAGAATAACATCCACTTGGAAATCATCATACACTACAAAACGAGATAGTATATCTACTGCATTTATAGCTATACCATCTACTTCTTCCAAAATAGAGAAAGGATTATATAATAATAATGGTGTTTCACAATCTAGAAGATTGACATTTCTATCAAACTTTATGTACAATACTAATACAAAACATACTCATGCTCGAATACAACATTGCAATACTAAACAACAATACATACCATTATTTGCAACACCAGAAGATGATGAAGAAGAAGAAATGTCATCCAATGAAGATATAGATATTGATAATGGTATCAAAAATGTATATGATCAAGTACAAACGGATGATTCAGATTGGTATTATAAGACATTTGCAAAGTTATTGAATGATAAGGTTAGTGAGAAGAAGAAGAGTACAATTATTGATGATGGTAAAGATGAAAGTAGTGGTAGTGATATTAAAAAAGAAGGAGATGATGTTGCAATATTGAATGATGAAGTAGATACTGCTACTGATAAGGATGATGCAATTACCGATATGAATGAAGACAAACAAGAAGATACAATAGATGATGAAAGGATATTAGATCAAAAGAACAAGGTAGATGATGTTGTCGAAACACATACTGAAGATGCAGCTAAGAAAGTAGTAAAAGAGAAGCCGTCTTCTTCTTCTATAACCTCCAGTGATATGGGGCAGAAACCCAAAGTTCAGGAGAAACAACAGCAGTTTGATGAAGAGATAGACGAGTTAGAGAAGCAACCAAATATTCAATCTAAAAGCAAAGAGAGGGATGATTATGATTACTATGAAGATTATGGTGACTATGAAGATTATGATGACTACGATGACTATGATGACGAGTATGAATCTCCTCCACAATCACAGCAAGAGATATCACAAGCTGTTAAAAAGATACAAGATACACCCACAACTACAAATCAATCAAAGCCAAAACCACAAAGTAGTAATCCTGCGACAAGTCAAACATCAACACCACCGTCTCAAATTGTACGACTACGGAATATATATACAAATGAAATTGACAATCTATCATCATTATCAACACTACTAAAGTTAGGATATACCGAGAAGGAAATTGTTGTATTAAAACCTCAGGTATTAGAATTAATTGTTGAGGATAAGATACAAAGATTAGAAAAGGGAATACCTAAACGTTGGGTACGATTGAGTAAACTTGATGGATATACAAGTGATGATAAGAATGTAGAGGAAGAGAACGATGAAGATGATGATATAGATTATGGATGGGAGATAGAGATTGTTTCTTCTTCAAAGATTAATAAGAAGAAGGATACGGTATTGAAAGATGATGAGTTTGAAGATGACGGCGAATCAAAGTTGAAACAACCAAAGTCCGCGAATGAAAAAGACATCTCAGAACCTTCAAAACAAGAAGAAGCAAAGCAACCTGTTTCGATCGACGAATCTGAAAGGTATGAGACAGCTTCAGAGAGGAGTGTGGATAAGAAAAGAAATAACTCTCTAGTAGACACTGACAAACAACAGCGGCAACAAAGTAGACAAAAACGCGAGTATGATGAAGATGAAGCTGGTGACAATGTAACTTACGATAGACAAAGTTACGAAGAAGAAGATGATGTTACTGATACACAACGACGTCCCAAACAGCAAAGAAGAAGACAACGTGAATATGATAGTGATGATGACGGATCATCCTATGAACCTAGAACAACACCTTCACCGCCACAATCACAACGCCGTTCACGTCGTAGAGATGATAGTCAGTCCCAACGTCAACCGAGAAGAAGACGACCTCAAGAAGGACAAAGAAAAGAGCTACTTGTAGATCGGGGCAACTTCTTTGACGGTGATGACCCACCACCAAATCGATTTTGGATGGACTTGGATACATTTCGTGATGTTCTAAGGAAGGAAGCCCAATTAAGATTGAAGATCTTAGGACCCGATTGGAAAGAAAGTGTATTGGACGAAAGTAGATGGAGATATGACCTTTACAAGACATGGCTAACAATGTTAGATGAAGGTGTGGCTGAGGACCTGTTAGATGATTATGTTGATAGACCAGCGAGGCAGTCCAGAGGGGAAAGAAGAAGGAATCCACCACAACCCCAGTCGTCTAGATCTCGTGCAGTGGATCCAGAGTATGATAGACCGCCGCCTCCGAGGAGGCAACAGCAGGAGAATCGAAGAAAACAACCAGAAAGAGATCCAGATGATGATTATGATGAGCAATATGATACTTCGGCTACTAGGCGTAGACCAAGATCTCAAGCATCAAGTGACGGTCAGAGAAGTCAGAGGAGAGAAGCAACTTCATCGGATCTACGTCCACCGCCGCCAAGGCGGAAGCGTAGTACTTGGAAAAACTTTAGTGATCTAGAGGAGTCGTTACAACGTTCCTCTGATGAAAGAAGATATGAATATGAAGAGGACGAACAATATGATGATGAAATCGAAGATGAAGCTCCTAGACGCCGCAGAAGGAGATCTGATCGACCAGGTGTTAGATCTCAAAGGGTATCAGATAACGATGACGATGAAGGAGGTTCATTTGAAGACATTCCTAGAAGAAGGAGGAGAAGGAGAAATATTGAAGAAGACTAAGACAACTTTTGCAACACAAGTATTTGACATTCTTTCAATGATACCAATACAATATTAGCCACCACCATCGCATATATAGAGTACTCACTGTTATGCACTCCTTAAATGGCTAGATTGGAGATTGTGTGTCACTGCACTGTCGGTTGGAGATTCCCCGCGAGCAGTAACATCAGTGTGCTAACAAAAGGATACCTTATTCCTCCTTCTACACTTAACTCTTACTCACCTTTTTTCAAATATTGTCATTGGCCGACCACCAACTCACTTACTCCTACCACTAACCAGCCCTTCAATATACCTAGAGTACCAACACTATAATAATAAACAATCATGGCATCTACAACTCCTCTTACAAAGGCTCTAATTTACGGTGGAAAGACTGGCTGGATTGGAGGCAAAATCGCCGGTTTACTAAAGGAGGCTGGTGTCGAAGTTATATTAGCCGACGCTCGTGTACAAAACCGTGAAGATGTTGCCAAGGAACTTGATACAGTCAAACCTTCCCATGTATTCTACGCCGCGGGTATTACTGGACGTCCTAATATTGATTGGTGTGAGGATCACAAACCTGAAACTATCCGTACTAATGTTATTGGTACATTAAATTTGGCCGATCTAACAGATGAACGTAATATTCACTGTACCGTCTATGCCACGGGATGTATCTTCAAGTATGATGATAAGCACCCACTTGGATCGGGTATTGGTTTTACTGAAGAGGATAAACCCAACTTTGATGAGAGTTTCTACTCCGAAACAAAGGGATATATGGAACCTATGTTAAAGTGTTACCCCAACTGTATGATCTTACGTGTTCGTATGCCAATTAGTGATGATCTAATCCATCGTAACTTCATTACCAAGATTGTCAAGTATGAACGTGTTGTGAACATTCCCAACTCCATGACGGTATTGTATGAAATGTTACCAGCTAGTTTGGCAATGGCCAAGAAGGGATTAACTGGTGTTTACAACTTTTGCAACCCCGGAGTTATCTCACACAATGAATGTTTGGATATGTACACCAAGTACATAGACCCAACATACAAATATAAGAACTTTACATTGGAAGAACAGGCAAAGGTACTAAAGGCAGGACGTTCAAATAATGAATTGGATGCAACCAAGTTAATGAGAGATATGCCCGATGATATTAAGATCAATGATATTAAAACTGCTGTGGACCTTTGTTTCCAGAGGATGCAGAAGAATTTGACAGAAGAGTTTGGGCCACTTCCTGATTCTTTACCAAAAGAGTTCAGGAAAAACTAGGCTGGATTAGTTTTGAGGATAACTTATGTGGGGTATTAATATTAGATATCTTAGGAGGTTAGGTTTTATAACATAAATCCTTCACCGACAACAAATATCTAAATTAAAATACAAAAAGGGTCAAATCCACTTCTCATCTTTGTCTTCAGTCAGATCTACTGTTGGGCATGGATGCTTCTTCTTTTCCACTAGCGTCACCGCAATTGGATCTTCATCTTCTTCGTCGCTCATACTTTCTCTCTTGCATTTACTGTTCTCGGATTTGACTGCCGTAGATACTACTGGTGCTACATCTTCAATCTCTGATTCTTCAGGAGGAGGTGCATCCAGAATATTATTAACGATAAGTCCAAGAGTTGTACAGTAATGTATTGTGATGGTACATAATTTGACACCCTTTTTGACCGATATGTTTTTAACGATTCTCTTTTTAGTGTGTATGTGTGAGCCATTTCCGCTCTTAACACATTTCTTCCCTCCAATCTCTGTGTTGCAATACCACTCAATTGTTTATGGGATATATCCTTAGCTTTTTTGTATCTCTTTTCGCCAGGTTCATAAAACTCTGCAGTTACTTTGCCAGTTAGCATTGAAGGTGATGAACTTCCCCCTCCATCGTCGCGCTTCTTAATACTGACTCTATCAGACACAGCGTAGCTGGCGTCTCTTCCCAAACATTAATTGTCTGTCTGTGCGCACTTTTATTCTTGCAACGGGGAACCAATGTGGGATATCAATCCCAGAAAACGAGAACACTAATGTCAAATTTGGATATATTAGCTGTACATAAGCTGATTAGCTGTACGCTCGCTGTGTCTGCACAATAAAAAGCTAGTTAAAGCGAAGTGCTGTCATTGAGCTTACGCCGTCCTTTCTTTCCAAATTACCAAGATATCTCTTTGATATAGTTTTCAAATAAGATTGACGATATCCAAGAGGAACTCCGTCTATCATCAGCCTAACTTGAGCACCTCCGTATCGAGTAGATCCAACACAAACAAAGTAATCAACATCAGGTTCAACCTCAGCATATATGTGCTCATTTTTGAATGCTTTGTGTGCTCTTTAAATGGTTCTTTGGTACATATCAGCTCTGCCTGACTAATTCAACTGAAAAATTTCCAACTTTGACCATGATACAAATTTAGAAGTTTGGCCTTAACCTTAAACTATAAGTTCCACAAGAGACGTTTAGCTATTAATTGCATGTATTTATCGTGTGCCATCAATACTATATATATCGTGCCGCCGCATACTAACTAGAGGTAAAGTCACTTCTATCACATTTGCCTATAAGAATAAATTATAACGGACGACCGCCTCAATACTAGCACTAGTCACCTATCGCTCACTCTAACATACAATGGTGGATCCTGATGTGGATGGAGGGCAAATAGACGGTAAGTGCGGCAAATCATAATTTGTTGGTACATCTTTCCTACAAATTAATTAATTGCAATTACTACTTGCAACCTCTTGACACCTATTAACTTGTTCAGCCCCATCTATAATCTAACATTATCTGATATTATTCTAGATGGCCCTGATGCAGACGATGATATTGATACTGACATTGGTGATCAATTTGATGATCAACATGCTGCTTCAATAGCGGATATTGATGAACAGCATGCAATAGTATCATGTACAACAACCAAAGGGGAAATTATTATGCATATGCACCGATCTTGGTCACCCAATGGATATGATCGTGCTGTATCATTATTCGAAAGGGGGTATTATGATTCATCACACTTCTTTCGTGTAGTGCCACATTTTCTAGTACAGTTTGGTATTTCCTATACGAATGACATGGAGCTTAAAAGATTTGCCGATACAACTATTAACGATGATCCAAAGCGTCAAGAACTAATGCCATTTAGAGAAGGATATATGAGCTTTGCTGGTAGTGGTCCTAACTCACGTTCAAGTCAATTATTCATTGCATATGATCGAGCAGGGGGATTAGGACAAAGTCCTTGGGAGACTCCATTCGGTGAAATAGTGAATGGCATGGATAATGTAAAGAACTTGTACTCAGAGTATGGAGATATGCCACCATGGGGAAAGGGTATGTCTTAAAACGTGAATTCGTGTGTTCAATATGAAGTCTTGGTTTTTTGGCTACTTCATTCGAACTTTGTTTGCCTTCATTTGATTACCTTTATAAGCCGTATACACTAATATGAGTTATTATCATCTCTCTTCATCTTCATACACTGTGAAAGGCCCACAACAGGGACCAATTCGAAATCAAGGATCTAAGTATATCGAAGATAACTTTCCTTTATTGGACAAGTTTAATACATGTACAGTAAAGAGGGTCACTTCTTTGACTGATGCCGATGCTGATGATGATCTGGAAAATGAATATGTAGAACAGAAGAAAGTAAAAGATAGAACAACTTGAATAGTGGAGGACATGATCATATTAAACATATTGGTACAATGAGAGGTAGTACAGTGAAGGATAGAAGTTTGAAAGAAGCAAAGCATGACATACCGATTGGGAAAATTTCTATTTTGATTGTCTTGGTATTGATTCTTTTACAGATATTCAATCAAAGAAAAAGGAATAAACGTGCTGAGAAGAGTGTATAGACATGATAGTCCGGAATTAAGCTAGAGAGTGGGTGGAGTGCACGTATTGTTGAATTTTTTTGAGACTGTTTCTTATTTATTTGGACTGAAAAGTTTTTTTATGACTCAGGAACCAAAAATCAGAGGTATAAGACAAAAATCATAAGAGGTTACACAAGGACATCATATATTGGTCCAATTAAAGTCGTTTAAATACTCCACTTCTTCGTCTTCAAGGAGAGGAAAGATAAGAATAAGTAAGTATCAGTAAGAGATGGAAAAAGGAAATATGTCACGCCGTCCTTTGTCAACCATGAATGGGGATAGGGATTGTCTAAAACAGAAGGCGGGGGAGAATCTCGAGGAGAATAAAATCACTCGGGTGTCTAATGAAACGAACTGAAGAAGTGTAGCGATATACTCAAAAGGTTGAGAGAGTCTGACAAAGAAGATTTCTTTGGCCATTCTATCCAAGACATCCAGGATGATACCTTCTTCGCTCCGGGTTACTTCGATATCATCAAGGAGCCAATGGATTTAGGTACCATTCAAGCACACCTTGATGCTAACGAAATTGATGTAGATGAGTTTCATCGTATGATATCTTTGGTCATCGCAAATGCACTCACATACAACGCTTCGTCAGAGCATATTGTTCACATAGCTGCTCTTAGACTTCAAGCCGTTTATAAAGAAGAGTGCAAAGCTAAAAAGGAACCCCCAAAGAATGTCTGTGTCAGTTTACATAATGAGTTTTACAAAAAGACAATAGCGGAACACGCCCAAAATATTCAAGTTGGTAATGGTTTGGAGATGTAGCTGAAGCCCTGTTTACCAAACTAAAGAATATGGGAGGAAACTGGTTAAGGCTGGGTAACGATGGAAAGAGCTATGTGAAGGCAAATGATTCGTATGCATACGGAAGTAAGTAATTCCTGTGTAATGTATGAAGTATTGATATGTCCATATGCCTGACTTCTTCTTCTTCTCGCTATCGGTAACCTTTTAGAGATCAAACGAAACTTGAAAGAATGTACCAATAATATCAGCAAGAAGGGGCCAAAGAAGAAGAAGAAGATTGTTCCCCAAAATGTAGCGCAAGCCTCTCTACTACAAAAGTCTGATGCTTCTAACAATTCTGCGCCAAACAAAAAGTCTGGGGATAAGAAACGTAAGCATCAAGATGATCAAGAAGTTGGAGCGGAGCCAAAGAGTGCAGCATCTAGCGCAAATGAGAAGAGGCGTCCCAAGCGACCTCACGTCCAACAAGAGGAGGAGGAGGAGGAGGATAAGGTAGTTGAGGTCGTTGACTTGTCAGAGGAGTCTCCTAGCAAGATCAAGGTAGAACCTACTGTTGAGGAACCTCCTAAGATCAGTGAGAGTAGCTCCCTTACAAGTAGCTCCGATGCAGCCAGCTCTAGTAGTATGTTTGCCAGGCCTATCTTCTTTCAACTATATGATGAAGCCACAAAAGGATTGGACATTGCTAAACAAACCAACAGTGAAGAAGCAATTGAATTCTACAGCCATCTGAAAGATTTCTTTGTTCGAAAGACTGATGATGAAGAATTTGACGTTATGAGTTTCGATCCAGCACCGATTAATGAGAGTGTACAAAGCTTTGGGGCGATTTTACAGCGATTGTCCGCTGCTAAGGCTCAAGGTGATGGATCAAGTGTTGGTATTTACAAGCTAGAGATCAGAACTATCATGAAGAAGATCAAGGTACTTCTGCCAATTAAAACTGAAGTACCCGTTAAACGTGAAGAAGAGGGAGACAGTGACGAAGACTCACTATTTTAAGTTGAGCGTTATTTGTAAGAAGAAACATTTGGTCCAAACACCTTGCCGTGGGGATCTATGATAGAGAGAGTGAGTTTCAATGTAATAAGTATAAGATGAACTTTCTGTATATCCATAATATAGCATAGGTACTTAGTTGCCTCGTAGATTCATGGATTGAGAAGGATATCAACTATATCGGCTTGCCTTCACTGCAGCTCCCCTTCCTTCTCAAATGAGCATAGGTTCATATTCTTATGGCTTGTTCATATCCTTCAGTACTCGCTTCGTGAGAAACCCGTGCTACCAAATCTATTAGATTGGATAACATCCATAGCCCAGTAAATATAATTTGTTTATTGGTTTAAACGGTCATCTCCCCCTTTACTATAAGAGAATAGCATACACAGGCCGGCATTGGTCTCTTTCTAAAACAAATATGAGTAGTGATAAATCAACAACACTTCGGCAATTGGCCGCTCTATTGGGTGTTTCCGGTGTCGGACGTGAGTTGGAGATATTGTGAATCTTCCACTGATCTTTTTCATGATAAATTTTCCTCATCGTATTGTAATCTCTCCTACTATGCGGTGTAACAAGTGGGTGCCTTCGGTGCCCATGCACTTAAAAAGACACTATCAGCAAAGCCAGGGGGACTTGATAATTGGAGAACTGCAGTAATGTATCAACTGCTTCACTCTGTAGCTTTACTATCTCTGTCAGCTATTGATATTAAATCACTTCAATCTCCTCCTCCCCCTAGCTCTTTTGGTGGTGGTAAAATGATGGCAATTGGAACGGCACTCTTTAGTGGTAGCATATATCTGCTGACTCTTGACGTTGGTCCTAAGAAACTGCTTGGTGAGTATGTGATCATAACTTGACAATTGAAAATGTCCATATTAACAACTCACTCCTTCTTTCTACCTTCCTTCCGTCAGGACCAATTACACCAATAGGAGGCCTACTAATGATTTCAGGATGGGTCATGGTCGGCATGGGGAAGATATAAAGAAATAGTTTAAGAGTATTGCAGAGGTCATTAACAATTCAAACTTTTACATTATATTTTACCATACATTATCATTTGGCACCGTATCAATCTAACCATATTAAGTATCGTAGGTCAAACATCATAAGCAATGCAATACCCCTCGAAGGCAACCTGCAATTGCAGTACCACAACTCAAAGTTACAACAAGATTATACACAACAACTCATGCAAATCTTGCGACAACTTCCAGCATCCCTTGCAAGCAAGGCAAATTCTCTTGCACCAACATTCTCAGCAGTCTTGATTGCATCCTGTCCCCCCTTCTCCTTCATCTTGACGGCGAATTCCGTACTGCATTCAGCAAGAGTGGATAGACACCGGGATGCATAGCACGCATCATGTGGATGGTTGGAGGCCCTGGTTAAATCTTCTATTAGCTTGGGGACAAGTACAGAAGTGTACCAATCTTGGTTTGGCAGAATGGACGTTTGTAGGAGCTTCTCCTCTGATAAGAGTGTTAATGCATTTGTTAGTGCACACATGGCAAGATTACGACGCTTGGCGGAATAATCGGCAAGGGAAGTATCCTCGAGTGAGGGGGAGTCATCCGACTGCTCTTCATTATAGATCAACAGGGACATGACATAGTTATGCATGTTAAATGACTGATTCCCTGGATCTTGTGGGCAGAGGACTCGGCGTGATGCCAAAATAGCCGTGGATTTCATAGTCCTGAGGGGATCAGTTTGGATTACCAAACTTTCCATGCCTAACATGTTAGAATCACTCATACGACTTGATAGTAACTCGGCGGTAACATTGACAGAATCAGCCTCCTCCTCGGGAGAAATAGGGGGAAGGTTAATTGACTGGGCAAATTTCATTTGAGATACTGGCAAGCGTAGATACATGGGTGTTTCATCATCATGGAGAATATCCTCCATATCATCCTCAATATCCTCAGCTGAATTTAATATAGCACGGCAATCCTTCATGAAGCTTACGGCATCCCCACACAATCTCTGAACTTCCACAAGTACTCCTCCCTGTTGGGGTTCTATATAAAGACGTATAGTAAACTTGCAAAAGTCTGTATTACGACACTTGGCAACATTGTCATGAGTTTTAGAAAACCGTGTCTTGATGGAACGCAATTGTAGCGTATCTGATATACGGTTCGATATAACATGAGCAGACACGCCATGTATGATACGTGAGGTGCGTACTGGGGGGAAGTCATTCGACCGTGTTGGTAATGTGGCATGTTGGACGTGCCATTTGCGTACCAAACTCGATTCAGACTTGGATCGTCGCTGTTGCTGTTTAAGCCGTGGTAGGGGTGTTGTTTTAGTAAGTTCTGGTTGGGATACACCTCTTAAAAGTTCCCCAACACTCCCTCCTCCTTCTCCTGATAATGTTGAGGTGGGATCAACACGGCGAAGTGGTGGTTCAAAGTGTAGTGTTCGTTGTTGTTGAGTTAAGGGATTGATAGCAATCGATCTGTTGTATGGGATGGGATGTTGGTGATATTAGATATTATTTTTATGGGGTGTTTAGGAAAGGTTGGTAGTGGGATAGAATGGGGTTTGAGCAGCCATCTTAATATTGCAACACAATAAATCAAGTGCCCCATCCTGGATACATATAAACTTCTTACCTCATATACGGTCGCTCTTCAAAACCAGGCACCCCCTCACTATTAGAGGAGGTACTACCCTCTACCGAGGATAGTTCGTCTTGTTGATTTTGTCTATTATTTAATAATTCATTCTGATCATGGTTGTTGGAATTGCTCATCTTGTTAAAGATGTTAAAGGGGGAGAACTACGGTTGAGATTTTTAGCACAACATGGTAATTGTTTTGTGTTATTCTATCTATCATTCAATTATATTATATGTTAGTTGAGGGGTGGTTAGTAGAATTCTATCTTATTGTAATTGTGTCCCTATTTGATGTTGTGTTTTATATCAGTTTTACATAAGAAGCCAGTTAGTTATGTGCATGGCTCAAATATTGTTAGCTCTTCTATTATGTTCTAGAGTACAGAAAAAGGTAAGGCTAGTTTTTTCTTATTTGGTTATTTGTTTGGATTATTTATTCATTTATATTTCATAAATAACCAATAGCTCGGCGAAGACCTGTCGTACTGGCACAAAATTTCTCCGCAACTTCACAGTGTGATTCTAATTCTTTCTCCTTTGAGATTTAGCCTGTGGTATCCAGATAGAATCACAATTCTCGGCGTATCGGTATTCCGTACACAGTACGGAGAATTATGTACTCTGTGGTTGCCCTCGGGCGCGTCCGGGTAATTGTAAGGTTCGTGTACTTAGTTACGATACCATAGCAGTAGCCCTCTTCTTTAAAAGTTGATACAAGGTTGCATCTAATTACAATATACCCAACTAATAATACAATATTATGAAATAACAATACAACTTGTTAGTCCAGGACTTTTATTGCAATAAAAGAACAACCGAACTCTCGTGAAAGAATTCTCTGGACGAGGTATACAATAAGAACAAAATAATAATAATGGGCCATCCTCATAGTACAGAGGCTTCATCTGCTGAAAAGGCATTATCAATAGTTCCACATATTACAGGGCTACTATCATTTTGGGGATCTTGTTCGATATTATATGATATAATAATGAGATATCGACATAAAAAGAGAGTTACTTCATATCATCGTCTATTATTAGGTATTAGTGTTTATGACGCAGTTTGTTCGTTTTCTTTAGGATTGAGTACTTGGCCGATTCCACAAGGTACCGAGGGTATATATGCTGCTATGGGCACTACACAAACTTGTACTGCACAGGGGTGAGTTACTCTTTACTTCTTATGTTTATACCATATTATAATGCATATGCAATTCTCATGCATATCTTGTGGTCATTTAGATTCTTTAATCAGCTCTTGCTTGGAAGTCCACTCTACAATTTAATGTTAGCAATATACTACCTATTAATTGGTAAATATAACAAATCAGACGATGAGATTACTGTGAAATATGAAAAATATATGCATATAATAGCCAATACTATTGCAATTAGTATCGCTGTTGCAGGACTACCATTAACATTATATAACAATGCAAATCTTTGGTGTTGGATAGCAGCATATCCTGAAGGATCGGAGGGTTTTAATGGACATGAACATGGCACCATAGAATGCGAACGTGGACATGGCAGTTGGATGTACCGGTGGATATTTTTCTATGCTCCTTTGTGGGCTATTATTGTTTCCATTACTTTTATTATGATACTGCTTACACAGAGTATAAGATTAGAGGAGAAACACTACATTGAATTGATGAGATGTGAAGATGTGAACTCCCCTGATAGTAACAGACCAACTGAGGGTGTTGAAGAAAGTAAGTCGTCCCGACAAAGTAATATAATAAGAACGATTCCTGAGGAGAGAGCTATTGGTAACGAGGAGAGTGCTACAACGAATGCTTCTTCTTCTTCTAATTATATAAGGCCAGCGCCGCCACCTCAAACATTTAAGCTGGAAAGATCGAGGAAGATGTTTTATCAAGCGTTATTTTATGTTGGGGCATTCTACTTAACATGGTGGGCTCCAACAATTAATCGCCTGATTCAAATGGCGAATGGAGAAAGTTACTACTTCTTCATGATAACGACGGCCATATTTGCGCCGCTACAAGGGTTCTTCAACTTTATCGTCTATAGACATGGTACATGCATTGCATGACTTTACTTTGAATAGAGATTACTAGGGGAGAGCCTAAAGGCTCTAACCATTAGAACTGCATTAGAAAGCACAAAAACCTTACTTTGAATGGAGGGGAAGGGAAGCCAAAAGTTCGAACATTAAAAAAGCGCAAAAGATTGACCATCGTTGGATCAAGATGTATAGTAGTAGGAAGGATTTAGAGATATAGTGTAAAGTTTAGGATATGTACTTATGACTTAACTCTTTCTAGAGCTGACAGCAGTCGCCTACTATTGCCTATCGTATCTTCTTTTCTATGAGTCCATATCATACAGCATACAACTCGATACTAACTTGCCCACCTTATTAACTTACTGGCAAGTGCAACGGATAGGTATCTTCTGCTTCTGGTCAGCTTAGATTATCGACTATCATCTACCTACCACTTCTGCATTGTTGCTCTATCTATTAACCGCTACCTAATATAGATTGATGGTCGGAAGATTGTCATTCGGTTTGGTATCTGTTTGTCATGGTCCTGTGACTTATATCGAAGCGGTATCCTTTTTGTTCTATTCATCTGCCCTATCTTCTCCAAGCCATTGCTATTGGTGTTGTAGTTTGTATTGGCATGTGTAGATAACGAGGTGGAATACTACAAACGCACTATTTAGTTAAAACTTTTCAATAGGTATCATTGTCTTAGTGTCAATTATATCAACAAAAACAACAAACACAACACATAACAACACAAACAAAAAAACAAAAATTATAAGCATGTCTTCTGCCAACCCAATTGACCAACTACGTAAGGCATGTATTACCAATCTCGGTACCAATGCCTCCCTATCTGAGGATGGTAAAACATTAACCCTCTTCGGATCATCCCACGACGCGGCCACACCACATACCTTTACATTAAATGATGGCAAGGGCGGAACAAAGGAAGTTACCTACACATTGGCATCAATCTATTTACAATTATTAAACCCAAGTGTATTGCAATATCGTAAGGCATGTGAAAGTGCCAATGTTGATAATCCCGTGGCAGTATTGGATAAGGGTCAAATGTCATTATACTTCTTTGATGATGATGCTGATGATATTAATAATAATAAAAAGACGGATGATGACATGGACATGTCAGATGATGATAAAGGTGAGGCTGTTAAATTCTCACGAGATGAAAAGAAACGGAGCAGCAGTAGTCGTAAAGAGAAGGATCGTAAATCACGTAGTGGACGTGATAAGGATCGTAGATCATCGAGTGATAAACACCGTAGTAAATCCAAGTCAAGAAAGGGTGATGACGATGATGATCGACGAAAGAGTAAAGGTAGTAAAGTACCAAAGGCGCCAATTACGAATGAACAATTAGTTGCAAATTTGAGCACAATTGTTGATAAACGTGATTTGGGTAGTAGTAGTGCACCTAATAAGGATAAGGAGGGAGAAGAGGCTGGTGAAGATGGTGTTGCCACTGACTCGAATACTGCTGTTGCAGCAGGAGACTCTTCTTCTCAACTCGCATCACCATTAGCGGCAGGTACGCCTGGTGTCACGGATGATGAGGGGATGTCAAAGGAAGATGATGAAAAGAAGGAAAAGGAAGATCGTGAACTATTGTTAAAATGGCTCTCGCCAGAGGGCTTTACAGTGTCTGACGCTGCTATTGAAGCCGACCGTGAGGCCGTACGACGTATTACTGCATTGGAAATTCCCGTGGGTGATTCAGCAAGTATTTTACGGGCTGGTGCTGGTGGTGAAATTGTGGTTGATAAGGGAAATGAAGGGACATCTACTGCAAGTCCGGGAGGGAATGTTAAAAAGCGTGACTTTGCACGAGTTTTGGAACTATATCAAGAGGTTGTTGTGGCAGAAGAAAGGGCAAAGCGTTCTTCTTCTACGAGTAGTAGTAGTGGCAAGAAGAGACCACCTCCTCCTTCATCGAGTTCTCGCGGAAATAGTAAGAGTCCACGAACGAGCAGTGGTGCAGCTTCAGCTGGCAAACCTACAGTAACAAAAATGGAAGGCAATCCTATCATCGTCGTACCTAATGCCATGACATCGGTAATTACCATGATTAATGCAGGCTTCTTCCTTGGAAAGGATGCAACGTTTGTCCCTCGTGAGCAGGCTATACGTGACCCCAAAGCGGGCAAACGAGGTGGGACGATCAGTATCACCCGTAAGCTCCATCCTCGGCTTGGTGGTGGTGAAATCACATATGATATTATTGATAACCCCACCACACGTCTTAAGAAGGATGAATGGAACAGAGTCGTGGCAGTGATCTGTCAAGGTGCCTCTTGGCAGTTCAAAGGATGGAGGTACTCTGATCCTGTTGATCTGTTCAGTAAAACTTTTGGCTTTTATGTTGGCCTTGAGGGATCGGCTGTACCGAGTGAACTGCGCGGTTGGAATGTCAAGACTGGTAAGATTAGTCGAGATAGGAGAGGACTGGATAATATTTGTCTGGCTAGTTTCTGGAATGGATTAGAAGAGTTCTGTGCAGTCAAGAAGGGGTTCTTTGTGAACAAGTAGATCATAGGCTGAGGAGGTACATGTATTAATTATAACCAACTACCAGCTTTGGCGTCACTTGACACCACCAAGTTAAAAGGATGTATTGAATAATTATAACAGATGAAATCAGTCTGCCTTATCATCTCGTATGAGGGTATTATTGGAGAGATTTAGGCCCCTTCTTGGTCATTGCTTGAGGGCAGTGGATTGCTTGCATGTCTTAGTCATCTTTGATCTAGAGTTAGTTTGCCTCTAAGTCCCAAGTAAAGAATGTCGACTTGAAGACTTGCTGCAGTTAACTTATCTGATAGTGGAGTAGCACACACAGTCAATCATCCCTCTGACCCAAAGATTTGATTTGTAGAAGTATGGTATAAGCTTTTACTTATTATAGCTCACCCAAGTCGGTCGGAAAGAATCGATGGTGTATTTGTATTGGATATGTATGGCGAGTTGGTGATAGTATTAGAATATTAGAATAGAATAGACTATTGTATTGGTTCAATGATAATACGGCGGTACTTCAAATAGGATTGGTTGGTGATATTATTAGAATATTAGAATAGAATAGAATAGAAACGTACAGAGGAGCGGCAGCGGGAGACAAAAGGAAGAATAAATTTTATTCACACCCACATGAACATCATACACATTATTCCTGAGTAATACAACAATATTAAGTAGATATGCAGTTCACTTCCAATTCAGATTTCCCAGCTGGTAATCTACATACATTGAAATGGGATCAGATAGCACAACATCCTATACAATTCGATGATGCCAACTTTGAATCATGCGCATCAATCACAACTCGAGTAATAATCCAATCTGATGGTATGAATAATACAGGAGTGACCACTAGTAATGCACAACATGTGAAGGTCGGAGCTGAAAATTATATAGTTAAAACTGCAAAGGGTGTACTGGTACGAACGTCATCTATAATAAATGGTCAATCATCATCTCAGGGATCTAATAATGTTAATGGAGGTGGTGAATGGTCAGATTCAAGTGATGACATGGATAATGTAGATACTCTTCCGACGGCACAAACTTCCAATACTGCTGCTGCTCAAATGAATGGTATATCATCAACTTCACAGCAACAGCATAGTCTAGCACTCAACACTAATATAGAAAGAGCATACTGGTTACGACAGACACTTCGAGCAGCAATATATGGACAAGTACGATATGGCATCGTATTGCAAAGATTAAATCCACCACTACAAGTCATATTACCCAATACAACAGAATCAGTATCAATAGAATGGGAAGAAACTAATGCCTCGGTGGCTATTAAAGAGATGAGTTGGGAACATATAAGAACACAAAGAGATAGATTAGCTGAGGATCCGATTAAGGAAGTAGCGGCTATGCAATATTTAAGTAAATGGTTGAGTAATGAACAGCAGAAACAACAAACATTGCAACTTATGCAACAATTGAGTGTGGCTCAGGCAGCCACTGCTGCTGGGGTTAACATAAATATGAATGGACAGTTTGCTGGTATGAATAACAACACTTTGGACAATATGAATATTCCAATAATGGACAATGCTGGCAGTAATGGTGGTAATCAGTGGATAGGTCAACAACATCAGCAACAAAATGGGATGCCAGCGAGTATATCTCAGTCATCAACACTTCAAAATGCCATACATCAAACTCAGAACATGTTAGAATCACACATTATGATGCCAATGGACTTACTTTCTGACAATCGAAATCTCTACAGTATCATGCCGTACTGCACAGGAGGCGAACTGTTTGAAGTTTTGGAAAATAAGAGTCGGTTCACAGAACCTGAAGCTAGACATTGGATGAAACAAATATTGAAAGGCTTATCATGTCTCAAGAAAGCTGGAGTAACACATCGAGATCTTAGTCTCGAGAATCTGTTAGTTCATGAGGACAATGTTCTTGTTATAGATTTGGGTATGTGCCTAAGGATACCATCATTTGTAGATCAAAACAATTCAACTCAACGATATCTCATCCTGCCTCAAGGTGTGTGTGGTAAATGGCATTACATGTCCCCAGAGGTACTTAAGAATCAATTACCCTTTGATGGACCTGCGGTAGACTTGTGGGCTGTTGGTGTCATACTGTTCTTAATGTTGACAGGCTTTCCCCCTTGGGAACGACCTTGCCAAACTGATGAGAGGTTCCGATACATGTCAAATGGGTACTTGGTGCAAATGTTAACTGAATGGAATGTTGGTCTATCAGCAGATGCAATGGACTTACTTCAAAGAATGTTTTGGTTGGAACCTACTGATCGGTTGAGTTTGGAACAAGTCTGTGCACATCCATGGATGAATCAATGAGGGTAGGCCAAGCTTCATAAGTGTCTTGGACTTGCTAAAATAAAGTCATCTTAAAACAAACTTACTAAGAAAGGATATTCCAGTACAACACCTTATCAAGACAATATTCTTCTAGTATTACTCGACTATATGAGCATACACAACAAGTTCATTCAAAACATCTCCGTCCTTCCAGATCACTTGTTAGAGGTTCCCACACTAACCTATCAGCCGTCCAGAGTTAATTCCTCATCTTCATAATCAACTGATTCTGAAACATCATAATCGGCTGAATCGTAGTCTGACGAATCATAGTCTGATGAACCATAGTCATAGTCCTGTTCAAATATAAGTAGAAGGAGAAGCATATAAGATATGATATGGTTAGATATGATGTGCATATCAAATGCAAGCAACTCTAATGATAAATACATACCTCACTATCCTCTCCGTCTTCATCCCAGTCATAGTCAGCGCTGTCCTCTTCGTCTTCATCCCAGTCATAGTCAGAGCTGTCCTCTGAATCATAATCTTCTGAATCAGAAGGTGGTTCGTCACCCTCTTTCCAGGCGTGTTTAGCGGAACGACTGACGTGCTTAGCAGTCTCTTTTGTCTTGTGGGCAGCAGACCTGGCACTATCAGCAACCTTTTCGCCGACCATCTAGTGTGTCTTCACTCAGAAAGGACTCATCACGGCCAGTCATAGAACGAATATCTTTACATCCCTTTCCAAGACTGTTCCTCTTCTAGTGCTACGCGTTGGTATAGCGATGCAATAATTTTTTTTGCAGCCGATGAGAAAAATCTTTATTTCGGTATCTTTTAAATCTTAAATCTTTGGAAGAACAACATAACGCAGCAGCTACAAGCTTCTTTTCTGCTTGGTGCAGGGGAAATAGCTAAATGTGATACTTTAATGCATAATCTCTACATACTTATGGGTACTTAAAGGAGTGTCATCTACCTCTCTAGTGTAACTAGCCTCTATGTACTTGGTCTCTCTCCACCATGCGAATAGACCTCTCTTTCTCTCCCCTCTCTATGTCTCTCTATATTCTATCATTTCTCATTCTTTTTCTTGTAATTCAAACTCAAACACAACGCTCTCGAATCAGCTGCCCCCCTGCGCTCCGCGCGGGGGCAGCTCTGATATCGTTCGCTCGAATCTTTTCAAATCATAAGCTGATATTGCACTATTCTCATCTGCTGCCATAATGTGTCCTGTAGCATTCCTAACACGGCGTTGATAAGCTCTATGATCAGGATCATTTAGATGCTTGAGGCGTGATCGGATGGCACCAGAAGTCTTATTAAAGATGGTTGCTAGTTCAGATGTTGGTTTTAACCGAAATGACCATAGTTTATGATCATCCCATTCTGACCAGATCTTATTTGTCATCTACAACAGCATGTTACAGTTAAACAAGAGAGAACAAGAGTTTGGGTGAGAATCTGTATGGGCATGAGAAACATAAAATAACATATGACATATAGCTCACTCAGTTCTATAATTTAAATTTAAGAGCAAACTCCTTCCCTTGTTGACACTTTGTGGGTTGCCTTGGCCATCGAATTTATGCAAGGAATGGCATATATTATGAGATGAGCTAAAGAAAGTAGGGGAATTACACAGTCTTGTGTAAAAGCCCTATTAATTAGTGGGCAAATAATTTTGTATCAGATTACAATACTATGATTTCATTGTATTTTGTACCGTATTTCCGTCGTAATCGTACAATACAATGATCGTGGGCACTATGAAAGTAAATTTGAAAAAAATTTGCTAGAAAAATGGATACCGTTATGGATACCGTTATGGATACCGTTATTCGTTTTTGTGGCTCTTTCCCTGCTATAGCTCTAGCTTCTTAAGAAGCTCGTATACACTGCCTCCAATTCTTCTTTCTGATTATCCTCTGTAGAGTGTTGTTTATATCATCGCCGCAACTCCGTGGAATAGTACCTTATCCCCGCTGTGAAACAACTGAATTGTAACTCTAGCACATGATGGATCCGGATTCTAATACCTCTGCAAGTTTAGTTATATCTCTTCCTCATCCTTCTCCGTCTCATAGAGGCGGCCTTAGTAATAATGAGAATCTAACAAACTTTATGAAGTATGGAAGTATACGCCCTCCCTTATCAGTCTTACAAGATGAATTCATTGAACAATATAAGATATGGAAGGAACATGAAGAACCATTAAATAAGATTGATAAAAGTACTAGTACTTCTGTTGAGGATATATCAGGGTATATGTCAATTATTCGTACCCTACATGCAAAGCATAATAGAACAAATAATATTGATACAATTCATGATGACAATATAGAATATACATCTCATCATCATATTCATGGTGAAGAGAAGGCAGAGGTTGGTACTGATTCTGATAGTACAATTGATAGTAATGATAACAATGAAAAGATACAGTTGGAAAAATTAATCAAATTGTTGTTTAGACCTGGGTCAAGATTAGCTGGATCTATTGAAATTGAACAAGACAAAGCAAGTACCAATTATGAATTAGTTGTGATGCAGTTGGATTCATTAGATGAGCTTGGTAACGAGCCGCGTGGGATACTAGCACGTCATAAGTTTGGTGGAGATGAGCAATGTGTCTTTATTAAGCTAAGTATTGTTCCTCTGATTAGAATGGATGATGATAATAAAGAAAAAGAAAGTGATCATGAAGACATGGAATCAACAGTATCGGGGAGTCACAAGAAACTGACTATACAAATCGAGTATGCAGACGGTGATAATGCAATGAAAGGAGTTTGGAATTATGATACACTTTGTTTTGAAGGGAATGTATCAAATTTATCGGAAGGGACTGGGGAACAAAGTGCTATTGGGGGGACGATTATGTTCATCAGTGGACACAATAACGTCAATGAAGGGGGTAGCGGCAGGAATGAGAACACATCAGATGGGGAGGAGAATGATACTTCAAGGAGATCTACAGTGAACAGTACGAAAAAGTTCTCACTTTCTCCGTGTACTCATGTCCATAATCGAGGCATCGCTTCTGAGGATGAAGATAGTATCAGCCAAGACCCTACAACAAAGCCATTAAGTCCTGAGAAACACGAAACACTCCTTGATGAAGTTGCGTCAGATGATAACCACATACTTGTCTTACATCGTGCTAGAACGGAATCTCTCAGGAGAGAGACTTTAATAAAACTTACTGAGTTAGGAGGTTTGATTGACTTTGCTGAGCTTGCGAGGAAACGACACATCCACATGCGTAAAGAAAAAAGAAGAAAAATGATCAGAAAATATACCCCAAAGTTACCCCGTTTTCGAAGGAACCGGATGAAGGACGATGAGTATGATTTGTCCAAGGATAAGGTGCAAGAGGACAAGGTGCATTTTTTCGATCAAATAGCTGCAATTAGCTGGGCTGATCTTCTTGAGGAAGCATCTATTCAGTCGGAGATAACATGTGCTGTTTTCAGACGTCAGACTAGGCTTTTAGATACCCTTACATTTACATCTGGCTCTTATAAGGCACAAGTCATGTCGGATTTACGGAATAGTAAAATGACACTTGCAGGGAGCCACGCAGAGTGGGACAAGTGTATTCAGATGGGAAGAATAGTAGCTCTAGGTTGGAGCTGGTTTGAGCGTGGTTCATGGTCCTGTTGGGAGAGGAGTGCTGTTGTCGGCAAGCAGTGTGTACACTTGCTCTTCAAGATGCATACACGCCTCGAGGCCAACCATAAAAGTCTTGAAACAGCATTTCGATTGGCAGATACTAGGCTTACAAATGAACAGTTGGAAGAGATTAAGAATAGGTGTGTCGGTTGCAACAACCCCAAGGAAGATGAGGGGTCGGAAGATCTACTTTGTGGCGTATGCCAAGAGAAGACTGAAGATGAGAGTGATTCGGTTTGTATTCTTCCGTGCTCTCATAGGTTTCATTGGAGATGTCTTACTGTGTGGTTGCATAATCACAATCAGTGTCCAATCTGCCGGTTAGATTTGACAAACGTGTCTTAAGTGAAGGCAGATAGATGTGTAGGATAGAGGATAGGTAAATTAGATTCATAATTGTGTTTAAATAGTAGAATCCCATCGCTAATACTAAAGTTATAATCATCACACCGCTATCGACACGAGATATGAACAAAGCGTCGCATAAACACGCAACATTAATTTACAACTAACCCAGTTCCCCCATGCGGCTCCCCTTACTCTTTGACTCTTAATCATCTGCCATTAAATCTAAGACATTTCTTTCATATATAAATTGAGGAATAATTATATTCCTCGTTACAAACACTATCAGTTTACAAACTCTTCACCATATCTAATAGCTCAGCTTTTTTCTTTCCAGAAACAGTGGTGACACCCTGGGTTATAAGAGGAACACAGGGTTAAATCATGTACAATAAATGCCATTTGGGTTAATCATTAAGTCAAATAGACTTACCTTTCCAGATAAATAATCAGTGAGTTGTGCCACAGTCTTTCGTTTCAATGTAGATTCAGCTAATGTTGCCCAGTCATCGGAAGATGGAGCAGCAGTCGTCTTCTTAGCAACTGCAGCCATTTTCTTGGCAGGTGATTTACTCTTCGCAGTAGCACTCTTTGCCTTCTTCGTTGCGGCCTTCCTCTTCTTCGATGCTACCTCTGCCTTTGCCTGGGCGGCCTCAACACCCTTGGTCATCTTCTTACTAACAGCCTTGGCCTTCTCTGCTGCAACAAACTTGGACTCCTCTTCGCGTTTCTTCTCAAGAGCTGTCCTCGTTGCCTTCTTCTTTGATGCATTTTCACTATCCATTTCTTTTAACAATTCAATAACTCGTGCATTTTCATCTGGATCGCTTTCCAATGTAACTCTCTTGGGATACTCTTGCTCAATTTCTGTTTTAATTGTTTGCTTTTTAGTAGATGAAGCCTTCTTCTTCGTTCCTACTTGGGCTAGTTCGAGCTGCTTTTTAAGAGATAGTACTTCTGCTTGAAGAGATCGCATTTCCTTCTCCATTATATCCTGTTGATTATTTAGAGATTATTTAGAGACTCATACACAAAAGATGATAACTGCAAACGCGTACACAAATAATAATACTTACTTTTTCCATTGCAGCCTTCTTTGCTAGACTATCATCCAACAATGCTTTTCCACCATCCTTTTTCAAATCCTTTTCCATCTTCATGGCCAACTTCTTTGCTGTGTTTGCTCCCTCTGCTGCTAAACCGGCCGCTGGATATAAATGGGTGTTTGTTTGTTAGAATCACATCATGTGCACACAAATCACAACTAAAAAAAACATAAGATTCGTACCTGATGCTGCCTCGTTAGCCTTCATTTGTGCCTTTGTCAATTCCGATTCAAATTCAGCGCCAGCCTCCTTCTTCCCGGCAGTACGTTGTTGTGAAGCGACTATAGCCAATGCCACCGCGGCATACCAACCAGTATATTCCTTTAAATGTAATGAATCAATTAACGGTTGTAATGCTGGAAGGTGTACATCCATAGACGGTACTGATGGTAATGCAACACCACTAACACCGCCCTCTTTTAATCCACTTCCAGCACCTGGGAATGCAGTCCTGCCATCACCAACAATACCTAAATTCGCTTTAAGTGTTGCCAAATTCTCCTGTGCTCGAAGTGATGCCTCCGATCGATAATTTGGATCAATCTTTGATGGATCAACTTGAACAAGACCTGGTATTTTCAAATCACCCATACTATCTGATACATCGGGTAGTTTAAGATTAGTAGCTACCTCCTTGGATCTTTCATAATATCCAGAACCATCTGGTAAGTTAATATTAATACCTCCTAATGATGCTGCTGCACTACTACCGACTACTGCTGCTTTTGTTACCGCTGCAGTTTTCGTGGCTGCAGCCATTTTACTAGATACTGCAGCTGCGGCGGCGGCTGCCTCGTTGGCTGCGTCCTGTGATGCAGTTGCTGCCTTAATTACAGAATCGACTGCCGATTCAGAAATTTCCACTGGTGGTGAGGATGATACTGGAGGAGTTGAAGTAACAACAGTCTCGGCAACCTTGGTAACTGTTTTAGTCACAGCAGTAGAAGCAGATGATGATGATGACCCACTGTTATAATCATTTAGCATATCAGCTAGATTAGTACCAACACTATTTAGCTGTGTTGTTGTTGTTTTTGATGTTACTGAATTTGGTGTTGAAAACCCGATACTGGGTCTAGCAAATAAGGCTATAATTGCAACTGAAGATAAATAGAGACGCATATTGATAAGTTTAGTATATGCCGTCGTTGATTAATTAATTAATAGCAACCTATTGGTGCAACCAACACAACCAATTTTCATATAAACTTCTTCAACAAAAAGATCTTTCAAGGATACCATCGTGGTGAAGGATACCTCGAAGTGAAGCTACATACAACTGTACTTGATTATTGCATCTGATATCATCTATGGCCCAAACACCACCGTCATAGATTGATCCTACGGCGTATATATCATTGATTGAAGAATATTCGTGACGTTAGTTGAACTGATGAGTATATCGTCGTAGTCAATAAGTCTCAAGATTATATTAGTAGAGATCAATAAAAAAATTAACATCAAACATCTTGAATCTTGGTATCAGCCCATTCTACCAATAATATGAGTGCTTCCAATGCAGTTGATACTAATGATGCACCTGAGAAGATGTCAATCGCTGATCGTATAGCAGCACTAAACAATAAACAAGATGAGCAGCTTCCGTCATTAACAAAACCGAAAGCAAACAAAAATGCAATAGCTGATAAAATAGCAGCATTGAAAGTATCAGCCACCACAGCCAATGGCAATGACGACGAGAAAGAAGAAGGATCTGATAAACCAAAAGTTGGTAAACTCAAACCACCTCCGCCTGGTTCAATACCAATAATGTTTGGTGCCGGTCCGCCAACGTTGTTAACAAAAAAGCAGAAGGAGAGAGAGGAACGTATGAATAAGTTGAAACAAGAAGCGCAGGCGGATGATAATGGTGTTAATAGTAGTGATAATACCAATGATAATACCAATGATAAACCAAAAAAGACACCAATTGGTGCAGTTCAGGTCATGCCAGGTAGTTTATCACCGGAGTTGTTGAAGAAGCAACAGGAGCTCATAGCAGCTAGGTTGAAAGCACAACAAGAAGCTCATGAAACAACAACTGACTCTTCAGAAGATGTAGCTGATGTTGGCACGAATGATGAAAAGAATGAGGCATAGAGAAAGCATTATTAGAGAGGACTATTATTCAGGGTAAACGTAACGTCTTATAAAGAGGTGAAATGAGTGATCGATTGTTATGCTTCAATCTTCATTGGAGGCTATAATATGCGAACTACTTTATTATCTAACAACATTATAAATACATGAAGTACATTTCAAAGAAACACATTCTCTTATATTTATTAGTTTACCAGTGGTGTCTTCTCAAGTATCCTCTCATCGGTAGGTTCCTTTTCATCAGTAATGGTGTTGTGTACTGCAAGCTGCTTATGATCCCTGAGGCGCTCTATCTACAACTAAGACTTACCTGTTGTAGTTGCGTTTGCCCAGTCCAAGTTGATTGTTGTGTTCTTTTAAATCCATACCTAACACATAAAATTATCATCATCATTCGGGGATTCATAACATAGAGTCTACTTAATAAATATAGAATGCCATTCATCGGACATAATATAAAATAACTACATTATGTTAACAGTTTATACGGTTGACCGCCCCACTTTCACTCAAAACAGAGGCACAAAGTGCATGAATGAGGAAAGCTTAATGGGGTCGGAACATTTTCAAATCTTTAATCGGATAAGGATTACTATGTATCTTATAACCCAACACACAACCCAACCAAAACAACAGTACTTCGCTTAGATCATACGCTTAACAAGCTTGTTGATCTCCTCTCCGCGGTTACCAGCTTCTCCTCCCTCAAGGAAGTGCACAAGCTTCGTCTTGTTAGAGAATCCACCACGGGGACTTGTAAGCTTGAAGGGCCACAAGAAGTTGTTGGCTTCCTTGAAGTTAGGTCCAACGGTGGAGATTTCATGGATAAGATCAGCACAGCACTTAATTCCTACAGATTCAAGACCCTCAGCGATGACAGAGTTGTCGGCAATGGGGATACGTTGCTTGTTAAGCTTGCCAAATCCACGCTTGTAAATGAGCTTCTCAACAGTGGAGCGGCTGGGGTATCCGTATGTCACGTATGGCTCAATAAGACGGAGCATACGAATAGTAGACTCGTTCAGCTTGACAAAGGTGGCGTTGTGGATCTGACGAAGACGGAAAAGTTGCATAATCTTCTTGGCCTTGGGGGAAACTCCGATGGTACCGCGAATACGGATGATCAATGCAAGCTTGGGCATAGCAGGGACGTAGAATCCACCCTGAGCCTTTGCCTGTCGACGGTTTGCAATAGCAGCTTCGTCGGTGGCCTTGTATTCGGCGTTGTACTTCTCGGCTGCGGCAATGGCATCCTTCTTGTCTTGACGCTTCTTCTGCTTGGCCTCATATGATGCTTGCTTAGCCTGTTCTGCGAGTTTGGCCTGAGTAGCCTGCTTCTTGAGTACAGACTCGGGGACCTTGGATGCACCAGCGGAAGCGGCGTCCTTCTTCTTCTTCTTGCCTAATCCAAATACCATTGTGTTTGTTGTTGTGATTGGATTGCAGTAGTAAGATTATGAATGGAAAGCTTCATATTTTAATTTTACCTCTTTACTACAAAATCCTAGCCATCCATTTCTCAAAGATGTTCATGTCTCAAGAAAAAGAAAGACCTTCTTCCAACCACTAAACTTCCTACCCCCTAATTTTTCTACAAAAAAGAGCAAAATAGGTACCTTTTGCCCTCTAACTCAATCAATACTGCTGATTTAACTGTTAGTAAAGATCTTATTGTGATCTACTCAATACAAGCTACATCAGAACAACCAAAAAAAGTGAGCCTGGAGGCCTTTTGTGTGTTTTCTCAGGCGTTTTTTGTTGCATTTTGTGCGCCAAACGTGATTTGGTTGCACAGTTTCATGAACAGGCAGTATGACCGTGGCCCACCCATCAAAATACTTCACAAATACCCTGAAAAAGATCCTGCATCCACTGCTAAAGCTTTGTGGCATGAGGTCATTGCGTGATAGTCATTTGTGTGTTTTCTCAGGCGTTTTGTTGCATTTTGTGCGCCAAACGTATGATTTGGTTGCACAGTTTCATGAACAGGCAGTATGACCGTGGCCCACCC
>Ga0214477_100164_pt1 | contig 45988 bp, 38 predicted proteins | sample M1_20Mar14CPVII9_FD_165058 | JGI IMG/M metagenome (GOLD analysis project Ga0214477, IMG submission 165058) | Marine eukaryotic communities from Monterey Bay, California, United States - M1_20Mar14CPVII9sort6BwellC16 | ecosystem: Environmental > Aquatic > Marine > Unclassified | place: USA... | reverse complement strand
TTAGGTGGTTTAGGGGAGACGCCAAACATGGTGCTATTAGGGCTGAATGTATGAGGTAGGTGGATACAAATAGTAGCTATTTGGTGAAAAAGGTACTTAAATGGTTAGTTAGAGTTTACTAGGGTATGTAGTGAGTTTTCACGTACGAATTTGCCGTGACTGCAGAAGAGAATTGTTGATAGGCTAAGGAAGGAAGAGACTCAACTGGATATATTCAATATATACAGATAGTATCAGGAAGGCCGATTACTATCAGATTTGCAATAGCACCACTGGATAAGAAGATAACCACACAAGATACCCCGCCCATAACATAAGATACCCCAACCGTGCAAGTTTTATGTCGTTATCAAGTGGATCTGATAGTGACGATGGAGGAGATCATCTTCAGCCTCATACTACAACTAATGCACCCAAGAAGGATTTACTAAAGATTAAAGTATTATACTACAAGAATGGTCATAGCAGAACAGCGATAGGTACCAAAGGAAAGCTCCTGTTGAATGAAGACACTATATCTTTCTTTGGTAGAGGATATGAATATCAATGGGATCTAACATCAATCACTGTTGAACAATTTAGGGGCCGTTTATATGGAGGTATATTTATACAAGGACAAAGAAAATGGGGACTGGGTATGGATAGAATTAGTAACCGAGATGATAATAATGCGCAAGATCCGATAGTTGAATATACCTTCACAAAAGTGAATAAACTTGCATATGATATAATACAGAATTCCATTGATGAAGCAAAATTTAATAGTGAAATGAAAGCAGTACGAAGATCATCTATGCAACAAATAGCAAAGAGTGGTATTAGTTTGAGCTCATCTTTATCAGCTGTTGATGAGAATGATTTGAAACAACAAAGAGAATCTACTCCCAAATTATTGTTACCTTTTCAATATCTCATAATGATATTAATTACAATATTCTGCTTCGTTTATAAGTTAATGACTGGAAGAAGATATTGGGCACCAACGAGCATGCCACAAGCTATGCACGGAGTATTGAAATCGATTTACCCAATACTAAGGGTATCAAAGAAGACTATTCATGAGAGTATTAAAATGAAATCAATTGAGAAAGATATCAATCAAATTCAAACAAGATTGCAAGAGATACAAAGGGTATATCGTGAGCAGAGTGATGCATATCAATCTTCTGGATCGATTGCCGACGGTGGCGTTAGTAGCTCTTTTCATGAACGGAGAGTCCTTGTGTCGTGGCATATCGTTTGTGAAAAGATAAGATATGTTTTATTCTTCTTTCGGCGTAAGTTGAATCTACCTACATTAAGATGGATTGGTAAGAATGTGCAGTATCAATGGGGAACACGGCATCCTACTACAATAAGTAAAGCGGTCAAGAATGCAAACGAAAATGTAGTTGAATTGATATATTACATTGAGAATCGAGAGAAGCTGGCTTCAGAAGTTCGAGCGAAGATTAACTCGGAAGTGAAAGAGATTCAATTATTGTTGTTCAATATAACGTTGGCAGCTTCGCCGTCATCAAAAGAAGATTAGTTTTGTATAATACTGTGTGGAGAGACTTATATGCATAGATGTAAACAAGTTGTAAGTATTCATTTTTCTTTAATTCTTTAGCCGGTGTCTATTTTCTATGACCCAGTCTGCACCTTCACCCCTTCTCTTCGATGTCGGCGGTGTTTGGGGGGACGCTGTTATGCAAAAAGGCAGTCAACAACGAGAACAAGTGTCGAGTTGTATTTGAGCCTTCACTGATGGAGTGTGAACGGTTGGGATATGAAAACATTGAGAATTGCTTATTGTGTTGTATCAACTCATTAATCAATGTTTCTGTACCAGCATAGTGACAGTTATCATCTCCAGTTCCATGCACTACGAGCAAGTTACCCTTTAGATTTCTGGCATGTGTAATGGGTGAGCCATCACGATATCCCTCCACATTATCAGACGGTAAACCCATGTACCTCTCTTGGTAGATTGTATCGTATACTCTTTGATTGGGTACAGGGGCAACAGACATGGCAGTATGATATAGATCAGGGTGACGAAAGATGGCATTCAAACTCATTGATCCTCCTCCACTCCATCCCCAAATGGCTACTCTATCTGAATCCAAGTAGGGACGTGACTTTAAAAGGTTTCGTGTTGCGATAGCTTGATCTGCTGGTGCATGAATACCAATCTTACGATAGACGCATTTCCTCCATTCTCTACCCCGAGGTGAAGGCGTGCCCCGATTATCAATTGATACCACGCAATAACCTTGTTGAGCAAGCATTGTATGCCAAAGTGACGTCCTCCCTCCCCACATATCTCTAACAACCTGCATAGCCGGCTCACCGTAGACATAAAGCAACACGGGGTATTTCTTCTTTTTCTCGAGCGATGGCGGATGTAAAATGTAAGCATCCAGTTCAACTCGTCCATCTTCTATTGGTATACGAAAGAATTCTGGCTTTGGCAGATTCCCTTTCAATAAACGAGCTCGAAGATCCGAGTTGTCAGCTAATACATTCACAGTCTTATGATCTGGTAAACGTACAATATCTGTCAATTCCGGCGATGAAAAGGTAGAATAGACATGAATGGCGTACTTTCCATCCCTAGAAAATCTATAACTATGAGTGCCTGGCATGTCAGCAGGTGTGATACGTTCCTGGGGAGCTATTGAGTCAACATCATCACTTCCTTCGGACTGCTGTTTCAATTTAGTTCTGTAAAGATACCTCCGTAGAGGATCTTCTGGCGAAGCAATGTAGTATGCCCAGCCACCTTCCTCGTCTAATCCAGCAACTTCTGTGACATCAAATGTAGGCGGAGTTAGAGGAGTGCATGTACCCTTAATATTGACTAAGAAGAGCTGTTTCCACCCATTCCGTTCACTCAACCAAAGAAACTCTGTACCACCTTGAAGAAAACGAATACCCGATGACTCCTCTCCATACCAAGCAGCACTCTGTAACTCTATCCATGCATCATCTCGATCTGTAAATGCAATCTTTATCTTGCCAGTTGTAGTATCTGCAATAACAACATGTACTGTATTTTGTAGTCTATTCAAACGTTGAAATACCAACTCATTACTGCCTGGAATCCAGTCTAACGATGCAATATAATGATGTCTTGGATCACCAGGCACATGAATCCATGTAATTTGATTAACCTTGCTGTCGTTGTCAGCAACTGCATTAGCATCATCGATAGCCCCACCTCCTTCAACTGTCACTACTCCAATCCTACAAGAAGGATTTTGTTCTCCCGCTTTTGGATAGGGTATTGGTATCAACTGGGGATATAGGTGATCTGTATTATTTATCAAATTCACAACACGTACGCCACTCTGATCCATTTGCCAAAAAGCTATAGATTTGGAATCCGGTGCCCATCTAAAGCCCTTTCTTAATCGAAACTCTTCTTCATATACCCAATCAAACGTCCCATTAATTATGTCATTCGATCCATCACTTGTCAATGCAGTGATTTTAAATGTGTGTACATCTTGTACATACAAGTTATTACCCATAACATAGGCAACTTTATTACCACATGGACTAAAGGTAGCAAACATCAAACTAGATGGTTTAGTATTCCATCCTCCCAATTGACGTAAATCTCTCGCCGTTATATCTAATACCCAATAATCACCACGAGTCTTCTTCCTCCACACTTTTCGTGAATTTGTAAAGATTAGTAATCGAGACTTGTCGGGAGATAATGCATAATCATCAACTGACAGTGGCGTGTCATGACCGGGAGGTATAAGTAAATCAGATGAAACATATGTCTTGGTAGTGTTTGTTGATACATCATGCCATACAAGTGCACCGACACTACTACTCCCCGAAGACGACTTTTCTACATTTTCAATCTTTGTACTATTGATACCAATACTGCCACCATAATTGATTGTTGTTGAATTGATATTACCAGACAATACTCCGCGTGTTCCAGTAGTACCAGATTTGATAAGAGCCGTGTAACAAGATCCACTTGCCCACCATCTAGGTTGTGAAAATGACTCTGCTCTATACTGTTTGCCGACAAATATGGAATCCAAATCACTTGCATAGAGATAGGAAAAGGTATTAGCAAAGTTAGGATAAGAAAGATTGAGATAAGATTTTGAAAGATGTGTCATAGAGACAACTTACAGTATCAAATCGTTGCCGCCATTAGAAGATTCTTCTACAGAAGTGCTACATTGAGGAGATGATACCACAGGCGGTGGCTCTGCCGCCACTGATTGTTCGTCCGCCATCAATTAGTAGTTAGTGAAGAAGTTGGCAAAATGTCTAAATTTCTCTCTGTCACTTATTCAATACATAAGTCGTTCCAGAGTTAGAGTGACTAGTGACATAATATGATATATACGATACTAATTCTGCTACTAATAATTGAAATACCATTATATTGATTCAGCGCCATAGTAGATGATGCTTGTATATTGCTCTTTCGTCATTTTTTCAATTGGTGGTATCCCTTGAGGACTGAGGACGAGTTTACATTGCATAAGGCAGGTGTAGGTTTGTTATTGTTGGAATTGATTGATCTAGGATTGTATACGAATCATCATAATATATTATACTATGAGCTCTGACGAAAAGAAGAAGGATGGACTGAGATTCACAGCATCTACCAAGGTACCACCAACAAACGATACACTACAAACATCATCAACTCGAGCTGCTACAGATACAAACTCTATTGATGACGATCTTGATAATAATACCAGCGCCGATGATAATAACAATGGGGTGACATTTCACAACACCAAAAACAATAATAGTAAGAAGTTTGCTGTAGTATATTGGAGGAATGGATTATCATTACCGGAGAGTGGTCATTTATTACTTACAAACACTACTGGTACTCTTACATATAAAGGAATGGTTGGTACCAAACTATCGTTTAATTTGGATGATGTTGATCTAAAAAAGACTGCTCGTATGGGTGGATTAGTTCAAGATGCATTCACCATACTGTGAGTTCATGATATGAATATGTGTTGTTGGTCATATTATTGCCTCTCTCATTCCATTTTTGATTATCATATTGTCAACATACCATTGGTAGAACTAAAGATGGAGATAAGTATTTGTTCTCAACTGTATTAAAAGATCGAAAGAAGATTATCCAAACTTTAACAACTGCAATAGCCAATGTCAAACTTGAGAACGAAGAGAAGACCTTTGATGAAGCAACATCAAATGATAAAAAGAAGAAGACTAAGAAATTCCGTCTGCCTCCTGATGAAACACTTGGTAAAATGAACATTATTGCAGAAAGAAAGGTAAAAGGTGTCAGTCTCGACGATTATGTAGAAGTTGCGGTAAGATTAGATGTATTTTGGTGTGGTATTCTTGTTACATAGACACATCGCTCATTTTAAGTACTCGACACAATTCTCCTGCAGTGGTCTGAAGGTCATAATTGTGATAAAGCTCCAATGTACAAGCCCTTTCTAGAGAAACAAGGGAAAGATAATGTGACTGTTGCAGAATGGAAAGAAGGTGAATGTACCGGTGATTGGTGTGGCGAACAATACGCTAAACAGCGAGAAGTAACCTTTAATTTCTACAAACAGACAATCGGCAAGACCTTAGTTGATGTCAAACACACTCAACAGCTCCGTCGTGAATCTGATAGGTGTATTGTACAAATAAAAATGGTTATGAGTGGTAAGTTACTCGTTATATACAGTCAATACATACCTATATCATAAATGCCTAATCTCTTATCATTGGATAATCGTATTCAAAGGGTTTCCATATGCTGATTGTTTTGTTGTTGAAGTACGACATGTAGCATCTCGTGTCGGGGATAACGACTTACAGATACAAATTGGAATGTTTGTTAGATTTCTTAAGGTATGTATGTGTGTTGATGTCAACATACATAAGACAATTCTCACTAATCCCTTTTCTTTGCCTCTCTAATCAATACTGCATTTATATTGATAGTCTTGTATGTTTGAGAACAAGATTAGGGTAAGATCAGGAGTCTTTTGTTTACTCTTTTGTTTTGACATATCGATTACTAACATTACATCACTTAAACACTTAGACTAACACAGGAGCATAAACAACCAAGGCTCAATTGGCGCTGCTAGAAATGATCGGTCAAGAATGTACAAAGTATGCAACGATAGTGGGCGAAAGTGATGAAAGTGACGACGATGATGAGACTCAGAAATTAGAAAGATCGGTTGTTCAGACTAGTCGTCCTATCCAACTGCCCAATGTTATTGTTGTTGCAATTGTTACAGTCCTTCGTGCCTTTCTTACTATCTTGAGACCGTTTGTCAGGGCGGAGTCGCTTGAGCCATTATTTCAATCGTCATCGATTGAAGATGCTGTACAGAGTACTCGGAATAGAATTAAAGAATTGGAAGAAATTAGTCTCAAATCTGTTGCAGAAAGAAGGAGAAAGGATATATCAAGAGAGATTGCATCCATGGAAAAGTCTGTTAGTAGAATTGAGACCATGGTAGCAAATTCTACTCATTCTTAAGAGTTTATCAAGTCGACCCGATGAGTAACGTTTTAACAGCCAAAGAATCAGTTAGAGGTGATATACCTCTCTCTATCTAGGTATCCTCCTCTCAAGGTGGCGTATCCTCCCCTGATCAGTCAGTGGACAACACAAGCACACTAACTCAATTATATATAATCTATCCGCACTACATGTCCTCGATCCGCTTGGTTTTTGTTCTTCATAGTTTGGACTGGCTCTCAGTGTCTCATCATCCTTGGGCATTTGAATGGTATCCTTTCTTTCTAGCCTCACATGTTGTGTTGGCTTCTCTATTCTCTCCTCCTAATAGCTTATTTAATACAATACCCCCTCTTCTCTTCTCCGCACAACACCCCTCTCTATCGATGGTGTTGTGGCGTCGAGCTGTAGTGGGAAATGCATCCTCCTCCGTTTCATGCTAATTGTATAAGCGAGATAGTTGATAAGTAAATGATATGTTGCGTCGACTGCGGGGTAGTAAGCAGCGGCGTCGTGGTGATAATAACCACGACGGTAGTGACAAAGAGTATAGTCGTCAAGTAACGAATAATAACACTTCATTATCGACGGCGGCACCATATAGTGATAATACAAATATGCAGAGGTATAAAGTAGTAATACCACCATCATCAGCAAGTAATAATGCCACTCGACAAGAACGTGCCCGTCAAAAGTTGGATGCTCTATCTCGACAGCATTATGCTGAGCAATATGGTAATAGTAATAGTAATCAATATTATAATTCAACGTCAACAACACCGGCTACGACTCCAAGTCCCAATCGACGTACTCCATCAAATTATAATAAAAGTGAAAGTGACACAGAGTTTGACACATCTTCTCAATTAGAACGTATCTCCTCGTATGATAAACTCATGAATAACTCTCCAACTAAACACTATCATACTCGATCAATGCCTACTTCACCTGCTGGTTATAATAATACAACAAATTCATACGATGATGAAGATGATTCCGAATATCTAAGCAGCTTTATGAGTAGCGGCATTGCAGCAAGTAGTGGATTGGAAAGTTCATATTATTCCAAACATGATTTTCATAATATACCCAAAAAGTTTATTGAGGATGAAAGATTATTGTTGAATGATAATAATAATAACAATGGTGGCCAGTTGAATAATACTTCGTATCAGAATAATAGTAGTAATGTTGAAAGGAAAGAAGTAGTAAGGAAGGAGAAGAAGAAGAAGAAGACGGTGAACCGAGTTGTAACACCCGTTTGTATATTACATTCGAGTACTGATTATAAACCAACACCGCCGAGTAAGCGTCAAGGAGGTGGTAGTAGTAGTAATGATCAGCATGTATCACAACAGAGGCGGAATGTTGCTACTACAACAACTGTATCTCCAACCTCACAGGTACAAAATGAATTAATACAAAATGATTATGATTATTATCAACCAATACCACCAACGAAACGGAGTGCATCGTTTGGTCATAAGAAGAAGTCGGAAGGACAAGCTGCCGAACGTCGTCGCCGAGTTGGAAAGAATGAACATGATCAACAGAACGAGTTGGAGGGGTATGATCAGCAGGCAGATTTACATTGGAGATTAAAGAAACAAGAACAGCAAAGGAATGATCAAATGCCAGATGAGCAAGATAATAGTAAAGAGTTTACTCCAGATACTATTTATGATAATGTGCAATCATTACCAGCGGCAGTACCAGTTAGTCCATCACCTGAAAAGAGCAAGGAGCAAGAAGAACAACAAGAGGAGTGGGACTATCAACCCAAAGTAATGACACAGCAGAGTAAGAATGTATACTTGGTACCAATTCATAGATCAACTGAACCTGAAACTGAAGTCGAAGTCAATGAGCGACTAAACAAAAGTGTCGACGCACCAGGATCCACGGCACCAACTGAGAAAGTCAATAATAACTCATCCCATTTAATTGGTAGATTGTTACGTCGTCAGGTGAATAATAAGAATAAACCAAAGGCTGCCGCAAGAATGCAAACTTTTCAACAAAGACAGAATAATATTGCAACAAGTGCTATACAGCGTCAAGTCAAACAGGAGAGGAATGAGCAGAGTAATATGAAGAAACAGCAGCAGAAAGAGCCACCATCCAAGTATGATGACAGTAAGTTGCAACAACAGCCACGAAGGCCAGATCCACCACCCGATCCACCTGCACAACATGTATCAAAACAACCCAAGGCAAAGTATCGACATTATAATTCAAAGGTATTAGATCGTACACAATCTATAACACAAGAACCAAAACATTTACAACCACCTGCTGAGTATCGTCATTACAGTTCAACAAAGGTATTGGAACGGTCAACTTCTATTCCAGCTTCAGCTGAGAAGCCAGCACAAGTGAAACAAAGTTATGACAAAGAACATCTGCAGCCTCCTTCTTCTACTTCCAAAGCAGTGGCAAGACAAGGAGAATGGTCAACACCACTACCATTCAAAAAGGTTAATAGTAATAATACACAATCCAACTTTTCAAGTTTCTTCACAACACAAACACAGAATACAACATCATCGAGTCAATTTTGGGAACAGGTTGAAAACTATGGTGGTGGTAACGCTGGTGTCAAGAAGGAGGAGGAGGAGGACTATTTTGATAGTCATCTACCAAATCAATCATCTTCGTTGAATCAACGTCCTTCTACTCCTACCTATGTCATGGAAGAAGAGGATGTACAACCATCAGCCAAGTCAAGAAGAGGCTCTGTCAGAGCAAAGTCGTCACAAAGAAGAAGGAGTAAAAGCAGAGGTCTTGAATCAATTAATGAGGATGAAATATCAAATGCCTTCTCACTTAAGTTACCAGTACATAAAGATGATATAAGTGCATTAGAAATGAATGATTCTGCAACAGTTTATTTTCAAAAACAACAACAGCAGCAGGTTGGGGAGACGAATGATGTTAAAAATGATAGTGACTATTGGAAACAACAATACCTACAACTGAAGCAGCAGACTGAAGCGGGTATCGAATTGAGTAAGAGTAGAGAGGAGGAAATGCAACATCAAGAGATACTCCAGAAAGATACAGAGGAGTTAGAGCAGGAGATAATGGATGTAATTCAAGATGAAGAAGATGTCATTGAGGAGTATAAGGAGGAGATTTATAGAAACTATAACCCTGAGAATTATCAACCATCAATAGAAGAGGAGGACGCTGCCGACATTACATATGGTTCGGGACCCGAAGAAACTCATGACACCCCAATTGATAATGATATACTCTCTTATGGAAATACTGCCCAAGATACTGAGTCTGTAGTGGAGCAACGACGACTCAATTGTACTTCACCATTGGATGTCTTTGACGGTCTTCATGGTGTCGTTGATATGGATAATTGTGATTTTGATAGATATCATCCTAATAATCAAGAACAACAAGATGAGAAAGACTATGGTGGTGGTGAAAGGGGACAGCAAAGCCACCGTGAAAAGCAGAAAGTTACAGCTTCAGCAATTGCAGCCGCGGCGAGTATGAAGTGTGCATCTAACACTGGTCTATCTCAAGAAGATTTGGATTGGATGTTTCATCAAGCAAGTCAAGCACGAGATGCTAGCGTTCATACAATGAAGAAGACTGTTCGAGATATGAAGAACTTTGCAGATGAGATTGAGGATTCTAATAAAGGCCGGAAGATTAAACAAAGTCTTCTTGGTGGAAAGGAAGGATGCAACAGTAAGATTGTACAATACAAGGGTCTTTGTGCCACGGAGATGCAGGACATTGCAAATGATTTGATTAAATCTCAACTACATCCAGCACATCAATGTAACGCACCATCTTCATCATCGGAAGGGCAACAGGCAAGACAAATGAGTTCTGCCTTAACAGACGATCAGTCAGATCTGGTTGACTTGCTCCCCATTGGATTTGTTCCCTTGGATGACAATAATAAGTCAAAGACAGCATCTAATCATGACACGGGAGATACAGACGGTAATGATATCGCCCTACTTGAGCAATACAAAAAGAATCGTAAGATGACAAGTCCCAATAAATCTCTAGCTGATGATTTGACTGCCGGTCCTTCAAGAATGTCCTATAATAAGGAGCCGTCATCTCCTTGTGGTAGTGAGCTAAGTGAGAATGCCAAAGCGATATTTGAAGCGGCTCTCAAGCATGATACAAAAGGCAACAAGCAGCAGCGTCCTCAATCAAGAAACTCGTCTCTTGGGGCTGCTACCAACTTCTCGTCGCATATACCACCAGATTTTGCAACTTGGTTCGAGCTTCCATCTCCTGGATGTCTATGTATACCTCTTCTACCACTGTTGAATGTGTCACTGCGCAACTCAATTGACATTTATGACGCGAGCGAGATCTCTCCACAGTATACTGCAGATGATGTAGTAAACTTGTCCTATGCTGACTTTGTAAGGGAAGCCCAAGAGGTATTAATAGGACAAGAGCTAGATGGCAACACCTTTAATCATCAGTCAATGGGCCCAATAGATGTTGACGGTGACGATGGGTCTGTGAGATTTGCAAATCCCTCAGTGCACCTCTTTGGTATTTCTAACGCGGCCGCTGCGGCGATTTCTCGTCGTTCTTTTCAAGAAGCTATGGACATATACGGTACACTGTTAAGTTCCTGTTCATCGACGAAATCAAACGGAATAGTCGGCCAGCTCATTGCAAGTACACTGCACAATTTAAGTGTGTTAAACTTATGGAATCACGCGTATGAAGAGGCACTGCCATATTGCAGAGAGAGCCTTCGCTTCAAGACTGAGCTCATGGGCGATTCAGATGGGAGCTCTGTCAACGTGTGGTCAAACCTTGGTTTGCTAAATTATGCGATGGGTAAAACACCATCTGCCTTGGCTGCATTTCGTAAATCTGTGCAGATGTCTTCGAAGTTCCATCCTGAGGGTCATCTTACTGGGAGGCTGGTGAACAATATGGCATGCTGTAATTTCACTATTGGCAAACTACAACTCGTGCAGAGTCAGTTTAAGCAAGCTTTACAACTGCAAAAGGGCGATGACGGTAATGATAACTCTGGAGGACAAGATTTGTTCTCTATATCAATGTCACTGTTCAATATTGCAGTTGTATACGCTGCGCAGCATGATAATAAAGATGCTATATCACACCTCAAGGCTTGTCAAGGTTTGCAAAAGATATTGGTTGAGAGTGATGGTGAGGTAGTAAGAAGCATCACATATTATATGGATTCAATGCAGAATTACACCGCAACTCCTTCATCTCCGCAGAAACATCAACCTACAAAACCAACAGTATCTCGGAACGAGTTGGAGTTTGAACCGAATGAGCCATCATGCAATGACACCGAGGATGCATACCATCACCAAGAACATCAACGAAGCATTGTACCTCCCACACCAAATGATCTCGACAGTCCTGTAGACGTCTTCACATTGAGGGCTAGTCAACATAATCCCTTCATGCAAGGCGGCGAACAAATGGTGCATCCAATGCTCAGTCTTGGTAGTTTGAAGGCGTCAGCAACCACTGCTCAGAGAGTGCATCAATCGTTGGAAGGATGTGACAACTCAACTAGCATACAAAGTTTTAGAGGTGGTCGAGAGCTTAGTCTATTATGTAGAAGACCTCCTACATCTTCAACCAACATGTCATCAGTGTCGCAGAATATTTTCAACTATGGCTTACAGTCAATCAAGAAGCGTGAGGCTCAAGCTGAACTTCAGAAGACTCTACAAAGATACGGTCCGAGGCATCCAGAAGTTGGCAAGTGTGAATATAATCTAGGCCGATTGAATCTCTTTTCTCAAGGCTACAAGGAAGCTATTAAACATCTTGAGGCATCTATTCGTATCAACTCAAATGCATTAGGCCCAAAGCATCAAGATGTTGCGTCTGCTCTCATGTTCAAGGCGATGGCACAACTTGCAATTGAAAGACTAGAAGATGCAAGTTCATCTATGGCTCGAGTTCATAGAATGAGAGAAGAGCTATTAGGTGCCAGACACCCTGAGATGGGACAGATCTTGAATAATATGGCGTTTGTAGAGTTCGAGTTGGGCGAATATACAGCAGCCGAATCGATGTTCCAGGAAGCACTCGACTTACAACGGGAGGTCTTCACAACCGACCCTCCTTTCTTGAAGGGCGTTTCTATAGTCCTTTGTAACATTGCTTTCCTCCACGCAAAAGCAGGGTCGTTCTCAAAGGCATTAGTCGAATATGAAGGAGCCTTACAGATAAGACAAGATATACTCCTTGAAGATAATACACTCAGTGATATTACAAATAACATGGCACATATAATGGCTATTCAGAGAATGCAGCACGGTGCAATCAGTCTTGACGAAGTGACTAACGAATACCTAAGTATGCTCAAACGGAGATGAGCATAAACTTCAGCAGAAGCTACCATACTCAATTATACGTTAAGTGTCATCTTAAGCACTTCTTAACGAACAAACATTTAGATAATAGTTCATGAATAAACAAGTTAAGTTCACAGAAAGATGTCGTGTACAAATAACAAATATAATCTAATTCTTAATCACGATCATCTAGCATACCCAATAACGATGTGCCACGATCTTATCACAGCTCACGCACAAACTATCACAATGGAGAATCTACCTATCCCTAAAACAACAAACAGCATCATCGTCATTTAGAACTTGTACCAAATAACCTTCTTTTTGGCTGCATACCACTCATCAAGCACTCCAGCATGTTCCTCCTCGATCTTTCCACGCTTGATTTTGTTTGTGGGTGTTACAAAACCATTCTCAGGGAGCCACTCCTCATTCACGACCGCAATAAAGGCGACACGTTCATGATCGTCCAAAGTCTTGTTCACAGAATCAATAAGCTCTGTTAACTCCTTCTCAATACCATCCTTGTCACCGGCATCAGCCTTAGCCTTAGCATCCTCTCCCAACAAGACAATAGCGTGTGCTGCAACCTGCCCACGACCGCCAACGCATGCGAGCTCGATACTAGGGCTGGAGATATACTGATTCTCAATAGGAGCAGGGGCAACATATTTACCCTTTGACGTCTTGAAGATCTCCTTTGTACGGCCGGTAATCTTAAGACGTCCTTGCTCGTCAATGGATCCCTTGTCTCCAGTACGAAGCCATCCATCATCTGTCATAGTCTCTTTGGTAGCTTCCTCGTTCTTAAAATAGCCCATCATGACGCCAGGGCCCTTGACTTGAATCTCACCATCCTCAGCAATACGTTGCTCAACTCCAATGTGTGGCTCACCAACATATCCTACACGACCACGATGGGGCTTTGTCATGTGTGAATAGTTGAAGTTCTCAGTCATACCATACCCTTCAAGCAATTCAAGTCCCAAGCTGCGGTACCAAGCAAGAAGATCAGGAGGAAGAGGGGCACTTCCTGACCCAGCATAACGAACCTTATCTAATCCCAATGCCTTGAGCAACTTTTTCTTTACAAGAAAACTAATGATTGGGATTTTGAGTAGCTTCTCCAACTTTGCAGGCTCCATCTTTTTGAAGACTCCCTGTTGAAACTTAGTCCACAAACGAGGTACTGACAAGAATAGAGTAGGCTTGGCACGGCCTAAATCCGCAACAAATGTCTTCAAAGAGTCGGCAAAGAAAACATGTTCACCAGTAATAAAGGGTGCACACTCTCCCACCCAACGTTCCATACCATGGGAGATGGGTAAGTACGAAAGGTAGCGATCGTTTATGGTACATTTAGTTGCCTCGATTAATCCAAAAGTTGGCTCGGTCATATTGAAAAAGGATAGCATTACTCCCTTTGGTCTGCAAAGAATAAGACAATAAGGTTCCATAAGAAAAGAAGTCACAAAACAAAATTGCAACCCACTCAAACAACAATAAAACAATAGTAAAAGACACACACTTACACCCCAGTACTACCAGAAGTATAAATAATAGTAGCCATTTCCTCCGCAGTACGCTTTTTAACTTCCTTAATTTCATCACCCTTGGTACAGTCTGCCCATTTATCATAAGTCAATCCAGCAGGACATAAAGGTAATGAAATACACTTCATATCCTCAGGAATTCCCTTCTTCATTTCAGCCCAAGGATGCTCATCCAGCTTACCTACGAATAATAGTTTGGATTCACTGTGTTCAAGTGTATACTTTACTGTTTCGGCAGTCAACGTTGGGTAGATTGGTACGCCTACATGCCCGGTCATCATAATAGCAAGATCGGCCATTAACCACCTTTGTTTTGTATATGTTGGGTAGATGGTTTGATAGGTATTGCAATTGGATATAGTTAGTATATTATATATATATATATATATATATATTATAATAATATATATATATATATATATATATATAATATATATATGAGAAGGCTAAAAACATATCATATCCATCCACATAATATGTACCTAATTAAACTTACCAAGCACAGTTCTTACTCATAATTGCAATCTGACTAGGGACAGGTAAATCAAGACTTTCAATATGAGCAGCCATCTTCTTTGATTCGGATAAGAACTCAGCAAAGGTAAATTCTTTAATAGCATCTCCACCCATTGGTTGTGTTAGAAAGAATGTATTTGGATGCTTCTTGCAGTTATCAAGGATGTAATCTGGAATTACCCAGCCGTCGACTTTCTTGGTTAGTTGAGGGGCCATTGTTGATGATGAGAATAATGATGCTGGTGCGCTACAGATTTGATCTATTGTTTCCGTATATTATAATTATGAGGTCAATATAGTAGGAGGAAAGTTGAAGAAACACACCGCATGCAATCTCGAGGCAAAGACCTTAGCGTACTTAGTATCTTTTATACAAATATAAGATCATGCACGTACGATCACACACAAAACTTCAAACAATAATTAACAATCGATCGGACCATAATATCTCTCAACAAATAAATAGTATACATAACTCTAGCCGTGGCTCGTCTCACAGAGGTATCTCAAAGAAGAATACACTACATAATCGATTGGTATAGGTTGGGTGTTCATTACTGGAGGCGAAGATACAGTATCTTCTATTTCATCCTGCTCTGTAGGTATCACATCATACATCACTTTTGTGCAATTCTTCATATTACTCATAATAAGAGCTAGTAAAGTATCATGGAGGTATTAAAAAGTGGAGAATCACCTTCTCTTATATCAAACCTTGAGGTGATGCAATTACTACAAGAGCGAAAGGATGCTAGATCACAAGGTGAAACCAATAGCAACAATACAAAAACATTTCAAAATAGAGATTGGATAGAAAAATCTGTACTGGAATATGTGAAAACATCACCAGTGGGTGGATCTGACGTCAAAGCTAAAGACATCTCGAAATTAGTAGAGAGATTGCGAACAGAATACGGTCTAACAAATGCAGAAACATTACAAATACTTAACCATCTACCTACTAGTCTTGTTGAGGTACATTTATTAATTGAGGATATAGAAAAGAGAGAACAACTTGATACAGAAGAGAAACAATTGGAGTTTTTAAGAACAATTGCCGAATTCTCAGGCAGAACAGTAGAGGAGGGTGGAGCTGAAGATGATGCTGAGATAGAATAATAGTATGCTTAAACTTTAGTTATACGAAAGTCTACGCATACTCTGAATTGTCTCTTTGCAACACTACCGACTCTAGCAACATGAATGACTTCCATCTCCAGTCCAAGACTCTGACATGCTGCTTGGATTGAATCTCTTGTGCGTTGACATGTTGGAAGCTCGTGGTCTGCTGCAAAGTCATACCAATGGCATTCACCCTTGAGCTTTAATAAAGGCAACATGGCTAAAAGAAACTCTTTACCTGAATCCCCTGTCCCAATGTCCCCATCTAGAGTACCACCTTCTTTTGGACGAGGCGCCAAGATACGCTCGAAACTGAACTTTTCCAGCGTCGGCAAGATCTCTAATGCATCTCCCTCCATAATCGTCAAACGCTCCTCAGCTCCCTTCCCTCCTCCAGGACAGGTTACTGTTTTATTCCTTTCCAACATTCTTTTCGATCTTCGTAGACATTCGGTCGCAATCTTATTCTTTTCAATAGCTATTACTTCTTTAGCTTCGGTCCTACAAACAATTTGAAGTGCTTCCATGCCTACTCCTGCAAATACTACTAGTACTCGTTCTCCCCTAGCAACTTGCTGAGACAAACGAAGTCGTTCTGGTGCCATTCGAGGGGAGAAGAATGTATTTTGAAGATCCTAGATACACAAAAGGTAGACGTGTGTGTGTTAAATTGCAAAAGGATCACTGGGATCATATGAAACAAGGAACAGTACTCACAATAACTGATTTGACACCATATTCATAGTGTGATGTTATGATAGGATTGCGCGGTGGTCCTGCAAGTTGCACGAGGCCACCATCTCCAGGTGAACAATTCGATGTCGAAAGTGATCTTGTTCGTGCTACACATATCTTCATCGCTTTGTTCTTACTCATTATATACTCGGCTACCTGTCGCTGAGTATTTTCATCCCCATCAGGAAGAGAATTTAATATAGCAACGTCTCCAACAACTTTGTAAGAAAGACACACAATAATGTCAGTATCAACATAAGTGAAGAACGATATGGTGGCAATAGATGATATTCTCTCACCGTCATAAGATCTCGGTATAGGAAGTCCTGTTGTTGCAGATCTATTTGATTGAGAACCGTTGCTAATGTTGACATCCAACTCAACTCTATTGATACCATGTACGACACCATCAATGGTATTTTCTACAACAACATCAACATATCCTTCATCTAAAGACCGCACTTCCTCGACAAACCTTTCAATCTTTTTCCAGTTTCTCTGATGTCGTTCATTAACAAGCTGAGCTAGCCAGTCGGCATTGCTAGCAGTTGAAGCTTCATTTTTTGGGTCATAATACAATCCTACCCCCGGTGAAGTGGGCAGTGATAGAGGCATATCAACTCCTTCATCTCCCCAGATAGCAACAAGATACCGAGGTCCTCCTCCTTTACATTGTTGATTGTTCACTATGATATTATTAACTTCATCTTCATCATCATGGCCTTTGCTATCACTATTCCACGACGTCAATCCTACATTCTTAAATGATGGTCGTGCCAATGTCATTAGTACCGATGCAGCTTTCAAGCTACGACACATAATGTGTAATATGAATGGTTCATATCTCAGCCAAATCGGTGTTTTGAATGACAATGTAGAGTCAGACTCTTCTAGTTTCTCCTTGAAATTAGCATTATTTTGATGTCCTTCAAATTGTCCAATTGTTGGTATAGGATCACCACCACCAGTTAGATCTTGTCCTCCTATCAATGTTGTCAAATTGAAATATCGTTGGGGTTCATTAACTAAATCATGATTAACACGATATCGTTGAAAGAAACCTAATTTTTTACCACTTTCATTATTGTTACCAACATCTCCATTGTTTCCTTCTGTAGTATTACCATAATTATGCCAACTCTTTATACCATCACCACAATATAGGAAGCAACGTCCCGCACAACTATACGATACGAGGAGAAACAATAATATTGGCATTAGCCTTTGGAGGAGAGCAAAGAGAAGAACACAATATCGAGACTCTCCTCTTCCATATCAAAGCAACCTACCTGCTCGTAGTATAATATTCATCCCGTGCATTTATCTCTGCACATATATCGACTGCTTTTGGGTCTATCCTTCCTGCTGATGATTTATCTTTTTAATTGATAATATAAAGAAGCATCAAAGATATGAGGTATGATTTTTAAAACAGATACCAAAAATAAAGCTAAACTAAAACGATGCTTCAATAGTACGTCGGACACAATCTTACCTCGCTTAGATAAGCAGTTTAGTTTGCGTGTTTGGAAGTGTGTAGTATGATGATTCATCTTCTTCAGCTTAATGATATGATATTGGTTGTGTACGGGAGATTTCCAATGCTTTTTTGCGGATTTTTGAATGGTGGGTAGGATACCTTACCTAATGCCTCTTCAACTCTACAACAAGCTACTTGCTACTCACTTTCCCACCCTCATAAATAAACTCTACTTAAAATAATATAGATTGAAGAAGTGTTGATACTAAGTAGGCTCATTCGATATATCTAATACTATATCCAAATATCATATCTTTTCTGCTCTGTCAACTTGAGTATCCTCTTATCTAAAATCAATGTAATCAACACAGAACCTCAAGCCGATCAGCATCAATGAAATCTACATCACTTCCACCAGTAACTTCTTGTCCCATCTTTTCCATTTGTGGCTTCTCAACTGTTGATAAGAACAACGCCAATAAGCATTCAGCTCTATTCATTCGAAAGAGGGGATTAATTTTGATTGTCTCGGCCAAGTGCTTATCATTATTCAGTATATCTTCTTCATCTGCAATAAGTTGGCATTCCTTCTTTAACAAGCCAAAGCTTTCTTCTTCACTATATTTTGTTACCCATTCTGCTCCATTCACTTTTTGTATCATATTGCTTTCTAGATCTCTCATACGCATTACAACACCAACTACTCGACCTGATATCGTTTGTGCTTCCTCTGTTGTAAATACATCCGTTGTTTCATCTTTTTCTGCAGCTGCTTTTCGTTGATCGATCGCCGACATTGCAATTCCAGCTGCAGTGATGGCTATATTTATTGCCTCAGTTTCTTTATTTGCAGTATCTATTGCAATATCTTGTCCATCATCTTGAGTCTTTCCTATCGAATGTCAAAGTATCGTGGTTTGTTTGAGGGAAGTGATTTATATGTTGATAAAATTAGGTGTGTAATACATTGCGTTAGAGAAGATAACAGTACCAAACTGCAAACATATAATACAATGTATGTATGTACATCAAATACACACATCATAGAATCAACTCACCAAGAATACACTGACTCCTAAGCAATAATGCCTCGGCGATGCAATTAATAGTAGTAGGATGAAGAGATGGACGTATGCCCGTTGCATCTCGGAGAGAGTCTCCCTTTTTTTTAGTATTACCATCATTGGAATTAGCACTCAAGTTATGGGGTATGATAGCATTACATCTTCGAACAAATATTGAGATCTTTGTTCGCAATTGAACTGTAGAAAACGCAGTCGTCGTTGGATAATAGAATGCTACAAACAGATATAGAATAAATAACCTAACCGAGGTGATCATAATGAAGAGATGGGTGGTGCGGAGGTGTGAATAGTAAAGGTGTTCATTTCTTTATCTTGCATGGCAAAGGTGAGACAGCTTTTAGAGGCAAATGAACGTTCGCTCGCCATTACTATCCTACCAAAATGGGGTGGTCAAAGAGGTCCAAAGGTCGGTGGCAATCACGGCTAGATGAGCTGATGACGGCTAACTATATTATGATTATATGGATAGTTAGGATGACGGCTAAGATGACGGCTGGCTAGATTGTGACTTTTTGGTGTTGGAAAAGCATATGGTATACTGTTTGCAAAAAAAATAACAAACATCTCAACAACAAGCTGCGGTATGTGGCTTTGGCATTCTATGCAACAACTTGTAACTCATTAGAAAAACTTTAAATAGAGGCGCTAGTAGACACCGGCAACCTAATATACAAAGATAGAAGTGTCATCAAACAACATTTATGTCTTAATACTACCCCTCTTAAGTTGGATTAATTCCCCGTGAAAATCTCAGACAAACTGTGCTTCGAGTTCTGTTAACTTGGCCTTACCTAATAACCTCTCAAGTGCTTGCCTCTCGCTTGCATCGCCGAAGCAAGATTTGACTGCTTCAGTTCCATATTCCTTTTGAATTGACTTCATGGCACCATCAATCACCTTGGGCTTGCAACTCTCCTCCATAACCTTACTTGTGCAGTCAGCAAGCCAAGCAACTGTAAGTGCCTGCATATTTGCAAATGAGCAGAACATGTCACCAACATAATCATAGATGCGAGGATTATCACAAGCAAATGAATCAATAAACTCCACTAAATCAGCCATTGCAGATTCAATGTCAGACTTGGTAACCTTGCCGCTCCTGTAGAGATGCTCAAGCATTTCAATTACAGTCTTGAGCTCGGTGGCCTTGCAATCGGCAGCATAATCAACATTGGTCGCAACAATAATCTTTGATGCATTAGGGGATGATAGTACCTCCTCAATAGACATTTCAAGTTCCTTCTTGTCCTTGGACTGCATGAACTCTTGACGCATATTGTTGGCCCTAATCTTGAGCTTTTCTTCCGAGAGAACTTGTCCACCAGCACCGCGAACAGGTAAGATTCCTCCGGCTCCCATACCAGGAGCAACAGGAGGTGCCCTAGAAGATGAAGCTCCGCCTCTTGATGAGTTTCCATATCCACGGCCACCATCCCGACTTGAGCGATTATTGTCATATCCTCGATTGTCATCACGGTAATTTCCTCTGCCGCCTGATCCGCGTCCTCCATCACGACGATTGTTGTTGTCATAACCTCTGTAAACATGAAAGAAGTATGATTATAATGTATTGAGAATTCTGTATTCGACAAAGAAAGGACGAATATGAATAGACAAACTTACCTTCCTCCACCTCTGCCTCGTCCTCCACCGCCTCGTCCTCCATATCCTGCACTCTGTGCCTGAGCCTGCCGCTCTTCCCTTTCTGCATCCTTACGGATCTCCTCCAAAGTCTTGGCTGTTTCAACCTTACGCCTCAACTTCCATCGGTTGGCACGCATGTCAATCAAATCCTTGTAGGCAAAACGAGAGCGTTGAGTGATGGTAGTATCTTCACTCAACTTGGCAATTTTGTTGAAGTAAAATGTCATGTAGGGTTGGGCCTTGGGGTTGTCAATGTTCTTTCCGATGGCAATGAACAAGTGACATAGAGCCTCGTGATCCTCGGCATCCATCTCACCATCCTCTCCGGTTTTGGAGCGTAGGCCACCATCGACCTCTTCGATCTTGAGAAGACTGTGAATACAGAACCTCATAATCTTCTCCTTAAGCATTGCTAATTTGTAAAGCTCACCAATAAATTTGATGTTACCAAGCATCTGTTTCTTGAGTTTCATTCGACGGAACTCAAGCTCTTCTTCTATCTCTTTTTGTTTCTTTTCAGAGAGAGTTGACTTCTTCTTCTCGTACTCCTTCTTCTCTTTCTTCCACTCATCGTAGATATCTTGCTTGTTAAACTCATCCTCGCACTTGTTCAATAATGATCGCTTGAAGGTGCTCATTTTGACAGCATGATTCTGTGCTTCAATCTCACTGGTAAATATTTCAAGACTGATTTGTTGTCCACACTCTTCTGCCTGTGCCATTGGGAAGAAGACAGTGTAGTACTTGTCATCTTCGCTTTTCATAATCTTGATGAATGTGCCACGTTGAATGAGAAGACGATGAAGTGTCAATTCCATATCTTCACGCTTAATAGGATCATTCTCGTCGTTATTGGCAATAGCCACATCAATACACTTTTGGTCAGTCTCGAAGGGTCCAACAATTTCAGCATCACTTGTGCTAACATCATTACTCCAACGATATGATACCGATCCACTCCCTCCCTCGCTGTAATCGACTTCGGCGCCAGGTTCCGCAGAAGGATCTTCATCACTTTCAATAACTTGAATGAATGCACCGCCCTTTTTCACAGTCTGAGACAATCGGTAACATAGATTCGCATACATATCGTTAAGATAGGGCTCTCCGATAGCTTTTTCATATACCAACTTAATTATCAAGGTAAGCATCTCATACGATTTGATTGGAATCTCACACATTTGATTGGAGAGTTTGTCAAACTTCTCCTTCGTCATCTTGTTGAGAATACTCTTAACCTGTTTCTCGACCTTGACCATGACTGAAGTGTCCTTTGCTGGACGCCAATGATTCTCGGTAACAACAAGGGGCGCAAAATCATCATCAGGGAATGGTTCGTTATTGTTACGGCTGGACTGACGACGGTTACCTTGATGACCACCTCTTCCGCCCCTATTCGGAGGTGGAGCTTGTCCTTGTTTGTGATGTATGAAAGTGAAAACAAGTTAATGAGTATTTCTGTCAAAAATGTTGTCAAACACTTTCCAATAACATTTCGTTTTGTATGACGATACGCACCGCGATTCCATTCAGAACCTCCACCGCCTCTGCCTCCTCCACGCCCAGGCGACTGGCCTTGTGGTGGTCTAGGCATTTCACGTCCTATTTAAGAGAAAAAGCAAGAGCACAACAATTAATATATACATCAATGTGAAACAAAAATAGAGATAATTGCACATACCTCTAGACCAATCGCCACCTCCCTGGCGTCCATCTTGGCCACCACGATTATAATTACCCTGTCCTCCATAATTACCCCTACCACTTGATTGTCTGCGTCCCATCATCCCTCCTCCACCGCCACTTGCGGGCTTGACAGTCATATCTTTTGTGTGGCAAAAATACGACGAGAGTCAAATAGCAGATGAATTAAAGATATGATCATAATGAGACATTCAAAACGAACAAAAGAAAGATAGTACTTACCAATCAAATCATCGGGCCTGCAAACACAATAATCCTCATCTCTCAAACTTAGTAACATTTGTTTACTGTAGATTAATGGTTTCCTTGCCGAATCGCCACCATTGGCAGTATTCACGTTCTCTGCCGAACTGTCGGATGCAGCAGCCGCAGGTGCAGCACCAGGACGTAGTCCACCACCAAGTCGTGCTCCCCCAGGACGAAATCCACCCTTTAAGTTAGGTAAAGATAATAGTAGTTTAAAAAAGTTAGAAAAGTGGCACATGATGTGCACAAAATTAAAAAATATATATACACATCAAACTATACATATACACACACAAGATATACATAAAATAACTTACAGGACGGAAATTCCCAGAAGATGGAGATGGTGAGATGTTCGCCTTTGGCGCTGCAGCCGGAGTACTCTCCTTCTTTTCCTCAGAACTAGATGCCGACTGCTCCTTTGCCTGTGCTAATTTTGCTTTCAATTCCTCCTCAGCTTTAATCCGTGCCTCCTTTTCTTCAGCCTCGAGACGTTGACGATCTTCAAATTCCTTTCGGGCACGTTCTTCCGCTTCCTTACGTGCACGAGCTTCTGCCTCTGCTAATCTTTCCCGTTCCTCAGCTTCTAACTTTTCTCTAGCAACACGTTCGGCTTCCTCCTTTGCTGCTTTCTCAGCCTCTTCTTTAGCTTTGATTTCAGCTTCTTCCTTTGCCTTCTTATCAGCAGCCTCCTTTGCCTTCTTAGCTGATCCCGCCGCAATTGCCTCTTGTGCAGCTTTTAACATTGCATTACCAGCTTCTTCAGATTTTTTAGCAGTGGCCAATTGCAATGATGACATTTTATTGGTTGCAGCATCTACTCCTCCTCCTTCACCATCTTTCTTATCTTCATCTTTTTTAGCTGCATCATCAGTTGGTACTGGTGAATTGGAAGAATTGGCAGCGGGTGTACTAGATTTATTACTTTTGTCATCCTTCTTCTCAAAAGTAATTGGATTACCATCTTTATCAGTAATATTCAATACCTTCTTAACACGGGGACTTGGTGCAGGTCTAGTAGATGGTACATTAGGTCCTCCCACTACAACACCTCCCGCCGCTGCTGCAGCACCAAGAGACGAAGGTGGGGCACTACGATTCATAGGGGCAGCATTGGCATTCATAGGATAACGAACACCTTGCCCATATTGTGGTGGGGGATATTGTTGCGGTGGCATACTACCATAAGGTGGGCCACGTTGAGCACCGGGCGGCATAGGACCACGATACATTGGCATACCTTGGGGCGGCATCATCATTGCACCTTGAGGATGCATTTGATATTGTTGAGGATGACCATAGGGTGAACCTTGAATTGGGTATCCTGTTGTTTGAATATGTGGGGGTAATGGCCCAGTTCCTGGCCTCGCACCGCCTGGTCCCATTGATGCCATTTGTTGCATTGCAGCTGCGGTTTGTGTAGTGGGTGGTGGACCTTGTTGCTGCTGTTGCCATCCGCCTCTTCCACTTTGGTTGTATGATCCTCTACCACTTTGATTATATGAACCCCTTCCTCTTCCTCCGCCGCCTCTTCCCGATTGTGGGTGGCCACGACCAGAAGCTGCAGCTTGCAATGAGGAGTTACCCTGTCCAGTCGACATACCAGTATTAATTGTATTTATAATCAATTGGATGAAGGTTCACCAATTCACCTCTCAAAAATTATGAGGTGATTAATAGGTTATGAGCGTAAATGTTGTCACTTGACCAGTACCATTTGAATACCTAGTTGGTATTCCATACTTAACGCCTTCTCGATATGCCAGGAACATAAGGACTATCTAACAAGGAGTATATGATGAATCCAAATACTAAAATACTAAACCTTATCAAATGCATATCTAAAGCCTATAAAAAAATAGCACTGTTTGGTATCCCAATCAAGCACTATATTCTAAGATCAACTATCATGGTCAACACAAAATCAAGCACTGCAAATTCCACAACAAGCAAACTCATCTGCGCTGTACTTCTAAACATATTCTGGTGGACAACCATTTTTATTGCTCACTACTATCTCATTCTCGAAAGATTCTAATGGAGCTTCGACTTGAGAATTATTCATAGATGATGTCATCTCGCCACTACCTTTAGTCTCTTCCTCGCCTACAAGATCAGTTCCGTCATTGTCTGTAGACATGCATTTCTCTATACTGAGCCAATTCAACATAACTTGACAACAATATTGAGGTGTATCAAACAAATGTTGGCGCTATACCTCCGCAATGTGGATATTACTAGTTGGGGTCACCTCACAGGATTGGACACATCTACCTCTTCCAACATCATTGCCATGATAGTAATCGGTCCCTGTGTATGGTGAGAATAGTGTGTATAGAGAGATGAGAAATTGAGAGATATTGACGGCATATAGATGATAACAATGAATATATATAGAAGTAGAAATAACTTACACCATTTCTCAGTAGATTGATATGGATTCTCTCGACGAGCATTTGTTTGTTTCTGTCCTTTTGGTTTTGTTATTAATCTCCTCTCCTCATTCTGTATCTTGTGTATTTGATCTTCAATATCGCGCCATCACCATGAACTTGACTCTGCGGTATGTCAACTGCAATTGTATTCGCTTCTTTATCATGGATGAAAGAACTACTCCCTCTCTCTGCTTTGTTGCTATCTTCGATAATATGTAGAGGATATCTTGTCGAAGTATTCCGCCGCAGATAATGTGTATCGTTATCATCCATCGTATCTACCATTCTTCTATCACTATCTACAACATGACTGTGCACATGTTGTATCAAAGAAGTAGATGGTAAAGTAAGGGCAACAACAACTCTCTCAGTACCACTCCTCTTTCTAATTCGACTTGATCGTCTTCTTTTTATCGTATCAAATTCCATGATATTACTAATTATTTCTTAGAGTATTAAGGGAATATATTACTTAATGCAATGCCGCCGCCATAACCCTATGCCGTCAATCTCTCATACGAATCGTCTGCTCATTTAATTAAGGGCTTGACCCTCGAGTACCGGATGTTGTATCGCCAAACTCATAGGGGGGGTGTGTACCTGCTATCGAGATCAGAGAGTTTGGCCTCGAGATCCAAAGAAGATATGTACTGGTAGAAAGATATAAATAGAAGTGTTGTAGATTATGGTCAAAATAAGAAATGCTTACAACAATGAAGCAGCACAATGGGATATAATCATACCAAGTTCTTTATTTCTAGCTTCGGCAATATGTTGGCTTGATCCATCCATTGCACCATCAATCATATTTGCTATACTTGGCTTTTCAAGTGTCTACATAACACCAGTAATGCAATACTTTACAAAACCGGCAACACAAAGTTTAACAACAACTTTAACAGATGCATTAAATACTATTGCAGACGAGAAGCATAGTGAACAGCGAGAGAAATTATTCTCTGCAGTATCAGATTTGTTAGTTGTTACTTTACAGAGTGAAACATTAACAACTACATTGAAACAATCACTACTAGCTTCATTAATGGATGATGACTTGCACGAAGCTACACTAAATACATTGCAAACTGCATTAATAAAAGCATCTGAAAATGAAGGATTTAGAACAACAGCACTATTTGTAGTGAAAGATGCATTTGTGGGCGCTCTAAATGATGAGGAATTTGTAAGAGATTTAATGTCAAGTTTGGTTGGTGCAATTGTACAGGCTTCAAAAGAAGAGGAACTTACACAGAGCATACTCGATGTTGTTACTCGAGCGGTATCACAAGCTTTGGCAGATGAAAGCTTTGTCTCTGAGATTCGAGGTGCAGTTAAGGATACATTGTCTGATGGTGATATATACAAAGCGGGTGCAAAAGGTATGCTTAGTGCAGGCTTGGGCTGGGGACACGAAATCAAGAAGAGTCTTGGAGCAGGAGGAAGTAGAGGAGGTTCCAATATATCTAAAGATGATAATGATGATATCCCGAATATTTAATATAGTAATGATATTCATAAGATGTGATCACGATACCGAAGTAACTATTTTACAACATATTATTATAAAACTTATATATTCTTCCTAATTCTTCTCCCTCATAAGATGATGATAAACACACCCAAATAATAGTACTCCTTCTTGTTATTCTCTCTTCTCTCAAAACTATATACATATATTTACACTTCACTTTTCTCCTCGTCTCCCCATGATACAGCCCACATATCACTCTCCATATATTCCACCTTATCAGTAAAGGTATTCGTAGTGTTATTTGCTTGTGGCCTACGCTGCAGTGAATGTTTAGGAGAATGTTGCAATCGGACTTTCAAATTATGTGTATTCAACCGATGATCATATCGTGAAGACTGTTTCAATATTGATCGTACTGGTGAATCTTTACTTACTTGAATCTTCTTGGCATTCTCCTTTGTTAATAGTTTTGTAGGGGTATCTTCTATACCAGAGAAGATACTCTCGTCACCATCTTCCATCTTGTTTTCCTTTTTCTTCTTCTTTCGATCACTTCTCTGGCTCAACTTTTCTTTCAAATCACAATTCATCCTCTTCAACTTCTGTATTTCTAATTCCATGTTCATCAACTTTTCCATTGTTACTAATTCCATTGCTTCCTCTTCTTCTTGGGAACAGGTCACACTCAACGCTGTTGTCATATTGTTACTGTTGCTTGTTTTGTCTTCGGTAATATTTGCATTCACAACTACCTGTTGTTGATATAACTTATTCCATTCACGTAACTGAGTATGTAATGCCGACGACATTTTCTTAACAGATGATGAATGAAACTTCCAACATCCTAAAGCAAACTTATCTAGCTTGCTTAACATGGTTGACAATTGTTTCTTCAATATCTTGTTTTGTTGATTTAACTCTTCATTCGTTTGTTGCAATTCAGATATGTATGTTGCTTGTTGTGATATTGTGTTTGTTAATGTTGCCTTCTCGTTTATGTAACTTTGTTTCTGAGATTCCATTTGCTGTTCGAGACTGCGCATGTCTTTGAGGAGAGATAGTAGTGCCTTTTGATGTTGTTGAGATGATGATGATGATGAGTCGGAGGAGTGTTGTTGTTTACAGTCATCGATTGACGATATTGCTGAGCTACTGGCATTTGATGGACGTTTGCTCACATGTGCTGCTGCCGGTATGCTGTGGTTGATGGAAGAAGAGGCAGAGTCTTCAATGTTATTAAGTTTCCGTAGTCGAGCGATGGGGTTAACATCGTCAAATTCCTCCTCCTCATCGTCGTCGTCATCGTCACTTAGCAAGGAGCTCTCTCTTGAGGCCGACATGGTAAGACTCTGTAGTGAATGATAGTTGGATATCTCCTCGTTATCATTCGTCGGATGCTGTTTACTACTGTCGTTACTACTGTTACCAGCCAACAGAGTAAGTGATGAGTTCGATGTATTACGTACATGCTTGGTCGTTGATACTAATGTTCTTCTCATAATTTTATATATGTGAATTTTTTTTATTTGATTTGATATGCTAGCTTTACGACTACGACTTCTACAGATATAGATATACTCTCGAGTAGTATTGGAAGAGTGTATGTATGTATTAGGAGTCAATGGTATGTAGTCTGGTTCGACTGTCGGCATCAAATTTGATTTGTATGACAGTTTGAAAAAGACTCTGACGGCCTTTTTTCACTATTCTGATATCCCACCAACCAGGCTGGTTATCACTAACTATCTAGACAGTATATCAGTAACATATCATAAGTATGAAGACGACAAAGGCGACCTTCGGTCTTCGAGACCGCAACGATGATAAGAGTAGTAGTATCCTGCCAATTATTGCAAGTCGGGATGATGTTGAACAATCTTATACTGACGATGATATGAATCATCACAAACGCCAAACCATGTCATCAACATACCAATCTAGTAGTAGAAGATATCCTCTACCTCCCTCTAAGCCACAATCTCTACACTATTTACATCATCACATCAAGAAGCTCAAGAATAATGTAGCAAAATACAGTCGACATACACGGGTTGCATTTCACTTGATTTTAGGTGGTATCATACTGTACTCTCTCGTCAACTGTATAGATTCAAAGAGGAAGTTGATCAGTAACGAGGAAACAAAATCATATCATGTGTTTCATAATGCAAACAACTGGGAAAATGACATGCCTGGGATAGATGATCTCATGGATATTACAAACAAGTTATCTCAAATGTTCAAAGCGGAGCATTCATCGATGTCAGTATCAGATAAGGAAGTTTTGACTACAGATATTCATAAAGCTATAGCAGTTATGCATATAAAAGTGTTTCGAAGTGATGTCGGCGTAGTACATACCAAGGTACAAAATGATGCTCTTGTCGATGACAATGTGAGTGGTCGACATAATGAGTTTACAGAAAAGTGTAACTTCGTCCTCAATTCAATGAAAGCAGAGTATGAAGATATTGAAGACGTTGAAGATTTTCAGTGGATATGCACTAATAATTCATTGACAAAGTCAAACCTTGAATGGTATTTTGCTAAAGCGTGATATCGGAATTGAGAAGTAAACACAAAGGATGTTGCCCAAAGCAAGTATCCTCATGTAGAATAGATGTAAATGGAATTACTAGTATTCAATCTAGGATTTGACGAATCAACTCACCAGCCCATCTTCCGCCGCCGCTATCGCAGTAAGCCATATGTCCTGCATTTTTGTGATGATAGTATGTTGTTACTGGATGTAGAATGTGTATAGAATGAGCGTTGTGCGCTTTTGGAATGCCACGTCCTCCATCAGTACAAGTCAGAACAGTATTAGTGGTTGTATTTATGTCACTTTGTTCTTTTGAATCGATGTGGACAAAATCATCTTCCAAGGCGGCCTTTTCATCACTACAAGTTGCAGTGATTGCAATGCCTAATGATGTGCTACTGGCGATAATGACGGCGGCCATGATAGAGTAACATTTACTCCGGATACACTAACTTTTGATGGTGGCATTCCAAGTTTAGTATACTTTATCAATCATTATAAAACACAATAGTTGCTATAGAGGGAGGCTTCTCTGCTTGAAGAAGCATGTGTTTTTAAGTTGCTCATAGATGAGGACTTCTTGCAAAGATCCACTATAGTATGGTATCCTATCTATTGCCCTCTCTCAACTGCCCCTTAAAAAAATCTAGATAGCATTCAACATAATATTTGGCTTCTGTAATAGGTAATAATACAGCAAATCTACTTCTCTCGGTATATCACCTCTTCTATCTCTGCCATATCTTCATTGTTTCTGGGTTTGGCATCTTCTGATTGATATATTGCATTATAGTGCTTTCAGGTACATCATTGCAATTCTGCAAAATCTACGACTAACTAAAATTGACACACTGTAAGAAATCCAAGCTTTATAGTAACACAAAAATACTAAACAATACCAAACTATACCAAATATATAAATAAATTAAAACAATGAGTGTCAACACACAATTAACGTTACCACGTCCACTATCCACCGACGAGACGGATACACTACGCGACTTACTAACACAACAACTTAACATATCGGGTGGTGATGACTTGGATGATGCTGAAAATTTATTAGATTATGCTATTGATATGATTGATAGTGGTGAAGCTGTTGGACATGTTACTGATGAGGTAAGTTTTATAAAGTTTAAGAGTGGTGGGGCTGATTGGAGTTACTTTGTGTTTATGTATTGAGATATGATTTTTATTGCAACGCAAACCTAGTGCGCGGGCTGATTGACATGTGTGCATTTAATATATGAATATTATACTATGATTTTAATGGCAATGAAACTCACATTATTATATGATAAATTCCTTTACAGCTTAAATTTATGGAAATGCCAGTATGTGATGATGCAGCTGCACAAAAGTTAGGTGTATGTTTAACTAAATTCTTCACCACACTTGATGGTGGTAAGGAAGAAGTAGAATCAACAACACCCGCGGCAGTGTCAATCAAGGCAACACCCACACCAAAGGCAAAACCAGCTCCATCCCCACGCTCTGTTGTATCTACACCACCAGCCCGTCGTGCCCCACAACCTTCCTACTCTTCTTCATCTCGTACCCCGTCATATGGATCATCATCAAGATATGGATCAAGTATCCAAGGTGATGCAAGATCAGCAACGTCACGACGTCAAGATGAAATGAAGAGTATGTTTGGATCAGGTAGTGGAGGAAGTTCAGTGAAAGATCGTATGAAGGCATTTAATAATGAAACGAAAATTAACTTTGATCCTATCCATTTTGCTGTTAATAAGAATAAGGAGAAGAATGGTAAGTATCATATTCATAATATGACCCAAGAGGATGGTTCGGAACTCAATCTATTTGGACATCATAATATACTCAAATTTCCCCTCTTCTTTCCCCCTCTTCTCTCACCTTCCCCATACACAAAACAGCCCGTAAACAGGCCGAACGTGATGCAAAAGAATCAGCTAAACGTTTCCAAGTCAACGCCACCATTGCTACTAAAACAGCTGAGGAGTTCAAGAGTTTGGGCGAGAAACAAAAGGCCGCCAAGAAGGAAAGCATTGAAACTGCGAAATTAAACAAAGGTGCTGGTGTTATTGTTAGTGTGCACGATGTCACACTTGACTTTAAGAAGATGCAAGATGAACGTGTGCGCAAAAAGAAGGAAGCCAAAGAAACAGCTATGCAGTACAACTACACCTACGGAGATGGTGGTATTGTAGATGAGACAAGCGCTGAATTCCTTGCCAATCAGAATGCTATCAAGGCCAAAAAGAAGGAGTCTATCGAGACGGCTATGCAGTATAACTACACCTACGGAGATGGTGGTATTGTAGATGAGACAAGCGCTGAATTCTTGGCAAATCAAAATGCCATCAAGGCAAAGAAGAAAGAATCAGTCGAAACTGCAATGCAGTACAACTATAACTATGGTGACGGCGGAGTTGTAGACCAGACCAGCGCCGAGTTCTTGGCAAATCAGAATGCTATCAAGGCTAAAAAGAAGGAGTCTATCGAAACTGCAATGCAATATAACTACAACTACGGTGATGGCGGAGTTGTAGACCAAACAAGTGCTGAGTTCCTAGCCAATCAGAATGCCATCAAGGCAAAGAAGAAGGAATCTGTCGAAACTGCAATGCAGTACAACTACAACTACGGCGATGGCGGAGTTGTAGACCAGACTAGCGCCGAGTTCCTAGCCAATCAAAACGCCATCAAGGCAGCAAAGAAGGAATCAGTAGAGACTGCAATGAAGTATAATTACAACTACGGCGATGGCGGTATCGTCGATGAGACGAGGTGAGTTGTATGACATCTCTTTTCTGCTTTTGATATCTCACACATGAGGATACCCCAAACCGCTCACGCCTTTTTTCACTCACATCTTGTGATCTATGTACAGTGCTGAGTTCTTAGCCAATCAGAATAACATCAAGGCCGCAAAGAAAGAGTCGGTAGAGACTGCTATGAAGTACAACTATAACTACGGTGATGGCGGTGTTGTTGACGAAACAAGTGCTGAGTTTTTGCAAATGCAAAACAATATCAAGAATGCCAAGAAGGAATCTGTCGAGACAGCTATGCAATACAACTACAACTATGGCGATGGAGGAGTAGTAGAAGAAACTAGCGCTGAGTTCAAGGCCATGGGTGATAACATCAAGGCCGCAAAGAAAGAGTCGGTAGAGACAGCCATGCAATACAACTACAATTATGGTGACGGAGGTGCTGTCGATGATGAGGTTGCTAAGTTCAAGGATTTCTCCGATGAAAGAAAAGAGCAGAAACACCGAGCAGAGGAAATTAACGCAGGATTCAACTATGTTTATCAATCAAATGATTAAGAATGGGAAGTTACAAATTGTGCAGCAGCTCTAAGAAAAGGATCACATCATATGCTTAAAAGTTGATGTTGGGGCTGTAAGATAGGATACAAAGAATAGATGTTGTGTAATTGGAAAACAAATAGAATCTTGTTGTTGTTAAATGAAGATCAATAGACTAGTTACATGGTACGGTATAGTTATTTAGAGGCGGAGAGGTATCTCAGTAGTGGTCAAGGGTAGGATACCATATCGTATGCAAAAAAGATGAAATGATATTTGAATATTTGGGGTTTCAGGGGTAGATCACCCCTTCCACTCTCGTACCAACCCTCTTTCTTCCATAAGAGACAGGTAGATACCGCCGTGGAAGGGGTGGGGTAGAATAGATATAGGAGTGTCGTTATCGTGGTATTATTCCTCAAAGGCAAGGGGTGTATACAACAGTTATTAGTTTGTTATTATATTTGAGTTTCAAAGTCCATAATAAATCAGAATATTACTGGTTCGTATAGACTATGTGGTTATTTTACCCTTCCAACAATGAAGATAATAACAGTCTAATGAATGAAGAGTCATCACATATTGAATGTCCACAAGAGACGTCCTGTTATTCTGCAATGAATACTTCCACTACTACAAGTACATCACCTCAACATGATACCAACTCCACACTTACACTTGATAGTATTCCATTGCAACTACCAAACAATATAAAAAACAGCAGCAGTGCAAAGAAAAAACATTGCGGCATAGTATACTTTAGACCAATAACGTCATCAGATAGAAGAGTAATACAAACATTACATGAAGAATGGTTCCCTGTTGATTATAAGGATGAATTCTTTGATACATTATGTGAATCTTCTTGTACAGATAATGATAGAGATGCAAATGGTACTGCCGCCAATCCAAACAATGGACAACAACAGGAAGGATATACAGAGCAAAAACAAATGTTAGTACCGGCATCGTTATATTGTTGTGTAGCATGCTTCAAGGAGTTGTCAAATGATGAATATGAGAAACGATTAAAGAAACAAAAGGAAGGTGAGGAGGAGAATAAATCTGGTTGGTTTAGCAGTTGGACGGGTAGTGGTGGTGGTGATAGTAGTAGTCGTGAACAAGTGAATGATAGCTCAGATGAGGAGTATCAGGATTCTTTTCTTTGGGAGTTTGAAGAAGAAGATGATGATGATGATGAGGGTAGAGGTACAACGAATAGCAACAGAAGAACATACCAAGCTACTACTACTACTACTACATCACATCAATCGCCATCTAATGGGGCAACTAACAATGATGATTTAATAGAGAGTGGTGAATCGGCACAATCAATACATCATCGACGAGAGAAGGAACGGATGGAACGATTCTATTCCAATGGATTTCAGTTTGATGATGAAGACGATAATGAAAAAACATGCAATGGTAATAATACACAACATCAACAGACAATACTACAGAAAAAGAAGGGTCCATATTACAATGATGATGAACGTATAATAGGTTGTATTGTCGGCTCCTTCTTACCATCGAACCTACCATCTAAAAAACATCGATCCACTCTTAATGAAGCAATACCACGCGATGAAACTGCACAACTATTAATACGAAATTGTGCCGCACATCCAAGAATGTTTTACATAATGACATTGGGTACAACAAGAGAATTTAGAAGATGTGGTCTAGGTAGTATATTAGTGAATAAAGTGGTTGATATGATACAAGATCAACACAATGAAGACTTAATATGCGGAGCTTTGTATTTACATGTTATTCTTTACAATAAAGGTGCTATACGACTGTATGAACGGTTAGGCTTTATGAAGGTGAAGCTGATCAAAGGTGAGCCAATTATTGTGTATATATGGCCTTATCAAGTTTCTTCTCTAATCAGTTTAATTCTATTTGTTTCGTACAGACTATTATACCATCAACTCGGTCAACTATGATTGCTATCTATATGCAAAATATTTTTGGGGAAACCGTGGACATCAAACTACCGTTGATTTACTGTATGGTTATGCAAGCTCTATCCTACACAAACTGATACATCCTTTCAGTTAAATTGTGGTCACAACCAAATGGTATCATTAATGTAGAACACTATACGAGTAGGGTGCAATAGCAGTAGATAGGGAAAGTTGAGGCACAGATCTTATCAGGTAGGGTAGGATAGTATTCAGAGCACATGTGAGTTCTCTATCATACCAAATCTTAACATTATTTACATTTTATACATCAATTTCTGTGACAACACGTGATGTGTTATCATCACTGTAGTGTTCGCCTAGTCTAAATACAAGTATTTTATCTTGTTCATAACAAGGCACATATATCTGAGCAGAGTCGGTATTTGTGTATCCAATGGCTAAGCTACCAACTGTAGACCCACACTTGACTTCACTCATAAGAGAGTACTTTGTACTACTGCCTCCTTCTATGGGCTGAAGAATGTAACCAGACTCAGAGCAGTCACCTGAAAGGCCAATCAATGGGCGACGCCACTTGTTTGAGTCCTTGTTGCCTCTTCTTGTTGGGAAGAAGGTATAACAAAAGCCTGGGGCACCTGGGCTAATCATATTCCTCAGGTGACCTTCTACTTGGAATCCTGTGGCAATAATGCTACGAGTCCATGACTCTGTCCTCCAATCCCTTGGTACTCTATATGCAAACAATGACCCTCCATCAATCGTTTCAGACTGGTTTGTAGTAGATACTGTAGAGGTATCTTGATTGTTTGTGTTGGCATCACTGCATTCATGGCTAGTCACTAATAAATGAGAGAAGACATCGCCTTCTTCTAGACAGGAGATAGTGCTACCTGTATCAAGTACCGTAGGCAGTGGACTTGTTGATGATGCTATACTATTTGGACCATCAAGGTCGGCAAGAACAGAACTAAATGCTGCTCCGCATTGATCATCAATGACTCGTTTGAATACAACTTGAGGATCAGATGATTGGCCAATCTTGATAGAGTGCAGTGAAACTTTCTTCTGGAAGAACTGGCTTGCAATAATCTCAATAGTATCATCGGATGGGTCTAGGTCGGCTACACTAAACATTACGTCTGGTCCTTCGTCGAGTACTCTGTAGATGATATACGAAGAAAGTAAAGTTAGATATGCCTAGCACAGAAGATAAACATCATATACACAATAGATTACAAAAGAGTATGACTTACCTCGATTTCCACGGCATGTGACTAGGACTGAACGGATCGAATAAACTACCATCCTCATTGAGTGGAGTTCCCGTGTCTTCGTCGTATGAATGAGGTAGTGGACGCTCGAGCCAAACCAGCTGACCTTCGCCTTGGCCAAACGGGCTCATCTTTGCACGTGCACATAAGATACTTTGACGCCCATCACCTGTCAATTCCATCCAAACTGCTTTATGATAGAACCAATCTGTTATTCCAGTCAAACTAACGCGACTTTCATCCTCGTCACCTGGATTCTTGACAATGTGTAGACCTCCTTTATCCTTCCCAGGGACTAGAAAACCGTCAGTTACTAACAATGCATTACCTTCTGAACAACTCACTGTGTTCTCCTTTGGTACAGCGTTGACCTCGTTGGGCCATTTGATCGCGGAGGACGTCAAATAATTTGCCGATGACATGCGTTTTGTATTCACATCATATGAGTGCAATTCACCCCTATCGTTTGTCAAACAAAAGCCAGTTATCCACAGACGATCATTAATGAGATTGATATATCCCGGATAGGGTACATTAATCTCATCAACTAGATCCAAACTTAAATGTGCATACTCTCCAGTATGCATTTGCTCTTGTTTACATTTATCCTGGACTCCCTCGCTGCCGTCATCATCTTCCAATACACACTCCTCTAGTCGATCAGCTCGATCTAACCAATGTAAGATATCATACTTGTCTAAGGTCTTCTTGATTCTCGTCGTCGGACTAGTTGGTATTGTTTGATGCTCTGCCAAACCGGTATACTTTCGAATGGTATCCAATAGCGTCGATTTCTGATGAACATTGACAATTGTAGTGTATGCAAGACGTCTTAACGCCTCGTTGAAATCATTCGTTTGATGTCGCACAGTATCACCTAAGAATGAGTAACTTTTGTTCAGTATGTGATATGTATGCATTCCCAGGGAGGCCTTGTGTTGTTTTCGAAGTAATCGTTGACTAATATCTTCTAGATTGTTGATAGTATGATAGTCAGCTATCTCAAGTTCGTGGTAAGATGGTAGATGATCAACCGTTGATGTTGATTTTGTTGTAGCGACGATGCTGGATGATTTAGTAATCGCTTCTAGATCTTTAATCTGCTCCATTGCAATATTATCGTCAAAGAACGAAGGGAAGTGTGATGTATCAATAGTCATATCGATGGGTAGACTTGCTAGAGTATTATTCATAACGAGCGGCACTGTAGTTGATGATGATACTGATGATCGATACTCTAACCCTAACGACGCTGAGTGACGAAGTGGTTTAGGTGAAAAGGCTACGATGGGGGATGCATAGAGCAAGTATTGAAGATACTTCATGCTTGTTTTGTACATAATAATAATATATATACTCCTTTTCAAACACAAGCTCTATTCAAGTCTATATGAGTTGATAAAGGTTGATGGCATTCTATAATGGCAGCTGCACTCACTCACTTACACAGTAGCTGGCCTTCGCCCCCCCTCTTCTGCTAACATCAAAATTTGGTTTCGTTGTTAGTAGGATGTACCTACGATACCGACATTCATGTGATTAAGCGATATATCAGCAAGTGACTTTTGTATGACACGAGCAAGAAAGTTAAATTATGCTAATTGCTACTCAAAAGACTGACTCCAATACATTTACTGTCCTCATTTCGACTATTATCGTGCTCAAATCCAATATTTGCCAATTTTATCAGGTACTTGTTATTGCTGCAAGGAGTGTAAATCTCAAGATTGTTAAGATCCTCATTGTTAGCTTTCCATTGCCTCATGGTAGGACTCAAACTCAATCTAATCTTATCCTCAAGAAGAAGAGACAGATATACTCCCCTTATATTTACATATTGTTCCGTGTATGTACATATCTAACTTATAATCTATATCTTAGATTGTTGTACAAACTTTATATGCTCAGATCAACCGCCTCTTACTAAAGTGAAGAGTACTCTGCTTGTGCACATCCCGAATCCATTCTATACACCCTATCATTCTTCTCAAAATTCTAGACACTTTAGATACTCAGATCCTACCTGAACTGACGATACAACATTCGAATAACATTCTTTTCTCTTTATTAAACGCTCGTCTTGTATTGTTCAATGATATCAAAACTTTTCTGTATAAATAACTTCGGTGTTGTTCGTTTGACAATTTCATACATATCTTGCTCGGTTACCCTGCCTCCGTTACATACATCAACAATTGCTGCATCCATTGTTTTTCGGGCATTATCTCTTACAAACCATGGTGTTTTGCTTAGCATCTGTTCGTACATCACTTTTGTGTTTTGGGCAAATTCGATAGTTTGGATTCCGCCGCCGCCGCCGTTAGATGCGTCTACCATTGTACTACTAAATGATGTTGTGGCTATCAATAATGTTAGACAGATTATTATGTGCAATAAGGTCGACATTCCCCCCTGCTTAGATGACAACTCGAGTAGAGTTGATAATAGGAATGGTGTATTGTGCGTTTACTAGCAGTTGTTAAATTGGCTCTGGTCTGGGATTGATGGGTGTCAACCAATCAGCTGTCGAGAGTTAATGATGGGAAGATTATAGCAATGGTATATTGTGCATTAGCAGTTGCAAAGTTGGCTCTAGATTGACGGGTAATGATCCAATCAGCTGTCGAGATGAGCCAATTGTCGAGAGTTGGGGTTGGGTTGGGGTCGAAGGTAGGCGAAAAATTTCAAAGTAAGTGAGTCGAGGCTCTCAATCACATGAATGTCAGTATAACTCAACACTCCATCCTCCTCTACTTGCACCAAAGCTAAGCGTCGGCAGTGCCAGCTTTTATTTGTTTCCTCTTATTGATATATTGAGTATTCTCAGTGTCAATGTAGAGCAGAGATAGAAGAATAAGTTTATTGATACTCAATTGTAGAATATGATTGTATTTACCCTTCAATTGACATCACTAATAGTGGTGGTGTTGATGTCGTCGTCGTCTTCAGCATTTGTATTTTCAAGCAGTAATCTAAAAACAGCAGCATCGAATTGCAATGTGAAGAGTGCCAATGTTCAATCAAAACTTAGTTATAAGAAATCATCAGATGATACGATGGAGAGTGTTACCGATGATAGTATCAACGATGCTCATTCTACATTATTATGGGATAGTACAAATGCAGTAGATCAAATCAACGACCTCGAAAGAATGAATAATGGTGATGATGATGTATCAGTAGATGTGGATACGAATATCTCTTCCACAGCAACAACCATACTACCGGCTCAGACAATAATTCACAAACATAATCATATCATCTTTCGTCCTACTCTTCGGGAAGATGCATTAACTACTACCACTACTAATCTTAATGAGAGAGATGAGAACATGAGCACTTCAGAGACACAGTATCTACAGCAACAAACTGCATTGGTGTTCGTACCAGGAGCCTTTCTTGATCCTTTTCAGTATGAGGCACTTGCTCTTGCAATACAAGAACAATCTACACATCCTGTCTGGATTGTTGTGCCTAAACTCTTCCTAAACGCGGCAAACCCATTGTCCATTCCATATGCAATGAAAGAATGCATACAAGGACTCCAATCATCAGGTTATCCATTACAGAATAAGATATTTATTGGAGGCCATTCATTAGGGGGAACATTTTTGCCTGAGATTCTTGAACGATTGGATCCGAGTGATTTGAACAACATTGCAGGAATGATCTTACTTGGATCCTTTGTGGAAAGAAAACACCGCAAGAACAAGAATGCGGCATATAAGAGTATACCACGGCTAACTGTTGTTGGAGATCTAGATGGAGTCGTTCGAGCCGCTAGGATCGCTGAGGATATTGAACATCATGTGCATGTTAATGTCAGTCGTACTGAGGATTCCGATGAAGCTAGATTTGACCATTCTGTTGTAATGATCAATGGTATGAATCATTTTCAACTGGTAGACACAAACATTGTACACACGATATGCCAAAGTCGTGATCTACAGCCAGAGATTTCAAAAGAAGATGCTACTCGATCAACTGCTTGCGCTATTGTCGACTTTGTTGAGTCTCATCATACTCAAGTCAAAGATAAGAATCAAAAGGAAAGGAGAGAGTCTCTTCTGGAAAAGATCAGGTTAACCGAAAAGTATCTAGAGCCACTCTTGGAAGCAATGAGATTGGAAGGCAACTATAACATTGTAACACCATGCAACCTTGTAGAATGTGATGTAAGTGACAACGAAGCCACTTGCAATAAGGGCTCGTCTTGGGTAGAATCGATTCAAAAAGAACTAGTGCCAGAAGAAATCAATGAGGCTACTGTTCATGACGAGTTCCGGCGGACGTGGTATATAAACCCATTTGCCAAGATTCCGTTCTATCATCCCAGTGTTACCAACAAAGGTAACGGCAAGGTCAATATTGAGACTGTTACTGAAGGCATATACGATAAATTTGATTTCTTCATTGACGCAGGATTCTTCTCTAATACTGCTATTGAGCTGAGATCCAAGCTTAACTCAGATCAAGCGATTTTGAATGCAATAGGTGTGTCGATTCCATTCGAATCTAATCAGAATACATGCAGCGAGATAAACCAAATGACTATCCAATATGCCCTTGATCATGCACCAGATATAGTGAAGAAGAGATACATGGATCAGGGTATTAAATTGCAAGCAGGAGTTGACATTTCTCACAACAATGGACCATCGTGGATCTGGTCTCACTTAGACTTTACAAAAGAAGGCTGTGGTGGTACGGATGAACCATGTCACATCATCGATTCGCACACAATGAACACTCCCCTTGATCATCCAGTACCTTTTGCAGGTGGCAAGCTATACTGTAAGCTCCTGTCTCCGGCCAAAGTCCTCGATTGGATGTACACAGACTCACTTCGTTAAAGAGCTGCTGGGAATTAAATGTGTATAAGTAGTCTAAGTTCAAGTAGAATAAAATCTTCTCATGAATAAAATAAGAAGAAGAATACTTCTTGGATAATACTAGTGGGGTCGTTCAATCACTCGAGGACAGAATGTTCACTCTCCATACTTTTTAAGAGACGGTTGAACCAAGCAGCAAGGACATCCCAATCAGCCAGTTATAAGAATATCAGCTACTAACTCTTATCTTTAGTATGTATCCCTAGAAGTTTGCATTTCTTGCAGAGATAAATAATTTTTGCTTGTACAATATTATGTACTCAATCAGATAGGTAATATAAAATATTCATATTCCACTGTTTAGATATCATCATATAGTAATAGGAACATGTTTTAAGAACGATTGGTGTTGACGGCTGATGACGGCGAGTTGACGACACAACGGAGTTGAAATATAATCACAACACATTTTTTTAGATATTATCTCTCTGTACCTTGGTATACAATCCACAATTATGTCAAACCTACCAGAAGAAAATAATGCAGCACTTGCAAAGCAAAGCGTAGGGCAATACAGGAATTAATGCGTGATAAATCAATAACAGGTGCTAGAGGAATAAGCGCATGCAAGAAATAATGATGGGGAAGAATGTCAATCATCAATTGCCTTCTGCAGAAGTGGATACAGCACTTGAATCCCTATCTGATGCTGCAGCAACTACCACTAACTCATCATCATCATCACCACCAACACGGCAAATGCCAAGAAGAGGATCATCTGCTAAAGAACTGATTGCAAAATTCGAATCGGCATCAAAGAATGATGAACCTATCAGCAGCTCAATTAATAGTAGTGGTAAAAGTAGTACTATAAAATCTTCAGAGGGGTCTGAATATCATAAGGGAGCTACAAGCAGTTTGTATTCTCGTTTTGGTTCAAATAGTAATGATAGTAATAGCGGAGTGGGTGGGGGTAGAACTTCATCCAAAGCTACTATGGATGAATTAGAACAAAAGATACAATCTGCATCTCCAAGTAGTAGTAGATCTGATAGAGACTTTGAAGCCAGATTACGACGCAAGGCATCACAAGAATCATTAGACAGTTCATCTCAACCAAGTAGTGAACCCGGAGCGACGTCATCAGCTTCAAACTCTGACTTTGAAGCAAGACTACGACGTAAATCACAAGAATCTATAGATGGGTCCTCCCAGAGTAGTAGTAGTACACCGGGTGTAGTTGGTGGAAGCAAGGATAGTGCTGCAATGTCAGGCTTTCAATCTCGTATATTAAAAAAGAGTATATCTAATGATTCATTGGGAAGTAGGGGAAGTCAACAAAGTAGTAATAGTAGAGGGGATACATTGGAACAACGTATAATGGCCAAGTCTGCTTTGGATAAGAGTACTTCAAGAAATAATTATGCAGCATCAAGTTCAAGTAGTATCCCCCGTCACCATAAGAGGAGTAATAGTCAAGATTCCAATAGTAGTAGCCGAAGTGGACGTTCATATTCTCGTCAATTGGAACAGCGCATTAAGGAAAAGACGAGAAATAACGGGGGAAGTACTTCCCGTATGCCAAATGAAAATGCCTCAGGTCAACGATTTGAGCAACGTATACTAGACAAGATAGGAAGTCGAAATGATTTGACTAGCGATTTGAATGAATCGTCACGATCGATCAATAGCAATGGATCGTTTGAGAATAGATTAAGGACTAAGTTAACAAGTTCTCGAACACTTGGGTTGTCTAGGGAAGATGAATCAAGTGCCAAGATAAGTAGTGAAGGGGAGGAGAATAATTCACAGAGTCGTAAACGCAAGGCTATAAAGGCAATTATGCAAGACGAATCACTTACCCCCTCTGAGAGGAACTCAAGATTACAGTCTGTTATGCGTGGAGATTGGATAGATAATGATGCTGATCGCCAGTCATCATACGGACGGCAGGAGTCTGATATGAGTGCAGAGGATGATGCAGATAAGATTAGAAAGAGAGCTTTAGAGGCTAAGATTGCTTGTAAGATGAAGAAGAGAGGGGAGGAGGATGGACAGTTGAATGGAAATGATTCAAGTAGTGAAGGGGGTGAAGAGGATGACGACTATCAAGATTCTCGACCTAGTCTCTTTGCTGTTGATGACGACAGCAGCCGTATCCATGGACAAAATAGCCCGTCAAATCACGTTGGCTATGGATCTCTGCCACTACCCGAAGAGCATTTTGTTTCCGACCGTCAAGACCCCTTCCCAAACCATTCTTCTCCACTAGACAATGAAGAACAGATGCTGCATCCAGGTCAAATACAAGATCCTAATGATGAGAACTTCGGGTTGGCTGTGGCAAGTGCAGTAGCACATGATGATGAACCTGAATATGTAGTAAGTACAAAGCAAAGACTTCTTTACTGTTGTTCCTTTGTTTATCTGGTGCACAAGAGCTTACCCTTTTTGTTTCTCGTTAGTACAACGCGATTGAGTACGATCCCGATGCCAAGCCTCCACTTCATTTAAACAGAAGGTTTCGAATTTACACATATCTAGCGTTAGGGTTGATCGCAGTGGTTGTTGTATTGATGACCATATATGTAACAGGCAAAAGCAAAAAAGCTGAGCTCAACAATATCAACATATATGTTGAAACGACACCATCAAAGTCGCCCTCCCTATCACCTATCACTGATCGAGAACGGAGTGGAGTTATTGAACAACTAGAGGGTGGTATTCTAGAGCGGAATATTACATTTTCTTCTATGAATAAGGCCGACCCCCGACTGTCTGCATTGAATTGGATACTGCATACAGATGATTTGCAGTTAGAAAGTGATGATGCCCACCTGTATCAACGGTATGTGTTAGCCTTGTTGGCATTTTCTTTAGATTCACCGGCATGGTACCTTTGTGGCAATCCAAATGAGAATTATACTACAAACGAGTGTACGTTAACCTACAGCGATAATTCAACAGCAACTTTTGGTACTTGGCTGTCTAGTACATCAGAATGTACCTGGTTTGGAGTAACTTGCTCAGCAGATGGGGTAGTCCGAGGCGTCGATTTGAACTACAATGACTTGATAGGATCAATACCGCCCGAAATATCTGGTAAGACTATTCACGTTTATCTTCTTGTGCCTTTACCACTGTTCCCACATGATGTCTCATCCAATACTATTTCACTTAAAATGTTTATCATCATAGGTTTGGCGTTTCTTCAACTCCTTCACTTGCCAAATAACTGTATATATGGCACCATGCCTCCGGAGATAGGCAAGTTAAGACATCTTATGAGTCTTGAACTACATGGTAACGGCTTGAGTGGCAGCATGCCTGATGAAATATATAACTTGGAAAAATTGCAATTACTAAACCTTGCCGATCAATGGGGTATACAACGTAAGTGCAATAAAACTGATGGGACAGTTGTTGATATCAATTATAGTATGGGGGGTCTTTCCAGACCAAAGAAAGAGAATGCAGGTCTGACTGGAACATTGGGATCAAAGTTGTCAATCTGGAGATCAATGAAAGGACTGTATCTAAACAAGAACTCATTTGATGGAATAATCCCAGAAGAAATAGGAGCTCTGAGATATCTAAGATATCTATGGCTACACGACAACTTCATCGAAGGCACCATCCCATCTACTATCACAAAGTTGAGAAATCTCAAGCATCTTAGATTAGGAGAGAACTTCCTCATGTCTAGTTTTCCATCTGAGTTCGGACGTCTAGGTGATATGGAAATTCTGGAGCTTAACGGCAACAGTATGTTTGGTGAAATACCGCAAGGTCTATATAAAATGTCAAATCTAGAGGTACTAAGACTTGATGATACTCTTATGAATGAAGCACCTTGGTTGGTAGTACCAGATGAAGGTATGACGGGTTCTATAAGCACATTCATTGGAGCCCTTCAAGACTTGCGTTGGCTACTCATTAGTAACAATCCGATGACAGGAACAATGTGAGTTAAAAGAGTATCCCCTATCCAGTTTGTAAATGTCATTGTCTTACCATCTTATTCTTCCAACAGCCCTACTGAATTAGGACTATGTGATAAGTTAGAAGTTGTTCGGCTTCATAGGACTCAGATCTCAGGAGATATGCCAATTGAAGTTTGTCGCCTAAGAGATAAATCCTTAAATAGTGCTACAGGGAGGACAGGTGTACTTTATGCTGATTGCCGACCAAATGACAAGACAGGAGATCCTTTTCTTAAGTGTGATTGTTGTTCCGATTGCTGTGATCATACTACAGGAGTTTGCATTGCTGATGACTGATTTGGCTGGTGATAGTGTAGCTAATGAATCAACCTATTTTAGTGGAGATATATAAAATATTGAATCATTGAATTGAAACCCCTTAATCGTATATAGATATATATTGCCACATGATATGCAATATTTATACACAGATATCGACATATTGAAGAGATAGGAAAGTTAACCAATAATCTGCAATAATCACTAATTTAGTGAAACTTGTTATATTTCATACGATAATACAATGAAGTTTCAATAGCAGAGAAAGTCTTCAAAGAAAGAAAGAATTTCTTCCAACCACTAAACTTCACGCCCTAAGCTTTTTTTACTAACAAAATGTAACTCGCTCAATATTAGACATTTCTAAGTCAATGAACATTCAATTGTGGTCTACTTGATGCCATGAATACATTACTAGTACAAAAATTAGCTTGGAAGTTGCATATCAGTAAGAAAAAGACAAAAACAATGGCAAAGATCGCACAAAAACAATTTATGAATGCTTTAGTGGTGTGTCATCAGGTAGAAATTAATATAATAGATGATTGGCATTGTATAGGTATATTAAAAAGTTAGTGACGACCAAAGCAGAATTCGAAGTCCATCCATTGTACTTTTACAGCCACATCTTGCCTCAGATTCCGATTACTGCCGACTTCCGCCAGGCAATCATATTAGGCCATCACAAGTGACACCCCAGAGCCAGAGATGTAGGCTTGCTATAGTAGTGCTTGTTTGGCATTGTATATGTGCATAACAAGTTGATGAACACATTCAGCATATTTCTAAGGCCCTCCACCATACTTTTACAGCCACATGGGGGCAGATTTCTTGCCTCAGATTCTAAGATTTCTGCCGACTTCCAGGCAATGTTTGGCCATCAAGTGGCACCTCAGAGATGTAGGCTTGCTATAGTAGTGCTTGTTTGGCATTGTATATGTGCATAACAAGTTGATGAACACATTCAGCATATTTCTAAGGCCCTCCACCATACTTTTACAGCCACATGGGGGCAGATTT